>WNFT01007144.1_pt1 | contig 14403 bp, 12 predicted proteins | sample 5400191 | NCBI WGS metagenome assembly WNFT01 (sample SAMN13153359, study PRJNA577476) | soil metagenome | isolation source: 80 cm saprolite under Madrone tree | place: USA:California | collected 2016-06-14
GCGCTGCTGGTCTACGGGGCCCTGAATTGGGATCTGTTCGGCATCCTGCCGCTCGCTGCCGGCCTCTGGCTCTGGGCCGCCGGGCGTGAGCGGATCGCCGTCGCCGTGCTTTCGCTGGCGGTGTGGACGAAGTTCTTTCCCATCCTCGTGCTTGGAATCGTGCTGCTCCTCTCGCTGCGCGGGCCCCGGCAGCGGACGCTGGAGCTGATCGCGATCTTCCTCGGCGTGTCCCTGGCCGTGAACCTGCCGTTCGCCATCTGGGGGTGGCCGCGCTGGACCTGGTTCTTCGAGTACAACCGCATCCGCGAGATCGAGCCTTCCCTCTACCTGCTCCTGGGCGCCGACGGCCGTGGGTTTGTGACCGCGGCGAATACCATCTCCGCGATCGCCGTGCTCGCGGCGGCGCTGGCCATCGCCGCCGCCGAGCTGCGCACCCGGCGGCTCGATCTGCTCCGCGCCGCCTGCGCGCTCGTCTGTCTTTTCTTCATCGCCAACAAGGTCTATTCGCCCCAGTACTGGCTGTGGGTCGTGGCGCTGCTCGCGCTGGCCGCGGTTCCCGGCTGGCTGGGCGGCGCGGTATCGGTGCTTGCCCTCGCGGACTATGCCGTCAGCTTCACCCGTCTCCATCTCCAGGCAGACCGCGTCTGGGCCCAGGCGTTCTGGTTCGACCACGCCGTGTTCTGGCCGATGGTCGCGTTCCGCTACGCTGCGCTCGCCGCCTGCGCGCTGTGGGCGGCCACGCACATGCTGCGAAAACCGGACGGCCAGCCGCATTCCGCTATAACTGCTTGAATGCCGGAGTCGCAGGCGACGGCTTCGTTCGGCCGATACCAGGACGCGATCCTGCTCGGCTCCGGCGGAATGGGTGCCGTCTATCGCGCCCTCGATCCCTCGCTCGATCGGTACGTCGCCATCAAGGTGCTGACTCACCGCGATCCAAGATACGTCGAACGCTTCCGGCGCGAGGCGCAGGTGCTCGCCAGGATCGGACATCCGGCGATCATCCAGATCTACGAGATCGTCGGCAGCGACGACGACACCGTCGATCCCTACATCGTCATGGAGTATTTCGATGGGCAGCCACTCGATGTCCTGCTCAAGCAGGGTCCCCTCGCCCCCGTCCAGGTGATCTCCGTCGTCCGGCAGTGCGCGGACGGGCTGCGCAGGGCGCACGCGAACAATGTCGTCCACCGGGACATCAAGCCGGGAAACATCATGATGTCCGCCGCAGGCGAGGTGAAGATCCTCGACTTCGGCGTCGCCAAGCTGCGCGACGCCAAGAAGGACCTCACCGGCGAGGCGGTGCTCGGGACGCCGTACTACATGAGCCCGGAACAGGCCACGGGCTACGCCATCGATGCCCGCAGCGACATCTATTCCCTGGGGATCACCGCGTTCCAGTTGCTGACCGGTCGCAAGCCTTTCGAGGCGAAGAGCAAGGTCGACGTGATGCTGATGCAGGTGAAGACGCCGCTGCCGCAGATCGCGCAATTCGTTCCCTGCGACGAGCGGGTGGCCGGCATCGTCGAGAAGATGGGCGCGAAGAAACCGGCCGAGCGCTATCAGAGCTGCGCCGAGCTGATCGCGGCCATCGATGCGTTGCCGCCTCCGCTCGGCGGCCGGGGGGGCATGGCGGCGCCGTTCGAGGAGAGGACGCGCCTGTTGCCTGCGGCGGCGCAACGGGCTCGAACCCTCTCCGCGCCAGGGCAGCGGCAGCGCACGCGTTCGCGCCCGGCGGCGAAGCCCTCTTCCGTGCCGTGGGGGGCAGTCGCCGCCGGCGCGGCGTCGGCCATTCTGCTGCTCGCGGCCGGGGGATACCTGTACCTGCGCGGCCGGACCGCCGGCGTCGGCGTCGTCCCCGAGACTGGCTGGATGTCGCGCGGCGGCTTGCGGAAGGTCCAGAGCACGGGCGGCTATGGAAATTGCGTCTTCTCCACCCGCGAGGTGGAGCGCGGCGCTGACGATCCCACCGCGCTGAGCGCCGTCTTCTCCGCCACCGACCCGATCCACGGGCGTTGCTACTTTCCTCGCCCTGTCGGCGAGAACAGGACCGGCCAGATCCGGGAAGAGCTGTGGATCGACGGCCGCAAGCGTGCGCAGATGATCTTCGATCCCGCGCTTCCGCCGGAGGAAGACCAGCTCAGCCTGCAGTTGAGCGGCCGCCATGCGGCGAGGCTGCGCGAGCTGTCGAGTGGGAAGCACAAAGTGGACGTCTGGATTTATCGGCAGGCGGGCGACGGCGACAATGCGGTTCCGCTGGCCGCGGGCGAGCTGGTGGTGCGCAAGTGACTGTGCTCTGCTAGAAAGCGCGCGCGTGTTTGCGCGAAAAGGGACCGACGGAGATCCATTTTGGACTTCGAGCTGAACGAGAGCCAGCGCAAGCTGGTGGCGACGGTCCGCGACTTCTGCGTGCGGGAGGTGAAGCCGCACGCCCAGGAGTGGGACCGCGAGGAGCGTTTCCCGAAGGAAGTCGTAGACCACATCGGCCAGCTCGGGCTCCTGGGGATGACGGTTCCCGAGGAGCTGGGCGGATCGGCGCTCGACACGCTCTCCGTCGCCTGCGTGGTGGAGGAGATCGCGCGCTGGGACGGTTCGCTGGCGCTGACGGTCGCTTCCCACAACGGCCTCGGCACTTCGCACCTCTTGCGCTTCGGGAGCGACGAGCTGCGCCGCCGCTACATTCCAGAGATCGCCGCGGGCCGCAAGCTCGCCGCCTGGGCATTGACGGAGCCGGGCAGCGGCTCCGACGCCGCCGGCATGCGCACCACGGCAGTGCGCAAGGACAAGGGCTGGGTCCTCAACGGCGCGAAGATGTTCATCACCCAGGGCACCGTCGGCGACGTCTTCGTCGTGCTCGCGCTCAGCGATCCAGGGAAGCGGCAGAAGGGCGTGACCGCATTCCTGCTGGAGAAGGGGATGAAGGGATTCTCGCAGCGGCCCCTGCATGGAAAGCTCGGAATGCGCTCGAGCGATACCGCCGAGCTGGTGATGGAGGACGTGTACGTCGAGGACTGGCGCCGCATTGGCGAGGTGGGCGGCGGATTCGTGGACACGCTGAAGATCCTCGACAAGGGGCGCATCACCATCGGCGCCCTCGCCGTCGGCCTGGGCCGCGGCGCCCTGGAGGAGAGCATCGCCTACGCCACCGACCGCAAGGCATTCGGCAAACGCATCGCCGACTTCCAGGCGCTGCGCTGGATGATGGCGGACATGGCGACGGAGCTCGACGCGGCGCGTCTGCTCGTCTGGCGTGCCGCCTTTCTCTGCGATGAGGGAAAGCCGTACACGCGCGAGGCGGCGGTAGCGAAGCTGTTCGCCAGCGAAGCTGCGTGCCGCGCAGCGGCGCAAGGCGTGCAGATCCATGGAGGATACGGATTCACGAAGGAGTTCCTGGTGGAGCGCATCTATCGCGACGTCAAGCTCTGCACCATCGGAGAAGGGACGAGCGAGATCCAGCGGCTGGTGATCGCGCGCGAGCTGCTCAAGGCATGAGCGCTGTGGCCGACCGCGTCCTCGCCGGAGACGTCCGCGCGGCGGCGCGGCTGATCCGGCTGATCGACGACGCGCAGCCGGAAGCCGAAGCGATCCTGCGCGAGCTCTGGCCCCGGACTGGACGGGCGCAGCTCGTCGGCATCACCGGGAACCCGGGAGCGGGAAAGAGCACGCTGGTCGATCGCCTCATCGCCCACCTGCGCGCGCAGGGAAGGAGCGTCGGCGTCCTGGCCGTCGATCCCACCAGCCCCTTTACCGGAGGAGCGATCCTCGGCGATCGCATCCGCATGCAGGACCACGCGCTCGATCCCGGTGTCTTCATCCGCTCGCTGGCAACCCGCGGCCAGCTGGGCGGCCTGTCCCGCGCCACCTCGGATTCCGCGCGGGTGCTCGACGCGATGGGGAAGGACGTGATCCTGATCGAGACGGTCGGCGTGGGTCAGGACGAGGTGGAGATCTGCCGCCTTGCGCACACGACCGTGGTGGTGGTGGTCCCGGGCCTCGGCGACGACATCCAGGCGATCAAGGCGGGTATCCTCGAGGTCGCCGACCTCTTCGCCGTCAACAAGAGCGACCGCGAAGGCGCCGACCGCACCGTCCGCGACCTGCGCTCGATGCTCGAGCTGAGCCACGCCATCGGCAAGGAGGCGGGCCACGAGATCGCCATCGTCAAGTGCGTCGCTTCCCTGAACGAAGGCGTGGCCGAGGTGTGGAGCGCGATCGAGGCGCACTACCAGTTCCTCAAGTCGGGGCCGGGACTGGTCCAGCGCGAGACCCAACGGGCGAAGAACGAGCTGGTGGAGGTACTCCGGGATCGCCTCCTGAACGTCGCGCTCCAGAAGCTCGCGCAGGACGGCGCGCACCTCGACGACCTGGCGCTGCGCATCGCCCGCCGCGAGATCGACCCGTACAGCGTGGCGGACGAAGCGGCGCGGCTGTAGTCTTCTGCCGTGCCGGAGTTGAGAGATCAGCAGCGGATCGCGCTGCTCACTGCGCGGCTCGGCCTGCCGGAAGGCGCTCTCGACCCGGAGCTCGCGCTCGAGGCGCTGCGGCACGGGAGCTACGCCCATGAGCGTTCGCTCGCCGCCGGGCGCGAGGTGCTGCGATCGAACGAGCGCCTGGAGTTCCTCGGCGACGCCGTGCTCGGGATGTTGATCGCGCGCCGTGTGTACGAACGGTTTCCCGAGGCGACAGAGGGCGAGCTGACGCGGCTGCGGGCCGCGCTGGTCCGTGAGGAATCGCTGGCCATCGTCGCCCGCCAGCTCGGCCTCGGCGAGCTCCTCTTGCTCGGGCGCGGCGAGCAGCGCAGCGGCGGCCGGGAGAACGCGGCCCGACTGGCGGATGCGCTCGAGGCGGTGATCGCGGCGGTCCTGCTTTCCTGCGGCCTCGAGCGGACCCAGGAGACGGTGGAGCGCGTGCTGGCGCCGCTCTTCGATCAGGGAGCACTGGCGCGCGATCCGAAGACCGAGCTGCAGCAGCTGTTCCAGAGCCGCAGGCGCACGCCGCATTATCGGGTGCTGGCGGTGGCCGGCCCCGACCACGCCCGCTCCTACGAGGTGGAGGTGCGGCTCGACGGCACGCCGCTCGGGCGGGGGCGCGGGCGGAGCAAGAAGGAGGCGGAGCAGGCCGCCGCGCGCGCCGCGCTCGAAGCGCCCGACGTCCTCGACCGCGCCCTTCTCGACGAAACCGTCAGCGTGGTCTCGTCCGACCCGCGCTGGCGTCAGCTGGCGGAGGAGGAGGCGGCGCGGCTGCGAGCGGCGCTCGGCGAGGTCCAGGTGGAGCACATCGGCAGCACGGCCGTCGCCCATCTCGATGCGACACCCGTGATCGACCTGCTGGTGGGAGTCCGCGAGCTCACGCCCGCGCTGCGCATTCCCGATTACGAGGGGTGCGGCGAGGCCGGAGTCGCGGGAAGGCTCTACTTCCGCAAGCGCGGCCCGGTGTCCTTCAACGCGCAGGTCGTCGAGCTGGAAGGTCCTCTCTGGGGGGACGCCCTGCTCCTGCGCGACTACCTGCGGGCGCACCCCGACGAGCGCGAGCGATACGCCGCTCACAAGCGCGAGGCGATCGCGTCGGGTGCCACCACGCTGTTGCGCTACTCCGAGCAGAAGGCCGGGCTGATGCTGGAGTTGCTCGAGCGCGCCCGCAGCTGGGCCGCTTCGGCGGCCGCGACTCGGCGCTTGTAGAGTCCGCCCGGCTTCGCTATTTTGCGCGCCCCTATGCGCCCGAGCACTGCGATTTTCCTCGCTTTCGCGCTCCTGTCGTGCAAGGACAACGCCGCGCCGGCGACCACTGCCGCTCCTCCGCAGCCGAAGGCGGCTGCGCGGGAGCTCGAAGCAAAGGACGTGATCTCGATGGCGAGCATTCCCCAGGGTAACGGCGACCTCTACGCCGTCTTCCAGACCAGCCGCGGCAACATCGTCGTCAAGCTCTTCGAGAAGGAGGCCCCCAAGACGGTCGCCAACTTCGTCGGCCTCGCCACCGGCAAGCAGGAGTGGGTAGATCCTCGCAACGGACAGAAGAGCAAGGCGAAGCTGTACGACGGCACGGCATTCCACCGGGTCATCCCGCAGTTCATGATCCAGGGTGGCGATCCGCTGGGGACGGGCACCGGAGGCCCCGGCTACCGGTTCGAGGACGAGTTCCAGAGCGGGAAGAAGTTCGATCGCCCGGGGCTTCTGGCGATGGCGAACGCCGGACCGAACACCAACGGTTCGCAATTCTTCATCACCGAGGTCCCGACCCCGCACCTGAACAACAAGCACACCATTTTCGGCGAGGTGGTGAAGGGGCAGGACCTGGTCCCGCAGATCGCCCGGGCCGGCAACGCACAGACGAAGCTGGAGCACGTCGAGATCGTGCGCAGCGAGAAAGTGCCCTAGCCCCGGCCGCCGAAGGCGGCTTTGCGGCTACGTCGTGAGGCTGTACAGGTTCGCAGATGCAGCATCACCGGGCGGGCTTCGTCGCCATCGTCGGACGGCCGAACGTCGGCAAGAGCACGCTGCTCAATCGGCTCGTCGGCCAGAAGCTCGCCATCGTCAGCCCCAAGCCGCAGACGACGCGCAGCCGTATTCTCGGGGTGATCACCCGGGAGGACGCCCAGGTCGCCCTGCTCGACACGCCTGGACTGCACGCCGCGAAGGGAGGCCTCAATGTCCGCATGGTCCGGCTCGCGCTGCAGACGCTCGCGGACGCGGACCTGGCGCTGTTCTTGATCGAGGCCGGACCGCCGGCCATCGATCCGGCCACCCGCAAGGCGCTCGATCAGGTCAAGCAGGCGCACAAGCCGACGCTGCTGGTGATCAACAAGATCGACGCCGTGCCGCGCACCCAGCTGCTTCCCCTCATCGATCGCTGGAAGGAGCTCCACCCCTGGACCGAGGTGTACCCGCTCTCCGCGTTGAAAGGGGAGAACGTCGAGGGGTTCCTCGACGCCTTGGTCGCGCATCTGCCCGAGTCGCCGCCGATGTTTCCGCCCGAGCAATGGACAGATCTGGAAGAGCGCGATCTCTGCTCCGAGCTCGTCCGGGAGCAGCTCCTGCGCCATACCGGGCAGGAGGTGCCCTACAGCACCGCCGTGCTGATCGAGCAGTTCGACGAATCGGAGCGCGAAAGCGGCCCCCGCGGCCTGGTTCGCATCGCCGCCAGCGTGCTCGTGGAGCGGAACAGCCAGAAGGCGATCGTGATCGGCAAGGGCGGCGCGCGCCTGAAGGAGATCGGGTCGGACGCGCGGCGCGAGATGGAGCGGCTGCTCGGGGCGAAGGTCTTCCTCCAGCTGCATGTCCGGGTGGAGCCCGGCTGGACCCGCACGGCGAAGGGACTGCGCCGCGCGGGCTACGAGGACTGAGCTTTCCGGCGCAGCCTCCAGGACCGCAGCAGGATCGCGCCGCCGACGATCTCGCCGGCGACCACGTACACGTTCTCCGCAGTCAGGCGCAGATGCTCCCCGAGCGAGTGGAAGGGGGCCCGGGGAAAGCGCCAACCGGATGCGGGGAAGAAGATGGCGAGCCAGATGGAATAATCGGCCGTGGAGCCGGCGACCAGCTCGCCGCCGATGTCCAGCACAAGGTGCGTCGCGACGCCGGCAAATAGCGCCCACATCGCTGGCCGCCGAGATGCAAGCGCGAAAGCGAGCAACGCGAAGGCGAAGAGCCCCGTATGCCCTACGCTGCGCGATCCGCTGATCAGCGCGTCGGGATGGCCGCGCGCCCAGAGAAGCCCGTAGAAGAGCGGCTTGTCGATCAAGTCCGGAAGCAGGCAGCCGAGGACGAGCCACCGTGGCGGGAGGCGTTCGCGCAAGCCGAACAGCATGCGCGTACCGATGCCGACATGACCGAGGACGAACAACGCGTAGCCTTGTCGGCCCGGCTAAAAGTCGAGGCTCGCCGAGAGCACGCCGGCCGGCGATGTCTTGTCGCTCTTCTTCGGCTGCGCCATGCCGGCCAGTGCCTGGAGCTGGAATGTGCGGGTCACCATCCAGGACACCGCAGGTCCGGCGGTCAGGTCATAGTCGCGGCCCCTCGGTGTCGTCGACGGACGCGCCTCGTCCTGGACCTCCGCCTGCAGGCGGCCGTCGATGCCCGCACGGATCGCCTCGTTGAAGCGCCAGCCGGCGAACGCCTTGGCCTCCATGTCCTTGCCCTGCTCCCCGCCGGTCTCGACCCCGAACACCCCGTTCAGGACCAGCTCGAATCTTCCGAATCGCCGCCCGGCAGCGAGGAGGAACTCCACCTCTCCCCGGTCGGGATGGAAGCCGACGGTCTTGAAACGGATCCCGGTGGCCAGATCGACGCCGTGGGAAAACTGGTTCAGGAGTTGATAGCGGACGCGCGCCGCGGGGCCCTGGGCGCCGACCTGGAAGTAGGCGCCGACGTCCCCGTGGAGGTTGGCGATCGGCGTCCAACCGACGCTCCCCGTGAAGCTCGATGAGCCGGTCGGCGTCGCGCCGTTGTCCGTATTCTGCGTGGCCACTCCGGCGCCCGTGACGCGAACCGTTCCGACTGCGGGCACCGCGGGAGCGTCCGTGAGCAGCGTGTCGCGATCCAGTCCCTCCGCCGGGGCAGCGGACGCGAAAGCGAGGAGCACGGCGACGAGCGAGCGCATGGCGCGGCAGACTCCCGCGCACTGAGGGCCGAAGTCAAGACCGATACCGTTGACGCCGTTCGGTCGCTCTGACATATCCCCCCTCGCCCGTGGCGCGCAGCTATTTCATCCACACGTTCGGCTGCCAGATGAACGAGTCCGATTCGCAGCGCATGGGCGAGGCCCTGGCGCGGGCGGGCTGGCGGCCGAGCGCCGCCGCGGATGCCGCGGATCTGGTGTTGGTGAACACCTGCGCCATCCGGGAAAAGGCCGAGGACAAGCTGTTTTCCGCGCTCGGACGCTATCGGCTGCTGAAGGCCCGGCGAGGAACACGGATCGGAGTCGCCGGCTGCGTCGCGCAGCAAGAGAAGAACCACCTGCTCTCGCGGGCGCCCTTCGTCGATTTCGTCCTCGGCCCCGATCATCTGGAGAAGGTCCCGGAGCTGGCCGAGCGCGGGGGCGTCGAGACCGATTTCCTCGATACCGAACAATACCTTTTTCCCCAGGCAGAGCCGGAGACCAGCCGCGGCAAGGCCACCGCTTTCGTCACCGCCATGAAGGGGTGCGACAACGTTTGCTCGTTCTGTGTGGTTCCTTACACACGGGGACGAGAAGTGTCGCGCCCCTACGCGGAGATCGTGCGCGAGGTCGCGTCGCTCGTGGGGGTGGGCGTCCGCGAGGTGACCCTCATCGGCCAGAACGTGAACGCGTACGCGGGTGGCTGCAGCTTCGCGGACCTCATCCGGCGCGTCGCGGCGGTCCCGGGGGTCCTGCGGATCCGGTTTACCACCTCGCATCCGATGGACCTGTCGGCGGACCTCGTTCGCTGCTTTGCCGAAGTGGTCCAGCTCATGCCGCACTTCCATCTTCCGGTGCAGCACGGCGCGGATACCGTGCTCGAGCGGATGCGGCGCAAGTACACCATCGCCCAGTACGAGGAGCGCATCGCCTCGCTGCCGGAGCACGTCGTCCTCACCAGCGACGTCATCTGCGGCTTCCCGGGCGAGACGGAAGACGAGCATCGCCAGAATCTCGAGTTCCTCCGGCGCACGCCGTACGACAACCTCTTTTCCTTCCTCTACAGCCCGCGGCCGCACACCGGCGCCATCCTCAAGCTGCGCGAGTGGGGAGAGGTCCCGCGCGCCCTGGGCATCCGCCGCCTGGAAGAGGTGCAGGCGCTCCAGATGGAACGGACGCTGCGGCGCCACCGCGAGCGCATCGGATCGGTCGTCGAGGTGCTCGTCGAGGAGCCGGGGTTCGGCCGCTCGCGCGAGAACTGGACCGTTCACCTCGATGGCCTCCCTGAAGCGGCGGCTGTCGGTGGTGTCTGCGTAGTGCTCCCGCTCGTTGCGCTCGTCGGACGTCCCAACGTGGGGAAGTCAACCCTGTTCAACCGGATCGTCGGGAAGCGCCTCGCCATCGTCCAGGACGTGCCCGGGGTGACGCGGGATCGGCAGTACGCGGAAGCGCAGCAGGGAGCCAAACGCTTCCGCGTCGTCGACACCGGGGGTTTCACGCTGCGCACCGACGAGCAGCTGGTCCGCGCCGTCCGCGAGCAGGCCGACGCGGCGGTGCGCGAAGCGGACGCGATCGTCCTGGTCGTGGACGCCGTGGAGGGGCTGTCGGCCGCGGATCGCGAGCTCGCGCAACTTCTCCGCCGCGGCGGAAAGCCGGTCTTCCTCGCGGCGAACAAGGTCGACTCCAACCGGCGCGAGGAGCAGCTCGATCTCGGCGAGCTGCATTCGACCGGATTCGACGTCTTTCCGCTCAGCGCCGAGCATGGCCGTGGCGTGGACGAGCTGCTGGACGCCGTGGCGGCCGGGCTACCCGAAGCAGCGGGCGAGCGGCCCGCTGAAGAGGACAAGACCATCCATCTCGCCGTGCTGGGCCGCCCCAACGTCGGCAAGAGCACGCTGCTGAACAAGCTGCTCGGCGAGGAGCGCTTCGTCGCCTCAGCGATGCCGGGAACCACGCGCGACGCCGTGGACGAGGAGCTGGTCTGGAAGGGCCGCCGTTACCTGCTCACCGATACCGCGGGGCTGCGCAAGAAGCGCCAGGTGGTCGACAAGGTCGAGGTATCCTCGGCCCGGCGCGCGCTGCGGGCGGTGGAGCGCGCCGACGTCGTGGTGGTGCTCACCGACGCGACGCAGCTGGGCGTCGACCAGGACGCGCGCATCGCCGCGCAGGCGGAGGAGCGCGGGCGCGCCGTGATCCTGGCGGTGAACAAGTGGGACCTGGTGCAGGACAAGGACGGCGAGGCGCAACGGTTGCGCGAGCAAGCAGAGCGGCACCTGCAGCACGTCGATTTCGCGCCGCTGCTCTTCATCAGCGCGCTGGAAGGGACCCGCGTGCACCGGATCCTCGAGCTCGCCGCCGAGCTAAGCGACGAAGCGTCGACGCGCATCCCCACTCCGCAGTTGAACGAGTGGATCCAGGCGATGCAGCAGGAGCACCCGGCGCCTCTCTTTCGCGGCTTTCCCGTCCGCTTCAGCTACGCTTACCAGGTGGGGACGCAGCCGGTGACCATCGCCATCCAGTGCAACCGGCCGCGGGCCGTCGACGACGCCTACCGCCGGTTCCTGGTGAACCGCCTGCGCGAGCGCTTCAAGCTGCGCGTTCCCGTGCGGCTGATCTTCCGGCAGAAGAGCCGCTCCACGCCGCGAGGCTCCGCGGGAGCCGGCCGGTGAACTACGCCGTCGATCTCGGCGCCCGCAACATCGGCAGCCCGTTTCTGTGGGCGGGGTTCCTCGTCGGCGTGGTGATCGTGCTCGCGGTGGATCTCAAGATCTCCGCCCGCGACCAGAGCTCGACGTTCAGGGAAGCCGTCTGGTGGAGCGTGTTCTGGATCATCCTCTCCGTCGGATTCGGCTTCTTCGTCTGGTTCCGGTACGGCGGCGAGCAGGGGTTGGAGTACTTCGCCGGGTACCTGCTGGAGAAATCGCTCTCCGTCGACAACCTGTTCGTGTTCGTCCTGCTGTTCCGCAGCTTTGCCATCCCGCCGCGGCACCAGCACCGGGTCCTTTTCTGGGGCGTCCTCGGGGCCATCCTGCTGCGCGGCACGCTGATCCTCGCCGGGGTCGCGCTGGTCCACCGGTTCCACTGGGTCATCGCGGTGTTCGGCGCGATCCTCGTCTACACCGCCTGGAAGATCCTCTTCCACAAGGACGAGCAGGACGCCGAGCCCGCGGACAACGCGGTGGTGCGCTGGGTGGCGCGGAAGCTTCCCATGACCAGCACCATCGAAGGGCACCACTTTTTCGTCCGGCAAGGGTCGGCACTGCTGGCGACGCCGCTCCTGCTCGCGCTGATCGCGGCGGAGACCACCGATCTGGTGTTCGCCCTCGATTCGATCCCTGCCGTCTTCGCCGTGACCGACGATCCCTTCCTGGTCTTCTCCAGCAACATCTGCGCGGTCCTGGGGCTGCGCGCGCTGTACTTCGTCGTTCGCGGAGCGCTGGCCCGGCTGCGCTACCTGAAGCCCGGGCTGGCGGCCATCCTCATCTTCGTCGGTTTGAAGATGCTGCTCTACAAATGGGTGGAGCTGCCCACCGGCACTTCGCTCTTGATCATCGCGGCAATCCTGGCGATCGCCCTGCTGTTTTCCTGGCTCAAACCTGCGCCGGCGGACGAGCAGGGTTGATTTTTCTGTCCCGCGCGCAGGAAGGCCGGTGTCCATCGCCGCAGGGAGCGAGGGCCTGCGACGATGCGTCCATTGACGCCAGCTCCACATTTGTGTCCCGTCCCCGGCCGGCCGGGTGTCTGGCCGTCCGGGAGGTTGCGTGAACCGCGCCCACATCGCGGAGCTGTACAGGACCTGGGGCCCGGCCATCTACCGGCGGTGCCTGCGGCTCCTGCGCGATCAGGAAGCGGCCCGCGACGCGACCCAGGAGGTGTTCCGGAAGGCGCTCTCTTCGCCCGAGAAGCTGGCCGATCCGCAGACCGCGCTTCCCTTCATCTACCGGATCGCCACCAATTATTGCTTGAACGAGCGGCGCAACGCGGGGCGACGCGGGGAGACGGAGCTGGTGGACCTCGACCTATCCTCCGGCCACCCCGAATTCCCGCAGCGCAGACTGGTACAGCGCGTGCTCTCGCGCTTCGACGCCAGGACGCAATCGATCGCCGTCGGCGTGCTCGTCGACGGAATGGAGCATGAAGAAGTGGCCGACGCGTTGGGCATCTCCCGGAAGACCGTGTCGCGCAGGCTGACGCGCTTCCTCGAGCACGCCCGCAAATACCTGGAGCGGAGCGCCGCATGAGCCATCCTTCCGATCTGAAGCTGGAGCGGCACCTGCTCGATCCAGGGCTCTCTCCCATCGCCGAACACGTCGCCGGGTGCGACCGCTGTCGCGCGCGCGTTCTGGAAATGGAGAGGCAGGGTGAGGACTTCCGCCGCTTCGTCTATCCCGCCACACTGGAAAACGTCTCCCGACGCCGCTGGGCGCCCTTGCGCACGCTGTGGCTCTTCGCTCCTGTCGCCGGTCTCGCGGCCGTGCTCCTGATCGCGCGGACCGGACCTACTTTTGACTACATCGGCAGCAAGGGAGGCGCGCTGACGTTGACGGCATACGTAGCCCTTCCTGCCGGCGCCAAGGCGGTGGCGGACGGAGAAACCGTTCCGGCTTCCGCTTCGCTGCGGTTCCGGGTCCGGAGCGCGCACCCATGCTCGCTGACCCTGTTCTCGGTGGACGCGGCGGGCCAGGTCTCGAAACTGTACGCGCAAGAGGTGCGAGGTGACGTGGCGCTCCCTGGAGGCATCCGCCTCGACGGGAGCGCGGGCCCGGAGCGCTTCTTCGCCGTGTGCAATCCGGGTTACGATGCTGTCGAGCAGGCGGCGCGGCGGATAGGGCCTTCGCTGCGGCAGAAGAATGCGCTACCGGATGTTCAAGGGCCGCAGGCTTCCCTGTTGATCGAAAAGAAACCGTGAAAACCGCCGCTGCGATCGCCGCGCTGCTCGCCGCCGCCCCCGCGTGGGCGGCGCAGCGCTTCGCGGTGATCGCCGGCAACGACGAGGGCGGACAGGGCAGGGCGCGGCTCTGGTTCGCCGAGCGCGACGCCGAGCGGGTCGCCTCCGCGGTGCGCGAGCTGGGCGATTTCACCGAAAACAACGTGATCGTGCTGCGCGGCAAGAGCGCGGAGGATGTCCGCGCGGCCGTCGCCGGATTCGATGCCAGGATCCTGCGGGCCAAGGCCGCCGGCGAACGGACGCTGCTCTTCTTCTTCTACTCGGGACACGCCGGCGCCGCGGGGCTCGAGCTCGGCTCCTCGCGTCTGCGGTACGACGATCTGCGGGCCTTGATCAACGCCAGCCCCGCCGACACGCGGGTTGCGGTCGTCGACGCCTGCGACGCGGGGCGGCTGACGCAGACCAAGGGTGCGAGCTTCGCGGGGACCGTCGATTTCGCCCTCCCCGCCGACGAGGTGGAGGGGACCGCCTTCATCGCTTCCAGCGCCGCCGGCGAGGCGGCGCAAGAGAGCGCGGCGATCGGGGGCAGCTTCTTCACGCACCACTTCGAGGTCGGGCTGCGGGGCGCGGCCGACAGCGACGGCGACGGCCAGGTCACGCTCGCGGAGGCGTTCCGGTACACCTCGTTGCGCACTACCTCGGGGACGGCGGCTACGGAAGCGGGACCCCAGCACCCCACCTACGACATCCGCATGAGCGGGCGCGGCGACGTCGTCCTCGCCGACCTGCGCCGCGCCGAGGCGACGCTGCGGCTTCCGCCCGACGCGCGCGCCACGTTCATCCTTCACGGCCCGAAGAATCTGTTGGCGGAAATCCCTGGATCGGCGGAACCGCTTGCGCTCGCCCTTCCCGCCGGCCGGTAT
>WNFT01003064.1_pt1 | contig 14400 bp, 16 predicted proteins | sample 5400191 | NCBI WGS metagenome assembly WNFT01 (sample SAMN13153359, study PRJNA577476) | soil metagenome | isolation source: 80 cm saprolite under Madrone tree | place: USA:California | collected 2016-06-14
GGCAAGTGCGGAACTTCTCGAAGAGTTCGTCTTCACTCAGCGGCCGGTCGGCATGGCCTTTCGCCCGCGCCACCTTCGCGCTTTCGACGATACGGCCGCCGACCAGCTCGACGCGTACCTGGTCGAAAACCGAGGCGCCGGAGACCTCGGGATCATAGTCGCGATTGGTCTCGATCCCGACCCGCCGCATCAGGTCCTGAACGTCGGGGCGGCGGACAAAGCCGTCGGTGTATTCGGCGAGGCCGGCGCGCCGTGCGATCACTGCCGCCGCCATCGCGAATTCGATGCTGAATTTGGCGGCGAGTCCGGTCTGCGGCTGGTGGTTGCGCAGGATCAGCGCATGGGTATCGCTCAGCGAGACCGTGATCCGCGCGATCTCGGCGGGCTGCAGCGGCTGGCGGGCGAGCAGCTCGAGCATCGCGTCGAGTGCGCGGTGGGTGCAGTAGCAGGCCGGGTATTTCTTGATGCCGAGACGGTATTTGACGATCCTCCACTCGCTGCCGAGCCCGTGCGCCGGGGTCTCGCGGTCGACCGCGCCGTCGGGCGATACCGCACTCAGGAACCCCTGCGGATGTTCGAGGGCGTCGAGCGCGGCGGTGAAACCCAGTTCGGCGAGCCGCGCCGACATCAGCCCCGAATGCGCCGAGCGGCCGGCGTGGAACGGCTTTGTCATCGTGCCGAAATTGGCCATGATCCCGCTGCTCTGCGAGGCTGCGAGCGCCAACGCCCGGGTGGCGCCATCGGCATCCAGACGCCGCAGCGACGCGCAGGCGGCCGCCGCACCGATCGGGCCGAAGATGCCGGTCGGATGCCAGCCTTTACGGTGATGGTGGCCGGGGTCGCGCCAGGCGAGCTCGGCCCAGGTCTCGTATCCGGCGACATAGGCGGCGAGCATGTCGCGCCCCGAAGCGCCGAGCGTCTCGCCCTCGGCGAGGATCGCCGGGACCAGCACGGTGCTCGGATGGCCGCGCAGCGAGGCGACGTCGTCATAGTCGAGCGCGTGCCCGGCGGTGCCGTTGATCCACGCCGCCTCGGGTGCAGGGCACTTCTCGCCGGTGAAGTACAAGGTTGCCTCGCCGCCCGAGGGCTGCAGGGCCTTGCGCAGCAACTGCGGCGCCGGGTCGCCGGCACCCGCGATCATCGTCGCGATGCAATCGATAAAGCCGATGCGCGCCACGTCCGCCGCGCCTTGCGGCAGCCGCTCGAACGAGACATCCGCGGCGAAACGGCCGAGATCTTGGGTCAGGGTCATGATGGTCCTCCCGTCAAGCCGTCATTATGCGCCGGATCTCAGACTGCGGCCATTGCCCTTGGATCTCTATCATCATGTCGAAAGCTTCTTGCCTCAACGGTGGCCTTCCATACATGCAAGCCTGTGCCGAGAGTTCGCGGAGACCTGCACATGATCGATTTCTACTATTGGCCGACGCCGAACGGGTGGAAGGTCGCCATCATGCTCGAGGAGTGCGGCCTCGAATACCGGATGATCCCGGTGAATATCGGGCGCGGCGACCAGTTCAAGCCCGAGTTCCTGGCGATCAGCCCCAACAACCGCATGCCGGCGATCGTCGATCACGACGCCCCAAAGGAGTTTGGCGGTGGGCCGGTGCCGGTGTTCGAGTCGGGCGCCATCTTGATCCATCTGGCCGAGCTCTCCGGGCGCTTCATGCCGCAGGATCGGCGCGGCCGTAAGGAGTGCCTCGAGTGGCTCTTCTGGCAGGTCGGCAATCTCGGCCCGATGGCCGGTCAGCTCAGCCATTTCGTCAATTATGCGCCGGGCGAGCACCCCTATTCGCATAAGCGTTATGCCGACGAGTACAACCGCTGCCTCGGTGTTCTCGAGCGCCGGCTCGAGGGTCGTGCGTTCATTCTCGATGATTACTCGATCGCCGATATGGCTTCCTGGCCCTGGGTGCTGATCGCCCGTCCGCTCGGCCAACCGCTCGACGATTTCCCCAACGTCGCGCGCTGGCGCGAGACGATCAAAGAGCGCCCCGCGGTGCAGCGGGGGGTCGATCTCGGCAAGGACCTGCGCCGCTCGGCCCCGCCGACCGACGACGAGCGACGGGTCCTCTTCAACCAGACCGCGCGCGATGTCCTACAGCCTGGGTGAGGAACTCACCCGGGCATTTTCGGGAAGCGCTGGCGTTCGCCTTCGAGACTAACCCAAGGCTGCGCGCTATCGCAGTAGATCTCCATTCCCGGCTTTACCCAGCTTGCGTCGTCGAGCGTCCCGGCCATGATTATGGTGAGGTCCGGCATGACCTCGGCCTCGGTAATGATAGCGGATCCGCATTCCGGGCAGAAACGCCGGTACAATGTCTTACCGGTGTCGCCGCGATCGTTGAACGTCTTGAGCGTGCCCTGCACTGAGAGCGCCGGCTTCGGGACCGCCAGCACGACTCGGAATGCCGTGCCGGACGCCTTCTGACAGTTCTTGCAATGGCAGACTCCGACAAAGGCCGGCTCGGCGTCCGCCGAATAGCGCACCTTCCCGCACAGGCAACCACCCTCGATTTTCATACGATCCTCCTCTCTTCGCGGGTCGAGCCTTACCCCGCGGGCCATGCTACCAACGACAAATGACGGTGTCAGTTCGGCTGTGCTAACGTGATTCCCGTGTCAAAAGACGTTTCGGGCCTTCCCCCAGTCACGCTCGTGTTGGGCGGGGCGCGATCTGGTAAGAGCCGGTATGCCGAGCGGATGGTCGAAAATGCTGCCGCCTCGGGCGGCACCTATTGCGCGACGGCGGAGGCCGGAGATGCCGAGATGGCCGAGCGCATCGCCGCCCACCGGGCGCGGCGCGGCCCATTCTGGCGTACGGTCGAGGAGCCGCTGGCGCTCTCTCCGGTAATTGCCACCGAGACGACACCCGAGCGTCCCCTCCTTATCGATTGCCTGACGCTGTGGCTCTCGAACCTGCTCCTCGCTGCCAAGCCGATCGACGAGGAGGCCGACATGCTGTGCGGTGCGCTACGGCTGGCGGCCGGGCCGGTCGTGCTCGTCGCCAACGAGGTCGGGCTGGGCCTTGTCCCGGAGACACCACTCGGACGGCAATTTCGCGATGCCGCCGGCCGCCTCAATCAACAGGTTGCGGCTCTCGCCGATCGCGTCGTATTCGTCGCCGCCGGCCTGCCGCTGGTGTTGAAGGAGCCGATTGCCTAGCCTGCCAGCGTCAAATAATCGGTGTGAGATGCAGGGCAATCCAGGCGGCCACCAGCAAGCCGCCTTCGATCAGACAAGAGAGCCGGTAAAGGTGCAGCCCGCGCACGATGTCGGACGTGGCCGCCCGAGCGCTGCCGTCGCCGAGCCAGGGATCGTCGACGAGACCCTCGGGGTAGCGGCGCGGTCCGGCCAGCGCCAGGCCGAGCGCCCCCGCGATCGCACTTTCCGGCCAACCGGCATTCGGCGAATGGTGCTTGCGGCCGTCACGGATCATGATCACCAGCGCCCGATCCGGGCGGCACCGACCGGCGAGGACCGCACCCGCGGCGAGCAGCAGCCCGCTAATCGGCGCCGGCACCAGATTGAGGAAATCGTCGAAGCGCGCCGCCGCCCAGCCGAAGCTGCGATAGTGCGGGGTGCGATGGCCGATCATGCTGTCGAGCGTGTTCGCCATCTTGTAGGCGAAGAGGCCGGGCAGGCCGAGCAGCAGATACCAGAACACCGGTGCCACGACGCCGTCGCTGAAATTCTCCGCCAGGCTCTCGATCGCCGCCCGCGCCACGCCGTGCGTGTCGAGGCTCATCGGGTCGCGGCCGGCAATGTGACGTACCGCCGCGCGACCCGCCGCCAGACCACCGGCATCGAGCGCCTCGGCGACAGCGGCGACATGGTCATAAAGGCTGCGTTGGGCGACGAGCACGGCAATCAACAGGGCTTCGAAGACGGCCCCCAGCAGATGACCGCGGCAGAGCCGTTGGATCGCGAGCCCGAGCGTCGCGGCGGCGGCGACCAGCACGATCACGGTGACGATCCCGCGATCGCGGCGCGAGGTTTCGCTGCGGTTTTGGCGATTGAGCTTGCGGTCGAAAAACGCGATCGCGCGACCCGCGACGACGACCGGATGGTCGATATGGCGGAAAATCACCGGCATGTCGCCGAACAGCGCATCGATGAGGAGGCCTGCGACGAGCAGCAGCAACGGATCGACGCCGATCGCCACCATCGCGCGCTCAATCCCCGTTGTCGGTCGGGAAGGGACAGCGATTGACCGAGACGGCGGTGCTGCTCTGCGGACATGGCAGCCGGGATTGCGAAGCGATCGCCGAGTTTGAGATGGTCGCCGCAGCGCTGCGCCCGTGCCTGCCGCAGTTCGATGTTGCCATCGGGTACCTCGAATTCGCCCGGCCGACGATCCGCGATGGGCTCGCCGCGTTGGCGGGGCGGGGGGCGCGGCAGATTTTTGCGATCCCGGGGATGCTGCTTGCGGCGAGCCACGTCAAGCGAGACCTGCCGCGCGAAATAAACACGTTCATGGCCGACAATCCAGCGGTCGACGTCCGCCTAGGAGGCGATCTTTCGATCGGCCCAAAGCTGCCGCGAGCGGCGGCTGACCGGATCGCTGCGGCGGCACAAGATCCGGCGATCCCACGCGCTGAGACCTTGCTCGTCGTCGTCGGGCGCGGCGCCAGCGACCCGGATGCCAACTCCAACATCTCCAAGCTCACGCACAGGCTGCGCGACGAAATGGGTTTCGGCTGGGCTGAAGTCGCCTTCACCGGCGTCGCTCAACCGCGCGTCGAAGCGGTGTTGGGGCACTCCGCCCGGCTCGGTTTCCGCCGGATCATCGTCTTTCCCTATTTCCTGCTCACCGGCGTCCTGCTCAAACAAATCTACGCGCAGGCCGACGCTGCCGCCGGTCTCTTTCCCGAGATCGAATTTGTCAAGGCGCTCTATTTGCGCGACCATCCAGAGGTGCTGGGCGCATTCCATGATCGCATCCGCGAGGTCTGCGACAGCGACCCGGCCAGGCCGCACCAGCGCTGATGTTCGACACATTTGCGATGGTCGATTGGAGTGCGGCGAGCGTGCCGCGGACCGGTCGCGATAGTATCTGGATCTGCTGGATCGATGCCGCGGGCGAAAGACTCGTCAACCCGGCCACCCGGCATGCAGCCAAGACCCTCTTGGCAGAATGGCTGTCGACGGCGATGTCGCGCAATGCCAGGGTTCTCATGGGTTTCGATTTCCCGTTCGGTTATCCCGCCGGCTTTGCCGCGCGACTCGGCCTTTCTGGTCCGCCTTGGCGGGCGGTCTGGGACGAGATCGCACGGCTCGTCAGCGACGACGAACATAACTTCAACAACCGCTTCGATGTCGCCGCCGCGCTGAACGAGCGCATATCCGGCAGTCAATTTCCATTCTGGGGATGTCCGGCGGCCGCCCCGCGGCACTGCCTCGGACCCAAGCACCATCGCCGTCATGAGCAGGATGGATTGGCCGAGCGCAGGCTGATCGATGAATACATGCGAGGAGCCCAGCCGTGCTGGAAGCTTCTGGGCGCGGGCTCCGTTGGCGGTCAGGTTCTAACCGGGCTCCCGGTGGTACGGGCCTTGCGCGACGACCCGCGCTGGCGCGATAAGGCGCGGGTTTGGCCGTTCGAGACGGGACTTGCCGCGCAGCCGAGCGGCGCGTTGCTGATGGCCGAGGTCTATCCCTCGTTGTGGTCGGTGTCGCCCCTGGCGGGTGAGCCCAAAGACGCGGCTCAGGTGCGCACCGTCGCTCGCTATTTTGCCGAACGCGACAATGCCGGCGAGCTTTCAGATCTGCTCGTCGGCGATCCGGCCCTGACGCGAGAACAGCGCAATCGTATCGAAATCGAGGAGGCGTGGACGCTCGGCGTGACGGCGCGAGCGCAACCTGCGCTCGTTACGAACCCGATATGATATGCCAATCCCCGCTCGCTTGAAACCGGCGAGCCTGATGTGCTTAGCGCACGATCACAGCGTGTGCGTGTAGAGTTTGCCGCAACTGCTGCTCTCTCGGTGGCACCTTCGCCCATTCGGCAATGATCGAGGAGGGATGGAGTGGACGAGGTTGAGTGCGTCGTGGTCGGCGCCGGAGTGGTCGGGCTCGCGACGGCGCGGGCGCTGGCACTGGCCGGGCATGAGGTTCTCGTTCTCGAGCGAGCCTATACGATCGGGTTCGAGACCTCCTCACGCAACAGCGAGGTCATCCATGGCGGACTTTATTATCCGGCCGGCAGCCTGAAGGCACGCTGCTGCGTCGACGGGCGACAGCGGCTCTACGCCTATTGCCGCGAGCACGGGGTGCCGCATGCGCAGATCGGCAAGCTTATCGTCGCGGCCGAAGAGAGTGAGATCGCCGGTGTCGAGCGCATCGCCGAGGCGGCCCGCGCCAACGGCGTCGACGATTTGCAGTGGCTGACCGCGACCCAGGCGCAACGGCTCGAGCCGGCGCTACGCTGCGTTGCCGCCGTGCTGTCGCCTTCGACCGGCATCATCGACAGCCACGCGTTGATGCTCGCCCTCCAGGGCGAGACCGAGGCGGCCGGCGCCATGGTTGTATTGCGCACGCCAGTGCGGTGCGGCCGAGTACGCCACGACGGTTTCGACCTGTCCATCGGCGGCGAGGAGCCGAGCGACATTCGCTGTCGCGTCCTGGTCAACGCCGCCGGGCTCTACGCGCCCGCTCTCGCCCACGCCATCCGGGGAATCCCGCGGGAGACGATCCCGCCCGCCTTCTTTTGCCGGGGCGTCTATTTTACCCTCAGCGGACGCGCCCCGTTTCGCCGGCTCGTCTACCCCGTCCCGCCACCCGGCGGGCTCGGCGTCCATATCACCCTCGATCTTGCGGGTCAGGCGCGGTTCGGGCCGGATGTAGAGTGGATCAGCGAAGTCGATTATGCCGTCGATCCGGCGCGCGGCGAGGCGTTCTACGCCGCGATCCGGGCCTACTGGCCCGGACTGCGGGACGGTGCGCTCCAGCCCGGTTACGCCGGGGTGCGGCCAAAGATCAGCGGGCCGTCGGAGCCGGCAGCCGATTTTATCGTGCAAGGTTCTGAGGTTCACGGGATTCCGGGCTTGGTTAACCTATATGGGATCGAATCGCCGGGGCTGACGGCGTCCTTGCCGCTCGCCGACGAGGTGGTAGAACGGCTCTCCCGCCAGCCCGGGTGAGCGGAGCCCTGCGATGCGGATCGGCGTCCCGAAAGAGCTGAAAACCCACGAATACCGCGTCGGCCTGGTCCCCGGGGCCGTGCGTGAACTGGTGCACCACGGGCACGCGGTCGTTGTCGAGAAAGGAGCAGGTGCGGGGATTGGGTTCGACGACCCGGCCTACGAAGCGGCGGGGGCAACCGTCCTTGCGCGCCCCGCCGAGGTGTTTGCGGCCGCGGAACTGCTGATAAAAGTCAAAGAACCCCAGCCGCAGGAGGTGGCGCTGCTGCGCGAGGGCCAGGTTCTCTTCACCTATTTGCATCTCGCCGCAGACAGGGAGCTGACGCAGCGGCTGATCGCCTCGGGTATCGTTGCTGTCGCGTACGAGACCGTCACCGACCGGCACGGCGGGCTGCCGCTCCTCGCTCCGATGAGCGAGGTCGCCGGGCGGATGGCCGTCCAGGTCGGAGCACATTGTCTCGAGAAAGAGCAGGGCGGCATCGGTGTGCTGCTCGGCGGCGTACCAGGAGTTCCGGCAGCCAAAGTCGTCATCCTCGGCGGCGGCGTCGCCGGCACCAATGCGGCGCGCATGGCGATGGGGATGGAGGCTTACGTCACCGTCATCGACAAGTCGTTGCCGCGGCTCTACCAGCTCGACCTTCAGTTCGGGGCCCAGCTGCACACGCTGTTCTCGACGATGGAGAACATCGAGCGCGAAGTCACCGCTGCCGATCTGGTGATCGGTGCCGTGCTGATCCCGGGCGCGACGGCACCCAAGCTGGTGGATCGTGACCTCGTCCGGGCGATGAAGCCGGGGGCGGTCGTCGTCGACGTCTCCATCGATCAAGGCGGCTGCTTCGAAACCAGCCGGCCGACGACCCATGCCGAGCCCACCTATCTCGCCGAGGGCGTGGTCCATTACTGTGTGACCAACATGCCGGGAGCGGTTGCCCGGACCTCGACCGTGGCGCTCAACAACGCGACCCTGCCTTTTGTTTTGGCGATCGCCGACCGCGGGTGGCGCCGCGCGATGGTGGAAGACCCGCATATGCGGCAGGGCCTCAACGTCTGCCATGGGCGGGTGACGCATCCTGCCGTAGCCCGCGATCTCGATCTGCCGCTGACGCTACCGGAGGAGGCCTTGACGGATTAGGCGAAGTGGCGGCGTGGTGAAAATTTAGAACGGCGACGCGCGATCTGAAAAAGCACGAGCGGTAGGCTATGGATTGGCGGCACGGCAATCCCTATCTCAGGAAAGGTTGGCTGGAGAGGGGGATATGCCGCTCGTTCCGAGGGTCGCATCCTTGCCTGAAGCCGAGTGGTTCGATGCTTCGGCCCGTCCCGAGGCCGCGCACGCTCGACATATCGACGCCGCGTCGATCGCTGCGGTAACCAATCTCTATCGCGAGATATTACCCCCCGGTGGAGCCATCCTCGATCTCTCGTCCGGCTTGGTCAGTCACTTGCCGCCGGAGATCCCCTATTCTCGCGTTGTCGGGGTTGGCACCACCGCTTGTGAGCTTGCCGAAAACCCATTTCTCGACGAGTGGCGCGTCCAGGATTTGAACAGCAATCCGTACCTTCCGTTCGCCGCTGCGGAGTTCGATGGTGCGGCGATCTGTGTATCCATCCAGCATTTGACGAGGCCCTGCGAGGTCATCCGCGAAGTGGGACGCGTCCTCAAGCCGGGAGCGCCGCTTGTCGTGACCTTCTCGAACTGCTGCTTGCCGACCCGCGCCATCGCCTGCTGGCATCTTCTGGATGATGCCGGACATCTGTGTCTGATCGCCCACTATTTCGCCGAGGCCGGCAATTGGGGCGACCTGCGCTGCCTCGATCGGACCCCGCCGGGTGGCGGAGATCCGCTTTATGCGGTTATCGGCCGCGGCCTCGGACCGCCAACTACGGTCACCGCCGATCAGGCGTCATAAGCGACCATCGAGGTGAACGGAACGTCGATCCGGTCGCGGCCTCGCAGGAAATTGAGCTCGATGATGCAGCCAGCGGCGACCACATCGCCGCCGCGCCGGCGAACGAGGTCGATGGCGGCCTGCATCGTCCCGCCGGTAGCCACGAGATCATCGAGCACCACGACGCGCTGCCCGGGAACGACGGCGTCTTCCTGGATCTCTATGGTGTCGGTTCCGTATTCGAGATCATAGGTGTAGCGCACGGTTCGGCCGGGCAGCTTGCCCTTTTTGCGGACCATCGCAAAACCGCGCTCGAGTTCGAAGGCGAGCGGGGCCGCAATCAGAAACCCACGAGATTCGATGCCGACCAGAAGATCTGGCTGGTGGAGTTGAATCGCCCCGGCGAGGCGCTCGACAGTCGCCCGCCAAGCGCGCGGATGGGCAAGCAAGGTCGAGATATCGTAGAACAGAATGCCGGGCTTCGGGAAATCGGGGATCGAGCGGATGTGCTGCTTGAGGTCCATCACCGCCATCCCTTGACTGTCTTCGGCAACCAAATGCGCCCTGTTGCGAGATAGCCGCTTTTCGCGTAGTTGGGAAGCCCTCCTGCGACGGCTGCTGAAGCAGGTATTGTTGGATCGTCATGGCGCCCGTCGCCGCAACCCTCGTCGCCTCGCAAGCGCCCGGTTCGCTCGTCCTGTCGGCTGCCGGTGAATGGCTGGTGACGACCGCCGCCGATATCGATCAGAAGCTGCGTTCTTTGAGGATGCCGACGGGCACTCGGGTGACGCTCGATCTGACCGGGATCGACCGGCTCGACACTGCCGGCGCATGGCTGCTGCTGCGGACCGAGCATGATCTGATAGAGCGCGGCAACGTCGTTGAGATGCACAATCTGCTGCCAAATTTTGAGCCGCTGATCGAACAGTTGCGCGCGGCAGGGAAAATCACCCCGGCCCGCCACCCGCGGCCGGCGCACCATACGATCGCTGGTTTCATCGGGCGTATCGGGGAAATCTCGCTCGGGCTGATCGCCCGTGCATATAGCATCCTTGGCTTCTTCGGCGTCGCCTCCGCGACCGCGTTGCGGCTGATGCTTCATCCGCGGCGGCTGAGGATGACGGCGGTTGTTGCCCAGATGGAGCAGACCGGGGTCAATGCGCTGCCCATCGTCGGTCTGCTCAACTTCCTGATCGGGGTCGTCATCGCTTTTCAGGGTGCCGACTATCTGCGCCCTTACGGGCTCGAGAATTATACGGTGCCATTGACCGGAGCCAGCATCTCTCGCGAGTTGGGGGTTCTGCTGACCGCCATTATCCTCGCGGGCCGATCGGGCAGCGCCTTTACCGCGCAGATCGGAACGATGCGGGTCAACGAAGAGATCGACGCGATGCTCACCATCGGCCTCGATCCGGTCGAAGTTCTGGTTCTGCCCCGACTGTTCGCGCTCTTGGTGACCTTGCCGATGCTGACCCTGTGCGCCAATTTCATGGGGATCTTCGGCGGCGGTCTGATGGCGTGGGCCGAGCTCGGCATCGGCATCCCGGAGTTCCTCCATCAGCTGTCCACGATTGCGCCGTGGTCCTTCTGGATCGGCATGATCAAATCACCGTTCTTTGCCATAATTATCGCGCTGATCGGCTGTTATGAAGGCTTTCAGGTGACGGGCAGCGCCGAAAGCGTGGGGCGGCTGACCACTTTATCGGTTGTCGAAGCGATATTTCTGGTGATCGTAACCGACGCCGGTTTCTCGATTTTCTTTTCCGCCTTACAGATTTGAGCATGCCGGATTATTCGGGCGAGCCGATCATCCGTGTGCGCGGCCTTGTCACCCGGTTCGGTGCCGACACGATCCACGACGGTCTCGATCTCGACGTCTTCCGTGGCGAGGTTCTCGGTGTCGTCGGCGCGTCCGGAGCAGGCAAATCTGTGTTGCTGCGCACCATCATCGGGCTCAACCGGCCGATCGCGGGCCGCATCGAAATTCTCGGGAAGGAGATATTGGCGAACGGTGATATGGAGCGACGGGAGATCGAGCAGCGGTGGGGAGTGCTGTTTCAGAATGGCGCGCTCTTCAGTTCCCTGACGGTGGCGGAGAACATCGAAGTGCCGCTGAAGGAATACTACGCCATGCCGCTGCGTCTGATGGACGAGATCGCGGCTTTCAAGATCGGCATCGTCGGGCTCCCCGAGGGGACCGGGGAAAAATATCCGTCCCAGCTGTCCGGTGGGATGCGCAAGCGCTCCGGTCTTGCGCGGGCGCTCGCCCTCGACCCTGAAATCGTCTTTCTCGACGAGCCCACGGCCGGGCTCGATCCCATCGCCGCCGGCGATTTCGACGTCTTGATTCGCGACCTGAGGAGCAGTTTGGGCTTGACGGTGTTCATGGTAACCCATGACCTCGACACGCTGTTTGCGATCTGCGATCGCGTTGCGATTTTGGTCGATAAGAAAATCCGCGTGGGCTCTTTGGAAGAGATGCTGCACGACGATCATCCGTGGATCCAATCCTATTTCCACGGCCCGCGCGGGCGCGCTGCTTTGCGCTCCGAAGCCGAGCATTTGGCAGAATCCGGGACGGCGGTCGTCTCGGGTGTCTGAGCTGGTTTGCACAAAGAGAGAATAGATGGAGACGCGGGCCCATTACGTTGCCGTCGGGGCCTTTGTTCTGGCGGTGATCTTTCTCGGTTTTGTCGCCGTTCTGTGGTTAGGCCGCGCCGAATTCGCACAGGAAACCAAAAGGTACTACATATACTTCCGGGGGTCAGTAGCCGGGTTGAACAAAGGTTCTCAGGTCCAATACAATGGCATCCCGGTGGGCCGGGTCATCGATATTCGCGTCGATCCGAGCAATCTCGAACAAATACAGGTCACGGTCGAGATCGATACAAGCATTGTCAACATCAAGTCCGACGCTCAGGCATTTCTTGAAGCAAACATTCTGAACGGAATTGCTACGGTTCAGATCCGTGGCGGAACTCGGGAGGCAAGTGAGCTCGTGCCGCGCCCCGGACACAAATACGCGGTGATCACAGCGGGCCGTTCAGAGCTGGAGGAAGTTAAGGCCAGCCTTCCGGAGCTGGTGGCGGATCTCAAAGCGGCGGCGCACCGCTTGAATGATCTGCTCGACGAGAACAACCGCCGAGCTGTCTCCGACACCCTGCAAAATCTTCGATCGATAACGGAGGCTCTGGTAGAGCCCAGCCGGCAGTTGAGCGAGGTGATGGACAATGCCAATCAGGCCGTCGTCCAGGCGAGATCACTGTTCCGCGACATTGATCAGAGCTACGTGGAAAAGGGCGGGCTGAAGGACCAGCTGTCGCAGACGCTCGGCGACGCCGACCGCTTGGCCAAGAACCTCACCGACGCCAGCCGGCAGTTTCAGGTGATGATCCAGGAAAACCGCCCCGGGATCCGAGATTTTACCCACAGCACCTTGAACCAGGTCGGCGATCTCGTTACCGATCTGCAGCGGTTTGTCGCGAGCATGACGCGCTTTGCCTCCGAGCTCGAGCGCAACCCGCCAAAGCTGCTGTTCGGCGATCGACGCGAGGGATACCGACCGCAATGACCACGCCTACGGCGCGGATCTCGCGTCGATGGCCGGGGGTCGCGCTGGTGCTCTTGCTGGCCGGTTGTGCCAGCCTGCTCGGGCTCCCGCCATCACCCCATCTCTATCGCGCCACACCGAAGAGCACTTACTCGGCTAACCTGCCCCATCTGTCGACGCAAATCCTCGTCGACGTCCCGCTCGCGCCGGCCGGGCTCGATACTCCCCGAATCGCGCTGAGCCGATCAGCCGTCTCGATAGACTACTTCGCCGATTCGGAGTGGACCGAGAGGGTCCCATTGCTGGTCCAGACTGCGCTGTTAGAATCGTTCGAGAACAGCGGGGCGATCGCGGCGATCGATCGCGAATCGATTGGACTGCGTGCCGACTTCATCTTGAAGACCGAGATCCGGCATTTCGAGGCGCTGTACGATTCGCCGAACGGGGCGCCTGAAGTGTGGGTAGCGATCATTGCTCGGCTCGTCAATCCGTCGGGTCGCGATATCGTGGCGCATGCCTCGTTCGAGCGGCGCGAACGGGCTGCTGCGAACGACATCGGGCGGGTTGTCCTCGCCTTCGACGAAGCGCTCGGAGCGGTGATGGCGGACATTGTCGTTTGGACGGTGCGTAATCCCGCTTTGTCGACGCAGCGGCGTTAGCTATGATGATGATCACCTTTCGTTCGCAAAGGCTTGTTGCGTGGCGCACGGGAACCTACAAGAAAGCCTCCGAGTAAGCTGGGGTGAAATCGATCGGATGACCGCAGCGGCCGCGCTCATCGGCGAGATCGGGCGTGAACTCGCGCGGCGCAACCTCAATATCGTCAGCGAAGTCATGAGTGGTCATGCGACGATTTCGGATTGGCGCCACTACCCCGACGAGGATGTCTACGATCCGCACAGTCATGCCCAATATTTCTACCATACGCATCCCGTGCGGCGACGCGCCGGTCGGGAGCACGGTCATTTCCATACCTTCCTACGTGCCGAGGGCATGCCCGTCGGCGTCGCGCCGCTGCTCCTCCCCGAAATCGCCGTCGCCGAAGCCCCCCCTCCGCCACCCCAGGCACCGCCCCTCCGGCGCGGGATCAGGGAGGAAGTGAGCCACCTTGTAGCGATTGTCGTCGACTGCCAGGGCAGGCCGGTTCGGTTGTTCACGACCAATCGCTGGGTCACCGGCGAAACCTGGTATCCGGCCGGTGATGTCATCCGCATGCTCGACCGCTTTGCGGTCACCGAGGTCGGCCCGTCGGAGACGCTCAACCAATGGCTCGGCGCGGTATTTCGGCTCTTTCGTCCTCAAATAGCGGAGCTGCTGCGGCTGCGCGACCGGGCTGTCATGGCGTGGCGCCGCCGTCGACGGACGCACGTCTTGGATGATCCTGCGCTCGAAATTACATCAAGTCTCGATATCAGTATCGACACCCAGTTTGCCTTTCTCGACCAAGTGCGATCCGAAAAGGCCGCCCGCTCGTCGGGTCGCGCATTGGTGCTGCCAGCGATGTCGGAGGGCTGGGGCGAGGGTCAAATGGGCTGACGCGCGCCTCGCAGGGTTCTTATCGAGGGGGCTGCGACAGCGGCCCGCGCGGGGCAAGGTTGTTGCTGTTCAAGCACGCTTTTAGTTGGGCGTCCCGTTTGGCATTCGATTCTGCGCTGTAATCGGGATAAGCAGCCTGGGCCTGCTTGGCGCACTTGTCCGCAGTTCGCCAGTTCGTGTTGACTGTCTGACCTTGCTGGGTGACCGCCTCGGCGGTCCCGATAAAGAGCAGCAGCACAGTGGCCAAAGAGTAAGCGAGCCGGTACATCCGCCACCTCCTTGC
>WNFT01010685.1_pt1 | contig 14395 bp, 16 predicted proteins | sample 5400191 | NCBI WGS metagenome assembly WNFT01 (sample SAMN13153359, study PRJNA577476) | soil metagenome | isolation source: 80 cm saprolite under Madrone tree | place: USA:California | collected 2016-06-14
TGCTCGTCACGACGCTGACGAAGAAGATGGCCGAAGACCTGACGGACTATCTGCTCGAGTCCGGCGTCAAGGCGCGCTACCTCCACTCGGAGATCGACACGCTCGAGCGGATTCAGATCATCCGGGAGCTGCGGTTGGGCGACTACGACGTCCTCGTCGGCGTGAACCTCTTGCGTGAAGGGCTCGACCTCCCGGAGGTCTCACTCGTGGCGATCCTCGATGCCGACAAGGAGGGCTTCCTCCGCGGCAAGACGGCTCTGATCCAGACGATCGGCCGCGCTGCTCGCCACGTCAACGGCAAGGTGTTGATGTACGCAGACAAACACACCGAAGCGATCGAAGGCGCGCTGGGCGAGACGAACCGCCGTCGCGCGGTGCAGCTCGCCTACAACGAGGAGCACGGGATCACCCCGGAATCGATCGTCAAGGGAGTCTCCGACATCGCCGAGTTCCTGACGCTCGACTCGCCGACCGTTCCCAGTTCGAAGCGCCGCCGCGGCCGCAAGGATCTCGAAGGATTGACCACGAGCGACCTCGAGAAGCTCGTCATCGAGCTCGAGGAAGAGATGTTCACTGCGGCGGAGGAGCTCCGGTTCGAGTATGCCGCCAAGCTTCGCGACGAGATCAAGGAGCTCCGCCGCGAGCTGATCGCGGCCGCGCAGGCTCCAGCCTCGGCAACCGCCTAGACTCCTTTTCCCGTGCTCGGCTCGATCATCCTCATCATGTTCTTCGGCTTCATCACTGGCGGGCTGGCGAGGCTCGCTGTGCCGGGGCCCGATCCGATGCCGGCGTGGCTCACGGTTGCGATCGGCCTGGCGGGCTCGGCGGTCGGAGGCGCGATCGCAATTGCGATCTGGGGGCGGGGAACGCAGGCGATCGGGCTCCTCTCGTTCCTGGGCGCGGTACTCCTCGTGGTCGCTTACCGGCGCTTCGTCCAGAAACGCCCCCTCACAGGCCCCGATGCGCTCAAGTTCCCCGAGCGCGGCATCGGTATCGACAAGTTCCAGGAGCGTCGCCACAAGATGGAGGATCTGATGCGGCAGGCGCAGGGTGCGCAGGCCGAGAGCACGACCGACTCGAATCTCCGCAAGCTCAGTGACCTCCATGACGCCGGGATCCTCACGGACGAGGAATACGAGCTAAAGAAGAGACAGCTCACCGGCAGCGCGTAACGAGAGCGGTTTAGGCGGGTTCGGGCTCGAGCGTCTCGGGGACGCGCGGAAACCTGCGCTCGGCCGTGAGACCCCAGTCGGTGTCGCGCCAGACGTAGGTCCGAACTCGGAGGCTGCTCTGGTCGATCTCGTAGAGATGCAGCCCGCGGGCCTCGCCCTGTCGCTTCGGACGAGGTTGGCCCAGCCCCGGCGCGACCGACACGACGACCGACCGTTCTCTGCCGTGGACGATCTCGAACTCGTGCCGCTCGCTCACGGCCGCCTGGTGGATGTGCCCCGCGAGAATCAGGTCGGCGCCGGCCGCCACCAGCGAGCCGAGCACATGGTTGCGACGGGCAACGGGCCGCTTCCGCGAGCGCCACGGCGCACCGACGAGGTGATGGTGCAGTACGACGATCCGGAAGGCGTCGGGCGGCCCGTCCCGCAAGCGGTCCTCGGCGCGCTCGAGCTGGCCACTGTGGACGCCGCCTGACTGGTGCCGCCAGGGGCGGACCGAGTTGAGACCGATCACGTGGAGGCTGGGCGAGGAATACGTCGGCTCCGTCGTCTCCCACTGCGCTTCGAACGAACGAAACGGACGCGTGAACCGGGCCGGAAACGAATACGGAATGTCGTGATTGCCGGGAATTGCCAGAACGGGCCGGTCGAGGCTGCGGAGGAATCGTGCCGAATCGGCGAGCTGGCCGTCGCGGCCCCGATGGCTGAGATCCCCGCTCGCGATCACGAGCTCGGGCTGAAACCGGTCGATCAGCAGGGGCGCACCCCGCTCGATAGCGGCATCGTCACCGGCTCCGAAATGGAGGTCGGAGAGGTGCAAAACACGTGTGAGCACAGCCGGTGGAGGCTATAGTCTGACCCGCGTGACCGAAGAGTCTGCCGAGATTTTCGACGACCTCTATCTCGGTCTCCGGGCGGGCGGCGCGATCCGTAAACAGCGCCGAGGCGAGCCTCTGACGACGGAAGAGCGCGAGGCGCTCGGCCGCTGGCAGCGACTTTCCACCTGGCGCAAGTCCCTCGCGATCGGCGGCTTCGCCATCGGCACCTTCGGCCTCGGCTTCACCCTCGGCGGCCTCATCTTCGGACGCTGGCGGAAAGCCTAGGCCGGCCGGGCGAAAGCTTCGCTTTCGCCCGGTTCGTAGGTACGGCGCTTCGCGCTGAACGTGCGCGGGCGGAGCCCGCGCACTCTTTTGGTGTCGGCGGCTGGCGGTTGTTCCGTTCCGTGCGGGCACGGGCGCTGACGCGGCCGCGCCCGCATCGGTTCGCCTCCCGCTAAGCCCGGCTTCGCCTGGTCTTAGCGTCCGGCCTTGCCGGCCCTGCCGGCCGCGCGGGCTGGCCACTCCTACGCAATTCATCCCGGGGTAGCCCCTGTCCCCATTCTGGGCGGGCCGATGGAGAGCGTGTCAACAACCAAGAAAGGATTGACACGCAAGATGCTCAAGAACCTCCCACTGTCGAAGATCCTCCTCAGCCTCGCGGCCATTTCTGTCGTTGCCGTGGCGGCGGTGGGGGGAACCTTCGCCAACTTCACTGCGACCCCGACCGCGATCGCGTCCAACGCCTTCGCCTCGGGCACGCTCTCGATGACCCGCTCGGGCTCCGGTGCCATCTTCAACGCCTCGGCCATGAAGATCGGCGACTCGGCCACCGGCTCGGTCACGATCACGAACACCGGAACCCTCGCCGGCGTCTACTCACTGTCCGGCTCGACGACCGGTAGCGCACCTCTCGCAAGCCAGCTCAACCTCAAGATCTACAAGGACGTCGACGGTGGCACCGCTCTCTACGACGGCTCGCTGGGCTCGATCAGCTCAGCCGCGCTGGGGACGTTCGCTGCCGGAGACGCCCACACCTTCTACTTCCACGTCACCTTCCCGACGACCGGCACCGATGCGGGCGACAACCTCCTTCAGGGCCTGTCCGCCAGCACCACGTTCACCTGGTCGGCGACGCAGGCGTAGGACGAACGGTGCTGCGTTTCCTCAAGACGGCGAGCAAGGTGACGGTGAGCCTCCTCTCGGGGGCCGCCGTCGCCTTCGCCGCCGTCTACGTCGCGCTCACGGTCCTCGGCTACAAGCCGGTGGCCGTCTATTCCGGCTCGATGGAGCCCACCATCCACGTCGGTGGCCTCGCGCTCGATCGCGCGATCCCTTCGCGGAAGGTGCGAGTCGGCGACGTGATCACGTTCTCCGATCCGTACGTCAAGGGCCGGCTCGTAACGCACCGCGTGATCGACATTCTTCAGACTCCACACGGGCTCGCCTATCGCACGAAGGGCGATGCAAATTCGGGACGTGACCCGTGGACGATTCGGCTCTCAGGCCAGGTCGGCCGCGTCTCGTTCAGCGTTCCGGTTGCGGGCTACATCCTGTACTACGCGCACACCCGCGAGATTCGTAGTCTGCTCATCTGCGTGGCAGCGGTTTCGCTGCTGGTCGGCATTCTGCGTCGGATCTGGCGCAAGGAGGAGACCGCGCCGGCCGGCGCGTAACCCGATGCGCAAGCTCGTCGTCACCGCTTGTCTTTCGCTTGCCACTGCAGGGCTCTTCACACAGCTCAGCTCAGCAGCGTTCACAGGCTCGGTGGCGGCGCCGTCGAACGGCATCACGGCCGACGCACTGCACAACTACTTCTCGGTCTCGCCCGGCACCGACGTACAGCCGGGCACCTCGACCGCTGTTTCCTCCGGGAACGTGGACGGACTGTCGATCGACCTCGGCACCGTCCCATCGGCCCGAACCTTTTCCAGTGTCTTCCGGATCACGAACGTCAGCAGCGCGACCCGAACGGCGACGCTGAGCCTCTCCTCTGTTCCGCAGGTCGCGTCGGCGGTCTTCGCCTCCAGTGGAAGCACCTCCGCCGCGTTGGCCGCGGGCGCGTCGACGACGCTGACCGTGACCACGTCGACGACCGTCGCCGGGCGAGGAACCGGCACGCTCCGGCTCGGTCTCTCCGGAACGAGCTGGCTCTACCGCGACTACTCGTTCCACGTCGACGAGGCCCCCCAGGCACCGGGCGCCCCGACCGGGACGCAGAAGCCCGCGGGACGCATCGACCTCTCCTGGGGCGCGACGACCACGACGACGAATCTCGCCGGCTACGACGTCTACCGCTCGAGCGGCGGCGCCTACACCAAGCTCACGGCGACTCCTCAAGCAGGGCTGACGTACAGCGACACCGCAACAGTGGACGGAACGGCCTACACCTACAAGATCCACGCCGTATCGAGCGGGATCCCAGTGCTCGACAGCCTCGACAGCACGACCGTGAGTGTCACCGCGGACGCGACGCCTCCGGGTCAGGCGACCTCGATCACGCTCACGAACGGCGGGGGCGCGGGCTCGGCCTACGTCAACTCCGGAAACTCTTCCAGCATCTCGATTGCAGTTGGGCTTCCGGCGGGCTCGCTGACCACGGACGTCGTCCAGTTGACCGCGTCGGTAGGCGGCAGCGTGACGGCGACTCGTGCAGGTTCGGCCGGCGCAGGCACCGTCAACTTCAACGGCATCAACGTGTCGGGCCTCGGTGACGGCACGTTGACCCTCTCGGTCATCTCGACTGACCTTGCCGGGAACGTCTCAGCGGTTCGAACGGTCACAGTGACCAAGGACACCGTTGCTCCGGGCGCGCCGACCGCCTCCTACACGGATAACAACAACGTGGCGGATGTCGTATTCGGCACGGCGGAGGCGAACGCCTCGATCACCCTGACGAAGGCGGCGCCCGCACCCACGGCCGGCTTCTCCGGGACCGCGACCGGGGCGGGCTCGTACAGCGTCACCGTGGCAATCGAGAACGGGAAGGTCCCTACCCCGATCAGCGTCACCTACACGGTCACGGCGACGGATGCCGCCGGGAACACGAGCTCGGTCACCACGCTGGTCTACAGTGACACGCGCTAAGCGAGCGGCCCTCCGTTGCCGATAGGCAGCGCAGAGAGCTGTGACTGCCGCCGGTCTTCGCACGTTGCCGCCCGCCCGGATGTACCTCTTCGTGGGCCTCGCAGCCATCGGGCTGTACTTCCTGCTGCCGTGGAACAGCGCGGGGCAATCGCTCCTCTACGACCTGATCGGCATCAGCTCGGCAGTCGCGGTCTTCGCGGGCACGCGCAAGCATCGACCGTCCCTCCCCGCGGCCTGGTACCTGTTCGCGGCGGGCCTGACGGCGTTCGCCGTGGGCGACGTCATCTTCAATCTCTACGCCTGGGCCTGGCATCGAGATCCGCCGATTCCGTCCGTGGCGGACATCTTCTATCTCGCGGGCTACCCGTTTCTGGCAGCCGGGATCGTCCTGCTAGTGCTGCGCGTGCGTCCCCTCGATCGGCGCGGCGGAATCCTGGATGCCGCGCTCCTCACAGTCGCATTCGGCACCTGTCAGTGGATCTTCGTCATGCACCCGCTGCTCACGGGTTCGAGCGACTGGGTCGCGAACACCGTTGCCCTGTCCTATCCGGCGATGGACGTCCTGCTCCTGGCGGCGCTCGCCTTCTTGGCCTTGACGCCGGCCTGGCGCACGGTCTCCTACCGCTACCTCTCGGCGAGCATCGTCGTGCTCCTCGTCGTCGACGAGATCTACGGGATCACGCCGGCGAGCTTCCCCGCCACGTCCTGGCTGGATGCCGGCTGGCTTCTCTCCTACATCCTCTGGGGTGTGGCGGCCCTGACCCCGTCCATGCGTGATCTCTCCCAGCCCACAGCCTCGTCGGCGGGGCGTCTCAGCGCCCCGATGCTGTTCACGCTCGGCGCAGCCATCGCGACCGCTCCGACCGTGCTGCTGGTGGAACACGTCACGCAGCGGCCGGTCGACGCCTTCGCCCTCGCGGCTGGGTCTGTGGCCCTTTCAGCACTGGTTCTCTTGCGGCTCTCCGGTCTGATCGGGTCGCTCGACCGTCTTCGGCGCGCAGAGATGGCCGCCCGTGCAGAGTCGGAGTCCGCCCGGCGTCAACTCGCGTTGCAGAACGAGCAGTTGCTCGAAGCGGGCCGGGTCAAGGACGAATTCGTCGCGCTCATCTCCCACGATCTCAGAACGCCGCTGACGTCGATCGTCGGCTATCTCGAGCTCACACTCGAGGACGGCAACCTCACCGAGCAGCAGCGTCGGTATCTCGATGTGGTCGATCGCAACGCCGACCGTTTGCTTCACCTCGTGAACGACCTGCTCTTCGTCGCTCGGCTCGAGGCCGGGCAGCTGGAGCTGAAACCGCGTGCGCTCGACCTCGCCGCGATCGTGAGGCAAGCGGTCGTGGAGGCCGAGCCGAGTGCTGCTGCCGGAGGCATCGAGCTCAGCTGCGATGCGAGCGACGTTCCGGCCGTGCAGGCCGACAAGGGCCGTATGTTCCAGCTCATGGACAACCTCGTCTCGAACGCAATCAAGTTCACGCCCTCAGGAGGCGACGTTCGTGTCTCCCTCGCGCCGGTGAACGGTGTCGTTCGGCTCGAGGTCAGCGACACCGGAATCGGCATCGCGTCCGCGGAGCAGCAGCGGCTGTTCGAACGTTTCTTCCGCGCCTCGGCTGCGTTCGAGAAGCAGATTCCCGGCACGGGGCTAGGCCTTTACATCGCACGCGCAATCGTCCAAGCACACGGTGGCTCGATCGCCGTTCACAGCGAAGTCGGTGAGGGAACCTCGTTCCGTGTGGAGCTGCCGACAGGGGGGCGCGCGTGAGCGGACCGCGCCTGATTCTGGTCGCCGACGACGACGAGGACATCCTCGCGTTGGTCAAAGCCGTGCTCGAGCGCTCAGGTCACGAGGTGGTGGCGGTGGGGGACGGCGCGGAGGCTCTCGCGACCGTCCGCACCCGTAAGCCCGATCTCGCTGTGCTCGACATCACGATGCCACAGGTCGACGGCCTCGAGGTGTTGCGCCGCCTACGCGCCGACGCGGAGACGGCCGCGCTGCCCGTCGTGCTGCTCAGCGCACAGGCACAGGAGGCCGACATCGAGCGAGGATTCGTGACCGGTGCGAGCGCGTACATCAAGAAGCCTTTCAGCCCGCGCGAGCTGGTGACGCGCGTTGCCCAGCTGTTGCCCTAGCTCCCTAATCCGGCCGGTACCGGTAGCCGAAACCGCGCACCGTCTCGATGGGGGCTCCCGCCGGGTCTTCAGGCGCCAGCTTGCGCCGCAGGTAGCCGACATAGAGCTTCACCTGGTCACCCGAGACGCCGTATGAATCGCCCCAGACGAGCTCGAGCAGTTGCTCGCGGGACAGGACCTGGCGCGGGTGACGCACCAGGGCCGCGAGGAGCCTGAACTCGAGCGGCGTGAGCGAGACCGCTTCGCCTTCGAAAGTGACCGCACGCTGCGCGAAGTCGATCGTCAGATGATCGTCTGCGTAGTGCTCCTGCTGTTGGGCGGCGTGTGGGCCGGCTCGGCGCAGAAGTGCCTGAACCCGTGCGACGAGCTCCTGCCTGCCGAACGGCTTGACGACGTAGTCGTCGGCGCCCGCCTGGAGGCCGCGGACTCGCTCGAGCTCGTCTCCGCGCGCGGTCAGCATCAGCACCGGTACGTCGCTGAGATCGCGGATCCGCTCCAGCGTCTGCCAGCCGTCCAGGTCCGGCATCGACACGTCGAGCACGACGAGGTCCGGGGGAGTCTTGTGGAGGGCACGCAGACCGGCACGCCCGTCCTCGGCCTGCTCCACCGACAGCCCAGCGCGCTCGAGCAGCTTGGCAACGAGGCCCCGAATGTCGGCATCGTCGTCGATCACGAGAACGCGAGAGGCATTCATACCCTTCTCATACTTCTCCAAGGTCGGGTTCCCTACCAGTGCGGCCGACATTGAGGGCATGGCACGGATCCTGATCAGCGAGCCCCATCCCGACCTCAGGGTCCTGCTAGAGGCGGTCGTCAGGAGGGCCGGCCATGAGCCGGTCGGTCACGGCGAGCTGACCAGCGGCGACGCGCCTGCGGTGATGATTCTCGAGCCGGCCTCTGCGGAGTGCCTGGCTGCGGCGGCCCGGCTACGTCGCCGGCTCGAGGATCTCCCGATCATCTGCGCGAGCATCGCTCCGGCCAGCGACGAGACTCGTGCGCAGGGACCCCGCGACCTCGAAGCAGCGATCGTCTCGGCGCTCGCCGCCTGACGCAGCCGGGTCCGGGCAACCGAGTCCTACGTCTCGGCGTCCTTCGCCGGGAAGAGCACGGTCGGCACGTCTTCCTCCGCCGGGTCGACATCGCGCACGACGACGTCGAGCACGGTAACGAGGACGGCGACGAGCGGGACGGCCAGCACGACCGCGAAACCGCCGAAGAGAATTCCGACCGCGGTCACGGAGACCAGGACGAGCAGCGGCGACAGTCCGACCGCCTCGCCGAGGACGCGTGGCACGATCAGGTAGTCCTCGAGCAGCCGGACGACGAGCACGCAGATTCCGGCGGCCAGCGCGACGTGCCAGGAAACGGTCGCTCCGACGGCCACGGCCAGCACGCCCGCGGAGATCGGCCCGATGACCGGAACGATCTCCACCACGCCGGCAAAGGCCCCGATCAGGATGAAGTACGGCTCCCCGACGGCCCAGAACCCGAGCGACAGCAGCGTTCCGACGAGCACGATCAGGAGCGCCTGTCCCCGCACGAAGGCGCCGAGCTTGAGGTCGATCAGGTCCCACGTATCGCGCAGCTTCTTGCGCTTCGGCCGTGGTAAGAGCGAGGCGACGAAGTCGACGGCGCGTGCCCGCTCGAAGATCCAGTAGGCGGCCGCCGCCAGGACGAAGAAGATTCCGAGGAGGGCCTCGAAGACCTTCAGCGTCACCTCCACGGCGGGATGAAGCAGCTCGCTTGCCGTCGGCACCTTGCGAAGGCGTTTGTCGATTGCGTTGAGAATGTCGTGCTTGATCCCCGTGGAGTTCGTGGCTTCCTGGTGGATCTGCGCTTTCGTCGTGCCGCCCAGCGCGCTCTGCACCTGATCGATTGCGCGGGGAACGACCATCCAGAGAGCGAATGCGATCACGCCGATCAGAAGGACGTAGTGGATGAGGAGGCCGAATCCACGGGGGATGCCGGCCCGCGCGAGCCGCTCGATTCCCGGGCGTAGCGCCGCGGCGAGGATGAACGCGAGGAAGACGAGGGCGAGAACGAGCTTCAGCTTCCAGAGCGCGAGCGCCACCGCGACGATCGCTATGACGATCAGGGTCGAGAGGGCCACTCGCTGTGCTGTTTGCTTCATGACAGGGATCTTTCGCCGTCCGGCGAAAGCGGCAAACGCGATGATTACCTCAGGCTGGGAACGAGTCTGTCTCGACGAGCGCCGACATGCAATCGTGCTCGCCGGGCCGTTCGTCCGCGCGCTCGGTCTCGCGGCCGTCGGCCTCGGCTGCATGGCGATCGGCTGGCCGGCCTCGATTGCAGGCGTCCTGCTCCAAACCCTGGGCGCTCTGATCGTGCTTCGGGCCGTGTGGATGTGGGAGCGAACGCGGGTCGTCCTGACGACGGAGAAGCTGTTCGTCGTGCACGGGACGTTCCACCGTCGGGCGGCCGCGGTGCGCCTTTCGCGCCTGGGAGCGGTGGAGATCGAACAGAGTCTGGCAGGGCGGCTCATGGGCTACGGGACGATCGTCGCCGGCGAGCTCGAGATCGATTACGTCCCGGAGCCGCGACGGTTCTACGGCCTGGTCGAGCGGCTCGGCGGCTGACTCGTTTCTCCGCTCTCCGAGCGGGTTTCCCGGGTCGAAAACGAACACTTGTTCGATCCGATCCACCTAGCTAAACTGGGCCGGTTATGGCGCAAGAAGAGCTCGTCGTCCACGGCGCCCGGGAGCACAATCTCAAGGACATCGACGTCCGTCTGCCCCGGAACAGGCTGATCTGCATCACCGGGCTGTCCGGCTCCGGCAAGTCGTCCCTGGCCTTCGACACGATCTACGCAGAGGGCCAGCGGCGCTACGTGGAGAGCCTCTCGGCGTACGCGCGCCAGTTCCTCCAGATGATGGAGAAGCCCGACGTCGACTCGATCGAAGGGCTCTCGCCCGCAATCTCGATCGACCAGAAGACGACCTCCCGGAACCCGCGCTCGACAGTGGGCACCGTGACGGAGATCTACGACTACCTGCGCCTGCTCTACGCGCGCGTCGGCCGGCCGCACTGCCCGGTCTGCGGGAAGCCGATCACAGGCCAGAGCCAGGAGTCGATCGTCGACCAGATCCTCCAGCTGCCAGAAGGGACGAAGTTCACGGTGAACGCGCCCGTGGTCCGTGACCGCAAAGGCGAGTACAAGGACGTCTTCGAGGAGCTACGCAACGAGGGCTTCACGCGGGTGAAGGTGGACGGTGAGCAACGCCTGCTCGAGGAAGAGATCCCGCTCGACAAGAAGTTCAAGCACACGATCGAGGTGGTCGTCGACCGGCTGACGATGAAGCCGGATCTCCGCACGCGGCTCGCGCAGTCGGTAGAGACCGCAGCGCAGCTCGCGGAAGGGCTCGTCGCGATCGACCTCGTCGACGAGGACCGGTCACTGCTCTTCAGCGAGAAGTTCGCGTGCCCCGACCACGGCGTCTCGCTGCCCGAGTTGCAACCGCGGATCTTCTCGTTCAACTCACCGCACGGGGCGTGCCCGCGCTGCACGGGACTGGGTGCGCAGCAGGAGATCGACCCCGATCTGCTCGTTCCCGACACCAGCCTCTCGATCTCCGAGGGTGCGCTCGTCCCGTGGTCCGTCGGCAATTCGGGTTTCTATGAATCGGTCATCCAGGCGATCGCCGACCGCTACGAGATCCCGCTCGACGAGCCCTGGGAGAATCTGAGCGAAGAGGAAGAGGATCTCTTTCTCTACGGGACCGAAGGCGAGCGCGTCTACGTCAGCTACCGCAACCGGATGGGCCGTCGCCGCTCCTACATGCTCGCGTTCGAAGGCATCATCCCGAGCCTCGAGCGGCGTTACCGCGAGACCGACTCAGGCAACCAGCGCGAGCGCATCGAGGAGTACATGTCCTTCCGTCCGTGTCCCGTTTGCAACGGCGCACGCCTGAAGCCCGAGGTGCTCGCGGTCACGGTGGGTGACAAGAACATCCACGAGTTCACGCAGATGTCCGTCACACGGGCGCTCGAGTTCCTCGACCACCTCGAGCTCACCGAGACCGAACAGCTCATCGGCGCCCGGATCGTGAAGGAGATTCGCGAGCGGCTGATGTTCCTCGACAACGTCGGAGTCGGCTATCTCCAGCTCGACCGGGCCTCGGCCACGCTCTCGGGTGGAGAGGCGCAGCGCCTGAGGCTGGCGACGCAGATCGGCTCGCAGCTCGTCGGCGTCCTCTACATCCTGGACGAGCCTTCGATCGGCCTCCACCAGCGCGACAACAACAAGCTGATCGGAACGCTCGAGCGTCTGCGCGACCTCGGCAACACCGTGCTCGTCGTCGAGCACGACGAGCAGATGATGCGCTCGTCCGACTGGCTCGTCGACATGGGCCCCGGCGCCGGGGAGCACGGTGGGCACGTGGTCGCCGAGGGGACCGCGGCGAAGGTCGAGCAGACCAAGAGCTCCGTGACCGGCCAGTTCCTGTCGGGGCGGCGCGTCATTCCCGTGCCCGCGCGCCGCAACGACGACAACGGCTCGTTCTGGGTTCGCGGGGCGTCCCAGCACAACCTGAAGGACATCGACGTCGAGTTCCCGGTCGGGAAGTTCGTCTGCGTGACCGGGGTCTCCGGTTCAGGAAAGTCGACGCTGGTGAACGAGATTGTCCACAAGGCCCTGGCGAACAAGCTGCACCGGCATCGAACGAAGCCGGGCGATCACCAGTCCGTCGAGGGCATCGAAGTCTTCGACAAGGTGATCGACATCGACCAGTCGCCGATCGGTCGCACGCCGCGGTCGAACCCGGCCACGTACACCAAGCTCTTCGACCACATCCGCGAGCTCTACTCGATGACGCCCGAGGCGAAGGTGCGCGGCTACAAGCCGGGCAGGTTTTCGTTCAACGTGCGGGGCGGGCGTTGTGAGACGTGCAAGGGCGACGGCCAGATCAAGATCGAGATGCATTTCCTGCCCGACGTGTACGTCCCGTGCGAGACCTGCAAGGGCGCGCGCTACAACCGCGAGACGCTGGAAGTGCGTTTCAAGGGCAAGTCGATCGCCGACGTTCTCGAGATGTCGGTCGAGGAAGCGCTCCAGTTCTTCGCGAAGATCCCCAAGCTGCGACGGCGGCTGCAGACGCTGCACGACGTCGGGCTCGAATACATCAAGCTCGGGCAGCCGGCGACGACATTGTCCGGCGGCGAGGCGCAACGCGTGAAACTCTCATCCGAGCTCTCGAAGGTCGCCACCGGGAAGACGCTCTACATCCTCGACGAGCCGACCACCGGTCTGCACTTCGCGGACATCGAGAAGCTGCTCGACGTGCTGCAGCGACTCGTCGAGTCGGGGAACACGGTCCTCGTGATCGAGCACAACCTCGACGTGATCAAGCAGGCCGACTGGATCATCGACCTCGGCCCCGAAGGTGGGGAGGCCGGCGGCGAGATCATCGCGACCGGCACGCCGGAGGAGATCGCCGAAGTGGACGACTCCGCCACCGGACAGTTTCTCCGGCACGTCCTGCCCAAGGCTGCAGTGGCGGCGGCGTAGTGTGCGATTCGTGACCCGCTGCGACCTAGCCGGTGGTTTAACGGAGGCAGTAGCTGCCTGACGTGGTCGCCCGCGCGGAGCCGCGCAATGACCAGAAGGCGTGGTTCCTTCGCGCGCTGCTCGTCTTGCAGAGCCCGCGCCCGGTGTTCGCCGCTCTGCGCGACGACTCCGACGAGGTCGCTGAAGCACGTCAGGACGCCGCCGGCACGATCGTGTGGCTCGCCGGGATCGCTGCAGTTCTCGCCACGACGGTCGCGAGCACGCTGCTCGACGACGTCCAGATCGACGGGACGCTGCTCGCCGTCTGGGCGTTTCTCGCCGGCGGGCTCTACGGGTTCTTGCTCTATTACGTGGTCGGCAAGGTGCTCCACGTCGCGCTCCGGAGGCTCGGCGGCCGCGGCAGCTTCCGGCGGGCGAGGCACCTGCTCGCGTTTGCCTCTGTGCCGGTCGCGCTCGCCCTCCTCGTCTACTGGCCGATCCGCATCGGGGTCTACGGCTGGGACCTCTTCCGGACCGGCGGCGCGGACGGCCGTGGCGCCGGAATCGTGTTCGCGTGGGTGTTCTACGCGTTCGTCGTGTGGGCGCTGGCGTTGCTGGTCATCGGTGTCCGCACCGTCCACGGCTGGAGTTGGGGCCGCTCGCTCGCAGGAGTCGGTTTCGCCGCCGTGATCGCTGCAGCCCTAGCCGTCGCGGTGAGCGTGCTCTACGCGCTCTGAGGCGCTCCTCGAGAACACGGCGAGCTCCTCGTCGGGCATCGAGTACGTGTGCTGCTCCTCGGGGAAGGCACCGCTCCGCACATCGTCGACATAGTGTTTGAGTGCGGCGGTGATCTCCGGCGCCAGGTTTGCGTATCGCTTCACGAACCGCGGTGCGTGACCCTCGTAGAGGCCGAGTAGGTCGTGCCAGACGAGCACCTGGCCGTCGCAGTCGGCCCCGGCGCCGATCCCGATCGTCGGAATCGACAGCACGGACGTGATCTGCTTCGCCACCGGCGCCGGTACCGCTTCGAGGACGAGTGCGAAACATCCGGCCGACTCGAGCTCTCGCGCGTCTGCGAGCAGGGCTCGGGCCTTTTCGGCGGACCGGCCCTGAGCCTTGAAGCCTCCGAGCATCGTGGCCGACTGAGGTGTCAGTCCGATGTGCCCCATCACCGGAATGCCTGCTCCGACGAGAGCGCGCACACGGGAGATCGACGGCCCGGCCCCTTCGAGCTTGACGCCATCGGCGCCGGCCTCCTTGACGAAACGGATCGCATTCGTGAGCGCTTCCTCGTCCGAGATCTGAAACGAGCCGAAGGGCATGTCGGCGATGACAAGCGGGCGACGCGCTCCCCGGGTCACGGCGCGGGTCAGCATCAGCATCTCGTCCATCGACGCGGGGACCGTCGAGTCGTAGCCGAGGACGACCATCGCCGCGGAGTCGCCGACCAGGATGATGTCGATCCCGGCCGCATCGGCAATGCGGCCGCTCGGTGCATCGTAGGCCGTGACCATGGCGATCTTCTCGCCGCGACGCTTGAGCCCGTCGAGCTCCGTAAGCGGAAGCTTTCCCGGCCCAGGCGTGTTCGGGGCCGGCTTACGCGGGCGTGTGGTCATCGCAAATCTCCTTCGAGGATGATGTTGTCGATCAGGTGGGTTGAGCCGACCCGCGCGGCAGCGGCGAGGAGCGTG
>WNFT01003068.1_pt1 | contig 14390 bp, 14 predicted proteins | sample 5400191 | NCBI WGS metagenome assembly WNFT01 (sample SAMN13153359, study PRJNA577476) | soil metagenome | isolation source: 80 cm saprolite under Madrone tree | place: USA:California | collected 2016-06-14
AGGCGATGCTCTTTGACCTCGTCCGCGAGTGGGCCGGGATCGCGAACGACGCGCTCGCTGCGCCACGGATGGACGAAATCCGGGCCCGTCTTCCCGAGACGTACTTTGCCTGGAGCGGCCCCACGACCGAGGGCAGCGCCGCGTACTTCCGCATCCAGGGACCCACAATCGTCGTCGAGTACGCGCCGCAGCGTGGAGTGGATCACATCCATACCATCTATCGGGATCCCACGAACGACTACGGGGCGCGGTTTGCGCGCGAGTAACGGACTCACGGTCGCCCTGGCGCTGACCATCGCGGTCGTTGCCGGCACGGACGCGTCGGCACATCGGCGCGAGGACTATCTGCAGGCGGCGCGCATCGAGGTTGAGCCGGACAGCGTCCTGATCACTCTGGACCTGATGCCCGGCATCGCGGTGGCGGAGTCCTTCATCACCGCGCTCGATCGCGACGGCGACGGAGCGCTGTCCGGGGAGGAGCAGCGAGGGTACGCGGAAATGGTGGTGAGCACCCTGCAGGTCGCGATCGATGAGCGGCCGCTTCAGCCACGCCTCGTCTCCTGGAGCTTTCCCGAACCATCGGCCTTTCGGGGCGGTGAGGGCACGATCCGGCTGATGATCCACGCGACCCTTCCCAGGGTGTCGGCCGGCTCACATCGGCTCTTCTTCAGGAATGCGCACATGGCCGATCACAGCGCATACCTGGCCAATGCGCTGGTGCCCGAGAGTGCTCGCGTGACGGTGACGGCACAGCGCCGCGACCGCGATCAGCGCGAGCTGACGATCGAGTACACGGTCGGCGCCGACTCAACCGGTGCCGGGCTCGCATGGGTCCTGGGCAGCCTTGCCGCCGCCCTTCTGATGGTGCGCTCCAGGTGGAGCAGGGCGATCTGATGTGACGTGAGGTCAGAGCGCGGGCAGCGCCCTTCGAGCCTCTCCGTCGGGGTCGTTCCTCACCATCGATACGTCGTCGAGGATCATGGTCTCTCCCTTGGCCGTGGTGTACCTCGGCCAGGGGGGAAGACCTCCCCCGTTGGGATCGCCGGTCCGCATGAACTGCAGGAGAGACCGGGCCATCCGGGTGGCCAGCTTCCGCGGGCGCGCGCCGCCGCCGGTGTGGGTCAGCATCAGGTCGGTGTTGTGGAGCCAGAAGCAGATGTCGATGCAGTGGAAGGCGCGGAGCCGGTTGTCGAAGAGAGGCGATTTCCAACCGAACCAGCTCATATAGACGGGAGCGGGCTGTTTCGACTTGGCGTCGGCGAGCGCCACCGCGCTTTGACGATTGCTGCTCACGAGAGACCAGATCTCCACCGGCTTCTTTCCTGGAAAGGCCTTCGCGTAGGCGTCGACCACGTCCTTGGCCTTGTCTCCGAAGCCGGGGCCGAACCCCGCGCGCAGCCTCACCTTTTCGACCACCTGTTCCAGGGTGACGTTCTCGAGCGTCGAGTCCATCCAGCTCGGCGACTGCTCGTCGAAGGTCGAGCAGATGATCATGGGAACCGCGGCCCCGGTCGGAGCCGCCTCCGGGTAGTAGGGATCCTGGGGCAGGATCACGCCGTCCACCACCGGATTGAATCCACGCCGCAGCCCTCCTCCGGGACCCAGCTCCTGGCTCAGCTTCTGCGAGGCCTTGGTGGCGGCGGCGAGATAGTCGCGCCATGACATCGCCTGCAGCTTGTCGATCTCGCCCGCGGCGAGTCCCGCTTCGCTCAGCACGTAGGCTCCCAGCTTCTCCGAGACGGTTTTCTCGCCCATCTTCAGCGAGGCGCCGCTCTCCACGACCGCCTTGTGGAAGAGGCCCTTCGCGGAGGGCATCGCGGTCAGCGTGCAGACCTTGGCGCCGCCGCCGGACTGACCCATGATCGTCACGTTGCCCGGATCGCCGCCGAAGTGCGCGATGTTGTCGCGGACCCATTCGAGGGCGAGCACGATGTCGAGCATGCCGACGTTGCCCGACGCCGCGAACCTCTCGCCTCCCACTCCCGCCAGGTCGCAGTAACCAAGCGGGCCCAGGCGGTGGTTGATCGAACAGAAGACGGCGTCGCCGAGCCGCGCGAGGTTCTCGCCGTTGTACCCGTCGTGCTCGATGCCGTTCCCGTTGGCGAAGCCGCCGCCATGGATCCAGAAGAGCACCGGCCGCTTCTTGCCGTCATTGGGCGCGGGGGTGAAGACGTTGAGCTTCAGGCAGTCTTCGCCGACGTCGTCGTAGTTCCAGTGATCGCGGAAGGAGGCGTACGGGTTGGCGTAGCGGTTGTCCATGTTCTGGGGCGCCGTGTTACCCCACCAGATGGCCGGACGCACCTCCGTCCAGGCTTGGGGCCTTTGCGGGGGCATGAAGCGGTTGGCTCCCGAGGTGTCGGCGCCGTAGGGTATGCCGAGGAAATAGTGGATTCCCCTGAGGACATACCCTCGGACCTTTCCGTACTGCGTCTCCGCGACCGCGATGGTGTCGCCGATCAGGAGGACCGGTCCGTCCTCAGCTTCCGGGCCTGCCTTGAGGGGCCCGGCGGAAGCGGACGCCGTGCCCTTGCCGCTGATCGTCATGGCCGCCACGCCAGTTCCTACGGCCTGAAGGAATCCTCGCCGGTTCGAGCTCATGGTGGTCACTCCAATTTACGAGACCCTACACTAGCGGCACGACCCGTTCGCCGCATCCGGCAATGCCAGAAACGTGATCGTTGCGGGGGCGAACGTGACTTCGCCCGCCGCCGTTCGGGCTCCCGACAGTGGCGGCAGATCGTCGTTCGGGCCCAGCGCGAGATCCTGGCCGTTCAACCGGACGACCTTGGCCCGCAGGTCTCCCGACAGCGCGTAGCGCTCGGCGCGCGTCGGCACCGTCAACGTCACGGGCGCCGCGCGATCCGTGTTGATCGCCAGGAGGGCGACCCCTCCCGGCCTTCCCCGCAGGCAATGCGCGTGGACGTGGAGGCCGGCGCGAACGGGCAGGCCCGAGTCGAGCACCGTGGTGCCCATGAGCCTGCGCCAGAGCAGCGCGCCCCAGTAGTTGGGCTTGGGCGTGAGGGTGTGGTCGTCCAGCAAACCGTAGTCGCTGGCCACGAGCGTGTTGTGAGCGACGACTTGCACGCCCTGCTTCGCGAGCCGTCCCGCCTGATCGAGGTACCGGAACGTATCCAGGAACCACGAGCCCCAGGGGTTGCCGCCGCACGCGGCGTCGGCCGTCTCGGTGAGCCAGATCGGCGCGCCCGGCGCGAATTCGTCGCGCAGGGACTTGTAAAAGGCCAGCGTCCCGTCCGTGCGTGACAGCCACTCTTCCGAAAGTGCCTCCTCGGGAGTGAGCTGCGGGATCGCGGCGCCTGCGCAGCGCTTCGAGACGGTGCCGTAGTGGTGGTACGAGAAGACGTCGAGGCCGGGGCCGGCCGCCGTCAACAGGTCGCGCGTCTTGAGCGCGCGCGGCGTGGAGAGCCCGCCTTCGCGTGTCGTCTCGCCCACCGAGCCGGGGCCCAGGATGAGGAAGCCCGCCTGCTTCGCGAAGGGAAGGAACACCTTGAAGTCGCGGCCGTACGCCGCCGCGTCGTAGCCGGCCGGCGCGCCGCCGTACGCGGCGAAGTTCGGCTCGTTCATGAGCTCCGCCGCCGCGATCTCGCCGCCCAGCGACTTCGTGTAGGCGAGGAACCGCCGCGCCTGGTCGGTGGTCCAGACGGCGGAGGCGTCCCGCGTTCCCACGCTGGTCGCGAACGACGTCACGATCCGTGCGTTCGCGGCGTGGGCGAACTCGACGACGCCCTTCCACTGCGCGCGCGTCAACACTCCCCCGAAGCCCGCGGGGGGCTGCTTCGGCGCTTCGTCGCCTTCGGGAAGGTAGGTGCTGTTCGCCCAGGTGCCGCTCACCCGAACGTAGGCCGGCCCGAGCGCGGCGGCGAGCCTGCGCAAGCGGGGGTTCGCCAGGTCGATCGGCGGCCGATACTCGTAGAGGTCCGGGCTCAGCCCCGTGGGGGTTCCCGCAGCCGCCGCGCTCGGATCCTGCGCGGCCGTCGACCCGTACGGCTTCCAGAACCTTCCGCCCGTGACCTCGACCATCTCCACGTTGTACGACTGGAAGCGCTCGTCGATCGTACCGACGCGAGACATTTGTGCGGGTGCGAGCGCCGCGGACGATGCACCGCGCGCCGCTCGCTCGCTTCCTGCGGTTGCGAGAAGGATTGCACCGAGTAGCAGGATCCGTCGAGGGACAGGCATGACGATCGCCATCATAGTCCAGTCGCTCAACCTCTCAGCGGGGGGGCGGGTTCGCGACCCTCGCGGGTCGCGTAAACTATCCCTGGATGGCGCTCGAGGACTACAAGAAGAAGCGCGACTTCTCCAAGACCCCGGAGCCGCCCGGCGAGGCACGTCCCACCGGGGGGAACTCGTACTGCATCCAGAAGCATGCGGCCTCGCGTCTGCACTATGACTTTCGGCTGGAGTGGGGCGGCGTCCTCCTGAGCTGGGCCGTGCCAAAGGGCCCGTCCTTCGACCCCCGGGACAAGCGGCTCGCCATGAGGGTCGAGGACCACCCGGTCGACTACGGCTCCTTCGAAGGGGTCATCCCGGAACGCGAATACGGGGCGGGGGCGGTCGTGCTGTGGGACCGCGGAACATGGAACCCCGTGATCGAGCCGGGCCTTGCCCTCAAGAAGGGCGAGCTGAAGTTCCAGCTCCACGGCGAGAAGCTCACCGGCAGGTGGGTGCTCGTCCGCATCAAGGGGGACGATCCCAAGGCCTGGCTCCTCATCAAGGAGAAGGACGAGCACGCGCGGCCGGCGGCCGAGCTGGACATCGTGAGCGCGCGCCCGGAGAGCGTCCTCACGGGGCGCGGCCTGGCCGAGGTGGCCGCCGAGCGGGACCGCCTCTGGCACTCGAAGGTCGTCGGCCCGGACGGCAAGGTGGATCCGGGCGGGCCCGCCGAGGGACACGGGGGCGCGCCCCTCCGCCTCGCGGACCTCGCCGGCGCGGTGCGTGGAACACTGCCCCAGACCCAGCCCCTGGCCCTCGCGATGGTGGTCGAGGCGCCGCCGGACGGCGACGACTGGCTCCACGAGATCAAGCACGACGGGTATCGCATCGTGGCGCGAATCGAAGAGGGGGAGGTACGGCTCATCTCCCGCAACGGGAAGGACTGGACGAAGGAGTTCCCCCAGGTCGCCCGTGCCGTCGGCCGCCTGCCGGCGGGAACCGCGCTCCTCGACGGCGAGGTCGCCGCGGTGCTGCCGAACGGGTCGACGAGCTTCCAGGCCCTGCAGCGCCGCGCCGAGGGAGGGACGCCGATCGTCTATTTCACTTTCGACCTCCTGCACCTGGACGGCTGGGACCTACGGCAGGTGCGGCTGGAGGAGCGCAAGGAGGTCCTGCGGCGCTTCCTCGGATCGGCGCCCGCCGCCCTGCGGTTCAGCGATCACGTGCGCGGACAGGGCCGCGAGTTCTTCGAGAACGTGAGGAAGGCCGGCCTCGAGGGGGTCGTGAGCAAGCGAGCGGGGGCTCCCTATCGGGAGGGGCGCGGGGGAGACTGGCGGAAGGCGAAGTGCCGGCTGAGCCAGGAAGTGGCGATCGGCGGCTTCACCCTGTCGTCCGACGGCGGGGGGTCGATCGGGGCGCTCCTCGTGGGCTTTCACGAAGACGGGGAGCTCGTGTACGCGGGCAAGGTCGGCTCCGGGTTCAACGACCGCCTGCTCGCCGACCTGCAGCATCGGTTGGAGGTGCGGAAGCGGAAGACATCGCCGTTCGCCGATGTCCCCGACGAGCTGCGACGGGGCGCGCAGTGGGTCGAGCCTGACCTCGTGGCCCAGGTCGAGTTCACGCAGTGGACGGACGAGGGCCGGATGCGCCAGCCGGTGTTCCTCGGGCTTCGCGACGACCGGGAGGCGCGCCACGTCGTGCGCGAGCGGCCGGGGACGGTCGAGGGCGGCGGCGCCGACACCGTGGCCGCGGGCCGGCCGTGGGAAGCGCTGCGCCTTCACGTCACCCGCACGCACGCCCAGAGTGGCGAGGAGGTCGTCGACCTCCTCGGCGTGCGCCTGACCCATCCGGACCGCGTCTACTTCCCCGGCCTCGGCTTCACCAAGCTGGACCTGGCCCTCTACTACGTATCGATAGCCGACGCGGTGCTGCCGCACCTCGCGGGCCGCCCCCTCACCCTCGTACGGTGCCCGGACGGCGTCGGCGGCGAGACCTTCTATCAGAAGCACCCGGGCTTCTGGACGCCGCCCCAGGTGCGGCGCCTCGCGGTCCCGGGAAAGGGCGAGGAGCATCTCTTCGTGGATTCCGTGCCGGGGCTGGTGGCCCTGGCCCAGGCCGGGATCCTGGAGATCCATCCCTGGAACTCGCGGGTGGCGCGGCTCGAGGAGCCGGACCAGGTGATCTTCGACCTCGACCCCGACGAAGCGCTGCCCTTCTCCCGCGTCGCCACCGCGGCCCGGCGCGTGCGGACTCTCCTGACCGAGCTCGGCCTGGAGAGCTTCGTGAAGACGACGGGGGGCAAGGGGCTGCACGTGTGCGTGCCCCTCCAGCCGGAGCACGGGTGGGAGGAGCTCGAGGAGTTCACGCGGGCGGTGGCGCTGCGGCTTGCGCGAGAGGAGCCGCAGACCTTCACCGCGAACATGGCCAAGGCCCATCGGAAGGGGAAGGTCTACGTCGACTACCTGCGCAACGTGCGAGGCGCCAACGCGGTCGGCCCCTACTCCACGCGCGCCCGTGAAGGCGCGCCCGTCTCTGCCCCCGTCGAATGGAACGAGCTCGACCGGCTCTCGGGTCCCACCGACCTGACGGTGGCGGAGGTGCCGCTTCGCGTCCTGGGCTTCGGATCGGGCGCGGCCGACCCCTGGGGGCGGTACCTCGAGGTCAAGCAGCGGGCGCCCACATCGCTCACCCGCGACCTCGCGGGCTGACCGCTCACTGCTCCGGTTCGACGACGATCGTCATCCTCATGCCGCCATGGCCGGCGCCGCAGAAGTGGTCGCAGATCGTGGTGTAGCGCCCGGCCGCATTGGGAGTGACGAGGACCTCCGTCGTCTTGCCGGGGACGATCACCTCGTCGATGCCGAGGGGTTTCGCGAAGAAGCCGTGGGTCACATCCTCGGTCGTCAGCTGCAGCCTGACGGTCTCGCCCACCTTGAGCGTGAGCTCCTTGGGGCTGAATTCGAACCGCTTCGCGGTGACGGCGATGACCTTCGGCTCCTCGGCGGCGCGCACTCCGCTGCCCGCCAGGCCGAGGCCCGCGGCCAGGGCCAGCAGGGCCGCACCCGTTCCAGACAATGCCAGTGGACGCACTCGTCTCCTCCTCTCTCTATCGCCCGCGATCAGAGCGACGGGCTCTTCAGCAACTGGTTGAATCCCTCGGTCCCGGACAGCTCGCGTGCGTCGAGGGAGACCTCGTTCACCCTCAGGGTGGCTCCCTTCGTCGTCGCGCTGGCCTGCACCTGCCGGATGCCGAGGTTCTTGAAGGGCTCGGCTTTGTCGAACGGGATGGCTTTCTTGTCCGCCGTGTTCTGGGGATCGGGGAACGCGAAGCACAGGGAGCGCGCCGCGTAGTGCGTCGCGGGTCCCGCCATCTGCTCGTGCTCGCGATGGATGTGACCGTAGAGGACGGTGACGTTCTGGTAGGGCGCCAGGAGGTTCATCACGTCGTCGCCGTCGCTCGTGAACCACTCCCAGTCGGGCCGCAGGTCGAAGAGCGGCCGGTGGGTGAAGACCACGATCGGCGCCGTCCTGGGAAAGCGCGCGAGGTCCTTCGCCAGCCAGGCACGCTGCTCCGCTCCGACCTCGGGCTTGGCGCGTGAGACGTTGTCGAGGGCGATGAAATGGAATCCCTTGTGGTCGAAGGAATAGGACGTGGGCCCGAACACGCTCCGGTAGAGGTCGCCGCCGTCGAGTCCGGCGTCGTGCTCGCCGGCAACGTGGTAGACCTTCGGCCCCTTGAGCCGCCCGGCGATCTCCTGAAACCGCTTCATCCGGGCCGCGTGCTCGCCGGGGGCCTCGGTGTCGTGGGTGAGGTCGCCCGTGAAGAGAACGATGTCCGGCCCGGGCGCGAGTCCGTTGACGACCTCCACCGCGCGCTCGAACGCCTTCGTCCCCAGCGCTCCGTCCCAGCCGACGTGGGTGTCGCTGAGCTGGAAGACCGTGAACGGCGTCGGCCGCTCGCCGTTCTGCCGACCGAGCTGCCGCGCCAGCTCGGCTCCCTCGGCGTTGCCGGCGAGGAGCGGAGCCATCGAGTAGAGCGCGCCCGCGCCGAGCGAGACGCCGGAAACCGTCAAGAACTTCCGCCGATCCATGAGGCTGCCTCCCCGCGAGCATCTCCCGAGGAGCGCCCGCTTCACTCGGCAAGACCCGGGCCGGGCCGCCGTTATTCCCCGGCCAGGGCATGCCCATCCACCGCACGCCGGCGGGCGAAATGTTGGAATAAGATGAGTCTCCGCCCGGTCTGGCAGGTGGGGGACTGTCCAGGCGTGGCGAACGGAGCCCATTGGCCGATTCGGAGGACCAGCAGCGGTTCGAGGCGCTCGTCTTGCCGCACCTCGACGCCGCTCACAACCTTGCGCGCTGGCTCGTCCGGGGAGACGCCGAGGCCCAGGACCTCGCCCAGGAAGCGATGCTCCGGGCCTATCGCTTCTTCGGGAGCTTTCGCGGCGGCGACCCCCGCGCCTGGCTGCTGAAGATCGTGCGCAATACCTGCTACACGTGGCTCGCGAACGCCCGCGGCGGCCGGCAAGACGAGGAGTTCGACGAAGGGCACCACCTCGTGGGCGAGGAGACGCCCGAATCCCTCGCCATCGCCGGCGCGGAGCGCGAGCGTTTGGCGCGGGCGCTCGAGGGATTGCCTTCCCGTTCCAGGGAAGTGCTCGTGTTGAGAGAGCTCGAAGGCTGCTCCTACAAGGAAATCGCGGAGATCACCGGCGTTCCGATCGGGACCGTGATGTCGAGCCTCTCTCGCGCGCGGGAACGACTCCAGAAGGCCCTCGGCGCCGAGGGCCGAAAGGCTGGGCCATGAGCTGCCGCGAGGCGCACTGGCTGCACGGCTACTCCGACGGCGAGCTGGACGCGGTGCGTGCCGCGGAGTTCGAGGCCCACCTCCAGGGCTGCTCTACCTGTGCCAAGGCCCTGGCCACGCAGCGGGAACTACGGGCTGCGTTCGGCGCCGGGGATCTGTACGCAAAGGCGCCGGGCTCCCTCCGGGCGCGCGTCCGGGCGGAGCTCCCCCTGTCGCCAGGGGCCGGGGCGCCGCACGCTGCCCGCTGGCGCAGCCTGGCGGCAGCCGCCGCGCTCGTCCTCGTATCCTTCGGCCTCTGGCGGACCGTGCCGGCCTGGCGCGACGACGTCGGCGAGCGGGAGCTGGCGAGACAGGTCCTCGACGCACACTTGCGTTCGCTCCAGCTGACCCATCTCACCGACGTCGCCTCGACCGACCAGCACGCCGTCAAGCCCTGGTTCGTCGGCAAGCTGGACTTTGCCCCGGCGGTCGTCGACCTCGCCTCCGACGGCTTCCCGCTCGTCGGGGGGAGGCTGGACGTCGTGGGGGGGCAGTCGGTCGCGGCTCTCGTCTACGCGCGGCGCAAGCACGTCATCAACGTCTTCGTCTGGCCTTCGGAAAAGGCCGACCCTGCCCTCCGGTCCGGCACGGAGCACGGGTACACGTGGATCCAATGGACGCGGGCGGGGATGCGTTTCTGGGCCGTCTCCGACGTCGCCACCGTCGATCTGGAGGAGTTCGCCCGACGGCTGTCGGGTTCCTGAACCGCTACGGACGGAGGAAGTCCGCTCCCCAGACGAGCGTCCCCCCGAGATGCCCGGCGACGCCGATGAGCGCCGCGGCGGCTAACAGCGCGGCCCGATAGACGGTGACGGAGCGCGGGGACCGGGCGTCGAGCCGCGCCGAGGCCATCGCCGCGCCGATCGCCGCCACCGCGCCCGACACTCCCATCCAACGGTGCCACTCGAGCAGGCGGCTCGACTCGACGAAGGGCGCTGACGTCAATCCCCAGCCGGCGATGGCCGTGAGGGCGGCCATGGCCGCCCCGGCTCGAAGGTTGGCGATGGCGGCGGCGCGCCACGCCGCGCGCTGCGTCACGATCGCGAGAAGCTCGGCGGCTGCGGCCGCAAGCACCAACCCGATCGGGAAGTGGAGGAGGAGCGGATGAAGCCTGCCGATCAGCAGCATTCCCTTGTCCTTTCTGCCGCCGGTGCCCGCGCGGCGACCGCGAGCAGCACCCCGGCTCAAAAGACATGACCCCGGACAGGGGATGGAAATTCCCCCCGTGACTCGAGTGGTACTGCCGGTTGTCTATCGTCGATCCGGAGCGCGGCCGGTCATGCCTCCGACCAGACCGCGAGCTCGTTGCCGCTCGGGTCGATGAAGTGGAAGCGCCGGCCGCCCGGGAAGCTGAAGGGCTCCTTCACGATGCGACCGCCCGCCTTCTTGACCTTCGTCATCGTGTCATCGAGGGTCCGCGAGTAGAGGACCACCAGGGGACCTCCGGCCCGGACGTGTGCGTCCTGGCGAAGGCCCCCGACTTCGCGACCCGGCCCTTGGATGCCGGCGTAATCAGGACCGTAGTCGTTGAACGCCCATCCGAACGCGGCGTGATAGAAGCGCTTCGCCTCGGGTACGTCCGTCACCGTGATCTCGATGTAGTCGATCGTGTGGTGGACATGTGCCGCGGAGTCTGGAGGGGACATGGCTGCCTCTCTACCTGGGCGAGTAGCGGTTCACCACGATGCCGCACGGGTAGGCGGTAGAGGCGGCCAGCTTCAGGGGCGTCTTCCCCTTGAAGACCCGCATCCCATTCCCGATCGCCACCGGGTTGACGAAGAGGTTCATCTCGTCGATCAGGCCGTGCTCGATGAGGGAAGACACGAAGGTGGCTCCGCCGTAGACGACGATGTCTTTCCCCGGCCGGCCCTTCAGTTGCTTCACCGAATCGACCAGGTCCCCGTTCTCCACCCGGACGTTCTTTCCTTCGACGTGCTTGACGGTCTTGCTGAACACGACCTTGGGGAGGCCTACCATTTTCTGCGCGAAGTCGTGTTCGGGGCTGTCCTTCTGGGTGACCACTTGTTCCCAATACTTGATGAAACCGTCGGTCATCTTCCGGCCGAGCAGGATGGTGTCGCTGGTGTCGGTCAGGTGGTTGATGAAGGCCAGGAGCCCGGCATCCATGTCGAACGTCATCCAATCGAGCTGCCCCTCCGGCCCCGCTACGTGGCCGTCGACCGTGACCTGCATCTGCAGCTTGAGCTTTCGCATGACGTCCTTTCGCGGTGCCGTGCGCCCCCACGCCAGCCTACACGATTCGAGCGACGCTCGTCTTTCGTAGGTCGGCACAACATATTGCTTGACTCCCGAACACGTTCGGGGCCCTAAGCTCTCGTGAGGGGGATGGAGGAGGACGCATGAGGACTCTCGCCGCCGCCGTCATGATCGGGCTCGGCATCGTGCCCATGGCCGGGGCGCAGGATCACGAGCACTGCCCGATGGCTCCCTCGAAGGAGCACCGCTCCAGGGTGGACCATCGACACGACGACGCCACCGGGGTCAGTCACGAAGCCAGCGAGCACCACTTCATCCTGGCGCGGGACGGCGGCTCGATACGCCTCGGGGTCACGGACCCGGCCGACGTCACCGGCCGCGACCGCATTCGCGAGCACCTTCAAGGCATCGCGCGGGCGTTCGGGAACGGCGACTTCTCACTGCCCAGGCGGATTCATGATCAGGCGCCCCCGGGGGTGGAAGTCATGGCTGCCCGCCGCAATGCGATCCGCTACTCGTATGCCACGACGGACAAGGGCGGAGCGGTGACGATTTCGACGAAGGACGTGAAGGCCCTGCACGCGATCCACCGGTTCCTTCGCTTCCAGATCGGCGATCACCGGACGGGTGACGCGACGGAGTAGGATCGAGACGTGCCGCGGACCTTCGCCCGACGCCTGCGCTCGGCCGAGCTGGCTCGCCTGGCCGGCGTGAGCGCCGACACCCTGCACCACTACGAATTGAAGGGCCTGCTGGCGAAGGCTCCGCGGTCGGCCAACGGGTACCGTGAATACCCGCCCGAGTCGTTCACGCGGATTCTGCTCATCCGACGGGCGGTGGCGCTCGGCTTCACCCTCGACGAGATCGCGCGCATCCTGGCCGTGCGGGATCGCGGCGGCGCGCCCTGCCGGAGTGTTCGCGCCCTGGCGGAAGAGAAGCTGGCAACGCTCGAGCATCGCCTGGCGGAGCTGTCCGAGGCCCGCGACTCCCTGCGATCGGTTCTCCGACGCTGGGACTCGCTGCTCGCAAAGGCGCCCGAAGGCCAGCGCGCGGGACTGTTGGACGCCCTTGAAGACCTGATCGAAGCGGGAACCCCCTCTCCGCTGGTGCCTCCCGGCTTGCAACGCAAGCGGAAGTGAAGCCTCCCCATTGCGGGCGCAGCGCGTATTCGTTACGACGTGCGCCGATAAGTCAACAACTTACAGGCAGGAACATGGGGTCCGGCAGCGTGCCCTCCCTTTCCTGGAACAAGCCGTAGACGTCCTACGTCTAGGGTCGTAGGCTGTCTACTACCATGGCCAAGACCCCCGACGACCGGCGCCTGGAGCTCCTCCAGGGCACCCTCGACATGCTCATTCTTCGGACCCTCCAGTGGGGGCCCCAGCACGGCCACGGCATCGGCCAGGCCATCCGCGCGCAGTCCGACGACCTGCTCAAGGTCGAGACCGGCTCGCTCTACCCCGCGCTGCACCGCCTCGAGAAGCGCGGATGGCTGAAGTCCGAGTGGGGGGTGAGCGGGGCCAACCAGCGGGCGAAGTACTACCGGCTCACCGCCACGGGCAAGGAACAACTGTCGCGGGAGCGGGATCGTTGGTCGCAGCTGGTGCACGCGATCGGCAGGGTCATGAACCCGGCGCCGGAGAAGTAGCGCATGCGGCCCGACGAGCGCGAGCTCGACGAGGAAATCCGCAGCCACCTGGCCCTCAGCGTGCGGGAACGGATCGAGCGGGGCGAGGATCCCGGGTCGGCTCGCCGGGCCGCGCTCTCTGAATTCGGCTACATCCCAGCCATCCGCGACTCGATGCGGCGCGTCTGGTACAGCCGCTGGCTCGACGCGGTCCTGGCCCTCGGACGGGACATGCGAGTCGGCCTGCGCTCCCTCCTGAGGGCCAAGGGTCTGGCCGCCACCGTGGTGGTGACGCTCGCGCTCGGCATCGGCGCCAACGCCGCGATCTTCAGCGTCGTCCGCGGCGTGCTGCTGCGCCCCCTGGTCAATCGCGGAGAAGACCGCCTGGTCTACATCCGCCAGAGCGCGCCCGGTCTCGGCGCCGCGAACACGACGTTCTCGGTGCCGGAGATCAACGATCTCGAGTCCCGGGTCACCACCATCGCCACCTTCGGTGATTTCTCGACGATCGACTTCACGATGCTCGGCTTCGGCGAGCCCCGCGTAGTGCAGGCGGGGGTCGTGAACGGCTCGTTCTTCGAGGTGATGGGCCTTCGCCCCCGGCTCGGCCGCCTGCTCAACCCGGCCGACGATGGCCCGGACGCGGCGCGGGTAGCGGTGCTGACCCACCGCTTCTGGACCACCTCGCTCGACAGCGATCCCACGGTGATCGGCAAGACCATCCTCCTCGGTACGCTCAACGCGACCGTCGTGGGCGTCCTCGAGCCGTCGGTGCCGTATCCGGCCAACACCGAGATCATCGCGAACGTGGCGACGAGCCCGCATCACCTCGGGGCGACCATGGTCACTGAGCGCACGCACCGCATGACGGAGCTCTTCGGCCGCCTGGCGCCCGGAGCGTCCGTGGAGGGGGCGCGGGCGGAGCTGAGGGCGGTGCACGCCGCCATGATGCGCGCGCACCCGGAGGCGTACTCGGCGCGGGCGAATGTCCAGCTGAGCGTCACTCCGCTCCGCGAGCAGATCACCGCGCCGGCGCGGACGATCCTGCTCGTGCTGCTCGCCGCGGCCGGGATCGTCTTCGTCATCGCCTGCTCGAACGTGGCGAACCTGATCCTGGCGCGCTCGGTGCGCCGCGAGGGCGAGCTGGCCGTCCGGGCCGCGCTCGGGGCGAGCAACTTCGCCCTCCGGCGGACCCTGCTGGCCGAGAGCCTGGTGCTCTGCGGCTCCGGCGCGGTGCTGGGCGTGGTGCTGGCGCGCCCGCTGGTGGCCGTGGTCGCGCGCGTCGCCGCGCGCTTCTCCGTGCGCGCGCTCGAGGTCACCGTCGACGCCACCCTGCTCTGGGTCGGCGTCGGCCTGGCCATGGCCGCCGCCGTGCTGCTCGCCTGCATCCCGCGGCTGCCCTCGCCTCAGGCGCCGACCGCGTCGGGGCTGGCGAGCGGCAGCGTCCGGATCACGCCGGGCGTCAACCGCCGGCTGCGGGTGTTCGCCACCACCCAGATTGCGTTCTCGTTCGTGCTGCTCGCCGGC
>WNFT01004142.1_pt1 | contig 14389 bp, 6 predicted proteins | sample 5400191 | NCBI WGS metagenome assembly WNFT01 (sample SAMN13153359, study PRJNA577476) | soil metagenome | isolation source: 80 cm saprolite under Madrone tree | place: USA:California | collected 2016-06-14
GCTTGCGGGCGAAGGTTTCATTTACGACGGCAACCTTTGGCGCGTTATCTGAGTCGCGTTCATCAAAATCACGACCCGCCAGCAGCGGCGTGCGCAGCGTTCCGAAGTAGCCTGGACCGACCCAGGTTATCAAGGTGTCTACCTTTCGATCAGCGGCGCCGTCGATCCAGGTCTTGTTATCAGTCGAGTCGCCACTGAGCGGAACTATGCGCGCGTCAGCGGCGGCTTCAACTCCCGGAATCGCTTTTATGCGATCGAGCAGTTGCCAACGGAAAGCTACCCGCCGCTCAGGTGGTAAATTCAAACGGCCGAATCCCGTTTGCGCGATCAAAATTCCCTCTTGCTGGAATCCTGTATTAACTGTAAGTAGCCTGTTCAGACTGCGCGTGAAGAGCAGTGCGCTGGCGACCAGCACCAGCGAGAGTGCGACCTGAGCCACTACCAATGCGCGCCGCAGACTGAATCGTTCGCGACCCGCGGTGAGCCCACGGCCGCTGACTTTCATCGCCGCGCCCGGGCTCACGCGAGTGGCTCGCAACGCCGGTGTCAAACCAAATAGAATGCACGTTAACGCGCCAACAGCGGCTGCAAAACCCAGCATCCGCCAATCGAAGGCGAGATCCAGAAATATGGCGTCACCACTGGTGCTGATGAAGGAGACGAGGAATCGGCTCAAGCTCTGGGCCAACCACGCGCCCAATCCGGCGCCGATCAGAGCCAGCAAGAGACTCTCGGCGAGTAGCTGACGGACCAGCCGGGCTCGCGAAGCACCGACCGCTTGTCGCACGGCCATTTCGCGCTCGCGTGTGCTGGCGCGCGCCATTAGAAGATTCGCCAGGTTGGCGCACGCGATGATCAATACCAGTCCGGCGATAGCCAACAGCAGCCACAGTGGACGTTCGTAATCTTCGCGCAACGATGAGTAGCCCGACGCAGCAGGCACGGCTTCGAGTTTGAACCCGAGATAATCATTCACGCTCACGGGCGGATAGTTTGCGGGCAGCGTTGTTTGAAAAAGTCCCGGTGACATCGACTGCAAACTGCTGTTCGCCTGTGCCAGCGACCAGCTGGGTTTCAAGCGGCCAGTGACCATCAGCCACCAGCTCGTGCCTGAATCGAGACGACTGTTCTTGCCACGCAGCGTTTTCTCCCCGCAGATCGGCAACGCGAAATCGAAATTTCTGCCGACTTCCAGACCAAAGAAATCCGGCGGCGTGACGCCAATAATTTCCAGCGAGTGATCGGCGAGCGTAAGCTTGCGGCCAATCACGTCGGATGCGCCGCCAAATTCTCGCTGCCAGAATCCGTGGCTGATTACTAAGCCGGGAGCGGTGCAGCCCTTAGCGTCGTCGCTCGGGGTGAGAACGCGGCCCAGCAATGGTTGCACACCGAGGACACCGAAGAAATTTCCGCTAACCCATAACGCTCTGCCGACACGAACTTCACCGCCCTGCGCCAGGTTGAATCCACCTGGCGCCCACGCAAAAATTCCGGAAAACGCTTGCTGCCGATCTCTGATCTGTTCCCAGACCGAATTGGTGACGGCGTGATGGCGCCCACTGAAACTCCCGCGCGCCTTATCCATATCGACAATGCGAACCTCGGTTAATTCGTTTGGCGAGGCGACTGGCAGTGTCTTCAAACGCACAGCGTCGAGCAATTGAAAGATGGCAGTGTTCGCGCCGATGCCCAGCGCCAGTGAAAGCACAGCCGCCGTCGTGAACCCGGGACTCTTGCGCAGCATGCGCGCGCCAAAACGTAAGTCTTGCCAGATTCCATTCATGCGATCATCTCCTGACTGCTACTGCTACTCGTACCGCAGCGCCACCAGCGGATCGACTTTCGTGGCGCGCCGCGCGGGGATGTAGCATGCGAGCAACGCGACCAGGGCGAGCAACAAGCAGCATAACGAGCCTCATTGCCTGGCCCATTACGAGCATCAGGACGTGTTGCACGCGCGCGCCCAAAGCGATCCTGATTCCCAATTCATGGGTCCGCTGGGCCACCGCGTATGAAATGACCCCGTAGACGCCAACGACCGCCAGGACCAATGCCAACAGAGCAAAGCTGCCCAGCAGCAAGCTGTAGAAGCGTGGCTGGCCCAATGAGTCGGAAAGCAACTGATCCATGGTCTTTGTGCCGGAGCCGGATTGCGCCGGATCAATTGAGTGGATCGCGCGTTGGACGGACGTGGCAACCGTACTGGGATCGACGTTGGTGCGGACCAATAGCGCCGTGCTGAACCATGGCACCTGCAGATAAGACAGATAGATCTGCGCGTTGGACGGCGCGCTCAGCGATTGCTGCTTGATGTCGCGCACGACGCCTATGATCTCGACCTTGAGCGGCGTGTTGAGGAAATTCACCACCAGACGTTTGCCGATCGGGTCTTCACCTGGGAAGAACCGCCGCCGCATCGTGTCACTGATAACCGCAACCTGCCTCGCCCCCATGCGCTCGTGATCGGTAAACGATCGACCGGCCAGTGGTGCGATATGCAACACCTCGAAATAGTTTGGGCTGACCGTACTGAACCATGCTTGCGGCACTTCGTTCGGGTTGGTTTTTCCTTCGACCGCAAACGGAAAGAACATGGTGTACATCAGTGGCGGCGTCGAAGACATCGCCACCGACTGTACCCCTGGCCCGCTCTGGACCTCACCGGCCAGCCGCTCAAAAAAGGTGGCACGCAATTGCGGGTCAGCATACTTTGGCATCGGGGCCCCGATAGGCACCACGAGAAGCTTGTCCTGATTGAAGCCCAATTCAACGCGCTGCAACTTGACCAGACTCTTGATCAAGAGACCCGCGCCGGTTAGCAGTACCAAGGTCAGTGAGATTTCCGCGACCACCAACACGCCTCGCAATCGTTGCAAATGAACACCAGCGCTGGCGCTGCGACCACTCTCTTTGAGCGGTTCCTGCAAGTTTGATCCCGAGGCCTTGAGCCCGCAGATCAAACCCAACACCACGCTGAGCAGCAACCCAACGGCGATAGCAAAAAGGAGCACCACTAGATTGACTTGCGCTTCTTCAATGCGTGGAAAACGCAAGTCCCTGGGAACGAGCCAGACAATCGCGTTCACGCCCCAAAGCGCCAACAGCAAACCTAAGGCGCTGGCGCTGACTGAGAGCAGCATGCTTTCAACGATTAGTTGGCGCACGATCCGCCAACGTGAGGCGCCGAGCGCGGCCCTGATCGCCAGTTCACGATGGCGCGTTGTTGCCCTCGCGAGCATCAGGTTGGCGACGTTGGCGCACGCAATCAGAAGGACGAGACTGACCGCTCCCAATAAAATGAGCAGCGCTGGCCGCGAGTCACCTACCAGCGTTTCCCGCAACGTTACGAGGCGAACACTCCAATTCGAATTCGATTCGGGATATCGGTCCGCCAAACGAGCGGCGATGGTCCGCAATTCGGCTTCGGCTTGCGTCGACGATACATTCAGTTTGAGCCGCCCTACCGTGTCAAAGTAGCGGCTGGCCCGCAAACGCATCTCGCCCGAATCCTGCGCCGCCGGGGTCCACGCTTCGGCGTAAGCAGGCAGCTTGAATTGCGGCGGCATCACCCCGACAATTGTGAGGTGGCCCTGGGCGAACGCCAATGTCTTTGTGACAATGTTTGGGTCACCACCGAAGCGCCGCTCCCAGAGGCGGTGGCTCAGCACCACCACGTTGCTACCGGTCGTGAATTCATCCGGCGTGAAGGTGCGGCCCAGCAGTGGCAGCACCCCGAGAGTGGTAAAAAACTCATCCGTCACCCGCGTTGCGGGGACCAGTTCCGACTCTTCGCCGTCGAGCAGTGTCAAGGGCCCGCCGGAATAGGCCGCCAAATTCGCGAACGATTGGCTCTGGCTCTTCAAGTCAAAGAAGTCGGCCGGCGACACGGAGGGAATAGTTTCGCCAGTCTTGCTGTTTTGGTCCTTAATGACGACCAGCCTCTCCGACAGGGCGTATGGCAGCGCCCGCAACAACACCGCGTGCACCAGACTAAAGATGGCGGTGTTTACTCCCATGCCGAGCGCGAGAGTAATCACTGCGACCGCGGTGAATCCGGGTTGCTTTACCAAGCTCCTGATACCGTAGCGAATGTCTTTGACTAGGGTTTCCATCGGATCATCTCCAATTGCCACCACTCAAGCTTGTTGATACACAGCCGTTGATGGGTCGCTTGGAATCTCAATTTGCATGCGCTCTGACTTCACCCGATCGCTACCGCTCCCAGTTCTTCACTCGTACCGTAGCGCCACCAGCGGATCTACTTTCGTCGCGCGGCGGGCGGGAACGAGACAAGCGACCAGGGCAACTGCCGCAAGCAGAAGTGTCACGCCCGTGAACGTCCACGGATCGTGAGCCGTCACCCCGAAAAGCAGACTCGTCATCAGACGCGTCAACGCAAACGAGCCGGCCAGCCCAAGGGCAACGCCGCAGAGTGTGAGCCACATACCGTGTCGCACAACCAGACTCAGCACGTCTCGACCTTGCGCGCCGAGCGCGCGGCGGATGCCAATTTCATGACTGCGTTGCGCGACTGTGTAAGAGATGACGCTGTAAAGACCCAGCATCGCGAGTATGAGCGTAACCGCGGCAAAAACACCGAAGATCACGAAACTAAAGCGACGTACATCGAGCGACGACGAATAAATTTCGCCGAGCGTACGAAACGTCATCGGCAGCTCCGGATTGAGCGATCGCGTCGTTTGTCGCATGGCCGGAACGAGGGTTGCGGGATCAGTCTGCGCGCGAACGACGATAGACAGCGCGTAAGCCTGCGGTCGCTGAAAAGCGCTGGCATAAATAGTTAGCGCAGGTATGTCGTCGAGTCCTTCGCGCACGTTGCCCACCATGCCGACGATCTCTAAAAGACGTTCGTCGCCATCCATGTTGCCGAACTGGATGTGTTTGCCAATCGGGTCTGTGCCGGGAAAATATTTTTGCGCGAGCGCTTGACTGATTACTGTGGCAGGCGGCGCATTTGGGCCATCGGTCGAATCGAAGACGCGACCGCGCAGAAGGGGAATGCCCATGGCCGCGAAATAGCCGGAACTGGCGCGTCTGTAATCGGCGTGGCCCGTGCGCGTTGGATCGTTATCAATCAGGAACCTCCCATCCGCGCCCGTGTCCGTGAGCGGCAACGCGTTGATGCCACCGACAGCGACGACGCCCGGCAGTTGTTCAAGTCGTTCGAGCAGTTGTTGATAAAAGAGGCGGTTTCGTTGCTGTTGATTCTTATCGTCAGATGTAGGAAGCGCAACGAGACCCCTATCGTTAGGCGCAGGCAGCGACAGATTCATCGCGATGGCGCTGTCGGGACGGAAGCCTGGATCAACGCGCAGCAGTTGCACGAAACTTCTGCCTAGCAGTCCGGCGCCCACCAGCAGAATCAGAGTCAGCGCAACCTGCGCGACTACGAAAAAACCACGCAGACGTCTGCTGGCGACGTTCGCCGTCTGCCCCCGCGCCGATTCTTTCAGTCCGTCTTGCAAGTCCCTGTGCCCGAAGTGCAGCACCGACACAACTCCCAGCATTACTGCGATCAAGACAGACAAAGCGAATGCGAAAGAGAGTGCCCGCGGGTTGACACTTATCTCGTCAGCGCGTGGCAGATTTCCCTGGTTCAGACTTAGCATCAGGTCGACGCCGAAGAATGAAAGCAGCACTCCGCCTGCGCCACCCAGGACGGCCAGCAGCAAATTCTCGGTGAGGAACTGTTGGGCCAGCCGCAGTCGTCCGGCACCCAGCGCGGCGCGCACTGCAAATTCTTTTTGACGCGCAGTCATTTGCGCGAGGCGCAGATTAGAGACGTTGGTCGATGCGACCAGCAACAGGAAGCCAACTGCGGCCAGAATTGCCAGCAAGGCTGGTTGGACGTTACCGACCACGTACTCCTGCAAAGGGATCAGCGCAAAATCAGATGCCCACGTTCCCTCGCCGTTCTCAACCTTCAGTTGTTTGCCAATTGCGCTCACGTCCGCGCGAGCCGCAGCCATTGATATACCAGGACGCAGCCTGGCGATGACGCCCCAGTTGTGCGCCGTGCGGGAAATTTCGGACGGAAACATCTCGCGCGGCACCCAGACATCCGCGGCTTCTGGAAAACCCAGATTGCGCGCCATTACCCCGACGACGGCGAAGCTTTGATTATCAATCCGCAAAGTCGTGTCCGCGAGATCGGTCTTGCCGCCGAGCCATCGCTGCCAGAATCCGTAACTGACAATCGCCACCGGAGTACCGGACTTGAGCTCTTCAGGCAGGAACCCACGCCCGACGACAGGGCAACGCCAAGGACGCCGAAGAACTCGCTGGAGACCGCATACACGGGCACGCGCTCTGGCTCACCGACACCAACGATCGTAACCGTCTTCAGCATCGTCGATGCATTTGCAGCGTTGTATTGAGCAATCGCTTCGAGACTATGATTGCGCGCGCGCAAGTCGACAAAGTTCGGCTCGGCAAAATTCATTCGCGTGCCTTTTGCACTAATCTCCTTTAGTTCGACGACGCGCGCCGCATTCGGATACGGCAGCGGGCGCAGGAGCACGGCATCGACGATGCTGAAGATCGCCGCGCAGGCGCCGATGCCGAGCGCCAATGACAGAATTGACGCCAATGCAAAAGCCGGGCGCGCCAGCAGATTGCGCGATGCATATTTCAAGTCTTGCCACAACCTATTCATTGAGACTCTCCTCAATCGCACAGAAAAGAGGATCCTCACTCGTATCGCAACGCCACCAACGGATCGACTTTCGTGGCCCGCCGCGCGGGGATGAAACAGGCCAGCAGCACGACGGCGATCAAGCCAAGCGAAACAGCGGCGAACGTCATTGCATCGGTAGGCGTTACGCCAAACAACAGACTGGTAATCAAACGAGTCAACGCGAAAGCTCCGGCGAGACCGCACGCGACACCGACCAGCGCCAACCAAAGCCCGTTACGCACCACGAGTTTCAGCACGTCGGCGGTTTGCGCACCCAACGCCATTCGAATGCCGATCTCCTGTCTGCGCTCATTAACGGCGTAAGACATCACGCCATAGATACCCACTGCGGCCAGCGCCAGCGCTATCACGGCAAACGAACCGATCAGCAACATTGAGAACCGCCAGGGCACCACGGATTCGGATCGAATCTGGTCCATTGTCAGCACCCGCTGCACCGGCTGATCGGGATCCACCTTTCGCACGGCTTCTCCAATCGCGCGGAGCATCGTGGCCGGCGCGGCCTTCGTTCTGGCTACTACAACCATCGAAAGAGTCGGTTGCTGTCGATAAGGCACATACATGGCCGTCTCGTTCTCTTCCGTGACCGTGTAACGCACATCGCGCAGAATTCCCACCACTTCACGTAGCGCCGGTCGCTCACCAATATCGATCGTCATTCGCTTGCCCAGCGGGTCCTGGTTGGGCCAATACCGGCGGGCCATCGATTCGCTGATGATTACTACCGGCGGCGTGTCTGCCCGGTCGTGTTCGGTGAAGCTACGGCCGCGCAACAGCGGAATTCCCATTATCTGAAAATAGTTCGAATCGACTACTCGAAAGAGCGCATAGGTCTGCTGACCCGGCGCCTCCGGCCGGCCTTCGATTGAAAAACTGTTGTCGAAGTCCTTGCCGGTCAACGGCACGAAACTGCTCGCGCCGGCCAACTCGACGCCTGGCAGTTCGCTTACGCCGCTGAGTACGCGCTCGAAGAACGCCGCTCGAACGGAATAGTTCTGATAACGGCCTTTAGGCAGCGTAACGCGCGTGGTCACCACATCGCTCGCTCGATAGCCGGGGTCGGCCCGGCTCAATTTCACAAAGCTTTGCAACACCAGGCCGGCGGTGATCACCAGTACCAGCGACATTGCAATTTCCGCCGTCACGATTAGTCTTTGCGGACGAAGACCGCGAATGCCGCGCGTGGCCTGATGACTGCCGCCACGTAGCGCATGGTTCAGATCTGTCCTCATTGAATAGATCACCGGCGCCAGTCCGAATACCACTCCAGTCACCAATGACAAAAGAAAAGCAAAGAGAAGAACCCAACCATCCGTGCGGATATCGTTTACGCGCGGGAGAGTGTCGGGACTGAGGGCCAGCAAAGCGCCCCTAAACCATTCTCCCAGGATCACCCCAATAGCGCCGCCGATAAGACTCAACAGCAGGCTCTCAGTAACGAGTTGGCGTGCGATGCGTCGCCGGCTCGCGCCGAGAACCACTCTTATAGTCATCTCGCGCATCCGGCTGTTGGCGCGCACCAACAGAAGACTGGCAACGTTGGCGCAGGCAATTAGCAGAACCAGTCCCACCGCCCCAAGCAGCACAAATAACGTAGGCCGAATTTGATGTGACAACTCATCGTTGAATGACAACACAATCGCGGCGCCGCCGGCCATGTCTCCATGTAACGAACTCTTGATCGCAGCCGCTAGCTGGTTCATCTCTGAACGCGATTGCTCCAGCGTCACGCCGGGCTTGAGCCGCGCAACCACCGTCAGATAGTGCGAACCTCGCCAGTGCATGTCTTTCTCAGTAATTTGTCGCTCGATGGGAACCCACAAATCGACGTCTCTTTCGGGGAAGCGAAAGTTGGAAGGCATTACTCCGACTACTACATACGGCTCGCCGTTGAGCCCGATCGATTTGCCGACGATTTGAACGTCGCGAGCGTATCGGTGCTGCGACAAACTCTCACTCAACAGGACCACGCGCGGCGCCGCGGGTTGATCGTCGTCGGCGATAATTGCCCGGCCGGCGATCGGCTGAACTCCGAGCATCGAGAAGATACTCGCCGAAGTGACAGCTCCAACTACTCGCTCAGGAAGGTCCGTTCCTGTCAGATTAAAGCTGGACGTGTCCGCCGCGCCCATTGCTGAGAAGCTATGATTCTGTGCGCGCCAGTCAAGAAAATTCGCCGGCGCAACCGGGAAGCGTTTCGTCAGGTCGTTTGGCCGCTCGCTCTCCGCCAGCGCCATCAATTGCTCGGGGTGGTCATACGGTAAGGGACGGAGCAGAACTGCATTAATCACACTGAAGATCGCCGTATTGGCGCCGATGCCCAGCGCCAGCGTAATTACCGCTACGGCGGTAAAGCCCGGCCGCTTCAGCAAGCTTCGAATGCCGTAGCGAATGTCTTTGATTAATGTTTCCATGAGCTCACGTTCTATCTTCATTCATACCGCAAGGCGACCAGGGGATCGACCTTCGTCGCGCGCCGCGCGGGCAAGTAGCAAGCGAGCAAGGCCGTGACGAGCAGGCAGACTGCTACGGCAATGAAGGTCAGCCCATCCGTCGGCTTGACATCGAACAACAAGCTCCGCATCCAACGCGTTAAAGCGAAAGCGCCGATGAGACCCGCTGCGATGCCACTCGCTGCGAGCGTCATCCCGCCTTTCAAAACCAATTTCAGAACATCGCTCATCTGCGCGCCCAAGGCCATGCGAATACCAATCTCCTGCGTGCGTTGCGTAACGTAATAGGCAGTGACCCCGTAGATACCGATCATCGCCAGCAGCAGGGCCATAGCTGCGAAGGCGCTCAGCAATAACATCGACATGCGTTGTGATGCTATTGAAGTCATTAGCACGTCATTCATCGTCCTGACGTTGAAAACCGGAACTCCTTTATCAACCGAACGGATTTCGCTACGTGCTGCCGCGGTCGTGTTTGCGGGCTCGCCGGTGGTGCGAATCACGAGCGACATGCTCGGCCAGCTGGAGTCCTGTGCGTACGGGACGTACATTTGCGGACCGGGTTCGGCGTCCAGGGACGGCTTTGTTTCGCCAACGACACCTAGAATCTCGCGGGGAAAGTTTTCGTCGCGCCAAATCGTTATGTGCTTTCCAATCGGGCTCTGACCAGGCCAGAGATGGCGCGCCATGGTCTCGTTAACTATCACCACCTTGGAATTAGCCTCAGTGTCGCGATCGTCGAAGGCGCGCCCTGACACGAGTGGGATTTTCAGTGTGCGGAAGTAGTCCGGAGTCGTGACCAGATAGGCAGCGTCACGGGATTCTTCGGGCGTAGCCGGCCGGCCTTCGCGAATGTACCCTCGCCAAACGTTGAAGGTGTCGCCGCTGAGCGGCAGGCTTGACACCGCGCCGCTCGACCGGACTCCTGGAATCGCGTTGACACGTTCCAAAGTTTGCCGCAGTAACTGCACCCGGGGCTCACCTTGCGCGTACTTCGCAGGCAGCAGCACCAGCCGGATCGTCAGCACGTTGCCGGGAGTGAACCCAGGACTGACATCACGCAGTTGAATGAAACTCTTAATTAGCAGTCCCGCGCCCACCAATAGCATGAATGAGAGTGCGATCTCTGAGACTATCACCAGACTGCGCAGCCGTTTGTTATGTCCGCCCGATCCGCTGTGTCCGCCTTCTTTCAAGCCGGAATTCAGATCTATACGCGACACCTGCAAGGCGGGCGCCAGACCGAAGATGAAGCCTGTGAGCAACGTTAGGCCGATCGTGAAAGCAAACACGCGCGCGTCCAATCTGATCTCGTCCAGGCGCGGCGTGTTCGCAGGGCTGATCGAAACGAATAGTTTCGTCAGCCAGGCACTCAGCATTAATCCAATCGCGCCGCCGACCAGGGATAACAGCACACTCTCAGTCAACAGTTGGCGGATCACTCTCCAGCGACTCGCGCCCAAAGCCGTGCGCAAGGCGATTTCTTTTCGTCTCGCGGTCGCGCGAGCGAGCAGCAGGTTTGCGACGTTCGCACATGCGATCAGCAAGACAAACGCAACTGCACCCAGCAGGACCAGAAGCGACGTCCGCATGCCTCCCACGAGGCGCTCCTGGAGACCGATTACCCGCGCCGACCAGCCGCTATTGGTTTCGACATAGCTTTGCGCCAGGCGTTGATTGATCGTGTCCATCTCAGCTTGCGCTTGTCGCATGGTTATGCCTGGTTTGAGCCGGGCCACGACGCTGAAGAAACGGTTGTCGCGTTGCTCAGCAGCCGCATCGATTGGATAAGGCACCCACAGTTCTGACTGTGCTGGATATTCAAAGCCCCGAGGCATCACGCCAATGACGGTCGTGCTCTTGCCGCTCAGAGTAACTTTGCTGCCGACGACGTTCTGGTCGCCGCCAAAGCGCCGCTGCCACATTGCGTAGCTCAACAGTACCACCTGATCGCGACCTTTCTGTGCGTCATCGTCTTGCAGCGTTCGTCCCTTGATGGCGCCGGCGCGAAACAGCGGGAAGAAATCAGGAGTGACACCCGTTGTGCGCACCCGTTCGGTCTCGTCGCCACTGGTGAGCAACATACCGCCTGAGAAAAATCCCGCCAGTTGCTCGAACACCTGGTTTTGTTTCTGCCAGTCGGCAAAGTCGGGAATGGACATATTGCTTTGCGTGATTCCCTTCGGCGGGTTGATGCCTTCGAACACTACGATTCGATCTGATTCCGGATATTGAAGCGGCCGCAGCAATACTGCGTTCACCACGCTGAACATGGCACTATTACCGCCGATACCCAGCGCGAGAGTGATCACCGCTACCAATGTAAATGCAGGCTGCTTCAGCAGGCTTCGGACACCATAGCGAAGGTCTTTGAAAAGTGTTTCCATTACTTTCTCCTGTGGCGCGCAGACTTAAGTCGCTGCTACTCGTATCGCAACGCCACCAGCGGATCGACTTTCGTGGCGCGGCGCGCGGGGATGTAGCAGGCGACGAACGCGACGATCAACAGCAGCGCCGCAACTTCCAGAAAAGTGAGCGGGTCTTCGGCGCTCACACCAAAAAGCAAAGTTGCCATCACCCGAGTCAATGCGGCGGCGCCGACGATCCCTATGCATAGACCAATCAATACCAGACTCATTCCCTGACGGACGACGAGTTGCAACACGTCGCGCATCTGTGCACCGAGCGCCAGGCGAATGCCAATCTCATTGGTGCGCTGGGTGACCTGATAACTCAACACGCCATATATCCCGATCGCCGTTAAGGCCAGCGCGAGACTTCCAAAAACAGTCATCAACAAAAGGATGAACCGTTGTGGAGCTAATGTTGAGCTGGCCACCTGCGTCATCGTGCGAACATTGGACAGCGGCAGTTGTGGATCAATTTCATTGACTGACCGACGCAGCCTATTAGCTACATCGACTGGACCGTTCGTGCGTAGGATCCAGGAAGTGAGAAACCATCGGTTCATGAACAGCATCAAGCCGTCGGGCATTTGCGGCGTGGGAACATAGAGTGTCGGAACTGCCGACTGGTCAACTGCGATCTCTCTGATGTCGCTTGCCACTCCGACGATCTGCCACTGCCGTTGTTGCCAGGTGATCTGCCGGCCGAGCATGTAACCGTCACCGCCGTAAAGCCGGGCCAACGCTTCGTTAACGATGACGACCGGCAGCGACGCTGATGAGTCAGTGTCGCTGAAGGCACGACCTTGCTTGAGCGAAACATCGAGAGCGCGGAAGTAGTCAGGGCTAATAGCGCGGATTTGCGTCGACAAAACCGTTCGGCCGTTAGGGCCTTCAACCGCCAAACCGGTCCGCAAACCGCGTTCGAGTGGAACATTGGAAGCGGTTGCAGCCGCCACGACACCGGGCGATGACGACAATTGCCTCAGAGTTTCTTGTTCCAACTCCCAGATCTGCGCTGTGGTTTTGTACCGATCGGAAGTCAAGGAAGCTTGCGCCGTGGTTACCTGAACGGGATTGAAGCCCAGATCGACAGCGCGTAGTTTCAGAAAGCTCTTAATCAGCAGCGCCGCGCCGATAAGCAACACCACTGAGACGGCAACTTGGCCAACAATCAACACGCTGCGCGTGCGCGAGTCGGCTTTGCTGCTGCTACTCTTCTTCGAAGTTGACTTGATGCTTTCATTAACGTCGAGTTTTGTTGCTCGCCAGACCGGAATCACCCCAAACAATAAAGCGGTGACTAGCGACGCGCCGATCGCAAACAAGGCCACTCGGAGGTCCAAGCCGACCTGATTCAGCCGCGGCAGTCCTTGAGGCGCGAAAGACAAGATCACCGGCACTGCCCAGAAAGCGATCAGCAATCCGAATAAACTGCCCGCGAGTCCTAACAGCCAACTCTCCGTGAGTAGTTGCCGCGCTAAGCGCCAACGGCTGGCGCCCAGGGCGACGCGGATCGCGAGTTCAGCCTGGCGCGAGTTTCCGTGCGCGAGCAAAAGATTCGCTACATTCGCGCAGGCGATCAGCAGGACCAGCCCGACCGCGCCGAACAGCAGCCAGAGTGTCCTTCCAGCCTCGCCGACCACGGATTGCTGGTAAGAGACGAGCCACATTCCTCTTTCGCCGCCGGCCCGCAGGTGGGTCGGATACCCCTGGCGAAACGGGCCCAATAGTCGATCAGCATCCGCTTGCGCCTGTGCGCGCGTGATGCCTGGCTTGAGGCGCGCAATCATCTCAGTGTTTTGACCGTCATCATTGATGTTTGGAATTGGTCGCAGTGGCAAAATCACGTCAACAGGTATTTCAAACTGGAAATCATGGGGCAGGATTCCTACAACCGTTTGGCCGCGACCGTTCACAATTATTTGTTTTCCGACCAGAGAGCGATCGCTGCTAAAGTAATTGCGCCACAGTGAATCGCTGATGATTACGGCGCCCGGTCCGTTCGGCTGATCTTCTTCAGTCGAGAATTCGCGGCCCTGTACCGGAGGTATGCCGAGGACGCGTAGGAAACCGGCTGAGGCTTTCATGCCGCGCACCCGTTGTGGTTCCGCGCCTCCCGCGAGATTGAACCCGGAATTGGTTTCCGAAAAACCGGCCGCCTCAAATGCGCTCGCGTGATCTTTCCAATATTGAAAGACGAGCGAAGTCACCGAATCAATTTCCGTGCCCTCCAACCGCCAGTCGCAATGCACCAATTGACCCGGATTTGGATAAGGCAGCGGTCGCAAGAGCACCGTATTCACGACACTAAAGATTGCAGTGTTTGCCCCGATGCCCAGCGCGAGAGTAATTACTGCAACCGTGGTGAAGCCGGGGCGCTTCAGAAGAGCTCGAATGCCGTAGCGTATGTCTTTGATTAGCGATTCCATGATTGCGTTTCCGATTATTGCGTGTTTGTCCGTGTGTTTCGTGATTCTCAATATGGGGCCGAACAGGTCCGCCGCTACACCAACCAGATGAGTTCACTCGTATCGCAGCGCCTCTAGCGGATCGACTTTCATGGCCCACCGCGCAGGTTGGTAACTGGCAATGAATGCCACGCTGACAAGTAATAGCGCCGTGCCGATAAAAACGAATGGGTCGGTGGCGCCAACGCCGTAAAGCAGACTGCCAGGCGTGCGCGTTAACGCGCATGAAACCGCCAACCCGATCCCGACGCCGGCTAACGCCAGCCATAGACCCTGGCGAATTACCAGCCGCAGCACGTCCCATTTTTGCGCGCCCAGCACCATGCGAATGCCGATCTCGCG
>WNFT01004681.1_pt1 | contig 14387 bp, 14 predicted proteins | sample 5400191 | NCBI WGS metagenome assembly WNFT01 (sample SAMN13153359, study PRJNA577476) | soil metagenome | isolation source: 80 cm saprolite under Madrone tree | place: USA:California | collected 2016-06-14
GCCGAGCCGTGATCACCGATCAGCTCGTCGCCCAACCGACCTGGGCACCCGATGGCTCCGGGATCGCGTACCTCGCTCCCGGCGCGGGGGCGTCCAACTTCCAGCTGTGGTTCCTCCCCAAGGCGCGGTACAACCCGCCTGCGCCGAGCCCGATCCCGGTCCCGACGCCGACCCCCGGCGGGCCATACCACGGGCAGGCGCCTCGCCCAACCGTTGCCCCGCCTGTCGCGGTACCCGTCGTCAACCCGATTCAGCTCACCATGAACGCAGGATTCGACGCCACATCGCCAATGGCGTGGGCCGGATAGGCCAGGCGGGGTCAGGCGCAGGCCGGATTCGGCTGCGTGCTCGTGACCAGGACGGGCTCGGCGTTCGCCGCGATGGCCTCGGCCGGCGTGATGTACCGCTCTGAGATCATCAACGCCAGCACCTCGCTGCGCCTCTACCTCGCTGCGCCTCTGCTCGGCGGCCTCGGGGTCGACGGTCGGGTCATACAGCGACGGGGCCTGGGTCACGCCGGCCAGGAGCGCGTACTGGCCGAGGGTAAGGCTTTCCAGCGGCGCTTGGAAGTAGGCGCAGGCGGCGGCGCTCACGCCTCGGCGACCGAAGCCCGTGGTGATCACGCTCAGGTAGTCGGCCATGACCAGCTGCTTGGTCAGGACACCCTCGACTTTGAGCGCCAGGACGATGTCGACCATCTTGTTGTAGCCCCGATCGGATCCGTTGAGGTACACGTCCTTGACGAGCTGCTCGGTGATCGTGGATCCACCCTGGCACAGGCAGCGATTGGACGCGTCATATATAAAGGCGCGCGCGAGGCCGATCGTGTCGATCCCGTGATGCGTGTAGAACCGCTCGTCCTCGGTCGCGACGACCGCCTTCGCGAGCAGGGAAGGGACATCGCCAGGGCCCAGCAGGACCACCCCGTAGTGCCGGGTGAAATCGATCACCCGAGCCTGGACGTCGCTTGCGGACGGGGTTGAAATCCACAGTGTCGCCACGTTCGGGCCGAGCACGACGGCCAAAACGAGCAGCGCGATGACAAGGCGCCGCGCCGCCACCGGCACCATCATGAAAGCCCCACGAACTCAGAGGCCTCGCCGTGAGTTCGCGGGGACCCCTTTACGAGTGGGCCCCACTCTGTGCTGAACGGCGCTCCCCGTGTGCCCGTTACGGCTAGGCCCACGTCCAGGCGCACGTTCCGTGGGAGAATGCCGTCGGGGTAAGCGATGACTATTCGATGGAAGGTCGCGCTCGTGGAGGATGACCGCCGGCTGGCACGGGCGGTCTCTGCGGGTCTCGGCGAAGAGGGCTACACCGTGCGTTCGGTCGACTCGGCCGACCGCGGCTTGCAGCTCGTCCGCCAGTGGAATCCGGATGTCGTCCTCCTCGACCTGATGCTGCCCGATAACGACGGCCCGGAGCTCTTCCAGGCTTTCCGAGCGGAAACCGACGCCGCCCTGGTCGGGATCAGCGCCAAATCATCGGTGAGCGACCGGATCGCCGGCTTGAAGATGGGCGCCGACGATTATGTCGCGAAGCCTTTCGCGCTCGAGGAGCTGATGGCCCGCGTGGAGGCGGTCATCCGCCGGCATCGAGGCAACGGCGACTCGCGGCTGGTGGTCGGCGACGTGTCCCTTGACCTGAGCGAGGGCACCGCCGAGCGAGGGAGCCGGGCTCTGGGCTTGACGGGCATCGAGTTCCGGATCCTCGCGGCGCTCATGCGCAACCGTGGCCGCCTCGTGACCTACGCCCAACTGGCGGAAGCGGTCTGGGCGCAGGATGCCGGTCCCGAATCGAACTCGCTCGAGGTGCACGTGTCGCGCATTCGCCAGAAGCTGGAGGCGGGTGGCGAGCGGCGACTTGTCCACACCGTTCGTGGCATCGGTTACAGATTCAACGCGGAGGACTGAAATGAAGCTCACCAGGATCCTGCCGGCGGCGGTGATCGCCGCGGCGTTGTCGTTTGCCGGCGCGGCGCCGGCCTCGGCGATGGTGCTCTGGTGCGAGTCCGACCCACCCATCCAGGTGCTCACGCCGGCCGGGACGATCCTCACCGTGAACAACATGATTTACGTGCCCCGATACGAAATCCACCTCGCCACCCACTTCGCGGCTTCCGCGACGGCAGCGGCGGACGGCCACGGCGGGACGCTCATCACGGTTCACGTCCAGGTCGCCTGGGGCGTTTCGCTGGCGCACATCGTCTCGTCGGAGAACCGCTACCAGGTCGTATCCCCCGGTGACGGGACCGGAGGTACTGTCGTGACCACCTACCTCGATGTGCCCATAACCTGAGGGCGAGCGTGTCCGGGGGTTTCCGAACGCTGAGCCCACGGCTGCGGGCAGTGATCGTGGGCGTGCCCGCGCTCGGCGTCTTGTTGGCCGCCGTCGTCGCGCGCGGGGGCGTCACCACGGCCGAGCCCTGGCGCTGGGTGCTCGTCCCGGTCTGCCTTGTCGCGATCATCGTGAGCGAGAAGTTCCCGGTCAAGATCGGGCCCGAGCAGAAGGTCAACCTGGGCGCCCTTCCCATCCTGGTCGCGGCTCTGCTGCTGCCGCCGGCCGTCGGTCCGGCCACCGCGACGGCGGGGGTGGTGGCCGGCAACCTGATCGTGGGGCGCCGGTGGCGGGAGGCCGCCTTCAACGCCGGCAACGTGCTGGTGGCAAGCTCCCTGGCGGCCTCGATCGGCCCGGTCGGGAACGACACCAACCCGAGCGTGGATGCGCGCGCCGCGCTGGCCGGGCTCGTCTTTGCAATCGTCAACCTCGTGCTGGCCGTGCTGCCCGCATCGCTGCACACGGGCCGGCTGTACTTGGTCTTGTTGCGACATGCCGCTGAAGCGTCATGGACTGCGTCGCTGTCGCTGGCGGCGTGCGCAGTGAGCGTGGCGCTGCTGGCCGTCGAGGCGCCGGTGGCGGCGGCGCTGCCGCTGGTCGTGCTGCCGCTCATCTTTCGGATGAACCTCGCCATCCAGGCGCAGGGCAAGGCCAACGAACAGCTCGCCGGCGTGCTGGCGGCTCAGCGCCGGTTCCTCACCGACGTCTCCCACCAGGTGGCGACTCCGCTCGCGACGATCATGACCAACCTGTCGATCCTCCGCCGGGCCCAGCCCGCGTCGGGTCCCACTGAGGACGCGATCGCCGACAGCGTGGCGGAGGCGGAGCGCATGAAGAGGATGCTCGCGCGCCTGCGCGCGCTTGCTCACGCCGACGAAGACGTCCCTCTACGCCGCGAGCTGGTCGACCTCGCCGAGCTCACCGCCGACATCGTCCACGCCTACGCGGCGCAGGCCGGCACGTCCGGCGTCGCGTTCGTGACGGAGCTGCGCACGCCGGCCCGCATCAGCGCTGACAAGGACCTGCTGCGCGAGGCGGTCGCCAACCTCGTCGACAACGCCGTGCGAGTGACCCCGCGAGGCGAAGCGGTGACCCTGCGCGTGGCCAACGGGAGTGCGGGCCCGTACATCGATGTCATCGACCACGGGCCGGGCATCGACGACGAGCGGCTCAAGAATCTCTTCGATCGATTCCAACGCAGCGACTCAGGGAGCGGGCTGGGCCTGGCCATCGCGCGCCGCGTCGTCGAGCGCCACGGCGGCACGATCCGAGTTCAGACCAAACCGGGGTCGGGGAGCACGTTCACGATCGAGCTGCCGGCCTCCTAGCGCAGAAGCCCTCCCGAGTAGGACTGGTCGTTCACCGCACCCAGGCCGCACACCCAGCGGAACACCTGCGTGCCGTTGCCGCCGCCCTGCACGGTCATGCTCGCCACGATCACCGAGCCTGTGTACTGCGGGCTCGAGTTGCCGTCGCTCACGTAGGCGCTCTTGGGCAGGTAGATGATCCCGCTCATGTCGGTGGTGGCGCCGGGTCCGATCGTCACGCCCGCGGTGTAGGCAGTGGGGCCGCTGCCGCCGTAGATCACGAAGTTGTGCGTCCCTGCGGGGTCGCGCAGCCCTGTGTTGTTGATGTCGTCAAGCCCGTTGAGGACGGCCTGGCTTAGATCGAGCCCGCCGGTGTCCGAGGAATCGATCACGATCGCGACCGCGTTGACCCCGTTCGTCATGCCCGATAGGGCATGCACGGTGTTGGTGATCGAGCCCAGCGCAAGGCTGGGCGAGTTGATGATCTGGTACACGCCGCCGTTCATGAAGCCGCCGCTGGGGGCGAACCCGTTGTAAATCCCAGGCTTCCAGTTGCCCAGCGCGTCCAGGGCGGCGGCCGCCGACAGATAGACCGGGCCGGCAGTCGTGGGCGAGGCGTTCGAGAAGACGTCATTCCAGGGTATGCCCGTGCGCGTCGCCAGCGTGCCGCCATCGGTGGTGTTGTAGTTGAGACCGTTGGGGCCGCCGCCGTTGTCTAGAAAGTTGGGTACGGACGGCGAGCAGGGCGCCGTGCCGTTGTAGTTGTACTGCACCGAAGGCACGCCTGTGGAGTGCGGACCGTTGTTGGCGCCGAAGCTGCCATACGCATAAACGGGACCACCGACCGTCTGGAAGGCGGCGCCACCGCCGTTGATGTTTGCGTCACCGCTGACCGCTGCAACTGCATATGCCGCGCCGATGAACTCCGGCCCGGGCGTTGACGCCCGCGCCGACGCAGCGGTTTTGAGAAGCGAGAATCCGACCATGCGCGCGAAGATGCTCGGCTGCTGGTGCTGCAGCAGCACGTCGAGCACGCTTGGGTAGTTATAGATCCCGTTGACGCGAAAGGAGTCGGCCAGCTGGATGGTGAAGCCGGCCACGGAGTACGTTCCCGCGGGGCAGCTCGCCGGGCCCCCGCAAGCGCCGGTCGGCAGTGTGAAGCCGAGCGTCGGCGCCAGGTACTGAAGCGCCACCCAGTGAGCCCGGGCAGGACCGGCAGGTCCGTACGACCGCGCGCCCGCAAGCGCGGCCGCATCCGCGTATGCCTGCAGGTTGCGCCGGTCGGACATCGAAAGACCGACGTCGAACACCATGGTGCCGAGGATGGTGAGCGCGATGAGCATCGCGCCGACGATCACGATCGCCTGGCCGCTCTGGGACCGGCTTGTTCGTTCTTTCATTTTCTTATCCGCCTCAGTACTCCGCGACCATCGAGGTGGAAGAGGCGATCCTCAGGAGGTTGGGCGCGGCGCTGCCGAGGAACGGGGCGAGCGTGTCGTAGCGATAGATGACCGTCACCACGATCGGAAAGCAGCCCTTGTACTGCGGGCTGGCATATTCGGGCGCGCGCGCACCGAGGTCGCCCGGCGCTGGATCACGGCCGAGGGCGCTGCGCGCGGCGGCGCAGCTGGCGTAGATCCCCGCGCCGCCCTGCTCGTTGGGATAGATGCAGACGGATGCATGGCCGACCGCGGGGTTCGGGCAGTTCGACGGCGACGCTTCCAACATGTTGGCGCCGGCGCTGAACCCGCCGAGCACGCCGACCACCGTCTGGTAGACACGCGCGCTCGTGAGGCAGCCGCTGCCGTTCGCCGCATTCACCTGGGTCGTGCCCGAGCACGAACCCCCCGGGGTGCCGAAGGGGTTGTCGGAAGGGTCGGCGTTGGGCACGGCCTGCCGGGCCCCCTGGCGCGCTGCCTCCGCCACCGTGGTCGTCGCCCAGTCGACGCGGAACAGGTCGACGGTCAGAGCGAGCATGAAGAACAGGAACGGGAAGACCAGCGCAAACTCGACGAGCGCCTGGCCTTTCTTTCGATTCATCAGTACTCGCTCCGTTGGAAGGAGCTCACGGTGATGGGAATCTGTGAACCCACGATCGGCCAGAGCAGCGGCGTGATGATCTTCATGGTGTTGGTCAGGCTTGCGGTCACCGAATCGGAACCCGGGTCCAACGGTCCACCGCCGTTGGCGGTGGCGTTGCTGACCGCGGAGCCGTTGAGGCAGTGGAACGTGATCGACAGCGTCGAGCCTGCGAGCACCGAGCCTGCCGGGGTGCCGTTGTTGGAGCTCTCCAGTGCGGCTTCGTTGGCGATGGTCGAGATAGGTCCGCCGGCCGGCGGTACGGGCGAGCTCACGGTGACGGCCAGCGGTCCACTGCTCGTGCCGGCGCAGATGCTGTCAGCAGTCGCGTGCTGGTCCGGCGACACCGCCACGCGCAGCGCCTGCCTCACCGAGTTGCCCACGGCCTCGCGGTAGTAAAAGGCGCGTCCGATGTCGGTCACGCCCAACGCGAGCAGCAGGATCACGGGTAGAGTGATCGCTGTCTCGACCAGCGATTGCCCGCGCATCTGCCGCCGCGCCGTCCGCGCGCCTGATGGCATTCGACCTACCCCTCGCTCTCGTGGTGTCGAGCGCCTCCGCTTGGGAGCTCGTTCACCTATCACTTAAAACGGACGCGCGCTACGTGTCTTGCAAAACGCCGGCGTTTTAACCATCGGCGAGTTCAGGTCTTAAGGAAGTTCGCTGCAGCCTCGCAAGATCGGCGCGAATGCCGAGTTATGTCGCCGCCCTTACTCTTTGCGTGTGGCGATCATCGTCTGCCCGCAGCCGGCCGCGGCCGAGATCGGCCTCGAGGTCATGCGGCGCGGCGGCAACGCGGTCGACGCGGCTGTCACCTGCGCCTTCGTGCAGGGCGTGATCGACCCTCAGATGTGCGGCATCGGCGGCTGCGGCGTGATGGTCGTGCACAGCCCGAAGCACGGCGATGTGTTGCTCGAGTTCTACGCGACCGCCGGCGCACGCTCTCGAGAGGACCAGTGGGAGCACCTCTACATCCGTCAGGCCGCGGATCGTTATGGCTACGTGCTCGATGGTTGGGTGAACGACGTCGGCCACCAGTCGGTTGCGGTTCCGGGCACGGTGGCCGGCCTGCACGAGGCGCTGACTCGGTTTGGGACCATCACCTGGGCGCAGGCGATCGAGCCGGCCATTCCACTCGCACGCGACGGCTTTCCGGTGACCGGGTACATGCACGGCTACTGGACGACCGATTACGGGCCCGACGTCGTGCCGAACCGCGAGCGCATCCAGGCCACGGCGGCGGCGAAGGCCATCTATATGCGAGATGGCGAACTATTCGAAATTGGTGAACTATTCGTGCAAAAGGACCTCGCCCGCACGCTGGAACGGCTGGCTGATGAGGGGCCGGACGTCTTCTACAAAGGAGAGATCGCCGATCGGATCGTCTCGGACTTCGAGGCGCATGGCGGGTTCATCACGCGCGAAGACCTGGCGAGCTACCGGGTCAACGTGACCGAGCCGCTGCGGGGCAGCTACCGCGGGTTGGCCGTCGTGGCCGCGGGACCGCCGGCCGCCGGCATTACCTTGATCCAGATGCTCAACTTCCTCGAGGGCTATGACGTGGGCGCGCAAGGGTGGCCGAGTACCGAGTCGGCGCGGTTGCTGGTCGAGGCGATGGCCTGGGCGGTGGCCGACCGCGAGCTTCACGTCGCCGACCCGCGCTTCATCGACGTTCCCACTGGCGCGCTCGCCGATAAGGACTACGCGGCCAAGGCGCGCCAGGTGGCGGCCGTGGAGGCGGGCGGGGCAGTGGGCGCGGGGGCGGTGCACGACCGTCCCGACACCACCCACGTCTGCGTCGTCGACGACTTCGGCAACGCCGTCTCGTTGACCCACACGCTTGGCTCCGCCAGCGGCGTCGTCACCCCGGGCCTGGGCTTTGGCTACAACGACTACATGAACTGCTTCGACCCCCGTCCAGGCAACGCGAACTCGGTGCGTCCAGGCAAGACGCGCGCGACGAGCATGACGCCGACCCTTGTGTTCGACGGCGATCGCCTTCGCGTGTGCATCGGTGCGCCGGGTGGCACCAAGATCGTGACGGCGATTCTGCAGGTCCTGGTCAACATCCTGGATCACAAGATGACGCCCGTCGAGGCGGTGAGCGCGCCGCGAATCGACTTCCAGGGAGACGTCGTGCAGGTCGAGGGGCGCATTCCTTTGGCAGTGAGCCGCGGCCTGGAGCAGCGCGGGTACGCGGTCAACCGGCGAACGCTCAGCTACGACTCGTACTTCGCGAGGCCGCAGGTGATCGCCGGCGAGAAAGACGGATTCCTTCACGGCGCCTCCGATCCGCGCAAGGACGGCGGTACCGCGCTCGACACGGAGACTGCATGAAGTTCAAGGATCGGGTTGCGCTTGTGACCGGCGGCGGGCGCGGGATCGGCGCCGCCACCGCGCGGCTGCTTGCGGCCGAGGGCGCTCGGGTGGCGGTGTCGGATCTCGACGAGGCGCCGGCTCGAGAGGTCGCGAGTTCGATCGGCGGCCTCGGCGTCGCGTGCGATGTAAGCGACCGCGGGTCGGTCGAGGCGCTGGTGGAGCGAACCGTGGCGGAGCTCGGCCGGCTCGACATCCTGGTCACGTGCGCGGGCATCATCCGCGACAACCTGATCTTCAAGATGACCGACGAGGATTGGGATTCGGTCATCGACACGCACCTCAAGGGCACGTTCCTCTGCGCCCGGGCGGCTCAGAAGCAGATGGTCGAGCGGAAGTACGGAAAGATGGTGTTTCTCTCGTCGACGTCGGCGCTCGGCAACCGGGGACAGGCCAACTACTCGGCGGCCAAGGCCGGCCTGCAGGGCATGGCACGCACGCTGGCGATCGAGCTGGGGCCGTTCAACGTCAACGTCAACACGGTGGCTCCAGGGTTCGTGGAGACGCGGATGACGCGCGCCACCGCCGAACGCATGGGCATGGACTACGAGACCTTCAAGCTGGGCGCAGCCTCGCAGATACCGCTGCGTCGTATCGGCCAGCCCGAGGACATCGCGAAAGTGATCGCCTTCTTGTGCAGCGACGAGTCCAGCTTCGTCTCCGGCCAGACGATTTACGTGCGCGGAGGGCCGTAAGCCGGGCTCTCGGGGTCAGCAAGCTTGTGCGCCCCTTCAGCGTTGTACCGCCCGTGAGGCTGCGCCTTGGTCTGAACTCGAAGCGGCGAGGGTCCCTTCTGGCCCTGCGAACTTTCGTTCGCCGGGGCGCTAAAAAGCGCTGGGTGCCCACGTTGAAGCTGAGATCAACCGGCAGCCGCGAACTTTCGTTCGCGCGACCGATGGTGGCGGCGTGGCGGGTTGACGACCTTGGTGGGGGTCTGTTACGTTGCCCCCCGTTCTCTGGGGTCCGGCCCGCCGGCTGGTTCACTGACGGTCGCAACGTTTAGGGGTAGACATTTGCGAGTCCATCGATACCTGACCCATGCTGTCGTGCTCGCGATAGCTGTTGGAATTTCCTCGTACGCGTCGATGGATCGGCACGTCCCGGCTTATTTGACCTCCAGACTCGGCACCGTCAACGCCGAGGCGACCGTGGAAACCGAGGGCGGGACCGCCGGAGACATCTCCCTAGGCCGGTACAGCACGATCATCAAGCCGGTCTCCATCCCGAGCTCGGCGCCCATCAGCCACCAGCCATTCACCTACGCAGTGCAGGCCGGCGACACCCTGGACTCGATTGCCACCAGATACGGCGTGACCGTGTCCCAGATCCGCTGGTCGAACTCGAACCTGTTCTCGAACGACGCCATCTCCACGGGCGACCAGATCGTGATCCCGCCGATACCCGGCGTTGTCGTCACCGTCAAGGCAGGCGACACCGTCGACAGCATCGCCAGCACGTACGGAGTGGATTCCCAGACCATCTACGACTTCAACCGGTTGCGCACTGCCCACCTGACGGCCGGATCCGTGCTCGTGGTCCCGAACGGCGTGGGCGGCGCCTTCCCGCCGCCGCCGGCGCTGTGGCAGCAGCTCATGCGCACAGGCACGCACGGCTCCTACAGCGTCAAGGTGCTCAACTGCTGCCTCGGCCCGTACACGGGACCGCCCCAGAACAACTTCCCGGGCGGCTGGTGCACGTACTACGTCGCGACCAAGCGCCTTGTGACCTGGAGCGGCGACGCCGGTTACTGGTACCAGAACGCTGCCGCCAAGGGATTCGCGGTCGGCCCGACCCCGAGGGTGGGCTCGATCATGGTCACCTGGGAGAGCTGGGCGGGCCACGTGGCGTATGTCGAAGCGGTGTATCCGGACGGGTCGTGGATGGTGTCCGAGATGAACTGGGTCGCGTTCTACGTGATCGACCAGCGCACGATCAAGCCCGGCCAGCTCGGCTCGGCCCTGGTGGGGTTTATCTACTAAGAGCGGTCGCGGGCTCCGTCGTCCGGGTAGCCCACTCAGCTTCCATTGTTTCCGTGTCGTGCTTGACCGCGCGCAACCCTGTCGCTGCGATGATCGCGGCCACGACCAGCAGCGTCGGCGACGTGATCAACAGGGCCAACTGAAGGCTGTGGATGCGGTCCGAAATCCATCCGACGTCGAACGTCGAGTGCGAGTCGCCGAAGACGTGTGAGACGAACAGCAGCAGGGTCACGCAGCTCGCGCGTAGGGCGGGCGAGACAACGTTCTGCGACACCGCCGTGAACGGGCCGGCGTGGAGGTAGAGAGCGATGACGGTGACCAGGAAGGCGGGGACGAAAACCGGGACCGGCCCGATGTTCAGGGGCGCGACCAGCGCGATGATGATGAAAACGGCGCCGACGAGGAAGCCCGCGATACCAACTTCGAGGTGCGCGGCCGGCCTGGTTTTGGCGCGGCGGTCGGCGATCCATCCTCCAGACAATGTGCCGATGAGCCCGCCAACCACCAGGACGACGCCCGCGAGCAGGCCGGCTGCGCTGAGCGACATGTCGAATCGCCGGTGGAGCAGGGTCGGCAGCCAGAATGCATTGGAGGCCAGGACGAAATACAGCACGGTCTGCGCGAGAATCGAGGCGCGCAGGGTGGGGATGCGCATGAGGTTGATGAAGGTCCGGGCGGTAGCGTCGGTCGTCCGCTGCACTGCGGGCCCGAGCTTCTCCATGCTTCCGCGCAGCGGCTCGCGCAGGCTGAAGGCGAGGAACGCGAACAGGAGCCCGGGCACGGCGGCGAAGTAGAAGGCGCTGCGCCAGCCGAAGTGGTCGGCCACGAACCCACCGCCCGCGAACCCGACCGCGATGCCAACCGCGCTCCCGGCGCCCCAGATCGACATGACGCGGCCGCGCTGCTCCTTCGGAAAGTAGTCGGAGACAAGCGACGTTCCGGCTGGGTAGTAGCTCGCCTCACCGATGCCGACAGCGCCGCGGCTGAGGAACAGCTGGACGTAGTTGGCAGCCAGTCCGGAGAACAGAGTCGCGAGGCTCCAGATCGTGACCCCGACGCCGATCACCGTGCGGCGTACTCCGCGATCGCCCCAATAGCCGAAGGGAAGGGCGGCGACCGCATACACGAGGAGAAACGCGGTACCGAGGAGCCCGACCTGGGCGTCGTCGATATGGAACTCTTTCTGGATCAGAGGCGCCGCGGCGGACGCGACCCAGCGATCCAGGTAGTTGAGGAAGTTGATGCCGACCATGACCGCAAGGACATAGCGTGCGTAGCCTCGCGACACGGCGCCATTCTATGGGCAGGGTGCTGCGGAAAAGCCCCTGGCGAGATTGCGTACGATTACTGCTCCCTAGTGGGTCGGCTGGGCATTGGCGAGCTCAAGTGGCTGTAAACCACCCGCGAAAGCTGTGGGGGTTCAAATCCCTCCCGGCCCACCAAAACCGATTGCCTGTGGCTGACTCGGCCAAGTCGGATTCCCTGATGTGGTTCCACCGGAACAGTCTTGGTTGCGCTCAATCGCCGCCTCCACCTGGGCGAGTGCGCCAGGCCTTGAGGCTTGAGGTCGGCGGCCGCCGCGACCTGTTCTGCAAAGTCCGAACGACGCAAAGCGTCGAGTCGCCCGAAGAGCTCGTCGCCCCACTCGAGCAGCTTGTTTTCGCGGGCCCACGCGCCCTGGCATCTGTCAGGTGAGCCGATGCCACAACCGCGGTCATAACGAGAGGTTGCCCAGGCGCAAGTTGATCGCGGTGCAGTCCTATGGCGGACCGCCTGCTGGCGAGGTCACTCTCGCAGCTGCGTAGGCGACGACCGCAGCCGCGACTCCAATGACCGCAAGGAAGACGTCGGTGGACCACGCGACGAGTTCGCCGGCCTGTTGCGCGGTGAGCACCCCAAAGATGATCAGCCAGACGATCCCGACCGCCATCGACCAAGGCACGACGGCCGTGTTCGGCCGAACGATGAGCCAGAGACCGAGCACTACCGCAACGAGCCCACTGGCGATCGTCAGAACCCACTGCAGGGTATCGGTGCGAAACACGATGGTCAGGACGACACTCATTACGCCGCCGACCAGCCACAGGATTCCAGCCAGCCGCAGTCCCTTCATCGCGTCAGCCTCCCTAATGCCGCAAGCCGCCCAGCCTCCAGCCGGCGCGGGCAGCAACACCCCAGTCGCGGTGCAGGCCAGCCGGCTGCTCGCAAGTCAGCTGAACTCCGTGAACCACCGTCTCCATGAGGTGGCCGAGTCGATGGAGCCCCGCGACTGGCTCCGCCGCGCCGTTCCCGGCACCAACCTCCCAGCGTTCACCTTCTGGCACGTCGTCCGTGTGATCGACTCGACGGTCCACACGGGCATCCGAGGCGTGCCCGAGTTGATCGAGTCGCTTCCCTGGTCCTCAAAAGCGTGGGCGCGTCCGGAGGGAGGCGTTGGTTACTCGGTGACGGAGGCCGACGAGCTGGCGGCAAAGGTGGTGCCGTCCGAGATCCTGGAGTATGCCGACGCGCTCAGGTCACAGGTGAGCCACTGGCTGCGGGCGATCACCGACGAGGAGCTCGATGCTCCCAATGCGATGTCGGACAACGTGAGCAGGCACAGCGCCTACAACCGTCCGGCCGTGCAGGAATCCCTCCAGCCCCTGGTCGGCCAGCCGGTCTGGCTTTTGCTGAGCATCACCTGCTACGCCCACTGCTGGGCCCACCTCGAGGAGATCAGGCTGCTCAACGCAACCGGCCGCACGGCCCGCCAGTAACCGCTCTTACTTTGCGGGGGCGGGCTTGCGCTCGTAAAGCGTCGCGATGGCGGACATGTCCAGGTCACCCGCAGTCTTGGCGGCCCGTTCGTAGAGCTCCCTGGCCGTCTTCGTCATCGGCGTCGTCGCGCCGGCCCTCTCGTAGAGGTCAAGCGCCAAGCGCAAGTCTTTCACAGCGTCGCGCAGCGCGAAGTTAACCGGTTCGTAACGATGCTCGACGAACCCGGCTTTGCGTGCGTTCAAAACGGGGGCAATGCGGCTGAGCACCCAGAAGACCTCCTCGGGATTCAGCCCGGCCCCCGTGCCGGCCGCCTGCAGCTCGGCCGCGAGCGCGCTCACGCCGGCCAGCATGCTGTTGGCGACGAGCTTCAGCGAAGCCGCGCTGCCGATGTCGCCGACCCTGCGAACCTCGCCGAGGTCCTTCAGCACGGGACGGGCGCCCTCGATCGCCGCCTCGCGGCCCGCGACGAAAATGACGAGCGTGCCGGCCTCGACGGCGCCGATGCTGCCGAGCACGGGCGCTTCGACGAACTGCGCTCCGGCCTTCTCGATCAAGGGCGCAAGCTCCTTGGCGATGTCAGGACCCGCGGTGCTCATCTCCACGAACACCTGGCGTTTCGCCGCGTTGGCGGCACCGTCAGCGCCGAGGTAAGCCCCACGCACGGCATTGGCGTCGGTAAGGATCGAGATCACCACGTCGGCGCCTTGCGCCGCGTCCGCCGGACTCGCCGCGACCCTGCCCACGCCGAGCGCTTCCGCACGTCCCCGAGTTCGGTTCCAAAGTGTCAGGTCGTGGCCGGCGGACGCGAGCCGTCGAGCCATCGCCCCGCCCATCTTCCCGGTGCCGAGAATTGCGACGCGCATTTCAGCTAATTTCAACCGCCACGGCGCCCGGAGAAATTCCCACCAGACAGCGCCATCACGATCAACAAGGAGGAACTGTGAGCAGTCCCCAGGGCAGCAAGTCGCAAATACACGTACCCCGCCTTGTCCTGAGCCACCACGTCCACGAGCAGGTCCATGGCGCCGGACCAGTCGGTCGATTCAACACCTATCTGGCCGTGAAGATCACCAAGACCGTCGGCACGATGTGGATCGCCTACCTTTTCGCGGCCATCGCCCTCATCTCTCTGCCCGCGGCACTGCACACCGGTGACGTGGTCATCATCGTCGCCTGGATCGCCCAGACCTTTTTCCAGCTCGTTCTGCTGCCGATCATCATCGTCGGCCAGAACGTGATCCAAGCCGCCAACGACGCCCGGGCCGAAGCCGACCACGAGACTCTGACCGCGGTGCACCAGCTGACGGTCGAGGTCCATGCGATCAACGAGGCGCAGACCGCGATCCTGAGGCAGCTGCAAGCCGGCAAAGCGTAGCCATCTACAATCCAATTCGTGGCCGAATCCACCATCTCGATCGCGCCTGCCTTTGGTGAGCTGGAGCAACATCGCGCAGAGCTGACCGCCTACTGCTACCGGATGCTTGGCTCGCCATTTGACGCCGAGGACGCCGTCCAGGACGCATTCGTCCGAGCGTGGCGGAGCCGAGACCGG
>WNFT01003071.1_pt1 | contig 14383 bp, 13 predicted proteins | sample 5400191 | NCBI WGS metagenome assembly WNFT01 (sample SAMN13153359, study PRJNA577476) | soil metagenome | isolation source: 80 cm saprolite under Madrone tree | place: USA:California | collected 2016-06-14
GTTGCATGGGAGCAGGCCACGGCGGCCAGGCAGGCGAGCAGGGCGAGTCTCATGGCCCGAGGATGTAGGCACAAAATGCGGATCGGTGGTAGCGAGAACGCGATGGAGGAGGGGTTCATCGACGTGGGGCCAGCGGACCTGACCGAAGGTGAGCTTCGCGGGCTGGAAGTGGGAGAGCGGCTGGTGCTGGTGGTGCGGCACCAGGGGCGCATCACGGCCATGGACGACTCCTGCAACCACGCGGGCTGCCTGCTCTCCGGCGGATGGCTGCACCAGAGGAAGGCCGCGGTGGTATGCCCCTGCCACGAGTACGCATTCGAGCTGGGAAGCGGGCGCAACCTGACCATTCCGCGGCTGTGCGACGACCAGTGCGCCTTCGAGGTGCGCGTCGAGCGCGGGCGGGTGATGATCCGCTTTCCGCGGGAGTGACCCCATGGCCCACGACGATCCGGACGACCCCGATCACGATCACGGAAAGCCCCACCGCCCGGATGTGCCCGGGCAGCACAAGGCGCGCGCTCCCGCCTATGCGCGCGTGTACGTGATCACCTGCTCGGACACCCGCACCGCCGTCACCGACGACGGCGGGCGCATCCTCAAGTCCAGGCTCGCCGACCAGGGGCACGCGATCGCCGGCTCGGCCATCGTCCCCGACGATCCGGCCCGCATCGCGCAGGAGCTGCAGCGCGCCCGCGAGGCTTCCGCCCAGGTCGTCCTGATCACCGGGGGCACGGGTATCACCTCCCGCGACAGCACCTTCGAGGCGGTCAGCGCCGCCATCGCCCGGCCGCTGCCGGGATTCGGCGAGCTGTTCCGCATGCTCTCGTTCCAGGAGATCGGCAGCGCGGCGATGCTCTCGCGCGCCCTGGCCGGGGTGACCCGCGAGGGCCTGATCGTCTTCGCCATGCCCGGGAGCCCCGCGGCGGTGCGGCTCGCCTGCGACCGCCTCATCCTGCCCGAGCTGGGGCACTTGCTGGAAGAGCTCGGCCGGTGAGGGCGTGGGCGCGCGCGGAGCTGCTCCGGCCGGCGCTGGACGCGCTGCTCGCCTCCACGGACGCTGCCGCCCGGGTCCGCGGCGATCCGGTGGAGCTGCCGCACCGGTATTCCGATCCGCGCGACGTGGAGGTGACCGCGCTGCTCTGCGCGGCGCTCGCGTATGGCCGCGTCGATCTCTTCAAGCCGCGCCTCTCGCGATTGCTGGAGAGCCTTGGTCCAAGGCCGGCGTTCATTGCACGGACCTCGACCGCTGCCCAGCTGGTGGGCCGCCTGGAGGGGTTTTCGTACCGGATGACCGGAGCGCGCGACGTCGCCTGCCTTCTCTTCGGCGCCGGCGCCATCCTGCGCGCGCACGGGTCGCTCGGCGCCTGCTTCACCGCCCACTACCGGCGGCTGGGAACGGTCCGCGCCGCGCTGGGCGCCTTCGTCGACGAGCTGTGCGCGCCCGACTTCCGGGCCATCACCGGGCAGCGAGAGCCGACCCGGCGACTCAAGCACTTGCTGCCGCACCCGGGACGCGGGAGCGCCTGCAAGCGCCTCAACCTCTTCCTGCGCTGGATGGTGCGGGGGCCCGACGGCGTCGATTTCGGGCTCTGGCCCGGAGTGCCGGTGGCGGAGCTCGTGGTTCCCCTCGACACGCACGTGCACCGCATCGGCCGCTTCATCGGTCTCACCCGGCGCAAGGACCTGTCCTGGAAGACCGCAGAAGAGGTGACGCGCCGCCTCCGGCTGCTCGATCCGGGGGATCCCGTACGCTACGACTTTGCGCTCAGCCACCTCGGCATCAGCGGGACCTGCGCTGCCCGGAAGGACGCTCGTAGGTGCGCAGGGTGCCCGCTGAAGCCGATCTGCCGCTACTGGACGTGACCGGCCAACCTTCATCTCCTCGACCGGCGCCGCAAGTCACGAGAGCGCAGGCGCACGATTGCCCGGGGGAGGTGGCCCAAGGGACAGGTTGCGCATTCTTTGCAACCCGGGCGATACATCGAGCATCGTAGGCTCGGTCGCCCGGCGTCACTCGGCGGGCGCGAGAGGGGAGCGCGTGGCGATTCCGGCATCCCAGATGTTGGCGGTGGCCCGATATGTGATGAAGCAGCGCCTCGCAGGCCGGGAGCGCTATCCGCTGGTGTTGATGCTCGAGCCGCTCTTCCGCTGCAATCTCTCGTGCACCGGATGTGGAAAAATTCAATATCCCTCCTCGATCCTCAAGCGGCACCTCTCGGTCGCGGACTGCGTGGCCGCCTCCGACGAATGCGGCGCGCCGATGGTGAGCATCGCCGGGGGGGAGCCCCTGCTGCACCCGGAGATCGCCGCGGTCGCGCGGGCCCTGGTGGAGCGGCGGCGGTACGTGTACCTGTGCACCAACGCGCTCCTGCTCGAGCGCAAGCTCGAGGAGTTCGAGCCCAGCAAGTTCCTCAGCTTCAGCGTGCACATGGACGGGCCGCGCGCGGAGCACGACCACGCCGTCTCCCGCGAGGGCGTCTACGACGTGGCGGTGAAAGCGATCCGCGCCGCCCTGGCGCGCGGTTTCCGCGTCACCACCAACACCACGCTGTTCGAGGGCAGCAATCCCGAGCGGATGCGCCGGTTCTTCGACGACATGATGGAGCTGGGCGTCGAGGGGATGATGGTGTCGCCCGGCTACTCCTACGACAAGGCGCCCGACCAGGAGCACTTCCTGCGCCGCGAGCGGTCCCACCGGCTGTTCACGCAAATGCTGGGCGAGCCCAAGCGGAGCTGGAGCTTCAACCAGTCGCCCCTGTTCCTGCAGTTCCTGATGGGGAAGCGGGACTTCGAGTGCACGCCCTGGGGCAACCCCACGTACAACATCTTCGGCTGGCAGCGGCCCTGCTACCTCCTGCAGGACGGGTACGCGAAGAGCTTCCGCGAGCTGATGGAAGAGACGGAATGGTCGCGGTACGGCCGCAAGAGCGGCAATCCGCGCTGCCAGGACTGCATGGTGCACTGCGGGTTCGAGCCGAGCGCGGTGCGCGCGGCATTCGAATCGCCACGGGCGATGGGCGCGACCGTCGCCAGCATGGTGACGGGCCGCCTATGATCGAAGCGCGGATCGCCGATCTCGTCGATCGGGCGTTCGACTACCGCGGATACGTGACGCTCCGCCGCAGCGACGGCTCGGAGTTGGTGGGATTCGTCTATGACCGCGGCGCCTCGCACGTCGAGCTGCTGGACCAGAGCGCTACCCGCCGCATGCGGGTGCCGCTGGCGGAGATCGCCGACATCGCCTTCACCGGCGAGGACGCCGCCCGCAAGTCCCAGGAGATCTGGGAGCGCCGCAAAGGGACCCTGGAGCCCCGCGAGACGCCGGCGCACGGCGACTGGGCCGAAGCGGGGCCGGTGCTGGTGCTGGTCGGGCTCGAGCAGGAGCTGCGCGCGGTCGGGCGCGCCCTGGACGGCGCCCCGCGGGCCGGGTCCGTCCGCGGCAGGCTCGGCGGCAACGACGTGATCACGCTCGCTTCCGGGATGGGCAAAGGCCCCGGACCGGCCCTCGACGAGTGGCAGCCCCGCCTGGTGGTGAGCTGCGGATTTTGCGGCGGGCTCGATCCGGGATTGATCGCGGGCGACCTGGTCCTCGCCACCGCCGTGCGCGCCGCGAGCGGAGAAGTGCTCACGGCGCCGGAACCAGCCCGGCTCGGGGCTGCCGCCATGCTGGACGGCCTGCGCTACAGACAGGGTGAGCTCGTCCAGGCTGCCTCCGTCGCGACAACCGTGGACGAGAAGCGCGCGCTCGCCAGGTCCGGCGCGCTGGCTGTGGACATGGAGAGCTACGCGGTGGGCCTCGCGGCGGCGGAGGCCGGCATTCCCTGGCTGGCGCTCCGGGCCGTCCTGGATCCGGCCGACTCCCCGCTTCCCCAGTTCACGCGAGAGGCGCGCCGCGACTACGCCTGGCCGGCGCTGAAGTACGCGCTCCAAGGCCCGCGGGCAGCGGCGCGGCTGGTGCGTCTCGCGCGCGACTTCCGACTCGCGAGCGCCGCGCTCACGACGGCGCTGCGCCGCCTCGGTCCCGCGCTCGCCGCGGCGGAGATACGCCCGTGAGGGCGCTGGTGACGGGCGCGAGCGGGTTCGTCGGAGGCGCCGTCGCGCGGGCGCTGCTCCGGCAAGGAGCGCGGGTGCGGGTCCTGTTGCGGCCGGGGGCCGCGCCGAATCTCCCCGAGCCCAAGGAGGTGGAGATCGCCCGCGGCGATCTGCGCGACGCGCAGGCCGTCTGCGCGGCGGCCGCCGGCTGCGAGGTCATCTTCCACGTCGGCGCGCTGTACTCGTTCGCGGCGCCGCCCAGCGAGGTGCTCGCGGTCAATGTCGGCGGCACGCGCAACGTGATCGAGGCCGTCCGGAGCAGCGGCGCGCGCCTGGTCTACACTTCCAGCATCGCCACCGTCGGCGGCATGCGCGACGGCGTGCTTCCGGACGAGCGGTCCACGCCCGTCGGCCCTCCCCCGGGACCGTACAAGAAGAGCAAGTGGGAGGCGGAGGCCCTGGTGCGCGAGGAGGCCGGCCGCGGGCTGGACGCCGTGATCGTGAATCCGACGTTCCCGGTGGGCGAGGGCGACGTGAAGCCGACGCCGACGGGCGCGCTCATCCGGGACTTCCTGGACGGACGCATGCCCGCGTACGTGGACACGGGCATGAACCTGGTCGACGTCGACGACGTCGCGCAGGGACACGTCCTGGCGTTCCAGCGCGGGCAGCGGGGAGAGCGGTACATCCTGGGCCATGTCAACCTGACCCTGCGCGAGCTTCTCGAGGAGCTGGCGGCGATCGCCGGCCGCAAGCCGCCGCGGTTCCGCATGCCCCACTTGCTCGCGCTCGGTCTCGCGCACGCCGACGCGTTCGTGGAGGGACGGATCCTGGGCCGCTCTCCGCGCATTCCGCTGGAGGGCGTCCGGACCGCGCGCGAGGTCATGTTCGCGCGCTGCTCCCGGGCGGTGCAGGAGCTGGGCCTGCCGCAGACGCCGGTGCGCACGGCGCTGACGAAGGCGGTGCGCTGGTTCGAGGAGCGCGCCCGGCGCGGATCGCGAGGGGTCTCGTGATCGGCAGCGAGAGCAGGCTCGAGCATTCGGCCGTCGATCTGGTCGTCCAGCGCGCGCAGGGGTGGTTCGCGCGCGAGCAATCCCCGGAGGGTTTCTGGTGGGCGGAGCTGGAATCGAACGCCACCATGGACGCCGAGTACTTGCTCTTGACGCACTTTCTCGGCGCGCGCGACGAGGAGCGCTGGCGGGGCGTGGCGCAGGACATCCGCCGCTACCAGCGCGACGACGGCAGCTGGGCGATGTACCACGGAGCTCCCGGCGACCTGTCCACCACCATCGAGTGCTACTTCGCGCTCAAGCTCAACGGCGACTCCGCCGATGCGCCTCACCTGGCGCGGGCCCGGGCCTTCATCCGCGCGCGCGGCGGCATCGCTTGCGCGCGAACGTTCACCCGCATCTGGTTGGCGCTCTTCGGCCAGTGGAGCTGGGACGACCTGCCGGCGATGCCGCCGGAGCTGATGCTGTTGCCGCCGCGGGCGCCGCTCAGCATCTACCGCTTCTCCTCCTGGGCGCGCGGCACCCTCGTGCCACTGCTCTTGCTCATGAACGACCGGCCGGTGCGCCCCATCCCCGAATCCGCGCGGCTCGACGAGCTGCGGGTGGAGGGCGCATCGGGGCGCGCTCCGCGCGACATGCTGGATCGCGTCTTCCTGGCCATCGACCGCGCGGTCCGTTCCTACAACCGCCTGCCGCTGCACCCGTTCCGCGGCCGGGCCCGCAAGGCCGCCGAGGAATGGATCCTCTCCCACCAGGAGGCGGACGGAAGCTGGGGCGGCATCCAGCCCCCCTGGGTGTACTCGCTGATGGCGCTGCACACCCTCGGGCACTCGCTGGAGCATCCGGCCTTGAAGAAGGGCCTGGAGGGCATGCACGGGCGCTGGATGATCCGGCGCGGCGACGGGAGCCTGCGGGTGCAGGCGTGCCTTTCTCCCGTCTGGGACACCGGCCTGGCGCTGCTCGCGCTGCTGGAGTCCGGCGTGGAATCCTCCGAATCCGCGGTCCGGAGCGCGTCGGAATGGCTGCTGCGGGAGGAGATCCGCGTTCCCGGCGACTGGTGCGTGCAGGTGGAAGGCGTCGAGCCGAGCGGGTGGGCGTTCGAGTTCGAGAACGATCTCTATCCGGACGTCGACGACACCGCGGTGGTCCTGCTCGCGCTGCAGCGGGCGTCCGCCGTCGACCCGCAGACCCGGGAGCGCGCCCTGCGCTGGGTGCTGGCGATGCAGAGCCGCAACGGCGGCTGGGCGGCTTTCGACAAGGACAACACCTCGCGGCTGCCGGCGCTGCTCCCCTTCTGCGACTTCGGGGAGATGATCGACCCGCCCAGCGCGGACGTCACCGGCCACGTGATCGAGATGCTCGGCGCGTTCGGCCTGGAAGGCCGTCATCCCGCGGTGGCCCGCGGGCTGCGCTACCTCTATGCCCAGCAGGAGAAGGAAGGCTCGTGGTTCGGCCGCTGGGGAGTCAACCACATATACGGCACGGGCGCCGTGCTCCCCGGCCTGGCGGCGGTGGGCGAGGACATGGACAGCCTCGCCGTCCGCCGCGCCGTGCGCTGGCTGAACGATCGCCAGAACCCGGACGGCGGCTGGGGAGAGACCTGCGCCTCGTACGTGGACCGCGAGGCCCGGGGCCGGGGCGAGAGCACGCCTTCGCAGACGGCCTGGGCCCTGCTCGGTCTGATCGCGGCCGGACGCGCCGACTCCCAGGGCGTGCACCGCGGAATCCGCTGGCTGCTCGAGCGCCAGCGCCCCGACGGCGACTGGGAGGAGGAGTCCTTCACCGGCTGCGGGTTCCCCGGCTACGGGACGGGCGAGGAGCGAGGCGCCCGCATCTTCGAAGGCCGCGAGCTCTCTGCCGGATTCATGATCCGCTACCATCTCTACCGCAATTGCTTTCCGCTGCTCGCCCTCGGGCGGTATCGGGCCGCCCTGGGGGCGGCCGGGCGCGGATCCCCGAACGGAAGAAGGTACTGAATGCGACCGCCGGAATTCTACCAGCGCCATCTCGATGCGGTGAGCCGGAGCTTCGCGCTCTGCATCCCACAGCTCGATCAGCCGCTGCGCGACCAGGTCGCGCTCTCCTACCTGCTCCTCCGTGTCCTCGACACGGTGGAGGATGCGCCGTTCGCCGACCGCGCGCTGCAGCAGCGCCAGTTCAGCGCGTTCCGGCAGTTCCTGGTCAAGATGCCCACGCGCGCGCAGGTCGACGCTTTCCGCGCCTCCTTCCCCGCCGGCCTCAGCGACGGCGAGCGCAACCTGCTCGCGGAGACCGAGGCCTTCTTCGAGGACGCTCACGAGCTTCCCGCGGGAGCACGCAGGGTGGTGCTGTCCGCCATGGACCGGATGGCGCGCGGAATGGCGGCGTACGCGCAGCGGCCCGTTCCCTTGCGCCTGCTCGATCTCGAGGACGTGTCCCGGTACTGCTGCATCGTCGCGGGGCTGGTGGGCGAGCTGCTCACGGCGCTCTGGGGGCTGGGGCCCGGAACGCCGCCGCGGATGCTCTTCGCCTACCACTTCGGGCAGTTCTTGCAGAAGGTGAACATCCTCAAGGACCAGGCCGAGGACGAGGCCGCCGGCCGCTTCCTGGTGCCCGACCGGCGGGAGCTCCTGGGCAGCCTTCGCGCCGACGCGGACGGGGCGCTCCGGTACCTGACCTCGCTGCCGGTCAGCGCACGCGGTTACCGCATCTTCTGCGCCTGGTCGCTCATGCTCGGGGCCGCTTCGATCGCGCAGTTGAACGGTCCGCGCGAGAGCCACCGCGCGCAGACGCTGGCCTTGCTCGGACGCATCGCCGACATCGCGCAGGACGACGAGGCGCTGCGGCGCCAGTTCCAGGAGCTGTTGCCCGTGCTTCCCGAGCTCCACGTCCGGCCCCCGGTGCCGAAGCCCGAGACCACCGACTGGTTCCTGCGGATGCTGGACGCGCCTTTGTCCGCGGAGGACCTGGCGCGGCTGGGCGCGGTCCGGGAGGCTCCCTCCCGCCAGGTGGCGGCCAATCAGTAGGGGTATCCGATCTCGACGTACACCTTCCAACCCTCGCCGCCGGTGGCTACGTCGATGCGGCCGACCACGTTGGGGTGGACCCATGCCCGGAACCCGACTCCCCCGGTGACACGCGGATGCGAAAAGACTTGATCCAGCGCTCCGTACACCTGGCCGACGGCGATGAAGGGGTCGATCCGCCAGTCGGCGGTCACGCCGTAGATGTGGGTCTGCAGCACGCGGATGCGTTGCTCGAGCTCCAACGTCCAGGCGCTGCGGTCAATGAAGCGGTCTTCGGTGAAGCCGCGCAAGAGGTAGGCGCCGCCGAGCGTGCTCTGCAGGTAGAACGGGACCCGGGACGAGCTGACGGTGTTCCAGTCGAGCCGCGCGGCGCCGTCGACAAACCCCGTCTCGGGCACCAGGGCGCGGAAGCGGGCGCGGCCGAGCTGGTACGTCGGCGAACGGGAGAGGCCTTCGACGACCCCGATGCCGACCTCGGCGAAGTACCCGCGGTCGGAGTACTCGCGGTTCGGCCGGCTGTCGAAGCGGATGTCGACGAACTGCGCGACGATGGTGGAACCGCCCATGCCGGGCGCATCGGGAAAGACGCGCGGGCTGAGCGGCAGCCCAGGGACGCCGAGGTCCTGGACCCTGTCCGTACCCAGGAAGAGGGCGGCGCCCGCGTTCCAGTGGCCCCCCAGGTTCAAGCCGCGGCGGGCGGTCGCGTAGGCGCGGATGCGCGTGTAGCTGGTCTCCGCGTTGTCGGGAGTGTCGGGGCCCAGGCCGAAGAAGCGGTAGAAGGCGCTGCGCTGCCAGCGCAGCTCGGCCTCGGTGGTGAAGGCGCCGGGCAGGCGGGGCAGGTCGCGCCACTGGATCAGGAGATTCGAATTGATCCGGGTGCTCGCCGAGGCGATGAAGGTCAGGGTCTGATCGTCAGAGGGGTAGTGGAACCAGCGGAGCGTGCCGGTCAGGTGGATGACGTCGTTCCAGGAGATGCTCGGCGCGATGATCGACTCGGTCCTCTGGTTCGCGTCGCAGATCCGGAGGAAGACGGGCATGAAGCCGCCCGTGCCGCCCTCGTTGGGCAGCGTCGAGTAGATGGGCAGCGGGACGATCCGCGTCACCAGCCCGGAGGGGCAGCTGGCAACCTTCTCGCTCTCCGCGTCGGCGGCCGCGGCAGCCGGGCCAAAGAGGAGGCAGCCGATCAGCGCGGCCGCTACCCTGTGCTGGCGCTGGCCCGGGAGTGGTTGCTTCCGTCGCGGACGATGAAACGAAGGCTGCTGCCGCCGGCCATCGGGTTCGCCTACATCGCCCTCATCGGAGCCCTCGGAGGCTTGCGGTCCGATCACGTCTTCGTCGGGCTGCTCGGGCTGCTCGACCTCTACAACGAGAAGTCGCGGCTCTTCCTCACCCAGTTCTTTCCCTTCGTCGCCACCGGCGCCATCTACGACTCGATGCGCTACTACTACTGGCCGGCGATCGCAGGGCGCGTGCACGTGGCGGGCCCCTACCTGCTCGAGCGCGACTGGTTCGGAATCGGCGGCCTGACCCCGAACGAGTGGTTCGACGCGCACCCTCACCCGATGCTCGATCTCGCCTGCGGGTTCGCCTACCTCGTCTTCGTCGGCGAATACCTGGCGGTCGCATTCCTGCTCTTCTTCCGGCGCCGCTTCGACGTGCTGCGCACGTTCGCGCTCTGCTTCCTCCTGGTCAACGTGCTCGGCTTCATCACCTACTTCGTGTACCCGGTGGCTCCTCCCTGGTACGTGTCCGGCTACGGCTTCGGGCCGGCGCGGATGGACGTTCATTCCGCCGCGGCGGCCGCCAGCCGATTCGATCAGCTGCTCGGGACCCACTTCTTCGACCAGATCTACGGGCGGGGCATCGACGTCTACGGCGCCTATCCCTCGCTCCATGTCGCCTACCCGCTGCTCGCGGTCTGGGCCACCTATCGCGCGCGAGAGCTGCGCTGGGCGCGGGGTCCGGCCATCGGCTTCTTCCTGCTCATGTCCCTGAGCGCGGTCTACCTGCAGCACCACTACGTCATCGACGTCCTGCTCGGGATCGCATACGCGATCGCCACGCTGGCGCTCCTGGCGAGGCGTCCAGCGACCAGACAGCGAGATCACCGCAGCGCCGCGCGGGCGTCGTCGGCCCAGCCCTGGGCATCCGGGTCGCCCTCCGCCAAGGCTTGATCGGCAAGCCGGAGCGCATCGGCGAACGCAGCCCGCGCTTCCGCCTCGCGCCCGTTCTTCCGCAAGGCCTCGCCCAGCGCAAGCTGGTTCGGCGCGTAAGCCGGGTCTCCCTGCGCCGCCGCCCGGGCTTCGGGCAGCGCCGCCTCGGGATCGCCCGGACCCATCGGCCACCCCGGCGCGCGCAGGAGCACGATCGCGAGCAGCCGGTGCGGGCCCTGGCGATCGATCGACGCATCCGCGCGGGCCGCGCGCCGCAACAGCTCCACCATGTGCGGCAGCGCGTCGTGGCCCGTCGCGCTCCGCTCCCGCGCCTGCAGACCCAGCGCGGCGGCCAGCCAGTAGTCGCAGAGCGGGGCGGACGGAGCGTTCTCTTCGCAGAGCTGACCGGTTGCCACCGCGCTCTGGGCGAGACGGAGCCGCTCCGCGCCGTCCTTCTCGCGCCCGATCCGGAAGGACTTGGCGCGGATGGCGCCGGCGAAGGCCTCGGGCCGGCGCGGGTCCGAGCGCGCCGCCTGCAGATAGAGGTCCTCTGCCGTGGCTGCCTGTCCGGGCTCCGCGCGGCGCGCCCAGCGGGCATCGGCTTCGGCGAGAAGCTGCGCGGCTTCGGCCTGCGTCGCCGCGGCCATCGACTCGATCGGCGGCGGCTTGTTCAACGCATGCGCGCAGGCGACGCAGAGGATGGATACGGCGGCGAGCTTCACCGCGCGCGCCGCCAGGCCGTGCGCGCCGCGGCCAGGGCTTTTTCATCCAGGGGGACGAAGCCCGCCATCCGCACGCCGTCCAGCGCGTTGCGGGCCGAGCGATCCTCGGTGAGGCGCAAGAACGCGGTCTCCAACCCTTTCCAGCGCCGCTCGTCGATGCGCTTGCCCACCGTCGCCACCAGGGCCACGGGCATGGGCTGTGAAGTCTCGACCACGGCGAGCGAGGCGGCGAAAGGCAGCGTGCCCATGGACGCGAGCTGCGCGCCGTCCAGGAGCACGGCGACCTTCTCGCCGCTTGCGGCCCGCCGCAGCGCGGAGAGGATGGCGGGGGCCGGCTGGACGTCGACCTGGCCGGGCAGCTTGGGCGCCGCCGCCCGCACGAAGCGCCTGGAATCGCCCGCGCTGGAGAAGACCGTGTAGCCCTGGAGCGAAGCGGGGTGGTCCTTCCCCGTCACCAGCGTCCAGCGCTGAAGCGCCTCCCCCCCTTGGGGCACGGCGGAAAGACGCGGCACGAGGCCGAGCTCCTTTTCGTGCGCGAGGTAGAAAGGAAGGGTGGCCAGGATCATCGCCGCGCTCTTGTTCGCGAGCCGGCGCGAGCAGCCTGCCTCCGTCTCCTCGTACGCCGCGGCCACTTCTCCGTCGGGCAGGTGCGCGGCCCTCTCCAGGGACCGGGCGAGCGCGTCCATGGCGGGTTGCGCCTCTGCCGTATTGCCGGGAGATCCGGGTGCACAGACCACCAACGTTGCTGCCGCGAGCGCGAGCATCCCGCTTCTGTACGCAAAACCGCGCTAGGGTTCCAGCGTGAACGACCTTCCTGCCCGCATCCTCGCGCGCATCGTCTCGCTCCGCGCGCCCATCCTGGTGGTGTACGCGCTGCTCGTTCCGCTCGCCGCGGTCCGGGCCGGGCGCATCCCCTCGGAAGGGGGGCTCGACCGGCTGATCGTGCCGAGCGATCCGGACTACGTCACCACCCGCGCTTTCCAGCGCATCTTCCCGGACAAGCCCTCCGTCCTGCTGGTGTTCGAGTCGGACGACCCCTGGTCGCCGGCCAACCTCGCTCGCGTCGATGCCGCCGTACGGGAGCTGCGCGCGGCCCCCCACGTCTCCGCATTCTCCGTGCTCGACGCAGTCCGGAGGGCGCGCCCGGGGGCCACGCCTGAGGAGCTGAAGCGGCTGGCGACCGGCACGTCGTTCTTCCGGAAGCAAGGTCTCCTCGGCGACCGGTTCCTCACCGTGGTCGCCGACCTGGACGCCAAGGAGCCGCGGGATCGCGATGCCGCGCTCGCCGGCATCGACGCGGCGCTGGAGCGGTCAGGGGCTGGCCAGGTGCGCCGGGTCGGGGTGCCGTACGTGGAGTCGTGGATCGAGCACCAGTCGGGCGCGGCCGCCGCCCGGTACTTCCCCTTCTTCGGCGCGCTGGTGGTGGGCGTCACGCTCCTCCTCTACCGCTCGGTGCGCACGCTGCTCGCCTTCGTGCTGTCGCTCGCCTCCGCGGTGGCGCTGGGCGTCGCGGCGGGCGGGTTGCTGGGCTTCACCTTCACCATCATCTCGGCGCTGGTGCCTCTCACGGTCCTGGTCACCACGCTCGCGAGCCTGGTGTACCTGCACTCGCGCTTCGTCGATCGGCCTGCCGATGCGCCGGTGCGCGAGCACCAGCTCAAAGCGCTTCGCAGCAAGCTCCTGCCGGTGACCGCGTCCACCTTCGCGGCCGTGCTGGGCTTCGCGGCGCTCTCCGTTTCCAAGGTGCGGCCGATCCGGGAGATGGGGCTCTGGACCGCGCTGGGCCTCGCCATCTCCTGGGTGGTGGCCTTCACGCTTCTTCCCGCGCTGCAGCTCGCGCTGCGCACGCCGGCTTCGACGCGGAGCGCCGCCCGCGACGGGCTCTACGAGCGCGTGGCGGTCCGGCTGCCCGCCTTCACCTTCCGGCATCGACGGGGGCTCGTCGTCACGGCGCTCCTGCTCTGCGTCGCCGGCGCCGCCGCGCTCTTCGGCATTCCCGGCCTGCTGCCGGCCATGTCGGTCCGGATCGATACGCTCACGTACATCGATCCCTCGCTGCCGCTGCACCATGATCTCGACTGGTTCCGCAAGAACGTCGCCGATCTCAACGTCGCGCACGTCTGGATCGAGCTGCCGCGTCCGGTGGCGACCGACCCCGAGGTGCTGCGCGCCATCGATCGTTTCCAGGACGCGATCGAATCCAATCCCGAGGTCATCGCGGCCATCGGGCCGACCACCTTCCTGCGCCTGCGGCGCTACTTCGCCGGACAGGGCGAGCGGCTGCCCCAGGATCCGGCGGAGTTCGCCCGCGCGGCCGCAGACCTCGAGCAGATGCTGCTCTCCGAGCCGGGGCTGCGCGGGTACATCGACGTCAAAGGGCTGAAAGATCTGCAAGTCACGGTGCTGTTCCGCGAAGGCGACGCTGAAGGCTACGCGGCCCTGGCCGGCAAAATCGCCGGCGCCTGGGAGAAGCTGCGGACGCCGCTGCTCGATGGCGCGGAGATGCGCGTGGCGGGCGAGTCGCTTCTCCAAGTCAAGGTCGGCGCGAGCCTGGTCCCCACGCTGGCGCAGAGCTTCGCCCTCACCGCCGCGCTGATCTTCGTGGTCTTCCTCTTCGTCTTCCGCAGCCCGAGGGCGCGGCTCCTGGCGATGATCCCCTCTCTCTTCCCATTCTCGCCACCTTCCTGGGCATGCGGCTCTCCGGCGCCTCGCTGAACGTCGCCACGATCCTCATCGCCACCACCGTCCTGGGCACCACCGAAAACGACCAGATCCACTTCTTCCACCACCTTCACGAGCGCGACGGCGCGCCGTTGGATCAGGCGCTGTTGCACGCGCTGCGGGTCTCCGGCCGCGCCATCGTCTTCGCCACCCTGATCAACGCGGCGGGGTTCCTGGCGCTCTCGCTCGCCAGCTTTCCGCCGCTGCGGCAGTTCGGGCTGGTGACCAGCGCGGCCTTCATGCTCGCGCTGATCGCCGACTTCACCGCCTTGCCGGCGGGACTGTGGATGATGGACCGCCGCTCTCGCCAGAAGGTTGAGTTGCCGCGGCCTTTGGCTTAAAGACCCGGCGTGAGGTCGTCCGCTCTCATCCGCCTTTCCGTCAACGGCGAGGACCATGCGCTGGCCGTGCCGGCGCAGCGCACCTTGCTCGAGGCCCTGCGGTACGACCTGGGGCTCATCGGCTCCAAGCAGGGCTGCGACAAGGGCGATTGCGGCGCCTGCACCGTGCTGGCGCGGCCCCGGGGCGCGCCCGGGCGGGGCGAGGCGATCCTGTCCTGCATTACGCTGGCCCACGACGCCCAGGATCTGGAGATCGTCACCATCGAGGGGCTGGCGGGCGCGCAAGGGCTCGATCCCGTGCAGCGCGCCTTCGCCGACTGCGGCGCGCTGCAGTGCGGATTCTGCCAGCCGGGCATGATGCTCTCGGCGCGGGCGCTGCTCGACAAGAACCCCAGTCCG
>WNFT01003678.1_pt1 | contig 14382 bp, 8 predicted proteins | sample 5400191 | NCBI WGS metagenome assembly WNFT01 (sample SAMN13153359, study PRJNA577476) | soil metagenome | isolation source: 80 cm saprolite under Madrone tree | place: USA:California | collected 2016-06-14
TCGACGATGCCTTCGCCGTAAAAGAAGCGATAACGCGTGTCGCCCCAGAATCCGCTGCTGTAGCGCAAAGCCAGCGAAGCGCCGACGCGCGGAACGACGCGAGTGCCGAAGCTGCCATTGGCCTCGGCGCGCCCGCCGAAATCGAGGGACAGACGCGAAATAGGAAGGTAGCGAAAATCCAGATAACCGCCTTGATTGTTGCGGCGAAGATGGCCGATGCCCAGGAAAGGGATGTAGGCGTTCTCGACTTCGTACTGATATCCGGCCGTAGCGCTGATTTTGCGGAGTATGTAGCTGGTCTGCGCGTTGATGCTGGCGCGGTTGTATTCGCTCTTTGCTCCCGGCGAGGTGAAATCGCAAAACTCCGCAGTGGCTACGGCCGCGAGATCGGTTTGCGGGCAACCGGCGAAGGGGTCGGTGGCGAAAAAACTCTGGATCGGATTCGCGGTGAACACGTGATGGTAGGACTCCGCACCGCTGACTTGATGATGCCAATGCGCGCCGCTGGTAAACTCCCAGCGGGCGTTGGCGCTGAAATCGTGGAGGTCGTTGATCTGGTGCAGGCTCGGAGGCGTGATCAAGGTTTGGCCGGGAATGCCCGCTTCGCTGGTGTTATTGCGAAGCGCGAGGCGGAGCTGATTGGTTTCGCTGAAGGCATAGCCGAAGTTTCCGGAGATGGTGCGATTGCGGAAGGAGTCGTTGGGGCCTTGTCCTTCGGAAGTGAAGTAAGAGGCCGCGCCGGAATAGTCGAACGAGCCGAGCAGGCCGCTGAGCTGCGCGCCGCCGCGGGCAGTCGAAAAACTGCCGCCTTCAGTGAAGAGATTGAAAGCGGGAACTCGAGTTTCGCCGCGATGCGTAAACACCTGAATGACGCCGGAGGCGGCGTCAGTGCCGTAGAGGGCGCTTTCGGCGCCGCGTACGACTTCGACTTTGTCGATGTTGTCGAGCGTGAAGTTGGAGAAATCAAACGTGCCGCCGGGGAGATTGACGGCGGTGCCGTCGATGAGCACTTTGGTCTGGTAGGAGTTGCCGCCGTTCAGGAAAATTCCCGCGAGCCCGCCTTCCGGGCCGGTGCGGTCGACCGCGACTCCCGGAGCGTACAACAAAACATCGGTCAGAGGAACCGCCTGGCGGTTATCAATTTCATCGCGGGTGATGACAGTGACGGAGGCGGTGGTTTCCTGCGCCAACGCCGGTTCTGCTTCCCCAGTGACTACCACGCTCGAAGAAAGTCGCTCCAGTTCCAGGTGCAGATCCAACTCGCGGGATTGGCCGGGAGAAAAATCCAGAACGAAGTCGCGAGGCACGAAGGACTCACGGGTGAATTGGATGCGGTAGCGGCCAGCCGGGAGAGCGAGCGAATAGGAGCCGTCGTTTGCGGAGGCTGCGGCCAAGAGAGTTGCGTTGGGCGCGTTCTCCAACTGCGCGGTGATGCGGACTCCAGGAACACCCGCGCCGGTGGAATCCAACAAAGCGCCGGAAAGATGAGCGGCCGGCGAATCGGATTGGGCCTGCAAGGAAAAACTGATTGTGAATGCGAGAAAAACAAGAAAAGCGGTACGGCGAAGCGTTGAGCTCATGTTTGTCCTCCGCTCCCGCACGCGTGGGAGCTTGAAGGTTGGCCCGGGGCTTGATAAAGCGCGCGGGCTGCGAACTTCGCCGGTCTCCTGGCTTGGCGGGGAGTGCGGCCCGAGTTGCCGGGCCTGTGCGTGGCCTTCCCGCGACGCTGCCTGGCTTTTCCAGAGTGACCCTAGCCGGGTCAGCCAAGCGTTTCGCCGCAGTGACTAGCGCAGTGTGGTTCCGCCGTACAGTCGCGCGTCGGCGACGGCTTTCTTGTTTCTTGCGTCTCTAAGGAACGAGGACGGAAACAAGTGCAACCTGAAGGTTGCCCGTCTTCCCGAGCACGAAGTTCGCGGTGATTGTGAGGGGCGCGGAGCCCGCTAGTAGTTTTTTAAATGCCGCGACAGCCGACGCGGCGTTGGGGTTAACAAGAAAACTCCTACGACGTCGGCAACAAATTCACACGAGGGCGACCATTCGAGCCTTGCTCGACGGTGAGCGGCGTATGAAAAACCTCTTCCAGCAAATCGCGCTGATAGACGCTGGCGGGAGACCCTACGCGCAGGCTCTTGCCTTTCTGCAACAGCACGACCTGATCGGCATATTCCGCGGCGAGATTGAGCTCGTGCGTGACGACAACAACGGTGTAGCGATTCTCAGCTGCTAAGCGGCGTAACGTGGCGAGAAGATCGACTTGCGCGCCGATGTCGAGGTGCAGCGTGGGCTCATCGAGTAACAAGAGCAGCGGCTGTTGGCACAAAGCTCGCGCGAGAATAACGCGCTGTTTTTCGCCGCCAGAGATCTCGCTCATCCAGCGATCGCTGAGATGCTCGGCGCTGACTTGCGCGAGAGCGTTGCGGGCGATGAGGACATCCATTTCATTTTCGAAGCGCAGGGTGCGGCCGTAAGGGTGGCGGCCTTGCAGGACAAATTCCCAGGCCCGTGCCGGAAAGAGGAGCGGAGTTTCCTGCTGGACCATGGCGATACGTTGCGCGCGGGCTCGCGGCGCCAGCGCGCGAGTGACAAAACCATCCAGCAAAACGCGTCCGGAAAGCGGCTCGAGCGCTCCGGCGATTAACTTCAAGAGAGTGGATTTGCCGCTGGCATTGGGGCCGAGGATGGCAACGATTTCGCCGGGGCGCGCCTGGAAGCTGTTGGCTTCCAGGGTGAAGAGCGGGGCTTGCGAGGGGTTGGCGGAGTAGGCGTAGCTGACCTGCTCGACGCTGAGGCGAACTTCGCTGTCGGCGCGGGGGGCGTCGCCTAGGTTCGGCCATGCGGGGGACGAGTGTGCCGGGCTGCTCATATAGAGCCTCGGCGCAAGAGATAGATGAAAAGGGGCGCGCCGACAATCGCAAAAATTGCTCCGACGGGAAGCTCTGAGGGGGCGACCACGGTACGGGCCAGCGTGTCAGCGGCGACGACGGCGATGGCTCCGCCGAAAGCGGCGGTGGGCAGCAAGATACGATGATCGGAGCCGAAGAGCAGGCGCATAACGTGAGGAACGAGAATTCCTACGTAACCGATGGCGCCACTTACGGATACCGCCAAGCCAGTCAAGATGGATGCTGCGATGTACACGACCAAGCGGACGCGGTGGACGTCAACGCCGAGGTGCATGGCTTCCTTTTCGCCGGCGAGGAGCAGATTTAGATCCGCCGCCGTCGTGTAGATTGCGACAGAAGCAACGAAGAATCCTGCGCCGAGAACCCAGCGCAAACTGGGCTGCAGAGAATTTGAAAGATCGCCCATGAGCCAAAACGCCATGCCGCGGACATCGCGACTAAGCGTGCTCATCAAGAAGATGATGATGGCGGAGAGAAAGGATGCGCTGATGACTCCGGCGAGGAGCAATGTTCCGCTGTCAATCTGCCCTTCCCGGAGGCCGAGGAAATAGACTGCTGCAATCGTCGCGAGCGCGCCGAGAAATGCGCCCAATGGTGTCGTCAACGTAGCTAGCCAAACAGGGAGTGCGAGATGAGTCTGGGCAACTACCGCCAGAATCGCTCCGACGGCGGCGCCGCTGGAAACACCTAGGATGTAAGGATCGGCGAGGGGATTGCGGAGCAGCGCCTGGAAGCTGGTACCGGCGACGGAGAGAGAGGCGCCAACGAAAATGGCGAGGAGAATGCGCGGAAGGCGAATGTCGATCACGATCATGCCGTAATCGCTGGAGAGGGCGCTGGTCTGGTGGAGCAAGACGCTAATCAGATCGCGGCCGAGACCGTAAAGGGAGACGGGAACGGCACCGAGCTTGAGCGCCACCACGACGACGACAAAAAGGATGGCAGCCAGCAAGCTGCACTGCAGGAAGAGGCGTCGCAGCGTCAGCGGGCGCATGCTTGCTCCTTCTGGGTCACAGCGTTTTCGATTGATGCCGCGAATGAGCCGCGCGACGGCGTGCCGGATGCCGGCGGATTTGTCTGGTCCGTGTCGTTCTGCAGTTTTTCGGTAAAGGCTTCCGGATGAAGTTGCCGAGCGAGGTCTTCGACAGCGGAGACGAGTCGCGGAGCGGGACGGTTGATGGCATCACTGATCGTGGCGTAGCGACGATTGCGCACAGCATTGAGCAGACGCCAGCCGGGAAGATCGGCAAGAGTTTCGGCACTTTGTGCGGCGGACCCGAAATGCGATTCCACAAAAATCAGAAATTCCGGCTGAAGATGGACGACTTCCTCGAGGTTGACCTGCGGCCAGTTCTGCGAGGAATCGATTACCGAGACAGCGCCGGCGTGACGCAGCGCGTCGGCGATGAACGTGTCGTTGCCGATGGAGATGAGTGGCTCGGTCCAAACAATGAAGAGAACGCGACGAAGAGGCAGCGAAGCAAGGCGGTCGTGGAGACCCGCAACCTGGTGTTCGAGATCGGCGGCGAGCGTGGCACCAGTTTCTGGGGCACCGAGCAAGTCGGCAAGACGAGCGATCGAGGCGACGATGGCATCGACCGTATGAGGATCGGTGGCGTACGAAGGGATGCCGATTTCTGCGAGCGCCTGGACGGTTTCGAGGCGGTTCAGATTTTTAGTGACTAGCACAAGATCGGGATGCAGAGCCGCGATAGCTTCGAGGCTGGGATTGACCGCGCCGCCGACTTTTGTTTTTAGCTGCGCCTCCGGCGGGAAATCGCAGTAGTCGGTGTCGCCGACCAGGTGATTCTGCAGGCCGAGGGCGTAGATAGTTTCGGTGAGGTTGGGCGCGAGAGAGACGATGCGGTGGATGGACTGCGGGACGCGGATGGTGCGACCGATTTCGTCAGTGACCTGGCGATATGCGGGAGGCGTTTGTACCAGTGGCAGGGTTTCCTGCCAAGCACAAATTACGGCCCCGGTAAACAGCAAGATGAGTGCGGCGGCGGCAACGGCTCTTAGCGTCGAGTGAATGAACATTCGCAACACGAGTCCCCACCACTGAAAGGGGCGCCAACGAAAAAGCCCCATGCGAGCAGCGCTGGGGCTCAAAGACGGCGCCTCTTCTCGCGAAAAGCGCAATCCCCGCGGCACGGGAGGGTAACCTGGCTTGCGGCTCTTCAGCCGCTCACAGTGGCGGGACCGCGGCCGATTTGCACGGCCTTCCCCGCTGCCCTTGCCTGCAAAAATGAAAGATGAGTGTATGCTCGGTCTGCGAGGGAGTCAATCAAGGCGTAAATGCGTGACAAGGGGGTTCCTGGGCTAAAGAGTCTGTGTGGCAACTCTTTGGCTCCGATCCATTGCAGCCGAATTCCGAGACTGTGCTGCTCGATTCCGCGGTGCGCTGGTCGACTAGCGCGTGATGCGACGCTAAGCAACCGGGCTCAGTTGCGGAATTACGCGCCACAATCGCGTCAGGTTCAGCGCGGTTGCCGCCAGCGTGAACTCGACAGCCACCTTGCTTAAGCCGCGCAGGCGAAAACGCCGCATCCCGCGCTGCTCTTTCAGTACCCCCATCACCGGCTCGGCCAACTCTTTTCTCCGTCGATACACCGTTCGTCCTGTCGCAGAACGCAGTTTCCGGCGCATGCGCTGATGTGCCGGATGGCAGGCACGCTGTTTCAATCTACCGCCGCGATTCAACACCCGCGCCATGTTGCAGTCTGGGACGTAGGCATCGATCTCCCGTTCTTCCATCGTTTGCAAGTTCTCGTTCGAGAAAAAACCGCTGTCCGCACTTATCTGTCGCGGTCGCGCGCCGCACTCTCGTTCCACCGCTTCTACCAGCGGCACCAGCAGCGCATTGTCCGTGGGCTCTTGACTGACCTGCTGCGCCAAAATCAAATGATCCGCGCTCACCGCCAGGGTCGCGGTATAGCCCAGTGTGAAACCTTGGCGGTCCCGCAGAAACCGGCTGTCTTCATCGCTGCGCGACAACCGCTTAACGCCCGCTTTCTTCAGCCGCTCCATACGCACCGGGATCTTCGTCAACTGCTGCTGCAACTTCTCTAGCGCCGCGCGCGTCACCGTAGTCCCCGCGCCCTCGTTGGGATCTGCCGCTTCACATTGCTGCTGCCAGCGACGGATGCGCTTGCGAATCTTCGCGCGTTCCGCGCGCAGCTTCTCGATGGTGTCCGTCGAATCCGCCGCCGCGTTCGCCGCGATCCGCGTGGAGTCAATGGCCACATGCCCCAGGTGACCCATCCCCAGCGAGCGCGCCAACTCCAGCACTTGCGTGAACACATCGTTCATCGCTCGCCCATGTCGCTTGCGAAACTCGTTCAGCGCCCAAAAGTCCGGCTGTGCTCCTCCCGCCAAATAGCGGAAGGCTAAGTCCTCCCGAACGCGCTGCTCCAGCCGCCGTGAACTGGTCACTCCCAGCGCATAGGCATACAACCACACCTTTAATAACAGCGCCGGATGATACGCCGGATGCCCTTCGTCGCCGTAGCCTTGCTCGAACCCCCGCAAATCCAGCTTCTCTACCGCGCGATGCACGAAAAAGCAAAGATGCTCCTCTCCTAACACCTGCCGCACGCTCGGCGGCAACAGATAGGCCTGCTCCGGGTTGTACTCATAAAAATTCGGCATCGCGCAGCCTCCTGCGCGCCAGTATAACCCTGCTGTCCAGCCTCAGTTGCCACACAGACTCTAAAGCCCCCAATATTTTCCGGTTCCGCTTTTCGCGGTGCCTTAAGGCGCCGCTCCCCTGACTGAAAAGTCGGGGGCTTACACCATGGGCATCAGCGATTCTTCCAGTTGGGTTTGCGTTTTTCGACGAGAGCGCGAAGGCCTTCTTGCGAATCTTCGAGGCGGTAGAGTTCGTTGAGAAAGATGTTCATCGATTTCTTCAGTCCTTCGCGAAGGGAGAGGCCCATACCCCCGAGAATGGCTTTCTTGGCCATGGCGAGAACCGGGCCGGAGTGCGAGGTGATCCGCGTGACGAGTTCGTTGACGGTGGCATCGAGCTTGGCTTCGGGGACGAGACGAGTGACCAAGCCGAGTTCGAGCGCGCGCTCGGCAGTAACCGCTTCGCCGGTCAAAATGATTTCGAGGGCGCGCTTTGGCCCGACCAGGAAAGGCAAGATCGTGGAGGCCAAGGGCGGGAACACGCCGATGGTGATTTCGGGCTGCGCGAAGCGGGCTTTCGGCGTGGCTATGACGAGATCGCCGAAGGCGGCTAGCTCGGCGCCGCCTCCGATGGCCGGGCCGTTTACAACGCAAAGGACGGGCTTGCTGACCTCCAGCATTCCGGCGAAGGCGGCGTGAAACGCTTCCAGCATCTGGTAGACGCGCTGCGTGGTGTATTCGCCGATATCCACGCCGCCGCTGAAAACTTTGCACGCGGAATCGATGGCGATGAGCTTGACGTCGTCGTGTTCGCCGGCAAAAAGGATGCCGTCGGCAATTTCGCGGAGCATGGCTTCGTTCAGGAGATTGTGATCTGGGCGGTTCAGGGTGAGCCGAGCGACACCGTCGTGGATCCGAAATTTTACGAATTCAAAGCTTTCTGGCTTGCGACGTACGGCTCCAGTTGTGAATTCTTCGGTACTAACCGTCTCAACCATTGGTGGCCTCCTGAACCGTTCGCCGCGGCGAAAGCGGGAGAAAACGGGGCAAATTCGATGCTAGCACAGCGTTTGCATCTTGCTTCCTGGACCAGCAGCGAAGGTGCGCAAACAGTTGCGGCTAAGCAGGGCGGCCGCACGCCCTGGTGTAATCGAATGAGCACGCTCTGGGATGGCGCCGATGAGTCGTGCGAACATCAGAAGCGCTGAATATGCCTGACATCAGAACGGATATCGCGTTTGCGGTTCTCATGGCTGGCTCGGTGGACGCGGAAGGATTTCCACCGGAGCGGGCTTGGGAAATGGCTCCGCCAATTTGCTTTAACGCCGATTGGCAGGGCAAGAATGCGGATGGGCAGCGGGAAACGCAGGTGCGGCTGCTGTGGAATGCGGAGTCTTTGTTTTTGCGATTCGATGCGTGGTATAGGAGCATCACCGTTTTTCCCGATGCGGAGCCCTCGGGGCGGCGGGACGCCCTTTGGGATCGCGACGTCTGCGAAGTCTTTCTGCAGCCACCTTGCTCTGCTGCGCGTGCGTACAAAGAGATTGAAGTGGCGCCCAACGGATTTTGGATTGATCTCGAGATTGCTCCAGGAGAAAAACGCGCCTTGCAAAGCGGCTTGCGCCGGCGCGTGAATATCGATGAGCAGAAAAAACAGTGGCGCACGGTTCTGGCGCTGCCGATGAGGACCCTCGTTGAGCGCTTCGAGATGCCAGCGGTGTGGAGGGTGAATTTTTTCCGAGTGGAAGGGGCGGCGGAGCCGCGCTTCTATTCGGCGTGGCGGCCCACGAATACGCCAGTGCCAAATTTTCATGTGCCGGAAGCGTTTGGGGTGCTGGTGTTCACCGATGCAGCCAGCAAAATCCGGGGCTAGCGAAGGGAGCAATTTTTTCTTATGCTTGCTGCGTGCCGCGCGCGCTGCGATTTCGCTTGTTCGTTCTGTTAGGTTTATTCAGCATTGTGTCTTCCTTTGCAGCGAATCCGCTTGCCGCGCAGATTTCGCAAGATACAAGCTCTCCTGACAATTCTCCGGCGGTGACGAAGGTTGAGCCGCCGAATTGGTGGCTGCGGCTGACGCCGGAGATTATGGTGCTGCTGAGCGGAAGCCATTTGGAAGCGACCGGGGTTACCTGCAATCTTTCGGGTCTGCTGGTGGAACGCACGCAGGCGACCGCGGGCGGAAGTTATCTTTTCGTGTGGTTGAAATTGGGCGGGGAGCTGAAATCGGGGACGGCCGTTTGCCGGATTACCACACCGCTGGGGACGACTTCATTCGAATTGCCGCTCGCGGGGCGCGAGCAGACGATTCACAAATTTCAGGGCCTGACGCCAGCCGACGTGATGTATCTAATCATGCCGGACCGATTTGCGAATGGCGAACCCGCCAACGACGAGCCGGCGGAAGCGCCCGGATCGCACGATCGCGCGAAGGCTCGCGCGTATCATGGCGGGGACTTGCGGGGAATTCGCGAGCACCTGGATTATTTTAAGGACTTGGGAGTTACGACGTTGTGGCTGACGCCGATCGTTAAGAACGGCGCTACGGAGGATTACCACGGGTACGGGGCGGTGGATCTGTATGCGGTCGATCCGCACCTAGGGAATCTGCGCGAGTATAAGGAGTTGGTGGGTGCGGCGCATCAGCGCCAGATGAAGATTGTTTTCGACATTGTGCCCAATCACGTCGGGCCAAAACATCCGTGGGCTGCGAAGGCGCCTCTGCCGGACTGGTTTCACGGACCGGTGCAGCACCACATGAATTCTTCCGCGCTAGTGAGCGCCACTTTCTACGGAGAAGCGGAAGATCACGGCCATGATTTGTTCGAGGCGCTAGTGGATCCGCACGCACCGCCGCGGCTGTGGCGCAATATGACGGAAGGATGGTTCGTGGACCTTCTTCCGGACATGAACACGGAAAATCCGGTGGCGGCGCAGTATTTGCTGCAGAACGCAATCTGGTGGACGGAAGCGTCGGGGCTCGACGGGTTTCGCGTGGATACGTTTCCATATGTGTCGCGGCAATTCTGGGCGCGGTGGCACACGGGGCTGCGCAGGATTTATCCACAGCTGACGACGATCGGCGAAGTGTTTCATCCGGATGCGAGCGTGACTTCGTTTTTTGCCGGCGGGCAGAAACGGTATGACGGAATCGATACGGGGGTGAGCACCCTTTTCGATTATCCAATGTATTTCGTGCTGCGCGATGTGCTGCTGAACGGCGCACCAGCGGGGCGCATCGCGGATGTGCTGCGGCACGATGCGCTGTATCCGCGGCCGGAGGAGCTGGTCACATTTTTTGGGAATCACGACGCCACGCGCTTTGCGAGCGCGAGGGGAAGCTCGGCGGCGAAATTGAAATTGGCATTTGCGCTGACGCTCACACTGCGCGGGATCCCGCAGCTTTATTATGGCGATGAGATCGGCATGCGGGGCGGCGACGATCCGGATAACCGGCGGGATTTCCCTGGTGGCTGGCGCGAGGACGCGAAGAATGCGTTTGTGGAGGCGGAGCGGACTCAGGAGCAGAAGGAAATTTTTGCGTATGTGCAGACGCTGCTGCGCTTGCGGCGCGAACATACGGCGCTAAGCGGCGGGCCACTGTGGCATCTTTTTTCGGACAAGGCGTCTTACGTTTTCATGCGCGAAACGGAAGAAGAACGCGTGATGGCGATCTTCCAGACTTCGCCGCAGGCGCGCGAATTCCGGTTCACTTTGGCGGATACGCCTGCGCAAAATGCGACGAGGGTATCGCGCCTCTTCGGGGAGGCGGATGCGGAGCTGACTGGCAAGGAGGTTCGCGTGCGCGCTCCTGCGGAGTCGGTTTCTATTTTCTCGTTGGAATAAAACTCAAAACGTCAGTTGCGCGGTCCAGTTTTTGGAAGCATCGGGCACGGTGAAAATGACCGAGTGTGCGATGGAGTCGTAGCGCCATTCGTGAATAACGCGATCGCCGATGCGCACTTCCTTTGGCAGGGCGCTGGCTCCCAAGACAGTCACTTCCGCGCCTTTCCACCACGGCTGAAAGGAACTCTTCTCTGTCGTGGAGGTAATGGTGATCGAGGCGGGCGAAGCCTGGCAGGAATAGTTCACGCGCAATAGTTCGCCCCTTTGGTACGCGAAGGTGTGGCCGTCATCTTCGTAGAGCGAGCCGCGGCAGGCATCTCCAGCGTAAACGCGCAATTCGAGAGGCCCGCCCGGCTTTTCGCCGGTACTTTGCACGACGGGCTGAGCAGGAATAATCGCGCCGGCACGGACGTACAGAGGCATCTCATCGAGCGTGGGATGCAGCGTAATTTTGTTTTTGCTGTTCAGTTTTTGCGAAGTCCAATAATCGTACCAGTCGCCAGGCGGAAGCTGTACGTCTTCAGCGTCGACCATCTCGGTGGTAGCAGGAGCAACGAAGAGATCGCTACCGAAAAGGAAATCACGGTTGTTGCCGTAGAAATCTTCGGATTGCGGATAATCGAGAAAAACCGGACGCATGAAGGGCAGGCCCGTGCGCGTGCTTTCTTCGATGACGGTGTAAATGTAGGGAAGCAGGTGGTAACGCAACTCGATGTACCGGCGGCGAATGGCCTCATGCCGAGGGCCGTGAACCCAAGGTTCCTGGTCCGCCGTGCCTTTTCCGGTGTGGTCGCGGTAAATGGGATTTAGCGCGCCCACCTCGAACCAGCGGGTGAGGAGATCGGCAGGCGGCGAGCCGGCGAAGCCGCCGATGTCGTCGCCGACCATCGTGTAGCCGCAAAGTCCGAGGCTGAGCAGCATGGGCGTGCTCATGTTGAGGTGATTCCAGGTGCTGCTGTTGTCGCCGGTCCAGGTGGCGGCGTAGCGCTGCGTGCCGGAGTACGCGGCGCGCGTGAGCACGAACGGGCGTTCGTCACCTTGCAATTTGCGCAGACCTTCGTAGGTCGCGCGAACATTTTCCATTCCGTAGACGTTGTGGATGCCGCGGTGATCGAGACTTGTGCCGTCATCGAGGCGGTGCCGGGTGTCGAGCGGCATGGTTTTATCGGCGCGCTCGAAGAGCGCGGGCTCGTTCATATCGTTCCAAAAACCGGCGATGCCCATGCCAACGAAGTCTTTGTATAGGGTGCCCCACCAGTCGCGCACGCGGGTTAGCGTGAAGTTGGGGAATACGCTTTCGCCGGGCCAGACGATACCGACAAAGATGGAGCCATCCGGATTTTTGACGAAAACATCGTTCTTGATGCCGGAGTCGTATGGAAAGTAGCCGTGGCCGGGATCCTTCTTGATGTGCAGGTCGGTGATGACGACGAGGCGAAAGCCGTGTGAGCGCAGGTCGGCGACCATCTGTTCGAAGTGCGGGAAATACTCGCGGTTGATAGTGAACGGGGCGTTGCCCTGCTGGTAGTCGATGTCAAGATAAATGACGTCGGCGGGAATTTTCTTTTCGCGCAGAGTGGCGGCAATCTCGCGCACGCGTGCTTCGGGATAGTAGCTGTAGCGGCTCTGCTGATAGCCGAGGCTCCAGAGCGGCGGCAGGGGCGAGCGGCCGACCAGCGCGCTGTATTCCTGGACGACTTTTTTGGGTTCAGGCCCGGCGAAAAAATAGTAGTTGAGCTCGCCACCTTCGGCGCCGAACGAAAAATAGTCCGGCGATTCCTTGCCGAAGTCGAAGGTGCTGCGATAAGTGTTGTCGAAGAATACCCCATAGGCGGTGCCTTTGCGCAAGCCCAAGAAGAAAGTAATGGTTTTGTACATAGGATCGGTGGACTCGCCCCAGCCGAAAACGTCACTGTTCCACATCGTGAAGGCGCGGTTGCGGCGATTCATCGGACCTGTTTTGTCGCCAAGGCCGTAATAGTTTTCGTCGGCCGGCATTTTTTTCCAGACGTGGACGCGGGGCCCGTCAAAAGCCATCGGGAGCGTGGGCTCGTCGGCGAGGAGTACATTTCCGGCGGCATCGGCAAAGCGGATGAGCAGCGGCGATTTCTGCACGATGACCCTGGTACTTCCGGCGGTCATCTTTAGCTCGCTCTTGGTCTCTTCGATGTTGAATGCCGGGGGCTGTGGCGCAGCGATCACAGCCCAGGAGGAATCCTTCGGGAAATTGCCCTGAGGCGTGACGCGCACGCAGATGACCGCGTTGTTAAATCCGGTGATGCGCACTTTGGCGCGGCCGGCGGTCAACTCCACGCCATCCTTGAGTTTTTCCACTCGCTGCACTGCGCCGAGATGTTGCCAGCCCTGGGCAAAAGTCCACATCGCGCAGAATGCGAACGCGAGCAAAGCCAAGGCGGAGCGTCTTGCGAGAACAAGCATGAATTTCTCCCTGTGATTAGTTCCGAGATGACACTCCGTATCGGAAGGGAACTCCAGTGTATAGCAAAAATAGGCGTCCTTAAGCCGCCAACCACGACTCGAACAGCGCGGAAGCTTTGGCGCCTTCCATGCGGCGGCGCACCGCGTTCAGCACGCGGCAGCGCGCGGCGGCGTTGCCGTAGAAGCCGAGCCAATACGGGACGTGCAATTCCAGTGGCTGCAGCGCAATTTCTAGGTTCAGATCACGCACTTTGAAGAAGCCTTGCTGAAAAATGACGCGCAGCACTTTTTGACGGAGCAAGGCCTCGGCGGAGGAGTGTTGCAGCGAAGGCGCGATGCGATTTCGCGTGTGGATACTGACGAGGTCCTCCGCAGGGGGGATGCGCGGAAATGTGAAGAGGTCCAGGGAACCGTTGACAGCGTCTATGGCGAAGAGCGTCGCGTGCGCGGCGCGACCCAAGTTGTACTGCACGCGATAGAGCCAATACGGGACGTAGACGTCGGCAATTCGCCGCAACGGGCCGCTGCGCATCCTCCAGTATTGCTGCGTGACAGCCGGCTTCAGAGTCTGGATGCAGGTTGAGCTCATGGATTTGCTTGCCGCCAAGCCCTTACCGGAAGTAAATCCACAAGCTAATGACGGTGGCCAGGAGCAAGAGGCTGAAGATGACGTTGACGCGGCGCTCGGTCGGAGTTTCATGCGCAGGCTTGCGCACCGGCGTGCCCACGGCAACGGCTTCCATTTTTTCGTCGACGGTGGCGAAGGTCAGACCGGCGAGACGTTTGCGGTCGGGAGCGGGGGTCATCAGGCTGACAGCGATGAGGACGGCTGAACAGACCACGAACATGAAGATGGCGTAATGCAAGAAGTTCATGTCGATCAGCCAGCGGACCGCAGAAGACTGGAAGTGGCTACCGCCGGCGCGGTCGGCGAGCTCAAGAATGAAGCGTGTCGCGCCCAATACAAAACCGGTCAGGAGCGAGGTGATGGCGCCGGCGCCGTTAAGCCGGGGCCAGAGGATTCCGAGAATAAAGCACGCGGAGATCGGCGGACTGATGTAGGCCTGAACGCTTTGCAGATAGATGTAGAGCTGGCTGCTGATATATCCAATGAAAGGAACCCAGAGGAGACCGAGGAGTACCATCATGCCGGTGGCGACGCGGCCGAAATTGACGAGCTGCTTTTCGGAGGCTTGCGGACGAATCTTCTTGTAGAAATCGAGGGTGACAAGCGTGGAGGCGGAATTGAAGACCGAACTCATGGCTCCCATTACGGCGGCGAGCAATGCTGCCATCACCAGGCCAACGAGACCGACCGGGAGGAGGTTGAGGACGAGGGTTGGATAGGCGAAGTCCGGCTTCTTGACCTGGTCGGGGAAAAGCGCGAAGGCGATGATGCCCGGCAGGACGAGCATGAAGACGGGCAGGATTTTCAGGAAGCCGGCAAAAATCGTGCCTGCCTTGGCGTGGCCCTCGTCGCGCGCGGAGAGCACGCGCTGCACGATGACCTGGTCGGTACACCAATACCAGATGCCGAGAATTGGCGCGCCAAAAAAGATGCCGGTCC
>WNFT01003438.1_pt1 | contig 14380 bp, 14 predicted proteins | sample 5400191 | NCBI WGS metagenome assembly WNFT01 (sample SAMN13153359, study PRJNA577476) | soil metagenome | isolation source: 80 cm saprolite under Madrone tree | place: USA:California | collected 2016-06-14
GATGAAGATTGCAAAACCGTCGGTTGTCCCGGCCAAGATACCGAGCAGCCGCAGCGCCGGCCGTTCCACCTCCGGGGGAGGCGGCGCGAATTTCGGCGGTTCGACAGGTGCGGCAGCAACCGCCGGCGGACGTCGCGATGGCAGAAATATCGGACGCTCGCGGGTCGCGCTCAATGACCCGAGCGGGATCGCCCAAAGCGGATTCCCGCTGACAGGCGGCTCCGCTGTCGGTGCCACCTCAATGCCCCGACCCGGCGTGCCCGGCGTGCTGATCGACTCATCGCGCGGACGCGGCGGATTGGTTGCCGCTAGGCAGAGGCTGATGGTGGCTGCGCTTGCTACGGCGGTCACGATGCCGGCGAGTCGTTGCCGCGCAATCATTTGCTGCCTCCCCAAAGGCCCGAGACCGACAACGAGATCCGCATCCGCCCCCCTTCGACGCCGATGACTGGTGCCTGGACCACGAACTGCTCGATGAATAGGAATGGCATGCCCGCTTCCAGATCGTAAAGAAGCTGTTGCAGGGATCCCGGCTCGATCTCGCAGCTCACGACCAGACCGATCCAGCCGTCTTTCGAATCAGTCTTTTGCAGCTCCACCTGGGACGACAAGACGTTGCCGCCGATCCCGCTGACCGCACCGCCGATCCGTTGCAGGAGTGCCGCGGCGGCAACGGTCAGCGTCTGTCCTTCGAGGAAGGGAGAGCCGGTGGGAGCGCCCGCGAGCGGGGCCTGGCCGTCCTTGCCGCCGAGCGGCGAGCGCCGCTCAAGCTGCGCAAGCATGTTTTCGGCGGCCAACACCGTGGCGCGGCGCTCGCCGATGATCGAGAGCGCGATCCAGGTGGTGGCGAGCAACACCCCGATGAGCCCGATAAAGATGCCGACCGCGATGGCGGCTCGCAGGGAAGTGATGGCGGGGCGATGGTTCATGTTCATGATCGCGGTGAGAAGACGGGCTTTATGCGCGCCTCGATGTTGAAGCGATCGCCCGAGTCGGATGGCGTTCGCGTGGTGGGCGCGAAGAAGGTTGCGCTCGTGAAATGTTGAGACTGCTCGATCAGGCCAATCAGGGAGGGCGCATCGCGGGTAACCCCGGTCAGTCGCAGCTTGTCGCCTTCGATGCGCAACTCGGTGACATAGGTGTGGTCCGGCAGGACTTGCGAGAGGACTTCGAGGACGATCACGCTTGCAGGAGTCTCGTTCTTGCGGCGCGCGAGCGCCCCCTCGGCCGCGGTCGCGGGATCGACGGCCATGTTGCGTGCCGCGATTGCCGCGGAGCGGCGCTCGAGAATGCGACGCGCAAGCTCGTCTTGGCGAGCCTGGAGATGGCCGGCAACGACGGTGGCGGCGGCGACGGCAGTTGCTGTGACCAGGCATCCGGCGGCCAAGGCTGCGAGCAGAATCCGGCGCGCCCGATGAACGTCGAGAATGCCGGCTACATTTTCCTCCAGAATCCTGATGGCGGGCGCATGCGGCGCATCGGGCGAACGGGTGGAAATTGCGATGGAACGGATTCCCTTCCCGGCAAAGGCGCGCAGGTATGGCGCGAGCATCGATTTTGCGGTCGCGGCGACGGTGACGACGATCCGGCCGGTGCCTGCGTCAGCAGGTTTGCTGCATCCGAACGCCACCTGCTCTGCGGTCCACGGGGTGAGGCGATCGATCTGGGCGCGTACGATGCCGTCCAAGAATTCGGCCGCGCGCAACGGCAATTCGAGCGGCTTGAACAGAAATCGCTCGGGTTGCAACACCAACTCGACGTGGCTGCCGCGCAACGCCGTTTCGACGCTCGCTGAACCAACGCCGAGGATTTTGCCGCCATCGACCCGCAGCCGCCCCTCGCTTGCGGTCGCGGGCATGCTGACGTCGGAGGATTGCGCCGTGAATTCTCCGCTATCGCCCTCGACCAAACTGATCGTACGCGGCGCCGCCAAGCGCGCCACGAGTGCAACCATGGCTTCGGCGACGCGATCCAGCCAGCGCCAGAAGCCTTCGCTGATCGTTTGCATCGTGGTCATCGTGCGCTCGCGTTTTGGCGTTCGTCCGAGGGTGAATCGATATCGTCGCGCCACGACAGCACCCGAAATGGCTCACTGTCGCCGTCCAGAAGCAGGACGACGATCTCCGACCGCACTCGCCGGTTGGCGTCGAATCGCACCTCGACGGTCACTCTGTTCGCCTTGCTGGCTTGCGCCGTGGCGTAGCGCGCTGCCGGTCCGAGCGCGCGTAGAACATCTTGTGGCGCAACTTCGCGCTGGCCAAGCAGGACGTGCAGCCGCTCCGGCGTCACTCCGGGCAACGCGGCCAGCACTTCAGGAGCGGCCTCGAGCAGGTTAATCTCGGCTTGTCCACTAAACACCGTCAAATGGGGCAAAGCGCGATCAACCAAGGCGGTCGGCAGGTCGAGCACGAGCGCAAGCTCGTTGATGTGCTGAAAGGGCGCCAGCCGCGGGCCATAGGTCTTGCCGGCCGCACGGTACAGCGATGCTTCCGCGTCGGTTGTTCCCGGGGCGGACGGCGTCCTCCAGGCAACGATTCGGTCGGCAAAACCCGCGGCGTCCTCGCGTTTGGCCCCGAGCGCGATCAACAATCCGGAAAGAAGTTCCTTGGGTGCCAGGTTGAGATCAATCCGCGCGTTCTCGGAGCGGTAACCGACGGCCACCTCGGCGCTGCCCATTCGAAACTGCAATCGGCCGCGTGTCGGCCGCGTCTGGGGGGTCACCGTCAATTGATAAACGGCGAGTTCGACTCCCGCCATTGCCAAGGCCTGCGCCGCAAGCCGGTCATTGTGACCGACGAAGGCGGCCGCGGTCTCCTTCACGTAAATCGCATAGACGGTGGCAAGCGTCGCGAGCGCGGCGAGCATCCACAAGACCGCAACGACAATGAATCCTTGCGAGTCCTTCAGGCGGGACCGAGCGTTCGATGCAGCCATCTTATCGCGCTTGGACACTGCTGGCTCCCACGCTCTGCGGCACTCGCGCGCCATCAGGGCCGCCGATGGATGAAGACGCGACGCCGGGACACTCGGCCGTGGTCGGCCAAGTGCACCGCGCCGGTATCTCGGCGTGAATGAATGTGCTCGTCGACATCGCGAGCGTGCGTGACGTGGCCGCATCCCGCACGCTTACGCGAACGGCGCGGGGAAGTTGCTTTGCGCCGCGCCAAGTATCGCGCCATATGTGATCGGGTCCGGCATATGAAAAGGAGACGCGATAGGGTGCGTGGATCACAACGACGGAATTTGAAAAATTGAACTGATCGCTTGCCCGCACGCCTGCGGGGACCGGCGCGAACGGAGCGGTCATCCTCACCATGGCGGACCCGCGCCGTTCGCTGGTCTCGGCGATTCGCACCACTTCGAGACCATTGGAGGTGTTCGGGCCGAGCGCGGTACGCACAAACGTGACCGACAGCTCAGCCCCATCGAACAGAGGACCGTCGTTCCCTGCACCGATCGAGACAAACTCGGCCGCAGCAAGATCCGCGACCACCCGTTCCAGTCCGGCAGCAAACAGCTCCACGCGCTGAGCACGGGTAAATCCGCGGTCCCAGTTGGCCAGCCACTGCGCGGTCACCGTCGCAAGCGCTGCCAGGATGAAAGCCATGAGCAGCGTCGCAACCAACGCCTCGACGATGGTGAAACCCGCACTCCGCGACGAGCAAGAAACCCGCTTCATTTCGCGCTTCCTTGTAAGCGACGCAGACGCACCGTATCGAGACGCAGTACCTGTCCGGTCGGCGACTGCACTCGGAGGACGACGGCTTGCGGCACCCACGGGGTGGCTCGACGCGGGTCGACGAAATCGGCGACGAACGGCAGGAGGTCGAACCGCCAACGATGGCCGGCGATTTCGCCGGACGAATTGCTGACAGCGAGCTCCTCGCGATAGGGCAGGCCGGTGAGGATGGCGCGCGTCGTCGCCGCCAGCGCAAGGCGCTGATCCAGCGCGCGTGTCGCGCGGATATTGGTCGCGACCAGGGAGCCGATCGCGGCCAGCGAGACCGCGAGCACGGCGAGCGCGACCAACACCTCGATCAGCGTGAAACCTGCCGACGTATCGCGCGATTGGAGCTTAGTTAATGGGGACAACCTCCACTCCTCCCGTGAGCCAATTCACTCGCACCTGATAACCGATGCCCTGGCGGGTCAACGCAATTGCGCCGCCGCAGGACATTCCGGACGGAAGATGGCGGATCGTCGGGCCGGCCGGCCGGTTGTTGCAACGCGTGGCGAGCACCGCGTCGAGGTTGACATCCGCGGGAAGGCGCACGACGCGACTGCTGGCGCCGGAGCGGATGGTGCGCAACGGCGCTTCGACCACGGTTGCAATCTCCTTACGCTGCCGCTGTGCCGCGTGGTGATCAGCTTTGAGCAAGGCCGCGGTCTCGAGCGCGTAGCCCTCGAGCCGCGGTCGCGAGGTTCCGAGTGGAATCGCCGGCAAGGCGATCGCTGCAAGGATCGCGATGATGGCGAGGACGCAGATGACCTCGAGCAGCGTGAACCCATTCTGCCCGCCGGTGAAATCAGCGCGTCCAGCTGGTGATGTCGCCCGCGGTGCCAGTTCCACCTTCCTGGCCATCCGCGCCAAATGAAACGATGTCATAGGCACCACGCTGTCCGGGCGATCGATAGATGTACGGGTTGCCCCACGGGTCGGCGGGGACGAGGCCGCCTTTGAGATAAGGCCCGTTCCAGCCGGAGATGCTGCCGGGGCGTTGCACCAGCGCGGCAAGACCCTCCGAGCCCGACGGGTAGCGTCCCGCGTCGAGGAAGAAAAGATCGAGCGCGCTGGCGAAGCTTTCGATCTGGATCTTGGCGGCCTTGGCCTTCGATTCGGTCAGATAGTTCAGAACGCGCGGACCGACCAAGCCCATGATCAGGCCGATGATGGTTATCACCACCAAAATTTCGACCAGCGTGAAGCCGCGCTCGCCGCGTCGCCGCGTGCGCGGCCGCCGCCGCTCAGCAATTGGCGCTCTCATGTGATCTCTCCAATCAGCCCACGATTTGGCTCACCGACAGCAAGGATGTCATCACGGAAACGATGAGGCCTCCAACCACGATGCTGATTGTGATGATCGCGGCGGGGCCGGCGATGCCTACGATCCGATCGAGGCTGCGCTGCAGCTTCGCCTCATAAAATTCTGCGATGCGTCCGGCCAGTGTCGGCAGCTGTCCCGTCTCTTCACCCAACTTCAACATCCGCACGGCCATCGCGGGAAGTGCATGCACCTCCGCAAGCGCATCTGACAGCTTGCTGCCCTGGCGAACCCGTCCGACCACATGCGACCAGACGGCCGGGTGGCCCGTCCCTCCCATCATGTCAACGAGGATTCGCAGCGCCGACGAGAGCGTCATGCCGCTGCCGAGGAGCACGCCGAGGTTACGGCAGAACAAGGCGGTAACATGAAAGGTCACGACCGATCGCACCAGCGGCAAACGCGTCAGCGCGCGGACTATGGCTTGGCGCACGGGCGCTCGCCGTGAGGTGATCCAAACTAGTGCCAGGGCGGCTGCCGCGACAGCGGCAATGACATCACCGTGCGAGCGCAGCAGGTCCGAAAGACCGAGAAAAAACTCGACGATCGGATCGAGCTTTGTTCCGAACTCGCGCAATACACCGGCAAATTGCGGGAGAACGAACAGCAAGAAAAAGGACAGAACGCAGCCGGCCGCGAACAAAACGAAGGCCGGATAACGCACCGCCTCACCCAGCCGCCGGCGAAGCAACTCGGCCCGCGCGCGCTCGTTGGCGAGCACCTCGAGGATATGGTCGAGAGTTCCCGAGGCTTCCCCGACCCGCACCAGCGCCACATACATCGCAGGGAAAGCCGCGGGATGATGCGACACTGCGTCGGCAAAACTCTCGCCGCCCAGTACGCTGGCGCGAAGCTTGCTGACGATCGGCCGCAGCCGTCCGATGTCGATGTCGGTAGCAAGCAATTCTAGCGCCGCGTCGAGGCGGGCGCCGGCCTTGAGCAAAAGCGCGAGGTCACGGGTAAATACGGTTACATCCTCGGCTCGCGGCTGGCTGAGAAAAGCAAGGCTGAACCGCGCGGCCGCCGCACGGCCTTCTGCGGCGACGGCGTCAATGGGAACCAGGCCGAGATATTCGATCCGGCGGTCCACCTCGGCTGCGGTCGGCGCTGAAATCGAGCCGCTGACGATCTCGCCGGCCTGGGTAAGCGCCCGATAACGAAAGTTCGGCATGACGTTCACCGCAGCGCGACGACCCGCAGCGCCTCGGCCGGTGACGTGACCCCGGCCCGACATTTGGCGACCGCGTCGTCCAACATGGTTGTCATACCGCCGCGCAATGCAGCGCGCTCGATGTCGTCGGAATTGGCCGTCGCGCTGATCAGGCTGCGCACCTCTTCGTTCATTTCGATGATCTCGAACACGCCGTTGCGGCCGCGATAGCCGGTGCCGCTGCAGCGCTCGCAACCCACCGGCGCGTGCAGCGTCTCGCCGATCTTAAAGCCGAGGGCGGCGTAGCGCGGATCAGCGGCGAGGTCCTCTCCGGTCAGTTGGCGCGGCTGCTTGCAGCGATCGCAGAGCACGCGGACCAACCGCTGGGCGATCACGCCGCGCAGCGTCGAGGCGAGCAGGAAGCCCTCGACGCCGAGATCGAGCAAACGCGGCAACGCCGACGCGGCTGTTTCGGTATGCAACGTGGTGAGCACGAGATGCCCGGTCAGCGCGGCGTGCACCGAGATGTGAGCGGTCTCGGCATCGCGCACCTCGCCGACCATGATCACGTCGGGATCTTGGCGCACGAACGCGCGCAGCGCGGTGGCGAAGGTGAGCCCGATCGACGGTTTGACCTGCGTTTGGTTGAGGCCGTGGATTTCGTACTCCACTGGGTCTTCGATCGTCAGGATCTTGCGCGAGGTTTCGTTGAGAATGGTGAGCATGGTGGCAAGCGTCGTGGTCTTGCCACTCCCGGTCGGGCCGGTGATCACGATCATGCCGTGGGGCAGCGCCAGCAAGCGGGTGATTCTGGCCTCATCCGCGCTCGCCATGCCGAGCTTGCCGATGTCGAGCAGCCCGCGGTCCTTGGGCAGCAGCCGAATCACGGCCGATTCACCATGCTGGGTGGGCATCGTGGCCACACGAATATCGACTTCGCTGCGCGCGATGCGCAGGCGCGCGGCGCCATCCTGCGGCAGCCGGCGCTCGGCGATGTTGAGGCCGGCGAGAATCTTGACGCGGGAAATGACCGCTTGCGGCAACGCGCCGGCCGGGGTTGCAACGACGCGCAGCAAGCCGTCCACTCGCATTCGCACGATGAGCCCCGTTTGGAAGGGCTCGATATGGATGTCGGTCGCGCGCAGCTCGACCGCCCGTTCCAAGAGGTCGTTGACCGCGCGCACGACCGGCGCGCCACTGGCGAGATCACGCAGGCTCTCGACGTCATCGTCGGCGCGTGCGAGCGTGGCGGTTTCGGTGAGAGTAGCTTTTTCCTCGAGCCGCGCGCCGAGCACGGTCGCGATGTCCTCAAACGAGGCGACCTCGATTTCGAGCGGCCCACCGAGCACGATTTCCGCGGCGCGCACCGCGGCTGCGTCCGTCGGATCGCCCACGACGAGTCGCGCGCCGTCCTCTGCCGCCCGGTAGGCAAAGATCGCAGCCTCACGGAGAAAGCGCTGGGAAAAGCGATCGGCGAGCGAATCAGCGGCCATCAGCTCGGGCAGGCCGACCCGCGGCAAAGCAAAGAATCGGGCCACCGCGTCGGCGAACTCATGCGCCGACAATTCGGTCAGCTGGCAGAGCTTCTGCAGCGGTTTTCCGGTGCGCCGCGCCTCCGAAACATCGAAATTCGCTGGCGAATTCGACGCGATCAGTTGGGTATTTACCAGATAACGAAAGAATTCAGCTAATATGTCGACCTTGCTAGCGGCCCCCTCCCCCGTAGGCGGATCTCCATTGAAAATTACTTTGGACATCTTAATATTCGTGCAGAGGATTGATTTTACTTGGCTATTCTTCTCGCAAGCGGAAAGCTATTAAGCAGCAAGTTGAGATTGAACGATTCCGGTAAATGTATCGTTTCGGGCCGGCTGGCCTGCTGGGGGCTACGGGACTGCCAGCAAAATCAAAGGGTTAGCTGAAGCCATATCCGGCTCTCAGCAGAGAACCTGGTGTTTGCTTTAAGACATTGACGCGACTCTAGTTTTCAATTCAGCAAACTGCAGACGCGAATCAGATCCGGGGCTACCGTAGCTGCCGGGGGGAGGGGTATAGCCGTTAACCATTAACCATAAAGTTGAACGAATTTCGTCCAACTGGTGGCGTGTCTTAGCTCACATTCGTGATTCGGTGGGGGAGCGTGGTCGATCATCGCCCAGGCAATGGTGGTTGCTGGCTGGCCGGCTTGGCCGGCCTCATATGTCTTGCTGGGTCCCTTGCCGCCTGTGATCCGGTATCACTCACCTCCGACCGGGTCTCGCGCGCTCCCGATCCGTTCGATGCCATCCGCAACCTCGACCTACAACCGCGCTTTCCCCAGTCCTCGGGAGCGACCGGCCCGCCGCCGCGAACCCCGCACGGCGAGAGCTATTTCGGGCGGGAAGAAACGATCGACCCGGCGCCGGCGGCGCAACAGGCCAGCGACGGCGACGGCTACGCGTTGAACTTCGACAACGCCGCGGTGACGACCGTCGCCAAGGTCATCCTCGGCGATATTCTCGGCGCTGGCTATACGATCGATCCGCGCATCCAGGGCACGGTGAGCATATCGTCCGGCCGGCCGGTGGCGAAGAAGGATCTCGTCTTTGTCCTGGAAAATGCGCTGCGTATGAGCAATGTCGTGCTGGTGCCCGACAGCGCAGGGTACCGGCTCATTCCGGCCGGCGAGGCGGCGGGTAGCGGCCGCCTGACCGCGGCGGACCGCGCTGACCAGCCGGGATACGGCCTCACGGTCGTGCCGCTGCGGTATGCCTCGGCGCCAACCATCCTTAAGCTGCTCGACAGTTTTGCGCTCAAGCCGGGCGCGGCGCGAGTCGATCCCGCGCGCAACTTGATCCTCGTCCAGGGCAGTGCGCCCGAACGCCGCGGTGCGGTCGAGACCATCCTGAGCTTCGACGTCGACTGGATGCGCGGCCAGTCGGTTGGCATTTATCCTGTGCAAAGCGCCAACCCCGAAGCGATCATCGCCGAGCTCGAAAAGATCCTGGAGAGCGGCGAGGGCGGGCTCAACCAGAGCATGGTCAAGCTGCAACCGATCGCGCGCCTCAACGCCGTGCTCGTTGTCACCCAAAAGCCTAACCTGTTGCGGGTCGCCTCCACCTGGATCGCGCGGCTCGACAAGTCGAATACCGCCGGGGCGGGGGTGCGCGTCTATCGCTTGCGCTATGGCGATGCCAAACAGATCGCGCTGTTGCTCAATGACATTTTCGGCGCCCACTCGGGGAACGGGCTCGACTCGGCCGTGAGCCAGATCGCGCCGGGGTCGGGGGTAACCACGACCTCAAATGGGCTGTCGAACGGCGCCGGGCCGGGCTCGACCTTGGACGTGGGGGCCGGCCTGCGTGCGGCCGCCGCGACGGCGGGCGCCGGCGCCAATGGCACGGGCCAAGGCGGCGGGGGGCAGAGCTTCGACGCGCGCTTTGGCGCAACGAGCGCGGGCACTTCGGGTTTGGCGCCGTCCGGGGCGGGGTCGGCGGGGGGCCGTCCGGGCAACGGGCAAGCCGGCAGCTTCGAGCTGCCCGGCGTCCGCATCACCGCCGACACTGTCAACAATTCAGTGCTGATCTTCGCCAACCAGGAGCACTACCAGTTAATCGAGCAAACGATCCACCAACTCGATCGGCCGCAGCTTCAGGTGGCCATTCACGCCACCATTGCCGAGATCACGCTCAACAACGATCTTCGCTACGGCATCCAATATTTCATCCAAAGTAGCGACGTCGGCATGGCGCGCGACAAAGGCTCGTTCGCGCTGGGCAACCCAGCCTCCACCGTCGCGAATGGCGTCGCATCGGCGGCCCTTAACCGCGTTCTTCCTGGATTCAATCTTCTGCTTGGACCGGAGGCCAGTCCACGTGTGATCCTCGACGCCTTGCGCAACGTGACCGACATCAAGGTGCTGTCGACGCCCTCAGTGGTGGTGATCGACAACCAGGTGGCGACCTTGCTGGTCGGCGATCAGGTCCCGGTCTCGACACAGAGCGCCACTGTCCTCACCAACCCGAACACGCCGATCATCAACACCATCGATTATCGCAACACAGGTGTCATTTTGCGGGTCGCTCCCAGGGTCAATGTCAACGGTAACGTCCTGCTCAACATCGAGCAGGAGATCAGCAATATCGTCGACAACGGGAACGCCGGTACGCTCACGCCCACCATATCACAGCGCAAGGTCAAGAGCTCGATCGCGGTCGCCAGCGGCCAATCCGTGCTGCTCGGCGGTCTCATCTCCGAGACCCAAGACCGCTCCCGCTCCGGCATCCCGCTCGTCGAGGAAATCCCGGTCTTGGGCGAGGCCTTTGCCCGCAACATCCGCACCACCCGCCGCACCGAGCTGGTCATTTTCATCCAGCCACAAATCATCCGCGACAGCGTCGACGCCTACAAGGTGGCCGAGGAATTGCGCACCAAGTTGAGGGGTTCGGCCGAAACCTCCTTCCCGCCGGGCCCCAACCTGCGCCGCGATCCGTTACTGGTCCGCTGATGCTCGACGAATTCGACACGATGTTAAGGCGTGCACGTGCAAATAACGCCGATAGGCGCGATTGGCCATACGTCGCCTGCGGCGCAGCCGTGATCGCCGCTGTTACGGCGAGCGTGTTGGTTGTGCCGGGGTTCGCCGGCACACTCGGCGGGGCTCTCGCCCTCGTGATGATGGCGGTCGCGGTCATTGATGCCCGCAACTTCATCATCCCCGACAAATTGGTATTGGCCGCGCTCGCATTGGGTTGCCTCGATGCGTGGATGGTCCAATCAGAAGCGGCTGCGCCTGCGGCATTGCTCGTCGCGGTGGTGCGCGGTGTTGGGGTTGCAGTTGCATTTTGGATTTTGCGCGAAGCCTATGTGCGTCTGCGCGGGCGCGAAGGCATCGGACTTGGCGACATCAAGCTTGCGGCGGTCGCCGGGGTATGGCTCGATTTGCCGGCGGTTGCGCTCGCGATCGAGATCGCAGCGCTCGCAGCGCTCACGATCGTCTTGATCCGCGCGCTCCGCGGACGGCGCGTCACGGGCAAAACACCGATACCGTTCGGCCTGTTCTTCGCGCCCGCCATTTGGATCGGCTGGCTGTTGGAGCGGAGCATCTTGCAAGCAGCGTTTTAGCTTTGCACGACGCGTTGGTTTGCGGCGAGGCGGCCTTAAGCCGGGGAAGCTCGAGGAATGTCTGTCGCCGATTCGCGGCGGCAGATGGGCCGTCGCAATCCAAACTCGATTGTCGGCAACAGGACTTGTGGATATATAGGAGGAGATTCACAATTCGATTCGCGTCGTTTGTCGATGTGCAAGTTGGAATCGCACTCGCCTTTCGAGGCAAACGATTCACAAGGCAACGGCGTGAAGGTCAAGCGAAAGTCACGAGCCACTGCGTCAAGCTAAAGTCACGAGTCACTGCCGACCGTTGGCGGGCGGGCTTTCACGATTGAGAGTCATTGATCGGTCGTTGCAATCATATGTTGGCGCAATGCAAGCGGGAGTTGGCTGGGTGCGAAAAATCAGCTGGATAGCCGCGATCATCCTTGCGCTTGTGGCGACACAGGGGCAAGGCGCGTCACTGCACGAAACCGAATTTGTTCGCGCTGCTCCCCCTTATGTGGCGGCCGCCAAGGTGATCCGTTCGGCTAAGCTCGGCGACGTGCGGGCGCAAGCAGTGCTGGGATGGATGTATGCCCACGGTCGCGGAGTGCCACAGAATTACTTTCTCGCCGCCAAATGGTATCAGAGCGCGGCAGAGCGCGGCCACGGCGGCGCCCAGTTCGAGCTGGGGCTGCTGCACAACAAGGGGCAAGGCGTGCCGCAAGATCTGGTGCTCGCCTATATGTGGTTAAACCTGTCGGCGTCGGAGGCGGTCGGCGAAGATCGCGATTTCAAGGTGCGACTTCGCGATGCCGTCGCTTCGAAGATGACGGTTGCGCAAGTGGCGCTCGGCCAACAAATGGCACGCAACTGGTACAAGGCCCAGGGATGGTAGAGGCAGCGATGGCTTCTTGCGCAGCAGGGGCCGCGCGTTCGGTGTTCAGCGCCCCGCGTATGAGCGAAGCGGTCGCGGCGCCGTTGGACGGCAAGTGCAAAACCAAAGCCCCGATGCGTTTGCTCACTTTGCTGATCGTGGCGTGTCTGTCCCTAGCCCTTGTGCCCGCCCGGGCATACGCGCAGCCCCTCGCCATCAATCCCCCCAAGGCCGTCACCGATGACGATCTCAAGGAATATTGCATCTTCAATGATCGGCTTTATTCGGTGGGAGCGTTTTTTTGCGTTGCCAGGCGGCTCTCGCTCCAATGCGAGCGGCCGGACAAGGGTGGACGCGCGTCGTGGAAGTCGGTTGCCAGCCCCGACTGTGAGCTCAATCAGTCGGTGACGCCGCAATGAATGTGCCCGCGCTTTCGCGGGAGCAATTATAAATGCCAGCGGGAGCCGCGCTTGTTCCTTTCATTTGTTTCGGCGCAAGCGGGCACCAGCGGCTGCATGCGCCGTCGTTGTTTAGGATTCCGCTTGCACGGGTGCGCGGGTGCGCGGGAGTGAGCGGGTGACTTTCCGATTGGCAACAGCCGAGTCCTCCGCGCTACCCGTCACCGTCAGATAGGGCAACTTTCCTCGATCTTTGCGGTTACCGATCAATAATTATAAGTAGCGACGAGAGGAGGCTCGCCAAACCGCCAGTTGAGCCCGGCTTTGACGACATGCTTGTTTTCGCGAATGTCGATATTACCCAGCGGGAGGGTGCCAAAGGCGAACGGAACGCCAACCGTGCCGAAGCCGTAGTAGTCATACTCGACAAAGCCCGACAGATTAAAGGTAATGCCATATTCAAGACCCGCGCCGACGGTCCAACCGCTGCGCGTCTCGGCCGCCGTCGCGAGCCTAGAGGAACCCTGGATGATGTACTCGTCGCGCTCCCAAGCGCCGCCGGCCTTCACATAGCCGAGCAACCGGTCCCAGGCATAGCCGACCCGGCCGGTCACAGAGCCTAGCGATCGCGTTCGCGAGCGATCATCCAGCCCAATGAAGAATGGATCGGGATGGGAGCCCATCGCATTGGCCCAATCAAAGTCCGCCTGGGCGCCGAGCACCCATCCAGCCACCTGATAGTTGCAGCCGCCCTGGATGCCGCCGAGGAATGAGTTTGCATCATGGCTGCCGAGAGCAGTGCCGACCGGGGCCCCGATCAATGTGGAAGCGGTGAACTCCTTGCGCACCCATACTCCACCGACGTTGCCGCCGATGTAGCAGCCGGTCCAGCTGTAAGCTGGGAGCAGTAGCGGAGGAGGCGGCGGAGGAGCTGGATAGGCCCGCGGTATAGCCGGGAGCTCCGCGGCCATGGCGGAAGCGGCGACAAGCATCGTCATGGCGATGCCAGCAAGGAACAACTTCTTCATATTGTGCCCTCAACGGCCGCCTCATACCGAATCACTCCGGTGGCCCCTGCTGATTCGCTAGCACACATCATGGGGCAGATATGTTGCCCGCAGACCACACTCCTCGAGCTTCCGAATTGGGGTTGCGGCTCACATCAGGTGGCAAACCTGTTGCGCGGAGACCACACTCGTCGAGGTTCGCTATTTTCGTGCTAGATCGGTATGGCTGGCGCGCTGGGTCACAATCATCAGCGCGTCTCGACAGGCACTGCGGCCAGTGCAGTTAGTGCGATGAGTGCCCTCTCTTGCGCGCACGAAGCTACTATTAGGCCAAAGCGGTCGCTCTTGTCGGCTTGCCGGCCGCCGCGATGACAGCGACGCTTCGAGGACGAATACCAGGGCGGATTTCGTCCACCGCAAAAACTCCATTTGGGGGCTGTTCTCCAGGCGCGAGCCGCAAAACGCGGACGTAGGCATCCTGCCCAGGCTTGATCATGGTCGCGGTCGTGGCAGAGGGAGCGGTCGAATCGGCTCTCCGCCCGACGGCCGATGTAGCGACGCTGCCAGGGGCGGTGAAATCGACCAGCCGGTTCGCATCACTGACGCTGATCAACTTGAAATGCGTAGCGCCAGCGGCCTTCGTTGTCTCTGCCGCTATTAGGAGCACGTGCTCGGTACGAGCGTTTCTGCTCGATTTGATCCTGAAAACATCCGCCGATACTTGTTCAGCTGGCGACCCCTCCCGAAATTTCCATGTTTTTGTCGCCAGCTGCGCAGCCCGTGAGTGCGAGCCCTCCCAATAAAACGGCGATTACCCACTGATGCATCGGGCCTTC
>WNFT01008335.1_pt1 | contig 14380 bp, 9 predicted proteins | sample 5400191 | NCBI WGS metagenome assembly WNFT01 (sample SAMN13153359, study PRJNA577476) | soil metagenome | isolation source: 80 cm saprolite under Madrone tree | place: USA:California | collected 2016-06-14
TTGAGCAAATCGTTCAGGGCCGGCAGTTCCTTAGCCAGCAATTGCTCGAATTCTTTTGTCACGTCGTCCAACTCTCTTTTGAGCGCGTCGATGTAAGAAATCTCATAATCGCCCGGTTTTCCCTCGTAGCTGAGCAGCGCCCCGTAGAGTTGATCGGTGTGCTCTCGTAGCCGCTCTTCACCTGTAATGGCTCCGCCTTCGGTTGTGGCGACAATTTTCTTACGCACAGCATCAACTTTGCCGTCGAAGTCGGAGACATTTTTTCGAAGTGCATCGCCCTCCGGCAACGTTGCGCCGCTCTTCGCCAATTCCCCGCGCAAAAACAGAATCCGATCCATCAGCGCGCTTTCCTCGCCGAATAGAGCATCCACTTTCATCGCGGCGTCGAACTGCAACTTGCGGTCGGCCTCGGTGAATTTCGCTCGGCGATCGAGGCCTACGGTTAGCTTCGTTTCGGAAACTTTTCCAGCCTTTGTTAGTCGCACGGTGTATACACCGGGCACCAGGCGCGGCCCGCGGGTTCCTGCAAAAGCAATCTGCGCGGCCGGCGGCACGCGTGGCGGTTTTTCGCGCATCGCCCACGTCACACGATTTAATCCCGGACGCTTGCTCGCTGGTAATTCATCCACGACGCGGCCAGACGCATCCAACACCTCCAGTTTAAGCTTTCCAAATAGATGACGGGATCGCTGATAGTATGTGATCATAACGGCATCTGGCGGGTTATCGCCGACAAATGCTGCGTCCCCATTGGCCCATCCGCCGTCTCCTTCAATTCGTTGTTGTACAGGTCGCGCTGAAACGAAGGTGACTTCCTGTCCTATAAGATCCGCCGTCACAGCCCGCAGCGGCGTGATGTCATCCACAATCCAAATGCCGCGGCCGTGCGTGGCCAGAACGAGATCGTTTTCCCGCGCAATTGAGACATAGAGTCCGAATTCGGTGCCAAGAAAAAGCAGATTGGGTTCGACGACATCTTCCTTAATTACGTGCGCGTACCCACGAACGCCTTTGAGTTCTTGCGGTGTAATCAGCGGCGTCCAGGTTTTGCCGTAGTCGGCGGTGCGAAAGACATACGGCGCCATGTCGCCAAACGTATGACGGTCGAAGGCCGCATAAGAGGTGGCCGCGTCAAAATTGCTTGCTTGCACCCAATTGACCCATGAATTCTTCGGCAGACCAGGAACATTGCCGACCACGTTGCTCCATGTCTTGCCTCCGTCACGAGTGAGCTGAAGCTTGCCATCGTCCGTTCCCACCCAGATCAGCGACTTGTCTTTGGGTGACTCGCTGATCGAATAAATCGTGGTGTGCATCTCGGCGGAGGAATTGTCCACCGTCACGCCGCCTGACTGTTCTTGCTTTTGCTTTTGCGGATCGTTCGTCGTCAGATCGGGGGAAATGCGTTCCCAATTTTGGCCGTGATCGCGCGAACGAAAGAGGAACTGCGCGCCTATGTAAATGGTTCCCTTTTCGTTAGGCGAAAGCGCAATCGGCGTGTTCCAATTGTAGCGGAGTTTTTCATTGTAATTTGGTCGCGGTTTGATGTTGCGCGCTTCATGAGTCCGCCGATTTACTCGTGCGATCTCGCCGCCCTGGTATTCCGCGTAAATGTAATCCGGATCGGCCGGATCGGGAAACATCCAAAAACCGTCACCGTTGTACATGTTTTCCCAGCGATGGTTGGTGATGCCGCCGGGATACTGTGAATCGCCCACCCATGAGCTGTTGTCCTGCAATCCGCCATAGACGCGATATGGATCTTCGTCGTCCACACTGACGTGATAAAACTGCGATACCGGCAGGTTCTCGCCTTTCCACCACTTGGCTCCGCCGTTGTAGGAATACCACATCCCGCCATCGTCGCCCGCGGCGATCGTCTGCGGATTCACTAGATCGATCCAGACATCATGCACGTCGCCGTGCATTCCGCCGCTAATCACTGCGAAACTTCTCCCGCCGTCTTCGCTTAAAATCATCGCGCCGTCGGGTTTGAAAACGCGGTCCGGATTCTTAGGATCGACAACCAACCGCGCGAAATAAAACGGTCGCCAGACCATCCAATTACTTTTGTCGCGCTTGTCCCACGTTGCGCCGCCGTCGTCGGAAACGAAGAGCGCGCTGTCGAGAGATTCGACGAAAGCGTAAACGCGTTTGGCATTTGATGGCGCGATCGCGATGGCAAGACGGCCATACGGCTTCTTCGGAAAGCCTTTGTTATTCTCGGGCGTAATTTCCGTCCACGTCGCGCCGCCGTCATTGGAACGAAACAATCCGCTGGCCGAAGGTTGATCGGGAGTGCTCCCGCCAGAACGGTATTCCCATCCTTTGCGGCGGAAATCCCACAAGCTCGCGAACATTACTTCTGGATTCGTGGGATCGAATACGACTGATGTGCAACCCGTGGAAAGGTTGGCGCCTTTGAGGATCAACTTCCATGTTTTGCCGCCATCGGTGGTCCGGTAGAGACCGCGATCCGGCGAATCACTCCACAACGCGCCGGGCACAGCAGCATAAACCGTGTCGCTGTTCTTTGGGCTGACCACGATCTGCGCGATGCGCTCCGAATTGTTCAAACCGGCGTGCGTCCACGTCTCGCCGCCGTCGGTGGATTTGTAGATTCCGTCCCCGATTGAAGCGCTGTTGCGCGTCCACGATTCACCGGTCCCTACCCAGACATTTTTTGCGTTCTTGGGATCGAGCGCAATCGCCCCAATCGATTGCACTGGTTGTTCGTCAAACACCGGTCGGTAGCGAGTTCCGCCGTCGTCCGATTTCCAAACGCCGCCGCTGGCCGCGCCGACGAAAAGCGTGATCTTCCCCGACGGTTCGTGCGTTCCGGCAATGGCCGAGATGCGTCCACTCATTGTCGCGGAACCGATATTGCGCGCGCCCAACCCTGAGATGGTGGCTGAGCTAAACGTCGGTTGTTGCGCGCGCGACGTAACGACAAAAACAAACAGGCCGATAAGCGAAGTAAATTTTAGTAAGCGCATGGCGATCAGGAGCTGAATTATTTGGAGGCCGCCGCCGGAAAATGGAAGATGGCGTCGTCCACAGGCACGTTGGCTTCGGCTTTATCGATAATGATCTTTTGTTTGTCCGGATCGCCCTTGCGCCCGGACTCGATCGAGAAAGGAACGAACATGCCGCCGATTTTTTCGTAATCGCCAACATCGGTTTCCACTTCCTCTTGCGCGCCGTTTTTGATCCGCTGGGTCAAAATCCGGATTTCCAAAAAGCGATCCGGATCAAGGTAAACAAAATTCACATCGCCGTTTTTGCGCACGACTTTGATTTTGTGAGCCAGCGTACCATCGACATCTTCGGTCCCGAGATATTCCAGCGTGCTCTGCTTGGCCTTCCAATCCACTAATGGCCCATCGATCTCAGCGTCTTCTATGAGCGACTTAACGTCGTCCGCCGACATTTTTTCCGGATCTTTCCGCCCTTGGAATGGCCAGATTTTCCAGCCGTCTTTTCCGTCGTAAGACTGCACCATCGTCATCCCTTGCAAAGTTGCTTCGGTGCGCACTTCGCCCGGCCGTTTCTTTGTCTGATTATAAGCCAGCTCGATTTGGCCCTGTTGCACGAGCATTTTGCCGGTGAGCTTCAGCGATTGCAGCGCGCGCAACGCATCGGCCCCTCCCTTGGCTTCGATGTTTTTGGCGACCAACTCATCGAGAGTCGGTGGTTTTTGTTCTTGGGTAAATCCAGCCGGCCCAATTAGGGCCGCGGAAATGAGAATGATGGCAAAGCGTATGCTCATGACAATTTGCGAAGCGAAGGTCTAAAAAGATCGCATCGAACCGGTATGTCAAACGCACCGGTCGCTTATCCGCCGGAAGGCCCGGCAACTGCGGCCAGCCCAGTGGATGAAGATTCGCAATTCTGCTCTCTTAACCGAGCGCGCCAAAGGCGAGACCAAGGCCGTATGTCACGGCTGCCTCGATCACGCCGACGATTGTCATTTCCAATCCGGATGCCCACCAGGAGCGAATGGTGATGAGCGATTTCAACGCGCCGACTGCGAAATGCGCGATGATGCTGATGACAAACGCGGCAACAATTGCCGGGATGCCGCTCATAAAGAAAAACGGAATGATCGGAATGAACGCGCCAATTGCGGTGGAAAGCGCGGCGGAAAATGCGGAAGTCCACGGTTTGCCGAAGTGTTGCTGGGAAAGACCGAGCTCGCTTTGCGCCATTGCCTGCACCATCTGCTCGGGTTGTTCGGCCAGACGTTCCGCCATCTTTTGCGATTCCTCCGGACTGAATCCCTGGAGTTGATAAAAGAGCGACATCTCCTCGATTTCTTCCTCCGGATTTTCCTCGATCTCGGCTTTCTCGCGCGCGATTTCCGCCTCGTAAACTTCGCGTTCGCTTTTTACCGCCAGATATGCGCCCGCGCCCATTGACAACGACGACGCGAGCATTCCGGCGAGACCGGAGATCAGAACGTAATGTTGCTGGTTGTTCGTCGCGCCGGCCACGCCGGAAACAATTCCGAACACGGCGCCGAGTCCGTCATTCACGCCATAAATCGCGTCCGCGACCCAACTGCCGCCGCGGCCATGCCAGCGCTCGCGTTTTAGAATCGTGTCGAGTACGGTGCGCGGGCCGAGTTGTGGCACCATCGTTTGCAGGGCGCGGGCGTGCGCTTTTTCTTCGAGCGCGCTCTCGCGCAGAAAATCTTTGACATCGTGCTCGCCGGCAAGGGCCCGATCGCGCTGATCGCGAAATTGCGCTTCGTGTTTTTCCTCAGCTGCTTCCATGCGGCGAATCGCGATCTCGCTCCCGAGGGCGCGATTCAACCACCGTTTGAAACGCCGGCCGATCGTGTCGGGCAATGTCGGGACAGGTTCGCCGAGATCGACAAGTTTCTTTTCCCAACGTTGCGCATGTCGCTCTTCCGCTTCCGCCATGCGCAACAGGATTCCTTTTCGCTTCTCGTCCCGTTCGCGCTCGGCCAGTTCGCGATAAACTTGCGCGGTCTCGACTTCGGCGCGCCAGTTTCGCCTGACGACCTCGACTGTTTCCTCTGCTCGCGACGCCTGTCGGAGCTGTCGATCTTTCGGTCCTTCGGATGGATAGTCGGTCTTCATCTTGCGCATTCTGTAGCGGCAGGCGTGTCGCCTGCATTATTAAGCCTTGCGGCCGGCACGGCCGCCACTACAGCCTCAAGCGGCACCGCTTTCGGTTTCAGTTGCTGAGCGGTAATTACCAACGCCACTGAGCCGATGATGAGGCCGGCGGCGATCAGAGTGCGCACGCTCAACGTTTCACCGGCAAAACCGGCGCCGAGTAACACGGCCACGATCGGATTCACGTAGGCATACGTCGCGACTTTTGCCGGATCACAATGCCGCAATAACCAAATGTAAGCCGCGCGATTCGCCGGCGAGAAAACCGGCGAGCATCAAAAGGAACCCGCCGCAGAGCATTTGTTGCGCGGCGGCGAGGAACGGCGACGCCGCGCTCTTCGCTGTGCGCGAATAGAGCGAGCCGGCCGACCAAAGAAATGAAGAAAAAAGCAAGATCGATATGCCGATGGCGGGATGACTACCGCCGTTCGACGAAAAGCTCAACGCAGGAGCGAGCAAAATCGCGACTCCGACAAATCCGCCCGCCAAACCAAGCCACACGATCGGTTTCGGCCTCGGCGCCATGCCCATTAACCATCCGAGCAGCACGATGTAAATCGGGACGGTTGCCACCATCACCGCTGCCAGACCCGAGTCGATATACTTTTCAGACACGGTCACACCGCCGTTGCCGCCGAGAAGCAAACACGCGCCGACGATCAACGCCGTCCGCCACTCCGTCCATGTCGATCTTCGAGCGTCCTGCCAGCGGGCAATGGCGTACATGATCACGCCTGCGAAAAAAAAGCGCGTCCCCGCCATCAAAAATGGCGGAATCGTTTCGATCGCGAAACGGATGCCAAGATAAGTCGAACCCCAAATGACGTAGAGCGCCGCAAACGCCGCAATAATCCAAATTTTCTTCGGTGCCGGCATGAAACGAACACAATCTGCCATTCGTTCGGCAGAACAACCACCCTTCTTGCGCCGATTTTGAGACAGGCTCGCTTGAAAACTGCTTGGGGAGAGTCATCTCTAATGGCCCAACGCAAATCTTCAATCATCGAAAACCTAATCCTCTGCCCGTGGTGGGTCAGTTTGGTCTTAGCAATGTTTTCGTACGGGGCTTTTCACGCGTCAGTGATTAGTCTTTGTCTGCTCTGCCTTGCGACGTTTTCGGGACTGCGAGCGTCAGTCAACTCGCGGATGCTGCAACAGCAGGCCGTGTTGGATAGTCTGTGCAGGCTCTCGTGGAAGCAATTCGAAGAATTGGTCGGCGAAGCTTATCGCAGACAGGGATACGCCGTTAAGGAAATACTTGGTGGCGGCACAGATGACGGAGTCGATCTCATTCTCACTCGAAATGGCGAAACCACGCTCGTGCAATGCAAGCGGTGGAGAGGCCTACCGGTTCCAGTCGGAATAGCGCGAGAACTCTATGGCGTATTAATGGATCGGAGGGCAGCGGCTGCGAAGCTCGTAGCAACGAGCCAATTTACCCCTGAAGCGATCGGGTTCGCGAACGGCAGGCCAATTGAACTGGTTGACGCAGAAGCTCTGCTAGAATTGCTGGCTTACGTGCGGACTTCTGGAGCCCCGAATGCTTTTGGGGTTCGATCATAAGCAAAAGAGCGATCCGGACTGTCCGCGATGCAGATCGCACCTACGCGATTACTCGTCCGCAAATGTGCCGAAAAACCGCGACTAACCACCGGGAGAAACATCGGAACACGATTCCCAAAGACATTTTCGATCTGCCGCGTACGCGATCCCGAAAGACAATGGGAATTTCGAGCACGCGCAAAGTTGGCCCGGCGCGCACCATTGCTTCAAAGGCTGTTCTAGAACCATTGGCCGGCGGCGCGAGATCCAGTAGTCGAGAATGTGCAATGGCGAAGAAGTTCGACATGGAATCGTGTACACCTGTGAGGGGATAAGCGAGCGCTGCGCCTGTTCGCGACAGTATGCGGCGCCAGAGCGGCCAGCCTGGTGTCGATCCGCCCGGTATATATCGACTTCCAATCACCATATCCGCCGTATTCGTCAACAGCGGGGCCAGAAGATCCTTGATTCGATCGGGCGGGTGACTCAGGTCCGCATCCATGATGAGTAGGAATGTTCCCTTTGCTGCCTCGGCGCCTGACATGACCGCCGCCGCCAAGCCCGGCCGAGCGCGGTCTTGTTCGATGAGCCGAACTGGATAATTCGCAGTCAGCGAGCGAATCACATCGCGCGTCGCGTCGGTCGAATCATCGACGAACAGAATTTCCTGAAGACGAACAGGGCGAGAGACAATCTGAGACACCAGCGGCGCAACATTTTCCGCTTCATTACGCGTGGGAATAATGATCGAGACCGAGTTGTCCAGGAGAGAAATGTTTTGGTTCATCTCGCGGTAAACCAGTAAAGCACTCGGTAGGTCGCTTCTGATCCAGGATCAATGTCTCTCGCGCGCTGGTACCACGCCCGGGCTTCGACTTTGGATCCCCTTCGTTCGTACCTCGTTCCAATCTGCCACGCGGCGAATGAATAGGAGAACAAAATGTCGCGCTCGAATGTGTTAGCTCTAATAGCGCCGGACGCCGGTGTGCGATAACGTTTCATCAAACGTTCGTTGTCGCTCGCCCACTCGTCCACGCTTATCCATTTTGAGTTCGGTTCGATTAATTGGACTAGCCCATGCGGACGTGGCCAGTAATCTCGCATCGCGCTCGCGTCCGGCGGCAGCCAAACATAAGCGATCGAGTGGTTGCGGTTGGCCTCGATCAATACCTTAAAATTGTTCCGATCCCAATCATATGATTCGAATGGGATATTCAGATTCGGATAACGCGCTCGCAATTGGGCAATGTACCAGCGGTAGGGCAGAAGCGGTGTCGCGATGAGTGTCACATCCGGTCGCATTTTTTCCGCCATCGTCAGATAGATCAACGGGAACATGTACGCATCAGCGCCTGCAAAGAGGATGGTGCCCGGTTCCAGCGAGGCCAAGACGTCTTCACCGTAATTGCGGGCAACGTTATTGCGGCTCTGATCGATCCGCCGGTAGTTCGTGAACAGACTGACCACCAGCACGAGCCCGAGTGCTCCAGCGATGATAGGCAGACTCTTGTTGCGCAATGCTGGCGCGGAGGAGGCAACCAGATCGGCGATCATGACCACACCGAGCGCGACCAACGGCGCCACCGCGACTTCCGGAAGGAGAAAGAACCGCTCCAGCACCCACGTTGCGGACGGAATGTTCAGATTCGAGTTGCTGATGATGGCGAAGGACAAACCGGTCGAACCGAAAGCGAGCAGGCTAAACCAAAAATGCCATCGACAACGGCGGTAAGTACGGATCATCCCCAGGAGCGCGAGCAATCCCATCGGCGCGCCGAAGGAAAAACAGAGCGTCGCGATTCGAGGCCACACGGAGCCGCCCTCGTAAGCTCGGGGGACGAGACGGAAGCTGCTGGGGATCTCGCGGCGCGTGACGAGCGCAATGAAATCGCTGAAGGATGAGACGCCACCCCAGTTGTGAGCAGGGTGGCGCGCCGCTGCCCACGGCACGTACGTGTATGGGACAAGTGCAACAAGGAATGCCGCCGCACAAACGATAACAATTCGAGGCCGCGCAAGCAAAATGGCACGGTGTCGCCACAAGAGGAAACAAATCGCCGGACCCAGCAGAACAATCGTGTGCTGGTTCGTTAGCGCCAACCCGGCGATGAAAGCTGCTCCCACTAGCGTGCCGTCGCGTTGCGGGTCATCGTTCCAGATCACGAGCAGGTAAATCAAAAGAGCGGCCAATAAATTGTTCAGGGGAAAAACTTCCGCGACTAACGACCATGACCAGAACAGCGGGTTAAGCGCGAGAATCAGCGCAGCGATGGCCGAAGCCAGACGGGAGCGGCTTAACCGGAACCCGGTGAGAAAAACAATGCCGACCGTCAGGGCATCGCACACCGCCGACAGCAGGTTGACGCGGAAGGGGATTGGGCCGAGCGGCAACTGACTGAAAAAATGCCCTAACATGGTGAAGAGCGGATAGCCGGGGGCGTGCGCCACGCCCAGGGTCACGGCGGCAGTGATCAGCTCCGGACAATCGCCAACGACAATATCTCGAGCCGCAGTCAGGAAATATAAAAGGAAGGCTAGACCGGCAACAGTCGCCCCAATGCCAAACGTTGCGACATCAAATGGAGGTTGTCGACGTGTAGCTAGGACCGACATGGAAAATTTAGGCCGGCGCTCACAGCTCGATCACCTGGGCGGAGTGGATGTCACCGCTGGCCCGAATTTCCGCGAGCAATTCTTCGCTCGGCGCGGTGTCGAGATTTAAAACGGTCAGCGCGGTGCCGCCGGCTTGATTTCGACTCAAAGACATCGTCGCGATGTTGACGCCACGATCGCCGAGCAACGTTCCGATGCGTCCCACGATGCCGGGACGGTCGGTGTTTTCTAACACGAGCACGACGCCGTGCGGTCGCGCTTCCACCGGACGGCTGTTCACGCTCACGATGCGCGGGGTCGCGCCAAAGAATGCGCCGCCCACTGAGACCGTTTTTCCATCGGCAACGGCAGAAAGTTCGAGCATGTCTGTGTAATCGCCGAGCGCGCTCAATCGCGTCTCGGTGATTTTGAGGCCGAGGCTCTCGGCGAACGCGGGAGCATTCACTTCGTTCACGTCAGTGCCGCCGGCATTTTGCAGAAAGCCTTTCAAAATCGAACGCGTGATGGCGGTCGTATCGACTTCGTTCACTTTGCCGCTGTAATTAATGTTCAACTGCTCGACACGTCGAGGAGCGACTTGCGAGAGGAAGCGCCCGAGTTTTTCGCCAAAGCGAAGATGCGGCCCGATGATCGACAATGTCTTGGCGTCGAGATTCGGCATGTTCACGGCGTTGCGGATCGTGCCTTCGAGCAGCGCCGCGCGGATCGATTGCGCGATCTCGATGCCAACGCTCTCCTGCGCCTCGGCCGTGGACGCGCCCAGATGCGGAGTGAGAACAAGATTCGGCGCAGTGCGCAGCGGCGAATCGGAAGGCAGCGGCTCAATTTCAAAAACATCCAGCGCGGCGCCGCCGACCTGACCCGAGTGCAGCGCGTTAGCCAGCGCGTCTTCATCGATCAGACCGCCGCGCGCACAATTGATCACGCGCACGCCGCGTTTTGTTTTTGCCAGTCGCGTCGCATCGACAATGTGACGCGTTTCTTCCGTGAGCGGCGGGTGCAACGAGATGAAATCAGCGCTCGCAAGCAGGTCATCGAACTCATCGACAAGTTCGACTTGCAAAGTGCGCGCGCGCGCCGCCGACAGATATGGATCGTACGCGACAATGCGCATCCCGAATGCGATGGCGCGGCGGCTCAGTTCACTGCCGATCCGGCCCACGCCGATCACGCCGAGCGTCTTGTTATAAAGCTCGACCCCTTCGAAATTTTTTCGGTCCCAATTTCCGCCGCGCAAAGTCGCATCGGCTCCGGGAATTTTTCGCGCCACACAGAGCAGGAGTGAAAATGCATGCTCCGCGGTAGAAACGGTATTTCCGCTGGGCGCGTTCAAGACGATGATGCCGCGGCGCGTGGCCGTCTCAACATCGACGTTGTCCACGCCGACTCCAGCGCGACCGACCACGCGCAATCGCGCACCAGCATTCAAGATTTGCGCCGTCACTTTTGTTTGGCTGCGCACCACCAGCGCGCTGAATTGCGGAATAAGATCGACGAGTTCCTTTTCGCTCGAACCGGTCTTGATCGTAACTTCGAGCGCCTTGTCGCGCGAAAGTTCGTCGATGCCGCGCTGGGAAATGGAATCGGCGATCAATATTTTCGGTGGCGCCATACAACTACAGCAAACGTTCAACGTTCAACCCGCTTCCGCAAGGTTACGGCGCGGCAGGCGCTCAACGTCCAACGCTCAATGAGCATTGTAGCCACGGCCCTGCGGGCCGTTCCTGTGATCGTAAGCACAAATGACGCGCCACGGGCGCGTGGCTACACAGCTTAGCCAAAGATCACCAGCTGAATTGAGTCGGGCAATTGTTGCGCGACGCTGGTTGCCACGCCGCCGCGCAGGAGATTGGCCAGGGCATGGCGTTGGGTGGCGCCGATCATTAAAAAATCGACACCGAGTGTGGCGGAAAGATCGATGATGGTCGAGGCAGCGTCTTCGCTCACGGCATAGACAGGGATTACGCAAATGTCGCGCTCAGCCCCGAGTTTCAGCATCAAAGACATGATGGCATTCGCTTCCGGGTCATCCTGCCAGCGCGCGCGGCCGAGAGTCGCCGGCCCCCCGGTATAGTAAACAGCAATCTCCTTCACGTAGAGCACACACAGCGTTGCTTTGCGCAGTTGGGCTTCATCGAGCGCGAAGCTGAGCACCGGCGTGAGGCCACGGGCTGCGACCATGATTTTTTGACCTTCCTGCAGCCGCGGCTGAAGCGCGGCGATCTTGTCCGGTGAAACCATTTCTGCCACTCTTCTGGTCACGGTGAGTGTAGTTAGTCCCTGCCGTTTTTGCGTGTAGGCGCGCAATCCAAGACCCACTCCCAAGACGCACACCACAAAAAAGAGCGCGTCCGGTTTCGTCCGGGCCAGCGTCAGCTCAACAAAAAAAAGGATGAAGAACGTGATGCCGAAGAGCACGCGATCGTACCAGGTGAAGCCGATCGCGCGATTGGATGCGCAGGATCCGAGATTGACGGTGATCGCGCCGACCACGCCGATCGCATACAAACCGGCGAGTCCCTCGAAGTTTGTCGCGGTCAGCAGTACGACAGTCGGAAGACCAACGGCGATGAGCAGCGGATACAGAGGCACGCCGTACCGGTTGAGCCGTTTAAATTGTTGCGGCATTTCGCCGTCGCGCGCCATCATGTAGAGAAGACCGATCATCGCGACAATGGCGGTGTTGGCGGCGCTCAAGAGCAAGAGCAAGAAGACAATGCCGACGACCCAGCCGAACGCATGGCCAAACCATGGGCCGAGTGACGCGGTCCCGAATTGTTCGCCGATGAACCGCAGCATATCCTCGTGCCGCTTTGTCAGCGCGCCAGCGATGTCGCTTCGAGCCGTTAGGCCGAGCGTCTTTCCCATTACTGAAGGCAGCGACAGCATCGCCCAGCCAAGCAGCGCCGTGCCGAGCACAACCTCGACCGCGACGGGCGCAATTGCCTTGGCCGATTCGCGCGCGACAGTCGGCCGGTCGTGAGTGGAGCCCGGGTCGAGCTTGATCACGCCGGTGAGGTTTGCGATCGCCTCCACGCCCGAGAGCGCGAGAATCACGCCCACGAACTGAACCCAAAGCGTGCTCAGACTCTGGTGGCGCGGCTCAAGAAAATGTGTCGTGAGATGCGGCGCGCTCACCGCGATCAACGCCACAACCACGATCACCGTTGGCGCAGCGAGCGCGAGGGCCAAACTGCCAGAGTGTTTTGGCCCAAACCAATTAATGAACCCGAGGAAGAGCAGGACGCTGATAGTCGTGAGCGCGATGTGGTCCTTCAAAAATTTGAGCCAGAGGATGTTTTCCGCCCCGGAAATGACATACGTCAGACCCGACCAGCCGCTCAGCGCTGCCGTGACGGTGAGATCAGCGACGAGGAGTAATGCGCCAACTACGGCGAGGAGCCGGCCTTGCGAACGCGCTGCCGAATAAACGCCGCCGCCATCGGGAAAGTAGGCGCAAATGACGGCGTAATTGATTCCGACTAAACCGGTGAGCACGCAGACCGCGAGAATGATCGGAAGCGAAGCGAAACCAGCCGCAATGAAGGCGAGACCGATGACGTAGGCTTTGCTCGTGCCCCAGTCGCCATAAAGCAAAGCGGCGGCTCGCTTCCAATCGACATTGCGGGGCCGGTGAACACCACCGGTCTCAGTGAGGATCAAATCAGCCATCGCGCTCGGCGTTGACTCTCCATTGCGTCGCGATTGGCTGGCAAGTTCTTTCTCGGAGACTGCAAAAAGCGAATCTCGCTCGGCCTACTTGACTGGCAGAAAATTCAGTCAGAGATTTCGGCCAGTTCTTTGTTTCGCTTAATGGATCGACGAGTTGTCGATCTTACGGGGGAACCAATTTCTGTTCTGCGAAGGCGGAAGAGATCGGGGCGAACGATGCGCGGCATCGAGAGCATTTAATGGCTCCAGTCCGACAGCTAACCTCGTCAGCATCATTAAAGGGCAAAGGAGTTCGTCAGGGAACCGGCTCCGCTAAAGTGAGGCGCCTCGTCGCGCGAGCGTCGCCTCGTTTGAGTCGAAGAAATTGGTACCAAGCAACGTCAAGCGTCCGCGCAATGTCGACACGCCGCGCGCGGCCGCCATCTTGTACGGCGATTGGGGCACGAGCAAAGCCTACGTCATCGGCCTCGCCTTTGCCGTGGCCGGTTACGCCTCGTTCTGGCTGATCGCCGCAATGTGCGTTCTCACTGCGCTCGTCGGCATCAACTACATGATCATCTGCCGCCTTTATCCGGATGGCGGCGGCGTTTACGCGAGTGTGCGCCATCGCAGTGAAGTCCTCTCCATCGTCGGCGCCTTTCTGCTCATTGCCGATTATTTGGTAACCGCGGCTATCAGTGCGCTTTCCGCCTTTCAATATCTCGGCGTGCCGCATCCGGAGAAATTTGCCGCCGCGTCTATCCTCATCATCGGGTTGCTCAATCTGCTTGGACCGAAACAGACTGGCGGTCTCGCCTTTCTGATTTCAGTGCCGACTGCGATCGTCGTCGTTGTTCTCGGACTTTTCAGTCTTCCGCACCTCGGTGCCGCGTTCGGTCATCTGCAACCGTTGCACGGCGGCTTCTGGCAAAACTGGGCCGGCTTTGTCGGTATCGTGCTCGCGCTTTCTGGTGTGGAAGCAATTGCCAACGCCACCGGCGTGATGCGTCTCGATCCCGGCAGCACGGATGAACATCCATCGGTAGTCAAAACATCCACGCCCGCGATTTTGTGGGTCATGGTCGAAGTGTGCGTCTTCACCGCGCTGCTCGGTCTGGCCATGCACGCGCTCGGCGGATTGCAGATCGTCAACGGCGACGTCAACGCGCCCGGTGCACCAGGCGTGCGCGACTACATGCTGCGTTACATGGGAGAAATTTTTGTCGGCGGCGCGCTCGGCCCCGCGCTCGGTCACGCCTTCGGTTTCATCGTCAGCATCGTCTTCGCCTTGTTGCTCCTCTCCGCTGTCAACACCGCCATTGTCGATCTTATCATGATCCAATTTCTCATGTCGCGTGATCGTGAGCTTCCAGCCATCTTCCAGCGCCTCAACAAATGGGGCGTGCCCAGCTTTGGCATGCTGCTCGCCA
>WNFT01003076.1_pt1 | contig 14377 bp, 19 predicted proteins | sample 5400191 | NCBI WGS metagenome assembly WNFT01 (sample SAMN13153359, study PRJNA577476) | soil metagenome | isolation source: 80 cm saprolite under Madrone tree | place: USA:California | collected 2016-06-14
ACGAGCCGCTCCCCGAGAAATTCCTCGAGCGGCATCATGACCGAGGCCAGGGAGCCGAAGATCATGCCGCGGATCGTCTCGACCCGGAGACGGACAAGCGAATGCTCGGCCATGTCGAAATCGGCCGGCATGCCCCCTTGCCCGTGCACGCCCAAGCGGAAAGCGACGCTCTTCAGCCTGCCGTCGAAGTCATACACCCAGTTGTGGTAGGGGCAGGTCAGCGCCCGAGACATTCCCCGACGGGTGATAGCAGATCATCGAGCCCTTGTGGGCGCAACGGTTGACCACCGCCTTGATGCTGCCGTCCTCGACGCGAACGGCGATGACCGGCGTGTCGCCGACATAACTTGTGATGTAATCGCCGGCTGACGGGATGTCGATTTCGAGACCGAGATAGTTCCACATCGGGCCGCGAAAGATCTGCTCCTGCTCGGCCTCGTAGAGATCGGCGTCCTCGTAAACAAAATACGGGACCCGCGTCACCCCCTCCTCGGGCCAGCTATGTCGCGAGTTCCTCCCTCCGGTCATTCTTTCATCCTCGCCGGCTGCTCTGCTGCTGCAATTGGCGCAAAAGGTGTGCCGGGGTGCCGCAGGTTACGTCGGCGGCGTGGCACGGGTCACGCGATCTTAAGTCGTTGAAGTCGCTGGAGAAGAGGTCATGAGCATCGACGGCCGATTGTCGCGTCGCCGGTTTCTTCGCGGTACGGGCGCAGGCGCGCTCGCCGCCGCAGGCGGCATCGCTTGCCCTCGCCTGGTCTTCGCCCAACACAAAAAGGCAATCAAATTCACCCTGCCTTGGGTGGCGGAGGGCAGCAATCTGTTTACTTTCGTCGCCAAGGGCATGGGATTCTGGGAGAAACATGGGCTCGATGTCGACATCGCGCGGGGCTCGGGATCGCTCGCCGCCTCGCAAGCGATCGGCGAAGGCCGGTTCGACTTCGGCATGTCCACGCCGTCCATCGCCATTTTGCAGACCATCAAAGGGCTGCCGACGGTGGCGCTCGCCGCGTGCGCATATGATGCGACGATGGGCATCGGCGTATTGAACGAGGGCCCGATCAAGGTCCCCAAGGATCTCGAGGGCCGCAAGATGGCGTCGGTAGCGACTTCAGGCGACTACCCGTTCCTGCCGCTGTTTGCCGAAAAGGCCGGTTTCGATCTGGCCAAGGTGACGCGCGTTCAGGTCGACAACAAGGTGCGCGACCGGTTGCTGCCCGAGGTCACGGTCGATGCGATCTCGGGCTATGCCAGCAGCGCGATGCCAAGTTATGTCGCCACCGGGGTGAAGGCGCATTTCATGCTGTTCAGCGATTACGGCATCCTCAACTACGGCACCACCGTGATGACCCAACCCAAGCGCGTTGTCGACGAGCCACAACTGTGCGCCGCCTTTGTCGACGGCATCATGCAAGGATTGAAGGCCACGCTGCTCGATCCCGGCGAGGCGATAAAGGTGTTCTTCAAGCAGGTGCCTGAAATGGCGCTGGCGACCCAGGCGCGCGAGCAGATCCGGGTCGGCACTGGGATTCTGGCTTATGTCGCTGCGCGCGAGGTCATCAAGACCAACGGCATGGGGTACATGGGGCCCGAGGATTACGAGGCAATGACCGACCTGGTGATGAAATACCTCGCCAAGGAAAGCGACCAGCGTCCTGATGTTTCCAAGATGATGACGAACCAGTTTGTCGGCGACCATAAGCCGTTGCCCACAGAATGGGACCAGATGCAAGAGAACGCTCAGGAGTTTCGCACCTATTTGAGCTGACCCACGACCGGTGGCACGGCGCTTGCGCGCGCTCTGTGAGCGAGAAGCGGCGCATGCGGGTCGGTGAAGAAGAGCGCTACGTCGAGGTTGCCGAGGTCAGGAAGGTCTACCGCAGCGGCACCGCCGAAGCGATCGAGGCGGTCAGCTCGGTCAGCTCCACCGTGGCGCGCGGGCAGTTCGTCGCCGTTCTCGGGCCGTCGGGCTGCGGCAAGAGCACCCTGTTGATGATGGTGGGGGGCCTCGAAACGGTCACCGCCGGCCACATCACCGTTGGCGGCGAGCCGATGACCGGCCCACGCACCAGCATCGGCATCATGTTCCAGGATCCGACACTGCTCCCGTGGAAGAGCGCTCACGACAACGTGCTGTTCCCAATACGCGTCCTGAAACGCCCGCTCGCTTCCTATCGCGACGGCGCACGGCAGCTGCTGGAGCGGGTCGGCCTCGACGGCTTCATGCACAAGAAGCCGCACGAGTTGTCGGGCGGAATGCGCCAACGCGTCGCAATCTGCCGAGCGCTGGTCTACGACCCCGAGCTGTTGCTGATGGACGAGCCGTTCAGCGCGCTCGACGCGATCACCCGCGACGAGATCAATGAGCTGTTGCTCGATCTCTGGCAGCAATACACCAAGACCGCGCTGTTCGTGACGCACAGCATCCGCGAGGCGGTATTTTTCGCCGACCGCGTACTGGTCATGACGCGGCGCCCGGCGACGATCGTCGAGGATTTGACGATCCCCTTCGCGCGGCCGCGCCCGATGGCCATCGGCGAGAGCCGAGAGTTCAATGAGATCTGCGGGCATTTGCGCGAGCGCATCGAAGTAGGCCACTATCGCGAGCGCGGGCGCCGGTTCGAGGCTAACATGGCGCGGCAGGAGCTGGTCGGGTGACTGCCGAATACCCGGTCGCTCCGCGGATTGCTGCGCCGCCCGTCTGGCGGACCGGCAAGGTGCTGCCGGCGGGGCGGCGCCTGCGCCAACTTCGTCCCGTCATTCTGCCGGCGGTGACGGCGGCGGCGGCATTGCTCGTCTGGCAGATTGTCGTTACGGCGCTGCGCATACCAGCCGTGATCTTTCCGCCGCCAGTCGAGATCGCGTACGAGCTGTGGCGAGTCCTGCCGGCGCTACTGCATCACGCGCTGCCGACTACGCTCGACTCGGTGATGGCATTTTTTACGGCATCGGCGCTCGGCATCGGCCTTGCTATCGTCATCACCTATTTGCCGTTTCTGCGCGATATGCTCCACCCCAATCTGGTCCTCTTCCAACTGATCCCGGAGGTCGCGCTGGCGCCGCTGTTCGTCGTCTGACTTGGGATCAGCAGCGAGTCGCGCGTCGCCTTTGCTGCCTTTGTCAGCTTCTTTCCGGTGGTCATCTCAGCTGCGGTCGGCTTCGCCAATATCGAGGCCTCGGCATTGCGGCTGTGCCGCTCGCTGACCGAATGGCAGTCCTTTGTCGTGGTGCGCTTCCCATTCGCACTGCGCGCGATTTTCAACGGCATGAAGATTGCGATGACCATGGCGGTCATCGGCGTGATCATCGGCGAATTCATCTCTGCCAAGGCGGGGCTCGGCTTTTACATCCTCTACGCCAGCTCGCGGATGGAAACGGCGGTCATTTTCGCGGCTTTGCTCGTGCTGTACGTGATCTGGGGTGGCCCTGTTCGGCGCCGTCGCGCTGGCCGAGGGGCTGGTGCGCCGATCCTATGGCAGGCGATAACTGCGGGGACGAGGGGCCAATGACAACGCGTCGCGGAATATCACGAAGGGGCTTCCTCGCCAGGACGGCGGCGGCGAGCGCTGCCCTGTTGCCGATTCCGGCCGTGGCGGGACCGCGCAATGTCAAATTCACGCTGGCCTGGCTGGCGCAAGGCAGCTCCGTCTATGTCTTCGTTGCGCGCGCCAGGACGATGAAGCCTCGCGGCATCGACCTCGAGATCGCGCGCGGTTTCGGCTCGATGGCGTCGGCGCAGGGGATCGCGACCGGCCAGTTCGAGTTCGGCATTGTCGCGGCCCCGTCATTGATCCTTTCGGTGGCCAAGGATCTGCCGCTGACCGCCCTCGCGATGTGCGATTATGACTCGACGATGGGAGTGGGGGTGCTCGATGATTCACCGATCCTGAAGCCGCAGGATCTGGCGGGCAAGAAAGTTGCCTCAGTGCCGACCTCCGGCGAATTTCCGTTTTTCCCCGCCTATGCCGAGAGGGTCGGGCTCGCCTTGAATTCGATCGAATTTGTCCATGTCGATAACAAGGTGCTAGACCGCGTGCTGATGGAAAAGCGGGTCGACGCGATCACCTCCTTCGCCCTGGGGAGTGCGTCGGCGATGTTGTCGAAAGGGGTGCCGAGCCGGTGGATGCTCTACAGCGCAGCCGGAATTCGCACCACGGCCAGACGATCGCGACCCAGAGGAAGACGCTGGAAGCCGATCCGGCGCTGTGCGAAGCGGTTACCGACGGCTTGCTCGAAGCGCTCGCTTATACCCTGACCAATCCGCAGGACTCGCTGGAGCTGTTCCACAGGGAGGTGCCCGAGATGGCGCTCAATCCCAGCTCCAAGGAATTCGCCCGCATTGGGCTTGGCATGTGGCAGCACGGCATCGATCGCCTGGAGGCGCATGACCACGGGCTGGGATGGTCGGACCCGGCAGCCTACGCCGAGACGACCGATCTCGTCATGCGCTACCTGATGGAGCCCGGAGCCAAGCGGCCCGATGCTGAGGCGATCTTCGGCACCCGGATCAGCTTTATCCCGCAGGATCCCTATCTGGCTTTGAACCCGGCGTTCAAGGTTGGGACCCAACTGCTCGAGATTATGCGGTGGCACGCGCTCGACAGCAGCGTCGGGCGGGGCCGCGACAAGCGGCATCGCGACAGCATCGTCGCGCTGCTGCGGCGAGTGCAGCTCCCCGACCCCGAGGCAGCCCTCGAACGCTACCCGCACCAGTTTTCCGGCGGTCAGCGGCAGCGCCTGGTGATCGCGGCGGCACTGGCCACGGCACCGGCGCTGGTGATCGCCGACGAGCCGACGACAGCCCTCGACGTGACGACCCAGCAGCAGATCCTCGACCTGCTGCGCGAGCTTGCCGTCGAGTTCGGGCTGTCGATGTTGTTTGTGACTCATGATCTCGGCGTGGTCGCGCAGCTCTGCGATGATCTTTGTGTCATCTATGCCGGCCAGCTGGTGGAAAGCGGAAACATCGCCGAGCTCCTCGCACGCCCGCGTCACCCCTATACCAAGGCGCTGCTCGCCTGCCGTCCGGACCGGGCGGTCGCGCGTTCAGCGGCATACCGGGCACTGTGCCGTCGCCGCTTCGCGCCGGCTCCGGCTGCCGTTTCGCGCCGCGGTGCAGCGATGCACGGCATCTTTGCGTCACGCGTCGGCCCCATTTGATGGTCGACCGATCGGGTCGCCGGGTCGATTGCGCGCTCTACGATATGCCGGAGAAGGTCGCGACATGATGGGGGCACCCGCTATCGTCGAACTTCGCGACGTCACGGTCCTGCTCGGTGGCGCACGGCGCTGGTTGCGCGCCGCGGTGCCGCCGGTGCGGGCGGTTGGCGGCGTCAGCCTGACGGTGCAGCCGGGCGAGATCATCGGCTTGATCGGCGAATCCGCCCTCCTGCCCAAGGCGGCGCGGCGGCGGCGCATCATGTATCTCGGGCGTATTGTAGAGGTGGCCCGGGCGGACCAGTTCTTCGCAGCACCGCGGCGCCCCTACACCAGGGCTCTTCTCGATGCGGCGCCTCGGCTCGACCCGAGCGCCGCCAGCCCGGCAGCTCTTCAAGGCGAGCCACCGAGCGCAGCGCGCCTGCCGCCCGGCTGCGTCTTTTCGAGCCGATGTCAGCACGCCGAGCCGTCCTGCCGCGAGGCGGAGCCGGTGCTGCAGGACGACGCCGGTCACGCGGTGGCGTGCCCGCGTTGGCGCGATATCGGTCCGGCCGTCGGCGGGCGAGCGAAGAACCCGATGCTTGCGTTGGCCTGATTGTACTGCACGCCTTTGGGACAGCGATCGATGGGGCTTAAAGGCCAATATTCGGTCATTGCCTGACCGGCTCATAGGTATCGAATGAGGCAAGACAGTCGCCGCGTAACGCGGGATCGTTAACGATAGGCCGGCATTCCTTTTTCGCGCGGTAAGCCCGAAAGCTGGCATTCGTGCGTAGGAGGGAGTCGTACAACTCGCTCTTACGCACATTCTCCGCGGGCGTTTCGTGCGATCTCTCGCGAGCGAGGGCGTCTCTCTGGACGTAGATAACCAAGATGCCTGTGAGGATTATCGAAAGATACCGCGGCATTGGCTCTCCCTTCGTTGGTTGATTGGACCGCTGAAGCGAGTGTAGCGCGCATCTTAGGTTCCGCAAAGAACGCATCAGGCTAATCCGGGAAGGGCCAGCCTCTGGCCACGGGCGGACCGAGAGGAAATCCCGCCGCTCCTCACACCACGAGCAGCAGCGTGGCGGCTCCGATCGCAGCCAAGGCGCCAATGGTGGCCTTCAGCACGATCCAACTGACCTCGGCACGGGTTGGCAGCCTCGCGAGCTGGGCTTTTAGAAAGGCACTGGGATCATTTCGTGCGTGCGGCAAGGACGCCAACCGTATCCTCACCTACCGGTTCATTCCGCCTCGTCCGTCTCGGTGGAAAAAGCGTCTTCGTCGGAGGAAACGTCTGCCACGGTTTGGCGGGAGCTAGTTGGCGGCAAAAACTCACGGCCTGGCCCGTGCTGGTATATCCGGCCATCCCGAATGTAGACGGGGATGCCGAGCGCATGTGCGAGGTTGCGTGCCGCGCCGGCTAGTTCATCTGGGTTCATCGCTACTTTACCTTCACTGAGCACGGCGCCAGGCAGCATATTGCAATGGTGATTAACATCGCCTTTATCGGTTGGAGGTGTCCCCGGCCGCTCCTCATCGTCCCAGCGGCTGCGATCACACAGGGGCCGATTAAACTTCTGATAGCGTCAACGCAGCGTCCGCGCCGTGTTGAGCCCTGCACTGTGCCAGCCGGGTGGGCTCCCGTTCCGGGAACCCACTTCCGATCTGAACGCGGGCTGCCTCGTCGCAGGACGAGAAGACCCGGGTAGAGCGTAGGCATGCCGGCTGCCTCGCCGCTGTTTAATACCCTTCCCGCTCAAGCCGCTTTCGCATCGCCTTGCGGTATCGGCGAATTGCCTCGGTTTTTTCGCGGGCACGGCGTTCCGATGGCTTCTCGTAGGCTCGCCGCCGCTTCATCTCGCGGAACGTGCCTTCCCGCTGCATCTTTTTTTTCAATACCCGTAAAGCCGAATTGACGTCGTTGTCGCGCACGAAAACTTGCATCGGCTCTCCTTCTTTCACCCACCTTGGGCGAAATGCCCATGACTGTTCCTCGAATGGAATTTTGTCGTTAGAATACTTGATAGGCCGCGAACGCCACGACCATCAGGACGACAAAAATTGGAATGACGAGGGGTGGAACAAACCAAGCTTTCATGACACTTGCCCTTCGCTGAGTTGCGGGGTTTCTCGGCTCCGCGCCCGCCAGAGTCCTGCCAGGCGTTTCGCCTTGGTGAGCTGCGCAGGCGTCAGCCGGGTGGCGACCCGTTCGTATCCTGATCGAGCGTGGTCTCGGTATATGCCGCGCGAGCTTGTTATCGCCAGCAGGAACCAGACACACGCGTTCACGTAATTTCCCGACGCATTCGGACCATCGGCATAGAGTTCGGCGAGCCTGCTCTGAGCACGCGGCAGGCCCTGCTCAGCCGCTGCCAGCAACCATCTAATTGCCTCCTCTCGGTGGCTTTCGATGGCATACCCGTTGTCGTCTATGCGGCTGTCATAGAGGACGCCGAGGTTGAATTGCGCTGCGGCCTCGCCGCCTTCGGCAGCAATCCGGAGGTGCTTCATTGTGCTGGTATCCATCGCAGCTCCCTAGCATCGGGTGGAAATCCCATTGCTGCAAAGTCGTGCGCACCGCGGTTTTTTCAGCTTTAAAGAAACCGGCAGAGCTCACGCGCGGACCAATCCAGCATCACTCAGACACCCGTCTCGGCGATGCCCCGTTCAGCATCCCCAACGAGGTCTTGTCGTCTTTTCCTCGACCATCGCCCGGTCGTGATTAGCAGCGCGGCCACTGCTCCCTGTAAGGCAAAGCACAACCTTGGCTAGGTCGACGATGCCGCCGCGCGCGGCCAGCTCCGGATTTTGTAGAAAAGCCATCTGCTGAGCCAAATCATTTTGACGCCGGTTCTTACATGGGACTTATTTCACGATGTGCAATGGGAATTTATTTTGAAATTATCTAGCTGAAACTAGTGGGATCCCAAATATCGCGGATGACCACCGCGCGACGCCGCGGCAGTCGGCAGAGAGATCGAGACCTGGACCGCCATCGCCGTGGACCAGCTCGTTGCGGGTTGGATTTTCGATCTGTCGTCAGACCCTTTCAACCTCGACTCGCAAGGGATGCTCCTCGACCTTAGCCATCAACAAGACTTCGAATTGCTTCTGTTCAGCCACCTCGAAGGTATAGGTACCGGCGATGCCCTTACCTTGCGTATGCACGGCAAGAGTCAAGGCGAGAGCATCTTCTGATGACACATGGAATACCTTCTTCAGGACGAATTCAACAAAATCCATCGGCGTGTAATCGTCGTTATAGAAGACGATGTTCCACATGCTCGGGCGTTTTACCTTGATCTCTTCTTTCTCAAGGAGATCGAGTCCCGGTTTCTCGATAGGTTCAGCCCAGTTTGGTTTTTGTGAGACGGCTTCTCTGAGTGTTGTCATCATCTCTATATCCATCCATCATTCTAAATTCGAAGCTGCTACCCTGGCCACTCGCTCGTCGAATACCAGCACTGATCCGCCACGTTCCCTGAAGACGTTCCGCGACACTCATATGGGTTGGTCTTCGCCCAATCACATGCTCCCGGAGCGAAAGGACTTCCACCACCCTCAGCAATCCGCCAGAATTTACGTGCGGGCGCCGACCAGTGTCCCTCAGCAGTGACTTTTGCGGATGCGGCCGCAGTGGCCGGGATATCGCCGGCTGTGTCTTGACCCGTGCTCGCGGGCCCGACATCATCGAACAGACGACAAAGGACCATTCGTCGCCATTAATCCGCGATAAGGGGTCGGGCCCATGACCGATTTGTCACGCCTCGCCGAGGGCCCCGCTGCCACTTCCTTACCCTATGTCGACCCGGCATTCCCCGAGCGTCCGCTGGTCCTGCACGCGGCGCGGCCACGCGATCACCACAGTGGGATGCCGGTTCTGTTCGTGCATCACGGCGTAGGGCGCAATGGAAGGGATTATCGGGATTATTGGCTGAAGCTGGTCGATACGGCCGGCATTTTGGCAATCTCCGTTGAGTTTCCCGAGGCGTCGTTCCCCGAACATCTGTGGTACCATTTCGGCAATCTGCACGCTAAGGACGGCACGCCGAACCGGCGCGAAGAATGGACGTTCGGCATCGACGAGAGGCTGTTTGACCGGTTGCGCGCGCAGGGCGTCACAAACCGGCGAAGCTATGGGTTGTTCGGCCACTCCGCGGGTGGGCAGTTTGTGCACCGAATGGTCTCGTTCGGTTTCCGTGACCGTGTCGCTGTCGCGATCAGCGCCAATGCAGGTACCTATGCGATGCCGGATCTGGCGACGCCCTGGCCGTTCGGCCTCGGCCAGACCGAAGTCAATATTGACGGATTGCGCGCGTTGCTCGGCTTCCCCATCAGGGTGATGGCAGGCACTGCAGACGTGGCAACGACCGGACGCTTCTTCCCAAAGGGCCCGCGTTCCATGCGCCAGGGTGCAAATCGCTATGAGCGCGCGCATAATTATGTCCGTTCCGGGCACGCTCTTGCGGCGGCGCTGCAGACCAGCTGTGCCTGGACGGTGATCGACGTGCCCGATGTGGGCCATGACGGCAAGCGCATGTCCGCCGCCGCAGCTCCAATCGTGTCTGCAGCGATGCACGGATCCCCATCGTGAAGGGGAGAGAGCCGATGTCTTCGGGACCGGGAGGATCTGAAAGGTCAACGTGCTACCTGGCGGCAGTGAGCGGAGCAACCTGATGAGTTTGCGTGATCGGATCGGGATTGACGTCGGGCGCCGGTTCAGGCTCGAAGAGGCGCTCGAGTGGGCGGCAGAGCATGAGGTGCGCTGGATCGACATCCAGCTTGACGCCGGCGCCAATGCGCTGAGCAGCTTCGACGACGCGCGCGCCGCCGGCGTGCGCCGGGCCTGCGAACGGTACGGCGTGCATCTCGGCCTGCACACCGCCTCGGCGGTCAATGTCGCAGAAGTGGCGCCCTATGTCGGAGATGCCGTCGAGCGTTATCTCGAGGCCTATGTCGAGATCGCGCCACGGCTCGGCGCCGAATGGATCGTCATGCATGCGGGCTTCCATTTCACCTCCGACAAAGAGCGGCGGATGGCAGCCGGTCTCGATCGATTGAAGCGGATCGTCGCTCATGCCGAGCGGCACGGCGCGTTGGTTCTGCTCGAAAACCTGAACAAAGAGCCGGATGAGGCGGAAATACACTACCTCGCGCATACGATCGAGGAGTGGCGCTATTATTTCGATGCCATCCAGTCGCCGGCGTTCAAGCTGTCGTTTACGGTCAATCACGCGCATCTCGTTCCCGAAGGGATTGCCGGCTTTGTCGACGCCATCGACATGGGCCGGGTCGAGGAGGTGCGGCTGGCCGATTGTTTTCGCAATGGCCACGAGGTCCACTTAAAGCCGGGTGCCGGCGATATCGATTTTGCCGACATGTTTCGGAGGATCGAGGGCAACCGCTTCAGTGGTCACTACACCAACGCCTTCGGTTCGCTCGACGACATGCTCGCCGGCAGAGACGAACTCGTGCGACTGGCCGACCTCGCGAGTAGCGACCCACTACCGTGAGGTAGTTCCGCGCACATCGAGACGCAGCACCCTGCCTCGGAATGGCGAAACTCCGTAGCGGTTTCCGGTGAATAGTTCTGACCAACGCGCCGAGCTCGAAATTATCGACCGGACCGCCCGAGCCAGAGATTGATGCACTGGCCGACTGCTTGTTCGGTGCGTGCCTCGATTTCCACGTCTGTTAACGTGCTGAGAGGATGATCGATCACCGCCGCGGCGAGTTCGTGCATGCCGAGCGCGTCGCGCTGCACCTCCGCCTCGTGCAGAAACTCGGTGGTGACGATAACTGCTGTCGGCCGGCCCAACGCTTCCAGTCTGATGCCGTCATGCGTACAGCACGAAGTGCACGACCCTCAATCGCCGATCGCCGTCACCACGATGTCGTTATCAGCCGCGATCTTCGCGATCAGCGCCGGGTCGGCGCCTTTCGAAAAGCTCTCCTTGCGGTAGTAATTGACCGCGGCAAAGGAGAATTCGCCGTGGAGCCTGGCAACCGTCTTGCGCAGCAGCCGGCCGGCATTCCATTTGGTGTTGTCGAGCACACCCAGGCGAAGCCCTCCCAAGCTGCCGACACGCGCGGCAAGTCCCAGCGGCTCGGTCTCGACGATCCCGCGCGGATCGTAGGCGATCACATCATTCTGTCCGGTCATCCGATGTCGGCCTCCTTTGATCAGGGTCAGATGTAGCAGGTGCCGTCGACGCAAATCGGCGCCTTGCGGGTGCCGTCCCCCTCGACGGCTTCGATGCTGCGCAGCACCGGCGACGACATATGGCCCCAGCCGGAGATAAAGGCGGAAAACCGGCCGGCCTCGCCGCCAATCACGAAGAGGTGAATGTGGTCCGCACTCGGCACGATCGGAATACGCGAGTGGGGCTCGCGCTTGTACCATTTGGGTAGATTACGATTGTAGATCTTGCCGTAGCGTTCGTTGAAGGTGAGCTCCGAAAAAAGATTATAGGCGTGCATCGCCAGATAATTGCGCACGTCGTGACGGGCCCAGCCTTTCCCGGCAATGGTGCAGGCGTGCTCCGGGCCGATGATCACGGCGCAATGGCCGCTCGAAACCGCATTGTTGTTGGCAATCGTGCTCATCGCCGAGGCGATGCTGTCGAGAATCCCCTCGGGGTCGTTCGCGATGTGGTTGGTCACGCTGTGCGGCGGCTCCGCCGCCAGCACGAAGACCGTCGAATCTTCGGCAGCGAAGCCCTTTTCGACGTGATAGGGCGCCCACGGGCTCGCCATTTCATTCTCGGCGACGCAGTAGGTGTACTTGCCGGGATGCCCCAATGTGCTCTTGTCGAGCTCTCCGGGCCAGCCGCCACCGACATTGAGCAGAACCAGGCGCAGCGCGCGCCCGATCGTCGCGTTGGCGCGGTTGCCCGAGCCGAACGCATTGCAGTCGCCGTTCATCCCGATCTCGCGCGCGATCGGGCCGTTGACGATCAGCAGCGGTGCCGCCATGTGGGTCGTCGCCTGGACCCCGTTCAGATTGAAGGCGTCGGTGGTGAGCGCCAGCATCCCGGCGCGCACCACCGGCGCGTATTCAGGCTTGCAGCCGGCCATCACCATGTTGATCGCCAGCACCTCGCGCGACAGGCTGCCGTGGCGCGGGGGCACCTTGCACTCGACGAAACGCGCGTCCCCGCCCAACGCCGCGACAACGGCGTCGACCCGTGGCCTGGTCGGCGGCACCACTGGAAGCCCATCGGTCCACCCCTGTTCGAAATACCACTCGACGAGATCCGTCCCGGGGGGCACCCGGACAACATTTGCTTCGGCCTCGGCTGACGTCACCGCCCGTGCTTGTTGCGCCATGACCCTCTCCCGTCACCCGGCCATCGACTTCTGTCCGATCCAAAAGCGGTTCAGCAGCTCGGTCGTAATTCCCGGCCGCCGCCCGGCGAGCCGCGCACGCGCCTCCTGGTATGGACCGACATGGCATAGCCAGTTCGGTATCCTCGGGTACACTCGCCGAACGACGGCGAGCGCCCGGTCGGTCTTGCGAGTCTCGGCTTCGCCGTAAGGCAGCCCAAAATCGTGGCGCAGCCGAGCCGGCAGCAGCCTTGCCGTCAAGGCCCGAAACCAAGCCGGTATCGGGAGCCGGGTACCTGCGCCCGAGAGGAGCGCTCCGGCAATCTTTCGTGCCTCGTTGGTCACGGTCAGAACCTCTGATCGCCACATGTCCTCGTTGAAGCGAGCAAAATCGTCCCAGCTCTCCGGCAGCGCGTCTTGCGGAATGCCGAAGAACGCGGCAAAGAGGCGCGCTTCGCCCCAATAGCATTCGCGATCCTCGGCAGAAAGGGGCGGGTGCACGAGATCGTACGCAACCAGCGCGGTGTCGATCAGCGTCGCGTGAACCCAGCGCAGCGCCGCGACGTCGGTGGCCCGATACCGGGAGCCAGCGGCGAAAGGTCCGGCCGCTTCCGCCAACGTCCCGCCGACGCGGGCGTGGCGATCGTACAGGCGCCGCGCAGCCGCCAACGCCTGCTCCGTCGTGCCGAACACCATCGTAAACATCAAATTGAAGGTGCCATGAAACCGGCTGATCGGGTCGGCCATTATCCGCGAGTGCTGGGTGATCGCGGCGGCAACCCAGGGATGGGCGAGCTGCAGCAGTAGCGCGCGGCCGGCTCCCAGAAATAGCGCCGCTTCTTTGTCGATACGCCACATCATCGACCTCGAGCCGAACACGCCCGCGCAGTTCTCCGCTCCGGCGTTGCGGATGACCGCGAGCTCATTCTCCAGCTCGGCTTGGCTTACGACCCGGGCCGTGCCTGAGTCAGGGTCGATCACCTCACCCGCTGTTTCCATCTCAGACGCCGCCATGCTTTCGCCATCGTTTCTTGGCCGCGGCCTTCCTGCCCGGGTTAATTTGCCTAACGACTGATCGACATGACATATGCAGTCGCCTGCCATATTTGCAGCCCGGACAACACTTCACGCCAGCCTGGCATGCGGAGGCTGCCACGCTCCCGACCATCGGCAATCGCCTCGAAGACGTCATTTGGGTTGCTTAATTCGCGGTTGGTCAGGTTGACTCCGCCATCGCCGTTCGCACCATGACAGTGCGAACAATGCTTCTCCAGGTACAGCTCGCGTCCAGCCGAGATCACCTTGGGATCTTTAAGGTCCGGGATAGTATTATCCGCCGGGTGGGCCACTCCAGCGATGCAAGCAACCAGCATACCCGCAACCGCCGCGGCGGTCCGTGGTACCGCATGGCGCCGCGTTGGTGCCATCGATGTCCGGTCCATCCACCCAGCCGATGCACGCTCACTCTGATAGCGTAAAGGCGATCAGAGTCGAAGCACCTCGTACGTTTTCGAGTTCTGGGAAGAGCGGCGGGAGCAGGATCGCGGCGTAGGAGCCCCATCCGCTCGGCACCAAGATGTACTGTTTGCCATCGGCGGCATAGCTGACGACGCCACTCCGCAACCCTGAACCGGTGTTGAAACTCCACAGCACTTTCCCGTCATCGGCATCGAATGCCCGGATTATGCCGAGAGGATCGCCGTTAAAAACCAAGCCGCCGCCCGTAGTCAGCACGGTGCCGAAGCTCGGGATGTCCATCTCGTAGGTCCATTTGCGCTGCCCGGTGATCGGATCGCGCGCGTCGAGCCGCCCCGGAGCACCGCCGGCCACCCTCTGCAGCTTGCCAAAATCCTCCGAGCCGATATGGGCGGTGGCATAGTCCTTCGGATCCGTCTTTTGCTCGACCGGCGTA
>WNFT01007522.1_pt1 | contig 14376 bp, 8 predicted proteins | sample 5400191 | NCBI WGS metagenome assembly WNFT01 (sample SAMN13153359, study PRJNA577476) | soil metagenome | isolation source: 80 cm saprolite under Madrone tree | place: USA:California | collected 2016-06-14
GTAACCGGGCAGGCTGGTAGCTACGCTGCCGGGCTGGCGACAGCATTCCAGATCTCGGCAGCAGACCAATTAGCCCAGCCAACCACTACCAATGCATCCGTTCCGGTAAATGGCACAGGATCGTTTGACGTAACGATTCACGCCGGTGAGAGCTGGTTGCCTGGCAGGCATACGATTCATGCCATAGATAGCGTGCTTGGACGCAGCGCCGAACTACAGTTCACAGTTGTACCGCAGCAGGGCGAACTTGAACTTCGACCCTCCACTCTCGACTTTGGTAAATTGCAGAAAGGTACAAAAGCAATCCTCTCTGTCGTGCTCAGCAATACCGGGAAACACCCGCTCACCTGGCAAGCTGCTCTAGCCAATGCTGCCTCAACAAGCTGGTTGAAAATTCAACCGGTTGCTGGAACGATTGAACGTAACGCAGAGCAATTCATCTACATCATAGCCGATACCGGCGGTCTCAAAGTTGGATCCTACTCCGCCACGCTAGAAATCAGGTCCGATGCCGGCAATACACAGGTGCTGGTCAACCTGCAAGTTATCCCGCCTGGAAAACCGCAGGCGCACCTGGTCGTTAATCCACAAACGCTTGATTTTGGTCAACTGGTGGCCGGAAATCAGGCAACGTTGCCGGTTACTATTGGCAATGTCGGCACCCAGGCGCTGGATTGGAAAGCTACTACTGGTAACACCTCCTGGCTGGCGCTGGACTCGAATAATGGCACGGTCAAGTCTGGCGGGCTACCTCGTGTCATTCAAGTAACTGCGGATGCTACCGGTCTCGCGGCAGGAAACTACTCTGCCACGCTTTCTATAACCTCGAATGGCGGAAGTGCCCAGGTAACAGTCACAATGGTTGTTATCAATGGGCCACCTCCCCCACCAATACTTGCATCCAGCCCGGGCAGTTTCACTGTTCCCGGAGATCCTCACTGCACCTATAATGCGAGTACAGGCTGGACATGTGTGGTGTCGCTGAGCAGCAGCCAGAGCGCCCAGGCGAATCTGAACTGGACGGCATCCAGCAGCGGCGTTAACGGGGTAACGTTCTCGCAGGCGAGTGGCACCCTGTCTCCAGGCCAGACAGCACAGGTTAGCATCACTATTCCGAACATGGCTTGTCCGGCCCAGGCTGATTTCACCTTCACAGGACCGGGCAATGCCACCAATGTGCTCTGGAGCTGTGCACCTCCCAATCTGACGGCCACTCCAACAACGCTCAGCACTGGCTGCCTCTCGTGTATCGTAACGCTCGTACTGGCACCAGGCTCCCAGGGTGGCCTGCAATGGTCTACTCCCAGCAGTGGCATAAACGGAGTAACATATAAACCCGCGAGCGGCACCCTGCTGGCAGGTCAAACAGCGCAGGTCAGTATCACCGTTCCGAGTACAACCTGCCCGGCTAGCACAGTTTTTGTCTTCGCAGGACCGGTAAATACCGCCTCTGTGACATGGGACTGTGTACTGCCAAAGCTCACCGTGAAGAACATCACTGCCACACAGAATGTCCAGTTTAGCGGGCAGGTAGCCACCGTCAGCGATGCGGCAGCCACCGATCCCCGCCAGCTCACCGCAAGCATTGACTGGGGCGATAAGACCGGCTCCACCCCCGGGACGGTGAGTGGGGCCAACGGGACCTTTACGGTCACGAGTATCCACACCTATAACAACGCGGGCAGCTTCACCATTACCATCACCGTGACTGATATGACGACCAGGCAGATCGGCAGCGGCAGCGGCACCGCCACGGTGAACCCGCCTCCGGTGAACGTGAGCGGCCAGAACATCACTGCCACAGCAGGTGTCCAGTTTAGCGGGCAGGTAGCGACCGTCAGCGATGCGGCAGTCACCGACCCCAGCCAATTCACCGCAAGCATTGACTGGGGTGATGGCTCCTCCACCTCACCTGGGACGGTGAGCGGCAGTGGTCCCTTTACGGTCACGGGTATCCACACCTATAGCAGCGCAGGCAACTTCACTATCACCGTCACCGTGACTCATACGACGAACCAGACCGGTACGGGAACCGGCATGGCCGCCGTGACCTCACCTCCGGTGAACGTGAGCGGCCAGAGCGCTCCTGCCACACAGAATGTCCAGTTTAGCGGGCAGGTAGCCACCGTCAGCGATGCGGCAGCCACACAACCTGGCCAGCTCAGTGCCAGCATCGACTGGGGCGATGGCTCCTCTACGCCACAAGCGATGGTGAGCGGGGCCAACGGGACCTTCACCATCAGCGGCAGCCATACCTATGCCACAGCGACCAGCTTCACCATCACCGTCACCGTGACTGATACGACGACCAGGCAGATCGGCAGCGGCGGCGGCACCGTCAGGGTGAACCCGCCTCCGGTGAACGTGAGCGGCCAGAACATCACTGCCACAGCGGGTATCCAGTTTAGCGGGCAGGTGGCCACCGTCAGCGATGCGGCAGCCACCGACCCCAGTCAGCTCAGCGCCACCATTGATTGGGGGGATAAAACCGGCTCCACTACCGGGACAGTAAGCGTGGCCAATGGGACCTTCACCGTCACTGGCAGCCATACCTATGCCACAACAGGCAGCTTTAAAATCACCATCACCGTGACTGATACGACAACCAGCCAGACCGGGACGGGAACAGGTACGGCCACTGTGTATCCGCCTCTGGGGTAAGTGAGCGGCCAGAGCATCACCACGCCAGCTGGTCTGCTTCTGGAACTGGCATTACCTTTACACCCCCAAACAGTTTCAGAGCACAAAGCAGTTTCGCAACAACTTTGTTGAATACTAAAAACAATGATTGAAAAATTAGAATAAATCTGATACACTATCAGTGGGGTAATATAGTGTATTCGACTCACCACGAGAGCGATTATTTCCTGTAACACGGCATATTCAGTACCTGGGGGAACTATTATGCAACGCTGTGGATTCTGTGGCTCAGAGCAACCCATCTACGCACACTATTGTGGCAACTGCGGTCACATGCTGGGTGACAGAACCCGGTCGGCCACCGGCGTCGCTCATCCTCAAACCCCACCTCTGTTCAGCAATCCGTCCCATTCGATCACTGCAAATGCAGGAACCGGCCAGGAGCATATGGATTCCACCGTTCAGAGCAGTTGGCCGGAGTGGGGAACGATGCAAAATAGTCCGCAGTTTCCAGAACGCCAGCCCGGAGACCGCCGGGATGTCCTGCCCGATGTGCTCTTGCCGGGCCTGTTACTTGGACAGATCCAGGTGCCGCCCGCCGGACAGGTACCGATGGTCCAGGGAACTCCCCAGGTAAGTGGCGTGCCATTCGTGCAGGGCACGCCCCCAGCGGCGGGCAGCCCCGCCTCTTCCGCCGGGCAGGGCCTTGCTCATCTCGCTCATGGCGCTGCTTCATCGATGTCTCCCCAGGCACCAACCTGGGAGCCTCAAATACCATACCATGATCCACTACAACACCCCCAGCCAACACCGCCTCCCCATCCAGTACACCATCCACAGCCTACGCCACCGCCGCCACATGCGCCCCATCATCACCATCACAGCGGCCCGCTGCATACGCACAAAGAGCATGTTCCTCATCATCATGGCACTACTGCCGGGGCTACTACCAAATTAGCTGTTGGGACTGCAACTAAGTGGCTCATTGTGGGGCTGACTGCGCTTATCGTCATAGCTACCGGTGGCATACTGCTGGTGCTTGCAAGCTCTCCAGGCCTTTCCCTTAGCGGGAGTAACGTCGTTTCCACCGGAAGCATTTTACATCTGCATGGCCAGGGCTTCCTGCCAGGCGGCAGCGTGACGCTAACACTCGATAACAGTATGCCTGTCGCGTCAACTGGACAGGCAGCAGGAAATACCACACATGCTGCCAGCTCTTCGCTGCTGCTGGTCGCTGGAGAAGAACTGCAAGCGGCTGGGAATACGAGCATCTCCGTAAGCGTCACAGGTGCCTTCGATGCCAATGTCATAGTTCCAGCCAGCTGGTCCCCCGGAACGCATACCATCCATGCAACGGAGAATCTCGGTTCGCGCAGTGCTAACTTGCATTTCACGCTAGTTCCGCCGCCGGCAAAGCTGATTGTTAAACCTGCCACGCTCAATTTTGATCCATTACAAGTGGGTGGTAAAGCCGTGCTGCCGGTAGCAGTAAGCAACGCAGGGCAGGCCAGTTTGAACTGGAGCGCCCTTGTCGATAGTTCTGCAACGAAGTGGTTGACGCTGCAAAAAAGCTCCGGTACGATTGATTTCCAGGGATCAAATCAATTCATCAATGTCACAGCAAATACCAGCAACCTGAAGGCGGGTTCTTACCATACCATCATCTTCATTTATTCAAATGGCGGTGATGCACAGGTACTGGTTAATCTGAACGTGGTTTCTCAGAGCGTGAAGAAGCAGGCTCACCTGAGCGTGACGCCGCAGAGCCTTGACTTTGGGCAGCTCTTAGCCAATCAACAGGTGACGCAGGGTATATCTATAAGCAACCCTGGTGAACTCCCACTCACCTGGAAGGCCGATACAGGAGGAACGAGTTGGTTAACGTTGGATACAACTAAGGGCACGGTGCAAACCGGTGGTCTACCACAGAACATCCAGGTAACAGCCAACACCACAGCTCTGGCAGCAGGGAGTTACTCTGGCACGGTCAATATCACCTCGAATGCCGGAAATACCGCAGTAGCCGTCACACTCGTTGTGACCGGCGTAACGCCGACGCCCCCACCCAGCACGACGTCCCCACCCAGCCCAATACTCTCACCTACCAGACCTCCAGGGACGACACCTCCACCCTCACCTTCTCCAGCACCGTCGCCCTCGCCTTCTCCGTCTCCGTCACCATCGCCCTCGCCCTCGCCTTCTCCGTCTCCATCACCCTCACCGGCGGTCCCTCCTGCATGGTCGGTCAGCCCAACCAGCTTAGATTCAAGCACTTGTGGGGTAACAGCCCCGTGTACAGTGACTCTGACGGAGAACCCGAGTTCCACGGGTAATCAGAACGGCACATTCACCTTTACGGCTTCAGGTGCAGCCCAGCCGCAATCCCTCCCAGTATCGTGGAGTTGTACGCAGCCAAAGATCACTGTGACGCCAACCAATATAGACCCAACTTTGAGCAACTGTACACTAAATAGCGATGGCACCTACACCTGCACTGTGACGGTGGGCGAGACTTCGCCAGGCAATTTGAACTGGTTTTCTTTTGTAGGTATAGGCGGAACAGGAACGTCAATAAACCCGTCAAGCGGCACGCTCACGGCGAGCAATCCGCAACAGCAAGTGACCATCTCGTCTATTCCTTGTGGGAGCGATAGCTTTACCTTCACAGATCAGAACAATAATATGGTGACGGTGCAGTGGAGCTGCGGCTCATAGGGATCAGTTCTTGACGGCGCTCGCGAATATACGGTATGCTGTTCGACGGAAAAGTTGTCAAGGAAATAGAGATGCCCTCATTTTTTTCTAATCATCACCAGGCGAGAGACTCTCACCTTGCAAAGGTTAGCCACGCTGTTCATCACATACAGAGGCGAAAGCTTCCTCTCGCGACTCTGCTGGTTGAACGTGGCTTTTTTGAAAATATTGACGAAGCACAGCGCTGGGTTATGGCCGGAAAGGTCCTGGTGAACGGCCAGCTTCTTGATAAGCCGGGAATGACTGTTCCCTCTGATGCGATCCTGCGCGTCCGTGGAAGGTCTCGCTACGCCAGTCGCGGAGGATACAAACTGGAGGCTGCGCTTGCACATTTTGCAATTGATGTCAAAGGGGGTGTAGCGCTCGATTGCGGAGCATCCACCGGCGGATTCGCCGATTGTCTATTACAGCACGGCGCTGCCCTGGTCTACGCCGTAGAAGCCGGTCATGGACAACTCACCGGTCGTCTGCGTGCTGATCCGCGTGTTCGCAACTTAGAACGTACCAATCTGAGCGATCTGGATGCAAACCTGCTTGATCCCCCTCCGTCGCTCATCACCCTCGATCTCTCGTACCTTTCGCTCACCAGGGCATTGCCTATCGCTGCCACTTTGCTTGCTCCACAAGGAGGGCAGGTTCTAGCACTAGTAAAGCCTCTTTTTGAGGTAGAGAGTTCACAAGCGAGAAGGACTGGACACATCGATGATCCAGCCCAGCTTGTTGCAGCGCTTCGTCGCGTACTGGCTGCCGGCGAAGCAGCAGGATTAACTCCACATGGCATTGCCAAACTTGCCTTACAACCACGTCGCGGGGTGACCGAATTCTTTGTCTTCTGCGGGCGCGGTCTCAACCACCCGCCTTACTCCTATGATGACGCTGCCTTGCAAACGCTCATCGAGGGGCCAGGTATCGGCAAAGCCGCTGAGGGAGCAGACTAGCCATCCTGTACTCCCCCTCCCCACTGCCTGCGTGGTAGCAGGTATAATAGTTGCAGTATTCTCAAAGCGGAGCGAGCAGTCACCCCCTGCCCCCTCTCCATCAAAGATGGAGAGGGGGCAGGGGGTGAGGCCATACAACTCCACAGGCCCTTTCACAGGATACACTCTACACCGGATTACCGAAGAGGTCAAAGGATCTTATTCCGACCGGAAACGCACTGCGTGCTAGTGCTGCGCACTCATCCGGTCGGAGCTGTAGTATTGATAAGGAGACAAAAGATGCAGACCGATATCATTTCTCACCCGGCCCCGGTGCGTTGGGGCGTAATCAGCCTCGCTAACATAGGCTTCAGGCGTGTCATCCCTGCCATACTTAACTCTCCAGAAGCGCAATTGGTTGCTGTCGCCAGCCGTAATCCTGAACACGCAAAAGAGTTATTGGCCCATATCCCTGATTTGCGCATCTATGGTGACTACGAAAGCCTTATCAACGATCCCGACATCGAGGCAGTCTACGTCCCATTGCCCAACAGCCTGCATGCAGAATGGACCATCAGAGCATTGGAAGGCGGCAAGCATGTCCTATGTGAGAAGCCCTTAGCAGTCACCGTAAAGCAGGGTACATCGATGGTTGAAGCTGCTCGAGTCAACAACAGGCTGCTCATGGAAGCATTTATGTATCGTTTCCATCCGCAGACCATCTGGGCCTTGGAACAGGTACATGCCGGCCGTATCGGATCGGTCAAATTAGTGCGCTCCTCATTTTCCTTCAATATACTCTTACCACCGCGTCCACATGATATTCGATTGCAGGCGGACCTGGCTGGCGGCTCGCTCCTGGACGTTGGATCCTACACCGTCAATTTCTGCCGTGCCGTCTACGGGCATCCCCCTGTTGCCGTCGCCGCTCGCGTCTATACTCCTGCCGCAGGTGAAGTAGAACGCTCCGCCAACGCCGTTCTCGATTTCGGCAATGGCCGTTTTGGCCTGATCGATGCCAGCTTCGAACTGCCTACACGCCAGGTATCGGAGATCATTGGGGAGGCTGGCACTATAACCATTCCGGTTCCTTTCGTGCCAGGCCACGCCGAGAGCGAAGTGGTGCTCACCCTCGAAGACCAGGTGATTCACCAGCGCATCGCGCATGTCGATCCATACCGGCTCGAGGTCGAGCATTTCGGAGCGTGTGTGCGTTCCGGTGCTCAACCAGCGTTTAGCCTGGGAGAAACCATAGAAAACCTCGCTACCATTGAGGCCATCTACCAATCCGCCGGTTACCCCTGGCCTATTTCGTAGGGGCGGATTCCTGCTTTTCTAGTTTCTTCGACAGGATCACGCCAGTATTCAGCCCGATCGTGTGCAACCCGCCAAAAAAGCGCGCGTGTTCCATCTTAATGCAGCGGTCCTGCACGAAGATCAGCCCGGCCTCATGCGCCCGCTTTCCCACCTCGTCGTTGCGAATACCCAGTTGCAGCCACAGCACCCTGGCTCCAATCGCAATGGCTTCCTCCGCTACCGGCGGTACGCCCTCCGCTTTACGAAACACATCTACAATCTCAATCTCTTCTCCCGCCTCTTTCGCCTCCGTCAATGAGGCATAGACACGCTTGCCTAACAGTGTTTGCCCGGCATACTTCGGGTTGACAGGGATAATGTCGTAACCCTCAGCCTGCAGGTAGATGGCGACAAAATGGCTGGGGCGATACTGGTCAGCCGAAATACCGACAATAGCGATATGCCGGTATTGTTGCAACAACGTCAAGCGGTCATACATATCGGGTATTTGAATACTCATGCAGTCAATCCTGTGGTCAAACCAACGATGCCATGCTGGTTATAGATAGTTCACCGTTCTTAAAACATTTTGCTGAGCAAGAGAGGTAAACCATTCTCATGCTGCTCCATAATCATATGCGAAACTCGAAGAAAAATCAAAAACCCGGTTGCAGCCACGGCTTCTGTGTATAGTATCCCTTTGTTACGTTGATGTAATTGATTGCGCCTTGATCGTACCAGGTCCCGCTAAACCAGAATCCAAGGCATCCCCAGATATCGCCTGCATGATAGCTTGGGTATCCCGCTGCCGGTGTGCTTTGATATAAATAGTCTGCCCAGCCCTCGTAACAATTGCGTAGCCACCCATACACAAAATCTGCACTGAACGCGGTATCATCGCGACTCATGGGCCATTCGCTTTGAAAATAGGTATACTTTATCTGGAGAATGCCGTAGCTTTGGTAACAGCTTGTTCCATTCCATGTCCCGGGCGGGCAGAGGCTCTGGCTGTTGGTATAGTCTCCCAAATGACTCTGATGCCAGGTAGACTCTGTCACCGCCTCTGCCCTGACAATGTTCGGATCAATGCCCCATTTGCACGCGACCCATTGCAGGATTTCATCTGTTGTACCTGTGAAGTTGCCGGTTACTCGCTGGCGCAGGCTATCCGATTTGTCATCCATGCCAATTAAGGGGTTCCAGGGATGTAAATTCGCAATTTGTGCAGCGGTTGGTACCTGGTGGTTGGCAGCATAATTGTCAGGTCGAGGTTCAAAAGCAGACCTGGTTACATTTGAGGCGCATGTGCTGTCGCCTGGTAACGCACTGCCAGGAGGAAGAGTCGTGTAATTAATGCCCGTAGGCGTTGTTGCAGCCGGAGAAGGTTGTTGATTGGTTGGCCTGGGAGTAGGCGTCCTAACGGAAGAGTGGCCCGCTGTAGGCGTGATTGCGTGAGGTTGTATTGAGATCGTATAGGAAAACGAAGTTGGGCTGCTCGCCGGCTTGATACTCTGATCCTGAATCCTTGGATCATAACCACGGAGTAAAAAGCCACTGGCCAGTGAGAAAATACTTCCGCCAATCAGGATGATAAACAATGGCACAAGCCACCTGAGTCTTTGCCTGTTTAGCTTCATCAGTCTCTCTGCTTACCTTAACTACAAATCTATTGGTCGTCCCACCTGGTACGACGATACTGCTTGCCTGTTCGTAGTTCCTATAGTACTTATAGATGGGGTAAGTTTTTATGGTTGATGTGATACCATAATAGTGTGCATATTGAGTAAGGGCACATATCACGAGAGGAACTTACCATGCCAGAAGTCGACAGCGATCACGTCTTTGGCTTCGATACCCTATCCGTTCACGCCGGGCAGCGGCCAGACCCGGCCACGGGTGCCAGAGCCGTGCCGATCTATCAGACCACCTCCTACGTTTTTGACGATACCGATCACGCAGCACACCTGTTCGCCCTGCAGCGCTTCGGCAATATCTACACGCGCATTATGAACCCTACCACTGCCGCTTTTGAGGAGCGTATCGCCGCGCTCGAAGGCGGAACGGGGGCGCTCGCCACAGCATCAGGCATGGCGGCGCAGATGGCAACGATGATGACGCTGCTCCGTCCGGGTGACGAGCTTGTCTCTTCCAGCAGTCTTTATGGGGGCACGCACACACAATTCGACCTGACACTGCGTACGTGGGGCATCAACACCATCTTTATCGACAGCACCGATCCCGAAAATTATCGCCGTGCCCTGACACCACGCACGCGTGCCTTTTATGGCGAGACGATAGGCAATCCACGCGGCGATGTGCTCGATATACGTGCCGTCGCAGATATCGCTCATGAAGCAGGCATCCCATTGATTGTGGACAGCACCTTTGCCACGCCCTATCTCTGTCGTCCCTTTGAACATGGAGCCGACATCATCGTGCACTCGGCAACAAAATTCATCGGCGGCCACGGCAACTCTATCGCCGGCGTGCTGATCGAAGCGGGCAAGTTCCCCTGGGACAACGGCAACTTCCCCCATATCGTCGATCCCTCGCCCGGCTATCATGGCGTGCGCTTTTATGAGACGTTCGGCGACTTTGGCTTCGTCATGAAGGCCAGGTGCGAGACCGTGCGCGACACCGGCGGCTGCCTCAGCCCCTTTAACGCCTTTCTGCTCTTACAGGGATTAGAAACGCTTTCGCTGCGCATGGAACGCCACTGTCAAAACGCGCTGCGCGTAGCCCAGTTTCTCCAGGAGCACCCGGCCGTGAGCTGGGTCAACTACCCCGGGCTACCCGGTGATCCATCCTATGAACTCGCCAAACGCTATCTGCCGCGCGGCGCAGGCTCCATCTTCACCTTCGGCGTCAAAGGAGGCTACGAGGCAGGCAAAACGGTTATCAACAACGTGCGCTTATTCTCCCACCTTGCCAACGTGGGCGACACGCGCAGTCTCATTATTCACCCAGCCAGCACCACCCACCAGCAACTTTCGGAAGAAGACCAGCTGGCAGGCGGGGTGACCCCCGACCTCATCCGCCTCTCCATCGGCATCGAGAACATAGAGGACATCCTGTGGGATCTGGATAATGCGCTAAAAGCGACCATGAAAAAAGTGTGAGGTTCGCCCTACCATTCATCTGAGCGGTAGGGCGAACCTGATAGAGGGCAACGGCGCGCAACAGGCTATTGCTGTGGCGTTTGCCCACCTGCAATATACTGTGTGAGTGCCAGGAGCACACATCAGCGCACTTTCTCAGTCTTAATCTTCCAGGTGCCATTCTCATTGACTAGGGTATAGTCAGCGACCACTGAGGCCCCATTAGAAGCGGTATAGCTAATGGTTCCGGTACCTGCCGTATCGTTGACATTGCTTACCATGCAGCCAGTTATCTTAATGGTACTGAAATTGCTCGCAAACTGGGATTCCGTTTCCTGGCTTTGGGCAGCACTGGAGAGCTCATTGTAGGCGCCCTGGTAATCTCCAGCCTTGAGATCAGTACAATAGGTACTCAGAGTAAGCGTTGGAGTAGAGCGTACTTGCTCGGTCTTAATCTTCCAGGTGCCATTCTCATTGACCAGCGTATAGTCGGCAACCAGTGAGACTCCATTAGAAGCGGTATAGCTAATGGTTCCGGTACCTGCCGTATCGTTGACATTGCTCACCATACAGTCAGTCAGATGTCCAGAGCTGTAATTGGCCGCAAACTGGGCTTTCGTTTCCTGGCTTTGGGCAGCACTGGAGAGCTCATTGTAAGCGCCCTGGTAATCTCCAGCCTTGAGATCAGTACAATAGGTGTTCAGGGTAAGCGTTGGAGTAGAGCGTGGTTGTTGACTGGTAATCTTTGAGCCGCCATTCTCATCAGCCAACTTATAGTCAACGATCAATTTACTCCCTTGACCAAGGGTATAGTTAATCGTGCCAGTGCCTGCCCCATCATCGACACTCGTCACCGTACAGCTAGTTATCTTACCCATACCCTCATTGGAAGCGTATCCAGCAGCAAACTGGGCTTCAGCGCCAAACTTGCTTTGCAGACCACTGTCAAGCTGATTGAAGGCCGTCTGGTAATCGCCGCTCTTAAGGGCGTTACAGAAGGCGTTTAGGGACTTGGTCGGCGTCGAACGATTCACATAGGCAATGACCCCAAAGAGAACGAGGCCGATCACCACTAACCCACCGATAGCGCCCAGGATGATCCAGAGTCCACGACGATTCGGTCGCTGTGTTGGGGGGGCGGTGACAGGCGCACCAGGATAGGAAGCACCTTGCGGATAGCTGTATGGCTGAGAACCAACATAAGCTGGAGGTGGGGGTGGCGCCTGATAGGCTCCTGGTTGGACATCTGCACCATAACCGGAGACAGGAGCGCCGTAGTAGGGAGAAGCTTGCGGATAGCTTGCTTGTTCGTAGCCAGGTGAAACAGGCGGTGGGGGTACCTGATAGGCTCCTGGTTGTTGAATATCTGCGCCATAACCGGTGTAAGACGGTGAAGGAGCCGCAACCGTAGGAGTATAGGAGGAATCATTTCCCTGCTTGGAGCCAGCATAGACAGTTGGGTCGATTTCAGACATGCCAGGCACATCATAAGTGAACCGTGTATCACCTACGCCTACGATATCACCTGCATGAAGCAGGCTCGGCACATTACTCGTAAGCCGCTGGCCATTGACAAAGGTGCCATTCGTGCTTCCCAGGTCAACAATGGCATAAATGGCATAGTCCTGTCCCTGCGGGCGAATTTCGGCATGAAGTGATGACACCTTAGGCTCAGCCAGGACCAGCTGATTGCCGGGTGTGCGGCCGATGGTCAATGGAGTTGGTCCCAGCTCAACTTGCCCAAATGGTCCGTTGAGTACTGCTTTCATTAACATTTTCCGTCCTCTCGTGATGCTCAATACTCTGTGTTTGATGACGCAGGAAGCCATCAGAACTTCCAGCTTACTTACTAGATTCAATTACCCTTAAAACGATGTGAGTCTCTATTTTTCAGCTACCAATTGCCTAAGGTACTATCCTGCCTATCCTTGCGCCGGGATAAGGCCCAACTGTTGCACCAAACCCAAAGCGTCCGCGTTTTCCCAGCCTTCGACGACCTTGCCATCAACCATGCGGTAGATGAAACGCGTTACAACAGGTTGTCTTCCATTCCCCGCCGTCCGACCATCAGGATCAATTCGTTCTCCGTGCGGCACATGCCATCCGGCGTGGTAAATTGCTGTGCAGCCTCCGCGATTGCCCGCCAGACCTCTGCCTTCCGCTCGACTGGGTACCTGGCCAGCAGAGCATTAATCTGAACCAATACTTCCTGGAGAAAGCGTACGTACTCATCGATAGAAGTCCAATCAAGTGTCAGCGTCATGGGTTCAGTGTACACTTGTGTGAAGCCAGCCTGCGTGAGTACTTGCGTCACACGATCTGTGTCGGCCAGGCTAAACGGACCGGGCATTCCTGGAGGAGGCGGTGGCACTTGAAGTTCTCGCATCGCTACTGCCATTGGCATGCTGACAAATGGAACCTTTTGTGCCGGGCCCCAGACGGCCGCGGTGAGTCGCCCGCCAGGTACCAACAGGTTGCGCATCCTTTCCAGTGAGGTCTGCAGATTGGGCAGGTACATCAGGCCGAGCCGGCAAAGGATGACATCGAAGCTCTGTTCTGACAGGTCAAGCTCCTCTGCATCCATCTCCCGGAAGTCGATGTTGTGAATTCCCAGCTCCGCCACTCGCATTCGAGCGATATCGAGCATTTGTGAGGCCATGTCAATCGCGACGACCCCTCCAGCAGGCCCAACCATGCGGGCGGCAGTGACAGCAGGCTCGCCCAGGCCTGTAGCTACATCTAACACCTGCTGGCCAGGCCGTATTTCGGCCAGTTCCATCATGCGATCACTGATCGGCTGCAGTCCTGGCCCAATAACCTACCCCCAGTCCTTCCAGCCAGCGGCAGCAGCGCTCCACTCTTTCTGTTGTCCAGCCTTATATCTTGTTGGATCAAATTGTTGTGTACTCATAGTTTGCCTCCTGTTGCCTATCCTTTCTTTGAATGTTCACCCAGGGCAAGCAGTCCTTGCCCTGTGCATTGTTCTCATCTCCATCCACTGTGGAGATGGTATGGGACTACATTTTTTAGCCACCAATTGCCAGAGCAAGATACTATCCAGGCTGCCCTGGCACAGGGATCAGGCCGAGTTGTTCCAGCATGCTCAGGCGATCAGCGTAGCCTTCGACCCGCGGTGTATTCTTCCTGGATCGCTTGACGCAAGCTCCCCAGGTCAAGGCTCGGTTCTGTCAGTAGACCATCTCTCATGATACCCTCCTCATATCCCCGCCCTTTGAAGCCAGACAGGATGTGCCAGCCACAGTATCCCAAGCAGCAGGAGTATGATCCCAATGACCGGGCTCAGACGCTTGCCACCTGGCACCGTCTTTTCGATCACCATGGCGCCCGTCAGCGCAGCCATCCCTGCCAGATTGCCCACGCCGACCCCGAACATGACCAGCATCAAGGCCCAACAACAGCCCAGGCAGAACCCCCCATGGCGTAACCCCAGGTGCCACGCCGTACCCACACCCTTCCGGTAATAGTGCAGGAAGAACCCCAGGGGCGTGCGGCACATGTCCAGGCAGCGCTCCTTGAGGGGGCTGAACTGGAACAGACCGGCGATGGCAAAGGTCACTGCGCCGATGAGCCAGGAATGAAATGCCAACCACGGCCACAGTGCCACCAGACGATGCACCAGTGTATCTCCGAGAAAGGCCCCGGCGGCAAAG
>WNFT01003077.1_pt1 | contig 14374 bp, 16 predicted proteins | sample 5400191 | NCBI WGS metagenome assembly WNFT01 (sample SAMN13153359, study PRJNA577476) | soil metagenome | isolation source: 80 cm saprolite under Madrone tree | place: USA:California | collected 2016-06-14
CGTTGAGCACCTTCCGCGCCGAATCGATCTCGCCAGGAGTTAATTATAAATCGGCGTGCCGATTTCGCGCGTTAATTGCCGGAAGCGAGCGATCATGCGCGCGCTGATCGGTCCGGGCTTTCCGTTCCCGATCAAACGTCCGTCCGCTTTGATAACTGGGATGATCTCCGCTGCCGTTCCGGTGAGAAAACATTCATCCGCGATGAAAACATCGTGCCGAGTGATGTCGGCCTCCGTGATCTTGATCCCAAGTTCCGCCGCCATCTCAAAGACAATTAATCGCGTAATCCCGCGCAATGCGCCGGCCGCGATGGGCGGCGTGAAAATCTGACCGCGCTTGACGACGAAAATGTTATCCGCCGTGCATTCGGCCACATTGCCGGCGTCATTTAACATGAGCCCTTCGTCCGCCCCGGCCAGATTCGCTTCGATCCGCGCCATCACGTTGTTCAAATAATTGAGCGATTTGACCGCCGGATTGAGCGCGCCGGGACTTGTGCGCCGCGTCGCGCAGGTCACCACCGTCAATCCTTTTTGATAAATCTCCGGCGAATAAAGCGTGATGGTCGAAGCAATGATGATCACGCTGGGCCGCTTACATTGCGCAGGATTCAGACCGAGATTGCCAATGCCGCGCGTGACCAGCAAACGAATATAACCATCGCGCAACTGATTCTGCCGGACGGTCTCGAGCAGCGCCTCCGTCATTTCGTGCATCGACATCGCAATTTCGAGACAAATCGAGCGCGCTGAATCCCAGAGCCGCTCCAGATGTCCCTCGAGGCGGAAGACTCGCCCGTTGTAAAAGCGAATGCCCTCGAAAATTCCATCGCCGTAAAGCAGACCGTGATCGAACACGGAAATCTTCGCGTCCGCTTCGGAATAAAATTTTCCGTCAATGTAAATTTGTAATTGCTTCGAGTGCGCCGCCGTAATTTTCCTGGAAAGTTTTCCAGCTGGCGTGGTCGTTTCGAGCGGCGCGGGTTCATCGACTAGGGCGCCCGTAGTTCGTTCAGCATCTTTAGTGAGCATGGGAAAACTTCTGGTGATTCGGTGCCCAATTCAAGGGGAAAGGTTGAAGCGTTAAACAGTTGAAGGGTTGAAGCGGATTAGCTCCTCCAATCGCTCCAACGCTTCAACGCGATTGTCGATCTTCGGCATGATCGCGTGTGAACGGAACAAATTTCACCGGAATGACCGCTTTCTGCTTAATTTTTCCGCCGCGTTTCTCCAGCAAGTACAATATCTGCGCGCCAGTCTTGCCGACCGGAATGATCATGCGGCCGCCTTCCTTTAATTGTTCGACGAGCGGCTGCGGTACGTGATCGGGTGCGGCCGTGACGATGATCCCATCGAAGGGTGCGTGTTCCGGCCAGCCTTTGTAACCATCGCCGGCTTTCACATGCACGTTGTTGTAACCGAGCTCGCGCAATAAAACTTCAGCGTGTTGCGCGAGTGGTCGCACAATTTCGATTGTGTAAACCTCACCGGCCAATTCCGAAAGGATGGCGGCCTGATAACCGGAGCCGGTGCCGATCTCGAGCACGCGATCGCTCGCCTTCGGTTGAAGTCGTTGCGTCATGAGGGCGACGATGAACGGCTGCGAAATTGTCTGCCCGTAACCGATCGGCAGCGGCCGATCCTCATATGCGCTATTGCGCAACTCGTTCGGCACAAATTTTTCGCGCGGCACCTTTGCCATTGCTCGCAAAGTGTGCGGATCGTCGATCCCGCGGCTCCGGAGCTGGTGCTCGACCATTGCGCCAGCGGATGAGCTGAACGTTCCTCTTCCGGTGCCGCGAACGGTCCATTGGTCGGCCTGCGAGTCGGGTCCCTGCGCTGGAGAGAGCCCAACACTGCCGAAGCAAGTCAGCAACACTACAAGGCCAAACCGCGTCATTGCGGAAAATATCCTGACGAAAAAAGCTGTCGTCCAGTCGCTCTTAGCCCAACACGCCGTCGGCGATGTGCAATTGACGGTCGCCGCGTGCGGCCAGGCGAGCATCGTGCGTCACGACGAGCAACGTTTTGTTCCGCTCACGCGCAACATTCAAAAGAAGATCGACAATTGCATCGCCGGTTTTGGAATCGAGATTGCCGGTTGGTTCGTCCGCAAAAATAATAGCGGGATCGTTCGTCAAGGCCCGGGCAATAGCGACGCGTTGCTGTTCGCCTCCGGAAAGTTCCGCGGGCAAATGTTGCATGCGGTCGCCCAAACCGACGGCGCGCAAACTTTCTTCCGCGCTTTTAATTGTCGATCTTCGCCCGATCATTCCAGGCAGCGAAACATTTTCTACCGCAGTCAGTTCCGGGAGCAAAAAATAACCCTGGAAAACGAAACCCATCTTTTCGTTGCGCAACCGCGCTTGCCAGGCTGAGCTGCCGTTGTAGAGCAACTGGCCTTCAAACTCCACCGAGCCGGATTCCGGTCGTTCCAATCCGGCGAGGGTGTAAAGCAGCGTCGTTTTTCCCGCGCCCGACACGCCGCAAAGAAAAACCGCTTCCCCATGCGCGATCTCCATCGAGATTCCGCGCAGCACTTCAATCCGGCGCGCGCCCATGCGGAAAGATTGGAAAAGATCGCGCGCGATAAGTTGCGGAGCGGACGGTTGCATCGAGAAGATTCTATCTGCCGCAGAAAAAGGCGCGAGACAAGCCGCCTCCGCGATTTTTGAGCGACCGCAAAGACAGCCGTGACGGCTTGTCATGGCAGACAGTGCTTCCCAAGCCCTGCGGGCGATGCCGCGACGGCAAGATGCCCGTCTGTCATGACAGGGGAGGACGCCTATCTTCCGCACAAAAAAAAGCCGCCGAGGAGGCAATTCCCCGCGGCGGCTTTTCGTAATCCAACTCTGGTTACGTCATCCCCAACGAGGCGAGCGTTGGTTCATCGACAGCCGAGGTGATATATAAACCATGGTCGCGCTGGTAGTCCGCGATAGCCGCGCGCGTGAGGGGCCCAAGCAGACCGTCCACTTCGCTGTGATAATATCCCTGCTCTTGCAGTGCCGTCTGCACATTGGCAACCACCTGATCGGGCGGCAGATTGTTATAGCCGTAGATCGGTCCGTCATATGGATAATACGAGTAGCCGGGATCGTAGCCCCAAGCTGGATACCAGAACCCGAAGTTCCAGTAATACCATCCCCCACCGATGAGTACGATGCGACTGTAATGGTGTCCCCACCAAACCCTGTCGTGCCACTGGGACCTGTAAGTCCTGAAGGCTTGGTAATGCTGGCCTTGCCAATTCTGACTGCCCTGAATCCGATTGTTCGCTTTGAACTTCACACTCGCAGTCGCCGGATTGGGTTTGTTTGCGAGGTTGAAGTGCCGGGCCTGGAACCGCTGCGCGTTTGCCTGGCCATGCGCCGCCCCACGAGATGGCACGGTCGAGACGTTGCGCTGCGTTTGCAGCCGCGCGTTGCCTGCCGGGGTGATTGCATGTTGCGGAGGATGACCCGCGGGGGCCATCGCATGTTGTGAAGGATGACCCGCCGGGTGGCCCGCCGGGGCGACTGCATGTTGCGCATGTTGCGCCGCGTGCGCGGGTGTGGCGGCCTTCTTCTTTGGTGCTGGCTTGTTCTCGTTTTGTTCTTCCGCGCCCGGGGCGATGGAGGCAAGTGCAAGACAGCTAGCTAAAACAAAAAACATTTTCATAATCGTGTTCATAATTCTGTGACTTCCAATTTCTTCGACTCTGCGAGGTTGGTATTTATTCAACGTTGCTGCAAGACTTTTTGGATGCCCAAAAAAGCCAAAAACTAAAGCCGAGGCGCTCCATTGGAGCCGTAACTAACGTTGTTGCCGCACCGCTTCGAAGAGCACCACCGCGACCGCGGTCGCAAGATCTCCTGACAAAGCAAAGAGCCGCATGGTGAAGCACACCATGCGGCTCTCGAATACTTTTGTGAATTAAGCCAAACCGAGCGACGCCAGCGTCGGCTCGTCAACTGCAGAAGTGATCGCTAGCCCGTGGTCAGCTTGAAAGGCCGCGATTGCCCGTCGGGTCATCGGACCGAGAACTCCGTCAATCGGCCCAGAGTAATAACCGTCGCGCTGCAATTGCGCCTGCACGTTCACGATCACCTGATTGGGCGCGAGGTCATTGTAGCCATAGATGGGGCCGTCATAAGGATAGTAAGCTCCCGAAGCGTAACCCCAGGCCGGATACCAGTAACCAGCGTCCCAATACCACCAGCCGCCACTGACAAAGACGATCTGGCTGTAACGGCTTCTCCACCAGCCGCGATCGTGCCATTGTCTGTGATAATTACGAAACGCGGCGTACGAACGGCCGCTGAAGCGGGCGCCTTGCCAGTTGTTGGTAACCCTCGCATTTCTCGCCACGTTTTGCTCACGGACCATCGCCAGATTTCTTCCGCGATTAAACGCGGCCTTTCGCTGACGATTGATCGTCACATTTCGCTCACGGGCAACTGCGGCACTGCGTTCACGATTGAAACTCCCTGCGCGATTTACGCGGAGGTTTCGTTCGCGATCAATCGCAACCTCGTTCCGGGTCCGGACGCGACTCGTTCTAACGTTCGCCACGCCTCGCTCGCGAACCGTCGCACTCGTCCGCGGATGAAACCGCGCGGCCGAAACGCTGCCTTGCGTTCTCACCGCTGCGGCGCTTCTTACCGTCGCGCCGCCCGTTCTTGCGTGCTGAACGCTCGTTGCGCCGCGCGCCTTTGCCTTACTCTTAGCACTGGTGGTGCCCTGAACTTGCTCGCCCCACGCCGTAAGCGCCAGCGCAAGCGTTCCAATACATATACATATTGAATATAGAATGCTCTTCATAGTTTTCCCTCAACTTTCCGTTAGGAGGTTAGACAATTTTAGAGAGCACTTATTCAACATCGTTAACTATCGCGCTCGGCGCACCTTGCTGGTGCCCCTGCAGGGGCCGCCGTCCTTGGCGCCAATCAACGCGAACCGATTCCGGCGTTTCACAGAAAACGCCCTACAACAAAGATGACGTTCGTCACCGTCGCTGACGAACGGCCTCGAACAAGACAACCGCCACCGCGGTCGCCAGATTCAGGCTGCGCGTGCTGTGCATCGGGATTGTGATGCAACGGTCGATGTTCGCCGCGAGCAAATTCTCCGGCAGACCTTTCGTTTCGCGGCCGAAAACGAGAAAATCATCCGGCCTAAACGCGACATCGTAATAGGCGCGCTTGGTTTTCGTCGTCAGAAAGAAATAACGCGTATTCGGCGACTGCATACGTCGCAGGTCATCGAACGAATTCCAGAGTCGCACCTTCACTTCGTCCCAATAATCAAGCCCGGCGCGTTTCAATTGCCGATCGTCAAGGGAAAACCCGAGCGGCTTTACCAGGTGCAACGTTGATTGGGTCGCCATGCAGAGCCGACCAATGTTGCCGGTGTTCGGCGGAATTTCCGGCTCAATTAAAACTACATTGAACATGGTGGATCGGCCGCTCCGCGGGCGATGCTAAATAAAATGCGGCTGCGCCGCCTAATTTATCATCGAGCAAGGGACTGCTCGATCCACCTACAGTTTGCTCGCGACGAATTTCTCCAACTTGACCACATCGGCGGCAAATTTGCGTATCCCCTCGCCCGTTTTCTCGTACGCCATCGCGTTGTCGTTCAGCATCCAACGGAACTTCTTCTCGTCCAGCTCAAGCTTCTCGACCTTTGCCGACTTCGCTTTCTCGGGATCGAGTTTGCGTTCGAGCTGTTCCGTCGATTCGGAAAGTTCCTTCATCAACTCGGGGCTGATGGTCAGGCAATCACAGCCCGCCAATTCCCGAATCTGGCCGGTGTTGCGGAAACTCGCGCCCATCACTTCGGTCGGGATGCCGAATTCCTTGTAGTAGGCATAAATCTCCGTGACCGATTGCACTCCGGGATCTTCCGCGCCCTGATAATCGCGCTTGTTCTCCTTTTTGTACCAATCGTAAATCCGGCCGACAAACGGAGAGATCAGCTGCGCCTTGGCTTCGGCCGCGCGCACCGCCTGCGGCAACGAGAACATCAAGGTGAGATTGCAGCGGATCCCTTCTTTCTGCAGTTCCTCCGCGGCAAGAAGTCCTTCCCAGGTTGACGCGATTTTGATCAACACCCGTTCGCGCGGAATTTTGCGCTCTTCGTAAAGTTTGATCAGCGTCCGCGCTTTCTTGATGGAACCCTCGACATCGTAGGACAATCGCGCATCGGTCTCGGTCGATACGCGCCCCGGCACGATCTCCAAAATGTCGCAGCCGAATTGGACCAGCAGATGATCGCAAATGTCTTCGATCTGCTCGTGACCGCTCAGACCTGATTTCTTTCGATCGGCCAGCACTTCGTCGAGCAAGTGCCCGTATTGTTCCTTTTGAATAGCGGCAAAAACCAGGCTTGGGTTCGTCGTCGCGTCCTGCGGCTTGAAATCCTTGATCGATTCAAAATCCGCCGTATCGGCCACGACCTTGGTAAATTTCTTCAGTTGTTCGAGCTGGTTTAACTTTGTTTTTTTCTCTTCTGCGACAGCAATGCTCATAATTTCATCTCCGATCCTCGAAGAACGTACTCCCACCAACGAAGATCGACAATCGCAAACTGAACGCTGTAGCGGCAGGCGTGTCGCCTGCGAAAATGTAGCGGCGGTCTGATGGTCACGCTGTAGCCTTGGCGAAAGCGGATGACCCCCGATCTCGGGCAGGGCTCAATCCAAGGGACTTTTCACCCCGATACCCGGCTTGTTGAGCAGCACGCGAGAGGACAAAGCGAGTGTCACTTGCCATCGCGCGTCGATTTTGGCACGATCTTGCGCGTGCCGCCTACCACAGCTGCCGTCGCGTCCTCACCAAAACTACTCGACCGGATCCGCTGGTACATGCGCGTGAAGCATTATCAAACCAATCAAGATATAAGCCCAATTTATTTCAGGGTATCAATAAATGAACAGTATGAATCCCAAGGTTGATGAATATTTAAGAAAAGCCAAAAAGTGGCAGGAAGAATTTGAGAAATTGAGAAGGATCAGTCTTGACTGTGGGCTGACCGAAGAATTGAAGTGGGGTAAACCTTGTTACACATTTCAGAAAAGTAACATAGTTATACTACAGGGATTTAAAGAATTCTGTGCGCTTTTGTTTTGCAAAGGTGCCTTGTTAAATGATCCCAAAGGTATTCTTAAAAAATTTGGCTGGCAGGCGGCACGCCGGATTCCGTTCACCAATGTTCGGGAAATAGTTGAGATGCAACCCATCTTGAAAACCTGTATTCATGAAGCCATTGAAGTGGAAAAAGCCGGTTTGAAAGTGAATTTTAAGAAGAATCCAGAACCTATCCCTGAAGAACTTCAAAATAAATTGGATGAAATCCCTGCCTTGAAAAGTGCTTTTGATGCGCTGACGCCGGGGCGGCAAAGAGGATACATTCTTTATTTTTCTGCAGCCAAACAATCCAAAACCCGGGAGTCAAGGGTTGAAAAATGTATGCGGCAAATTCTCAATGGAAAGGGATTGAATGATTAGTAATGCCACCAAACGTTCGATTCTTCGCTCGATTCACCTTCTTTGCTATTCCGATAATCGGTTATGTTTACAGTCCGTTTGCAGAACTTCCGAACTACGCCCCCGTCGTTCGGTTTGTCTCCATTCCTGTCCTTGTCCTTTCGGGATTTTGGATGTACGCAGGCGTATTCTTCGCCATCATTGGCGTCGCGGTATGGCTCGGTGCATTTTATCTGTCTGGAATTGGGGCGGCTATCCTGCCTCGCCACCCACATCACTCCAAAGTTTGATCATTTCGGATCGGGGCAGCTGAGCTTTGTCGTTAGGCCGACAGTGGAACTGCGATGAAACGCACGTGGACGATCATCGGCGTCAGTGATGTTGCCGGTAGCTTCAAATGGTACCAGTCGCTCTTCGGCCAGCCCGAGACGCCTCCGGGCCATGACGACTTTGGTCAAATCCTGGATACGGATGGAACCGTCTTGCTCTGCCTCCACCAGTGGGGCGCGCACGAGCATCCCTCCTTGATGAGCCCGGACGAGGCGTCGCCTGGCAACGGCCTCCTCTTGTTCTTCCGCGTCGACGATTTCGACATGGCACTGAAGAGAGCACGCGCGCTCGTCGCCCGGTTCGAAGAGGAGCCCCACGTGAACCCGAACACTCAAACACCGGAGTTCTCACTCCGGGATCCCGACGGATACTATGTCGCGATTAGTGCGCTGCCTGCTCCCAGCGAAAGGGGCCCGCGAGGCGGCGGCCTAACAAGCGCTTCAGCCGACGAAGGCGCGCGGCCGAATCAGAAAATCACGGGAGAACCGTCCGCGCCTTCGCGGCTGAAGCGCTTGTTAGGCGTCTGTAAAACGCAGTTAGGAGCGCGACTGAGCTAGCGTACATGTCAACTGAAATACCCAGCACTCGCTGGCAGGCGCTATGCTGAGACCGGCCGCGGTTCGGGCGCGCGCCGCGAGCCAAGCGCAGCCTTGACGAAATTATTTCCGAGCTCCCACATCGGCCCCGGAAATTTGCGGCATTCTGTCAGCACCTCGTCCAACGCATTCACGAACATGTCGATTTCGCGCTCGCCAATGATCAACGGGGGCAGGATTTTCATCACGTCCATGGCATGCCCGGCCACTTGAGTGAGAATACGGTGCTTGCTCAACATTTGCGTCACGATCATTTGGGCGAAGAGGACCTTGTCGATCTTGTGCAGAAGTTTCCAAGCCATCTTGAGCTTGAACTCGCTCGGCTCACGAAATTCGATCCCGATCATAAGGCCTTTGCCACGCACCTCTTTGATAAAAGAATGTCGCGACCGCAACGCATCGATTTTTTCCATGAGCAGTGCGCCCATTTTTGCCGCGTTCTCGACCAAATTTTCCTGGTCGATGATTTCCACCGCAGCCAGGCCACAAGCCATCGCCAGATTGTTGCGCCCGAATGTCGTCGAATGCACGACACAGCGATCCATTCGGCTGAAAGTTTTTTGATAAATTTCGCGCCGCGTGACGATCGCGCCGCACGGCACGTAGCCGCCGCTCAAGGTCTTGGCCAGCGTGATGATGTCCGGCTCCAGGTTCCAATGCTGGAACCCAAACATTTTTCCGGTGCGTCCGAGTCCGGTCTGCACTTCGTCGGAAATCAACAGCGTCCCGTATTTGCGGCAAAGTTCCTGCGCGCGCACAAAAAAATCTGTCTTGGGCGACTTGCAGCCCTTACCCTGAACGGTTTCAATCACAAACGCCGCGACGTCACGCGAACGCAATTGTCGATCCAACGCATCAACATCATCAAGGGGCACACGCGCGTCGAACCCTTCCATGAACGGCCCGAAACCTTCCGTAAAGCTTTCGCACCCCATCAAAGAGAGTGAGCCGAGACTCAGTCCATGAAACGCGCTCTCGAGCGAGACCGCGCGCTTTCGTCCGGTCGCAGCGCGTGCAAATTTGAGCGCGCCTTCCATCGCTTCCGTGCCGGAGTTGCAAAAGAAAACTGCGTCGAGATATGGCGGCGTGCGTTTCGTCAGCGCCTCGGCCAGCAATCCGCTCAAGAGCGAGCAGTCCATCTGCACCATGTTTGGGAGATCGAGCTCGAGCACGTCACGAATCGCCTGTTTCACCACCGGATGGTTCCGGCCAATATTGAAAACGCTGTAGCCACTGAGAAAATCGAGATACGGCTGGTTATCCATGTCGTAGAGATACGCGCCCTCGGCCCGGGCATAGACTTTATCGAATCCGATGACGCGTTGCGCCGCCACGAGCGTGCGATTGATGTGCCGCTCGTGCAGCTGGTAATTCTCGCCCAGCCGCGCGGCCACGATTTCCTTCAGGTCAAAGGCCATGGAAATTGTGTAGGCGATTTGCCCCAGAACGCAAATTGGTGGATCGGCCGCTCCGCCGGGCGATGCTATTTAATATGCGGCTTCGCCTCGTAATTTAAACATCGATTTCGCCGACGGACGAGTCCGTCCGATTGGCGGACAATGGACTGCTCGATCCACCAAAGAATTGACTGGATCCTCCGGCTTTGGAAGTGGCGCTCGAAAGGCAAAAGGCGATGGCCCGTGAAGGTGTTTTATCATCGCGGTTTCCAGTCGCGATATGCTTCATGCGCGCCGACCTGCAAGTTGGTTTTTCCTGGGGAATATCGATCCAATTGCGCGGCGAGCCATTGGAACCATTCAAAAGTCTTCTGTGAGCCACTGCGCCGGCGTTCCTCTTCAACGTAGGGCCGCAGTTTGCGCCAGGCGAGGCGCACGGTGCCACCCACCAGGTCCCCGACGACGCGCAAGGGAACAACCCGGGCATAAACAGAATAGCCAAGCCCCTCCAGAATCACACCCACGGCATGCGCCGCATCCAGGACGCGCGCGTCCGCTTCGATCGCCAACGCACTCGAGCCATCCGGAATACTGTGCACCACCACCATCGACTTCATCCACTCGGGAGTAAGAATTGCCTGAACAGCGGCAAATGCCGCGCGTTCCTGCCGGGCACGTCGGGAGCGTTGCGCTTCAACCAAGCCGAAACCGACGCCGGTAATCACCGTGAGGGCGGTAGCCACATTCGCTATCGTCGCGAGATCCACCACCTCTATTCTACGGCCACGATTTCCTGGAGGTCAAAAAAACGCAGAGATCATTTAGGGCGAATTTCGCTTTCCGTCGATGAGCAGGAACGAGCTGAACGCGCTCGCCATCGCCAGGCCGGCGCCGATGAACATGACGTACCGAAAGCCTTCGACGAAAGAATCATTGATGGCTTGCCGGATTACAACACGCATTGGCGGCGCAACCTCGTCCGGCACGGTTGCGCCCGCCAACCTTACGCGTTGAGCGCCAAGCGACTGGCGCACGGTTGGCGACAGTTCGAGCGCGGACAGGTGCTGATCAAGCGAATGGTTGAAGACGTTTAGCATCACAATTCCGAACGCGGCGATGGCCAGCAGGGCAGCGCCTCTCGAAATCGCATTGTTAATTCCGGACGCGATGCCGACACGGTTTTCAGTGACGGCGTTCATGACCGTGGCGGTAAGGGGCGCGACGCTTGTGGCCATGCCCAGCCCCAGCACAACCACCGCGGGGCAGAACGTCTGCCAGTAATTGCCGCCCACACTGGGAAAAGTGAAGAGAACAAAACCGGCCGCGGCGATCATCGGTCCCATGACGAGAGTCGTTCTCGCGCCTAAACGTTCCGCCAGACCACCGCCCCAACGGGAAAGAAAAAAGAGGATCAACGTGAAGGGAACTAACGCCGCTCCAGCCGCCGTAGCGGAATAACCCTGCACTTGAATCAAATTCAATGGGAAGAAGAAAAGGGCGCCACCGAGTGCGCCGTAGAGGAGGAATGTCAGGAGATTGGCTCCGCTGAAGTTGCGGGAGCGAAACAATGCTGCCGGTATCATGGGATTTGAAACGGCCGCTTCAAATGCGACGAGAAGGAGCAGGACGACGGCGCCGCCAGCGAGTGTTCCAATCACGGTGAAGCTGGCGAAGCCCGATCGGGACGACTCGATCAATCCGTAAGTAAGCAACCCGAGGCCGATAACGGTCAACATTGCGCCTGCCCAATCCAATTTTTGCCTTTCCGTTTCGTCCCGACTTTCCGGCACATGGAAAAACGAAATAATCACCACAATCAAAGCGAGCGGAAGGTTGATAAAGAACACGGCGCGCCAGGACACTTGTTCGATTAACCAGCCGCCGACGACAGGACCAATCGCGGTCGTGATCGCGGTGAAAGCCGACCACGTCCCGATCGCGCGGCCTCTGCTCTTTTCACTAAATGATGCGCCAATGATCGCCAGACTGCCGGGCACCAAGAGCGCGCCGCCAAGACCTTGCAAGGCTCGAGCCGCGATGAGTTGAGCAACATTCGGTGCCAGGCCGCACCAGAGAGATGCCAAGGCAAACACAGCCACTCCGAGGAGAAAGAGGCGCCGCCGTCCGTAACGATCTCCGAGCGAACCTCCCAAGAGCAAAAAACCAGCCAGCAGCAGCGAGTAGGCTTCCATCACCCATTGCACTTGCAGGACCGTTGCATCCAGATTCGCCTGCAACTTCGCAAGCGTCACGTTCACGACGGTCCCGTCGATGAATGCCATGCTCGAACCGAGAATGGTCGCCAGCAGAATCCATCGAGCCGAAGACTCTCTGCACGGGGCCGTAGCTGCTTTCGAAAGCACGAGACCCTCGTCACACGGTTGTCCTAGCGAAATCGACATCGGGTACCTGGTTCTCGATCAAAAGCACAGAAATCCTCACCGACAATAAAAAAGCCGCAGGATTCACACAGAACCCTGCGGCTTTGAGTTTGCGAATTACTTTCGCTTAATCTTCCTCGACCACGACGCGGTTGACCACCATCGTGTCGCCGCTCTTCTCGTAAACAACCTGGACTTTCGCGCCAGGTTTGATCAGGGCGTGCTTAACGGTTTTGCCCGCCTTATTCACGTAATGCACGGTCTTGCCGAGCACGTAGCTGACGGGATTCCCGGATTCGCTTTTCACAACGATCGTGCTGCCGGGCGTGTATGTCGTCACGGTGCCGGAAGCAGTTGTCGATGTTGTAGTCGTTTCCGTGGTCGTTGCTGGTTGTGTCGTTGTCGTTTGCTCTGTAGTCGTGCTCGTTTGCGCAAACGCCACCGGCGCGATCAGCGCACAAGCAAAACTAACGATTGTTCGTTTCATGTGTTCCCTTTCCATTGGTTAACCTTTCCTGCCTGGTTTCGCGGCAGGCGTTTCTTCCGGACGGCTCGATGAGCGCGTTCGTGGACGATTAGACTTGAAAAGCGCAGGAAATATTCGACCCCGCGCATAAAAAACTCCCCGTTGAGTAGCGCCGAGCATCGGTTAACGTGACCTGTCGATGACCAATTCGATTGTCGATCCACGCGTGACCCCGGAAGTGGTCAAGGAGCACGGCCTCACTCCGGAGGAATTCGAGCGCATCAAAAAAATCCTCCGTCGCGAACCGAACTTCACCGAGCTCGGAATCTTTTCCGTGATGTGGAGCGAGCACTGCTCGTACAAAAATTCGAGAAACGAATTGAAGAAATTTCCGACGACCGGACCAAACATTTTGGTTAAAGCTGGCGAAGAAAACGCCGGGGTTGTCGATATTGGCGACGGCTGGGCAATCGCGTTCAAGATCGAGAGCCACAATCACCCGAGCGCGATCGAACCGTTTCAAGGCGCGGCCACCGGCGTCGGCGGCATCATTCGCGATATCTTCACGATGGGCGCGCGGCCGGAATTTTGTCTGAACTCACTCCACTTCGGACCAATCGTGGGGCAAGTTTATAACTTACCTGCCAATAAAGATCGCAAGTTAGAAACTTGCGCCACTCTTGCCGCCAATCGGCGGCTTTTCACTGGCGTGGTGAGCGGCATCGCGCATTACGGCAACTGCGTCGGCGTGCCGACCATCGGTGGCGAAATTTATTTTGACGAAAGTTTCCAGGGCAATCCGCTCGTGAATGTTTTTTGTCTCGGCGTGCTACGACATGAACAACTCGTGCGCGGCGCAGCCCGCGGCGTCGGTAATCCCGTTTTCTATGTCGGCGCGGAAACCGGCCGGGACGGACTGGCCGGCGCAGCGTTCGCCTCGCGCGAGCTAACCGAAGAATCGCGCCAAGATCGTCCGGCTGTGCAAGTAGGCGATCCGTTTAAAGAAAAACTTTTGCTGGAAGCGTGTCTCGAGCTTCTCGGGCGCGACGCCGTGGCAGGAATTCAGGACATGGGCGCAGCCGGTCTCACTTGTTCGACCTGCGAAACCGCCAGCCGAGCCGGCAGCGGAATCGAAATCGACCTCGCCAAAGTTCCGAAACGGGAACCAGGCATGACGCCGTATGAAATTCTGCTGAGCGAATCGCAGGAACGCATGCTCATCATCGCCAAGCACGGAAAAGAAGATGTTGTGCGTGAAATTTTCGACAAGTGGGACGTGCCCTGTGCGGAGATCGGTCGCGTAACGGATGATGGGATAATGCGCGTGCGCAACAACAGCGCCATCGCCGCGGAAATTCCGGCGAAACCGCTCGCCGAACAAGCGCCGCTCTACTCGCGTGAAGCGAAACCGCCTTCTTCGGTAGCGGCGGTCTATGACCGTCGCATTAATGAGCTTCGAAAAATCGACAATCACGACGCGCTGCGTCAGTTACTCCGCGATCCAACCATCGCGTCAAAGAATTGGGTCTATCGCCAGTACGATCACACCGTGCGCACCGGCACGGTCGTGAAGCCGGGATCGGATGCCGCGGTCTTCTTCGTCCGTTACGCGAACAAAATTCTCGCCGCGACGACCGATTGCAATTCGCTCTATTGCCGGCTCGATCCGCGCGAAGGCGGCAAAATTGCAGTTGCTGAAGCCGCACGCAATCTCACTTGCTCGGGCGCGAAACCG
>WNFT01003078.1_pt1 | contig 14372 bp, 11 predicted proteins | sample 5400191 | NCBI WGS metagenome assembly WNFT01 (sample SAMN13153359, study PRJNA577476) | soil metagenome | isolation source: 80 cm saprolite under Madrone tree | place: USA:California | collected 2016-06-14
GCGGCGGTGACATACATGCTGGACGGCAGGCAGCACGTATTGATCGCATCGGGACTGACACTGACGGACTTCGCTATGTCAGGCCCTCAATGAAAACGCCCAGCCGGTGGCAAAGGTTTTACGACAACGACGCCGCACGCAAATTCGCTCTGATCCTCGTTCTGGCCGCCGTCTGGGAAGCTTATGCACGGTGGCTTGCCAATCCGCTCCTCTTCCCGACTTTCTCCGCCACGGTCGGCGCGCTTTTTTCGTCCATTGCTTCGGGAGAACTGCCGCGGGCCGCAATTTACACGATCCAGTTGCTTCTGAAGGGATACGTCGCTGGATTGGCGCTCGCAGGCTTATTGACCGCTTTTGCCAGCGCCACCCGCATCGGCGCGGATCTCCTCGAAACTCTCACATCGATGTTCAATCCGCTGCCTTCGATCGCGCTCTTGCCGCTTGCTCTCATCTGGTTCGGCCTCGGCGACGGCAGTGTCATCTTCGTACTCATTCATGCAGTACTGTGGTCCGTGGCCCTCAATACTCATGCCGGTTTCCGCGCCGTCAGCCCCATTTTGAGAATGGTGGGCCAAAACTATGGGCTTTCGAAAGTCGCCTATATCACCCGCATTCTCATTCCCGGCGCTTTTCCCAGCATCCTGACCGGCCTGAAAGTCGGCTGGGCGTTTGCCTGGCGGACCTTGATCGCCGCCGAACTCGTCTTCGGCGTCAGTTCCGGGTCGGGGGGCCTGGGCTGGTACATTTACGAGCACAAAAATCAGCTTTTAATCCCCAATGTGTTCGCCGGACTGCTTACTGTCATTTTTTTCGGCTTATTCGTGGAAAATCTGGTCTTCAGGACTATAGAAAGCCGGACGATCCGCCGATGGGGTATGCAGTTATGAAGACTGCTATTGATACTGATACAGACTACTTGCTCAGCCGCCAGCCGGTCTACGACTCCAAAATAAACGTGGCAGCATACGAACTCCGTTCGGCTCACACTCCCGAAACGGCGCTAGCCATCTATAACATGTTTACCAGCACTGGGTTGGACCAGATTGTTGGTGAACATGAAGGCATTATCAGCTTGATACCTGAAGTGCTGTCCGATGACCTCTGGCAGCAAATCCCCAGCTCCCGGGTGACGATTGCGTATTTCGCGGACATTGAGCCCGTGAGGGATACCATCCGGAGAGTTTTCACTCTCGCCAAGAAGGGCTACCGTATTGCGGTGTCCGATTCGCTTTCCCCGGATAGTCTCGAGACACTCGGGAATGTGGCGCATATCATCAAGCTGGACATCTTAAGATACATGCCGGACGTGTTGGAAAGGCGAATCAGGGAACTTCGAAATTTTGATGCGAAGTTACTGGCGGAGCACGTGGATTCGTATGACGAAATGGAGTACTCCAAGAGCCTCGGATTTGATCTGTATCAGGGTGGCTTCCTCTGCAAGCCCGCCGCCGGTAAGAAAGAACTGCCTGTCAACCGCCTGACGATGATGCGCTTGCTGGCAAAGCTGCAGGATCCAAAGCTGGCCATGGCGGATCTGGAGAAGATAGTTTCGCTGGATGTCACTCTCAGTTACAAGATGCTGCAGTATGCAAACTCCGCAGCGGTTGCGCTGCCGCGAGACGTGACTTCCATTGGGCATGCCGTCCGCATGCTGGGTATGGAATTGCTCAAAACCTGGTCAACCGCGCTTCTGCTTTCCTCGGTTGAAGACAAACCACAGGAGCTGATGAACCTCTCGCTTGTTCGTGCCCGTATGTGCCAACAGCTGGCCGAAGCTAAAAAGATTCCGAACAAGGAATCGTTTCTTTCCGGGGGCCTTCTGTCGGTTCTGGACGCGTTGCTCGATTGCCCAATGGAGAAGGCCGTGGCCGAGCTGCCGTTGGCCGATGAAATCAAGGACGCCCTCATCAAACAAACCGGCCCGATCGGCGAGGCACTACGGTGCACGATTGCCTACGAACGTGCCGATTGGGACAACGTCAAATTCCAGGGCCTGCCTCTCGCGTCCATCCGGGAAAGCTATATGGATGCGATCGCCTGGGCCCGCAAGTTATACAGCGGCCTCCTGACATAGGTCGAACGAGGAACGACAAAGAAAAGAATTAGCCGCGAATTACGCGGATTACGCGAATGGGCGCATTAAAGAATCCTTGATGCGCCCATTCGCGTAATCCGCGTAATTCGCGGCTAATTCTTTTCTTTGTCGTTCCTCAACACGTGACAAAATTCAGGGAATCCCCCCATAATGAGACGAAACTTGATGGACGTATGCATGGTCTTACTGCCTTTCTGAAGGCGCGGGATTTCCTCCTCGCGAACCGCACAGACTACGAGGCCGCGCATGCCGGCTTCTCATGGCCGGAGCTCGACGAATTCAATTGGGCCCTCGACTACTTCGATACCTTCGCATCCGGCAATCCCGAACCCGCCTTGCTTGTGCTTACCGAAACGGGGCTCGAGACAAAGGTTAGCTTCGCCGAAATGGCGGAGCGATCGAACCGCACTGCGAATTTCCTGCGGAGCCTGGGCGTGCAACGCGGTGATCACGTCCTGGTGATGCTCGGCAACGAGGTTGCGCTATGGGAGATTCTTCTCGCCGCGTTCAAGCTGGGCGCCGTTGTCATACCGTCCACAACGCTCCTGACGACAGAAGACCTCCGGGACCGCCTCGATCGCGGTGAAGTACGTCATGTGGTGGCAGTGGCGGAACAAGCGCAGAAGTTCGCTGAATTGACCGGCAGCTATACGCGAATCGCAGTTGGAGAGAACGTCCATGGCTGGCAGTCCTATGATGGCGCCTGCTCTGCAGCCGAACGGTTCGTTCCGGACGGGCGCACTCGCGCCACGGATCCATTGCTGTTGTATTTCACGTCGGGCACCACTGGAAAACCGAAACTGGTCCAGCATTCGCACCGGAGCTATCCCGTCGGCCACCTCTCCACCATGTACTGGATCGGTCTCGAACGTGGGGATCTCCATTGGAACATCAGCTCCCCGGGGTGGGCCAAACACGCGTGGAGCTGTCTGTTTGCGCCCTGGAACGCCGGCGCGTGCGTGTTCGCATACAACTACGCCCGCTTTCAAGCCGCGGCCGTTCTCGATGTCGTCAGCAGGCAATCGATCACGACTCTGTGCGCGCCGCCGACGGTCTGGCGGATGCTCGTCCAGGAAAAGCTCGCCGATTTTTCCGTGAAGCTTCGGGAAGTCGCGAGCGCGGGTGAACCACTCAACCCCGAGGTGATTGACCAGGTTCGCGCCGCGTGGGGACTCACAATCCGCGATGGTTACGGGCAAACCGAAACGACTGCGCTCATCGGCAATTCGCCTGGCCAGCCGGTGAAGCCTGGCTCGATGGGCCGCCCATTGCCCGGCTACAGGATTGAGTTACTCGATGCAGACGGCAAGCCCGCCGATGAAGGCGACGTTTCCGTGGTTCTTTCAAATGGCAGTTACCATCGGACCGGCGACATTGCCTGCCGCGATCAGGATGGATACATTTTCTTCGTCGGACGTGCGGATGACGTCTTCAAGGCTTCCGACTATCGAATCAGCCCTTTCGAGCTGGAAAGTCTTCTCGTCGAGCACCCGGCAGTGGCGGAAGCCGCAGTCGTGCCCTGTCCCGATCCTATCCGTAACGCGGTCCCCAAAGCCTTTATCGTGCTTTGTTCGGGCTACACCCCATCCAGAGAACTGGCTCACGACATCTTCGCTTTCCTCCGGCGCACTGCAGCCCCATACAAACGAGTCCGGCGCCTGGAATTTTCCGAGTTACCCAAAACAATTTCCGGCAAGATTCGCCGGGTAGAACTGCGTCAATCCGAACAAGATCGCGGGGCGAAGTTGGAACGACGGCCCTTTGAATTCTTCGAAGAAGATTTCAAAGAATGACGTCTTCGGTCGATGCGAGGAGAACGCACGTGCAGCCGGTCTCGCTCCAGACACGATGATCGACGCTGTCGGCCTCGGCTCGAATGTAATCGCCGGGATAAAGCTTCTTGTCGTCGATCATCAGCTCGCCGTGAAGCAGGTGCAACTCTTCAACACCGGCATGGCGGTGCGGCGGATAGTCGGTTCCCGGCGCGAGCCGCACCAACATACTGACGCGGTTTTTCTCCGTATCCGTCGCGAGTAGTTTGACGGAAATGCCGGGCGCCGCTTCTTCCCATTCCGGTTTAGCCAGTAGTTGCGAGGATGGCAGCACTGGCTCCTTGCCTGTCTCCTCTGCGATTCGCTGCGCAAGGCGTCCCCATAGAGAAGCAGATGGGCGCAGCACATCGGTTGGCCACGAGACAAAGGACCCGATAATCGGACGAAGTGTCTCCATTTCCTGCCGGCATTCCGCACACACGGAGATATGAGCTTCCACGACGGGAAGTTCGCTCGACGGGAGAGACTGCAGGGCGTACAGGAACACCAGGTCCAGGTGTTCTCGATCGTGTTGATCCGATTTCGAATTCATATGCCCTTCAATGTCCTGCCGAGCGTCTGCCGCAGTTTGCCAAGGCCGGAACGGATTCGTGCCTTGATGGTTCCGAGGGGTTGATTCAACTTTGCTGCCACTTCGTCGTAAGTCAATTCGGAAAAAAATGCGGTTTCGATCGCCTCTCGCTCTTCCGGCCTGAGGACCTCCAGGGCATTACGCAGGAGGCGGTTCTGCTCCTCGAGGTGGCAGGCCTGTTGCGGGTCATTCTGTGCAGTCGCAGTAAGTGGACTGTCCGGATAATTGTTAACCCGTTTTTTCCGCTGTTCGAACCGCAATCGGTCAATTGCCCTGGAGCGCGCTTGATTCATGATCCATCCGACGACGGATCCGCCCGCAGGATCGTAAGTGGACGCTCGCCGCCACACGTTGTGGAATACATCGAGCGTCAGTTCTTCAGCCGTTTCCCGATTGTTGATTATCCGCACGATCAATGTAAAAACGATTCGGTACGTCTGCTCGTAAAGCGAATGCAGCGCAAGCTGGTCGCCTGCAGCAACGGCCTGGACCAGCCCAACCCAGTCCTTCTCGGATGCGCGAACCTTCGCCTTATCGGCATAGAGCAAATCGCCGAGAGTTCTCGTCTGAGATCCACACTCGTCGCGGTTTGTATCTCTTTCCGCACTCACGACGAGATCATGCCGCCATCGAATAGCTCCCGTCAAGGGGCGGGATTTAATCGCTAATGCCATCCACCCGTCCTACAACAATAAAACGCCAAAACTGTGCTTCCGGACTTGTGAACTGGAGATAAAAACGCATGAGTACAGCAATTAACGAAAATTACCGGAAATTTGAATCCAAAACCCGGCGATTGACGTTATACAAAAGGATGCGGCTGACCTTTTGTCAAATATGACACGCGAGATTGTCGAGGAGCGGATCGAAGACACGGCTTGGAGATCATGGACAAACACCTTATAAAAAAGAGACTCTTCGAGCTAGCCGATAAAGAAACGCGCTTGACAGAGCCTGAGTTTGAGCACATCGAAAAATGCAATGAGTGCCAGGCACTGTATGGCAAATTGATACTTCAAGTTGCACGGGCACGGGCCAAAGACAAGTGCAACAAACCGTCAACCTCATCGGTTTGAAACGAGCAATGCCCAAATCTCACCTCAGATTCCTCAGTTGAGCAGCAGGCCTGGAATTTTCTAAGTTACCTCAAACGATTTCCGGTAAGATTCGCGGGATAGAACTGCGTGAATTTCCGGGAAACTTCTCCGATGACCAGTCTCAGCTATGTGAGCGGCACCAGCACGGTTCCATTGATTGGAGAGACGATCGGCGTGTATTTCGATCGTGTTGTGGACCGCTGGGGCGGCCGGGAAGCGCTGGTGGTCCGCCACCAGGGGATTCGCTGGACATACGCTGAATTCAGGGAACGCGTGGATGCGCTAGCCGCGGGCCTGATCGCGCTGGGGCTCGTGCCGGGTGACCGCGTGGGCATCTGGTCTCCGAACAATGCGGAATGGGTGCTGCTGCAATTCGCAACGGCCAGGGCCGGCCTTATCCTTGTGACTCTGAATCCGGCGTATCGCGTCATGGAGCTCGAGCAGGCGCTTTTGAAGTCGGGCTGCAAAGCGATCGTCACCGCTCAGAGATTCAAGTCCAGCGATTATCTGGAAATGCTTCGAAGTGTGGCGCCCCGGCTGCCGGCGCTCCGCTTCATGATTCATTTGGGCGAACAATCACAGCCAGGAATGATCGCCTTCTCGGAAGTATCACTCCGCGGCGGATCCGCCGAGCGCAAACGAATCGGCGAGTTGGCGGAAACGCTGCAATTTGATGACCCGATCAATATTCAATTCACGAGCGGAACCACCGGCACGCCAAAGGGCGCCGTACTTACCCATCACAACATCCTGAATAATGGTTTCTTCTCCGGCGAATGCTTGCGCCTCAGCGAAGTGGACCGGCTGTGCATCCCTGTGCCGCTTTACCACTGCTTCGGAATGGTGCTGTCGAACCTGACTTGCATGACGCACGGCGCAACCATGGTCTTTCCGTGCGAGGGATTCGACGCTCGCGCGGTTCTCGAAACCGTCGAGGCGGAACGCTGCACGGCCTTGCACGGTGTTCCCACGATGTTTATTGCCGAACTGGAGCATCCGGAATTCGCACGCTTCGATCTCACTTCACTTCGGACTGGAATCATGGCGGGCGCGCCCTGCCCCGTTGAGGTCATGCGGCGTGTGACGGAGCAGATGCATCTCCGCGAAATCACAATCGCGTATGGCATGACCGAGACGAGTCCGGTGAGTTTTCAAAGCTCGGTCGATGATTCTCTGGATCGCCGGGTTTCCACCATCGGGCGAATTCATCCTCACCAGGAGGTCAAGATTGTCGACGAGAACGGACGGATTGTTCCGCGAGGTGTCCCCGGCGAGCTTTTGACCCGTGGTTACTCGGTGATGTCCGGCTATTGGGAAGATCCCGAAAACACGGCCGCGGCCATCGACGGTGCCCGTTGGATGCACACTGGAGATCTCGCCACCATCGATGAAGAGGGCTACTGCAACATCGTTGGGCGGATCAAGGACATGATCATTCGCGGCGGAAAGAACATCTATCCCCGCGAAATCGAGGAGTTCCTTTTCTGCCATCCGAAGATTGAGGCCGTCCAGATCTTCGGCGTGCCCGATGAGAAGTACGGCGAGGAAGTCTGCGCGTGGATCAAGATACGCGCCGGAGAATCCCTGGACGAGGGCGAGGTTCGGTCCTTCTGCCAGGGACAGATTGCGCACTTCAAAATCCCGCGGTTTGTCCGTTTCGTCGAAGCCTTCCCAATGACCGTGAGCGGCAAACCCCAAAAATTCAAAATGCGCGAGCAAATGATCGAAGAGCTTGGACGGACGGTTCACAGGACCGCGTAAGCTCTGGCATCGAGAGGAGGCAACTTGTTAATAGCGCTACTGATGGTTCCGGCACTTTTCGCCCAGCAATCGTGCGAAAGCCTGGCGAATCTGAAATTGCCCCACACGACGATTACATCGGCGAGCGTCGTTGGCGAGGGACCGCTCTCCGTAGCGGCTGCTCCAGGAGCACCGAATGCTCCGGTTGTCGTACCGGCGCGCTGTGAAGTGAAAGGCATTATCAAACCGACAAGCGATTCCGAGATCAAGTTCGCGTTATGGCTCCCGGCATCGGCGTGGAACGGAAAATACCGGCAGGAAGGAAACGGCGGCTGGGCTGGCAATATTCCATATCAAGCGATGATCGACCCGCTCCGGCGCGGATACGCGACGGCCGGAACCGACGATGGTCACGAGGGTGGCGTTACCGGCGCGAGCTGGGCGATCGGACATCCGGAGAAACTCGTCGACTTCGGGCATCGTGCGGTGCACGAGACCAACCTGCAGGCCAGGAGCATCATCCGCGCTTTTTACGGCAGGGATCCTTCGCTTGCCTACTTTGTCGGCTGCTCCGACGGAGGCCGCGAGGCCCTGATGGAAGCTCAGCGTTATCCGGAGGACTTTAACGGAATCATCGCGGGAGCGCCCGCGAACAACTGGTCGCATCTTTTTACGGGATTCGTATGGAATGAGCAGGCGCTTTTGAAGGACTCCGCCAGCTCCATTCAGCCCGCCAAACTTCCTGCGATTCAGAATGCCGCGCTCGCGGCTTGTGACGCGCTGGACGGAGTGAAAGATGGACTCATCGAAGATCCGCGAGTCTGCCGTTTCGATCCTTCGGTCCTCACGTGCAAGGGCACGGAAAGCAATGAATGCCTGACGACTCCGCAAGTCGAGGCGCTCCGAAAAATCTATGCCGGTCCAAAAAATCCGCGCACGGGCGAGCAGATCTTTCCAGGTTACCCGCCGGGTACGGAAGGCGTTCCGGGTACATGGGCGGCCTGGATCACGTCCGCGTCGGCACAGGGGTCGATCCAATCCGCTTTTGGGAATTCATACTATGGTCATGCGGTGTTCGAAGACCCCAAATGGGACTTTCGCACTTTGAACTTCGACCGTGACGTCGCGTTTGGCGACGAAAAGGCCGGCCCTGTTCTCAACTCGACAAGTCCGGACCTCCGATCGTTCCGCGCTGCCGGCGGAAAACTCATCCAGTATCACGGATGGGGCGACGCCGCGATTGCGCCTGCCAGCTCCATTGAGTATTACGAAAAAGTCGGTTCCTTCATGAGGAAATACCCCGATGCCAGAAGCAATTCTTCGCGGCCCGTGGACAGCTTCTACCGGCTGTTCATGGTTCCGGGAATGGGACATTGCGGTGGCGGCGCAGGCCCGAACAGTTTTGGAAATGGAAGGCCCGGGGCGAGCATCGATCCGGACCACGATATTTTCTCCGCGCTCGAACGTTGGGTAGAGAGAGACGTCGCACCGGAACAACTTATCGGCGCAGGAACGAATATGACTCGTCCCCTGTGTGTATATCCGCGCGTTGCGCAATATAAAGGATCGGGCGATCCCAACAACGCCGCCAGTTTCGCATGCATGACGCCGCAACAACGGAGGTAATCATTTTGATGCTTTGGATTGGAATGACAACCGGTGAGGTGTGGCGTATTCCCCTCCTTAGGAAGGAGGGGTGGCCGCGCCATCAACTAGAAGGTCCCGTTCCGAAAAGGCGCGGACGGGGTGGTCAGTTCGGCGAAACGTTGTGTGTGAGCGACCACCCCGTCTGCGCCGCTTCGGTGGCTTCGCATCTTTTTATTACTGGCGCAGCCACCCCTCCTTTGCAAGGAGGGGAATACTCTTTGCCCAAACCATGAAGAAACATCGGATGCTGGCGGGGGGCGAGTGGGTCGAACCTCTCGCCGGCAATTGGATTGAATCCATCAACCCCTACACGGCGAAACCGTGGGCGCTGATTCCCCGTTCATCGAAGGAGGATGTCGATCGTGCCGTCGCGGCGGCAAGAGCGGCCTTTTACGGAGATGCCTGGCGAAAGCTGAACGCCACTGCGCGGGGCGCGCTGCTTAGGCGGCTCGGCGATATGGTGGCAACTGAAGCAGACCGGCTCGCGGAAATTGAGTCCACCGACAACGGAAAGCTCCTTCTGGAAATGCGGGCACAGCTTCATTACCTTCCGCAGTGGTTCCACTACTTTGGCGGCCTTGCGGACAAGATCGAAGGCCGCGTCATACCCAGCGACAAGCCAGGTGTGTTCAACTTCACGCGCGAGGAGCCGTTCGGTGTGGTGGCGGCGATCACCGCCTGGAATTCGCCATTGATGCTTGCCACGTGGAAGCTCGCTCCCGCACTCGCCGCAGGAAATACCGTGGTATGGAAGCCCTCGGAGTTCGCATCCCTCTCGGCTCTCACTTTCGGTGAGTTGTTCGAAAAGGCCGGTTTCCCTCCAGGTGTCGTGAATATCGTGACCGGTTACGGAAATGAAGTTGGAGAGCCACTCGTCACGCATCCGGATGTCGCCAAAATCGCCTTCACCGGCGGCGATCGAACGGGCGAGCACATTTATCAGCTTGCGGCACGCGGCATCAAGCATGTCACGCTGGAGCTCGGCGGCAAGTCCGCGAATATCGTTTTCGACGATGCGGATCTCGAACAGGCGGTCAACGGCGTCGTCTCCGGAATCTTCGCGGCAACGGGTCAAACGTGCATTGCCGGTTCACGCGCGCTGATCCATCGTCCCATCCATGACGCATTCGTGGACCGGTTGCTCGCGCTCGCACGGACAGCGCGCATGGGAAATCCGCTGGACCTTTCGACGCAAGTCGGGCCGATCACCACACGGCCGCAGTACGACAAAGTCCTGAACTACATCCGCATCGCAACCGAAGAAGGCGCCGTGTGCCGCCTGGGTGGAAACGCCGCGACGCGTCCGGAATGCGGTTCAGGCTGGTTCGTCGAGCCGACGATATTTACGGGCGTCCGCCCCGAGATGCGTATCGCCAACGAAGAAGTCTTTGGCCCCGTGCTTTCAATCATTCCGTTCGACGACGAGGACGAAGCCGTTCGCATCGCCAACGGTACGGTCTACGGCCTCGCTGCCGGCGTTTGGACGACCAGCATTCGGCGCGCTATCACGATGTCCGAACGATTGGAGGCCGGAACCGTCTGGGTAAACACCTACCGGGCAACCAGCTACATGTCTCCGTTTGGCGGTTACAAGAGGTCCGGCATTGGAAGGGAAAGTGGTATCGACGCGGTTCGCGAGTATTTGCAAACCAAGAGCGTCTGGATCGACATTTCAGGCAACACGCCGAATCCGTTTGTTCATCGTTAAGCACACAAGGAGCTATTTCATGGATAAAGAAATGTTTGAAAAAGGCCTGAGCATTCGCCGCCAGGTGCTCGGAGCCGAGTATGTCGACAATGCCTTCAAAGCAGCGGACGATTTCAACCGGCCGCTTCAGGAGCTGGTAACGCAATATTGCTGGGGCGAGATCTGGAGCCGGCCCGGCCTCGATAAGAGAACGCGCAGCCTTCTCAACCTTGCGATGATCTCGGCGCTCAACCGTCCGCATGAGATCAAGGTGCACGTCAAGGGCGCCCTGACGAACGGCGTAACCAAGGAAGAGATCCGGGAAGTGTTCCTGCAGGTCGCAATTTACTGCGGCGTCCCGGCCGGCGTGGATAGCTTCAGGATCGCCAAAGAAGTATTCAAGGAGATGGGTATCTAATGGCTGAGGATGTAGGTTTTGTTGGTGTAGGCAGGATGGGTGGCCGCATGGCACGCCGTCTGATCGAGGCTGGTTACAAGCTTACGATCTACGACACGAGCGATGCGGCCGTGCGGCCTTTGACGGAAATGGGTGCTCTGGCCGTGGATTCTCCTGCGGCGGTAGGTTCGGCCTGTGAGATCGTGCTGACCAGCCTGCCGACGCCGCAGGTCGTGCAGGCCGCGGCGCTCGGACCGAACGGCATTTCCGACGGCAAGCGAGTGAAGATTCTTGTCGACATGTCCACAACCGGCGCGACATACGCCAGGCGCATTGCGGAAGGCCTGAAGGCGAAGGGCATTGTCGCCGTGGATGCTCCGGTCAGCGGCGGCCTTGCAGGTGCGGAGAAAGGCACGCTTGCCGTGATGGTGTCGGGTCCCGAGGAGATCGTCCCCAGGTTACGGCCCGTGCTCGAAGTTTTAGGAAAGGTTTTCGTCGTCGGCAAAGAACCGGGTCTGGGCCAGACAATGAAGCTGCTGAATAACCTGTTGTCCGCCACCGCGCTCGCAATTTCGTCGGAAGCCCTGGTTATGGGGGTGAAGGCAGGGCTCGATGCCCAGCAAATCCTCGATGTCATCAATGCCGGCACCGGACGCAACAGCGCCACTGCCGACAAGTTCCCTAGATTTGTTCTTCCGCGGACTTTCAATGCCGGCTTTGCAATCGGGTTATTCAACAAGGATATTCGACTGTGTCTTGAGGAGGCCGACGCTCTCGGTGTTCCCATGATTGTTGGTACGGCGGTGCGTCAACTCATGGCCATTACCCAGGCCTACGAAGGCTACGATGCGGATATTACCGAGATTGTGAAGCCTGTGGAGCGCTGGGCCGGCGTGCAGGTCGAAAGGAAAATAAGGTCTTAAAACACAAAGACACAAAGGGCACAAAGACACAAAGAAGGCCGCGAACCAGAATCATTTGATCGCGGCCTTCTTTGTGTCTTTGTGCCCTTTGTGTCTTTGTGTTTTAAGACCTTATTTCCCAGAGTTCCTCTTTCCTCGTCAGCCAGAGCCACAACACGGTCCCGGCCACCGGCAGCAGGCTCATCGAAATGAAGATGAGGCTGTACCACTGGAGGTCCACCCAACGGCCGTAGACAGGCAGGATGATCGCCTGTACAACACCCCACGAACCGGAACCGATGCCCGCGACCATCGCAGTACGCTCTTTCGAATAGATGCGTATCCCCACACGCAATGACATCACGACGAATCCATCGGCGATGAATGTCGCCCAGAAAAGGAGGCCAAGCACCACCACGAGTGAATTGCTCAACGTCGCTAACGCCATGGGAAGCGACAGGAATGTCAGCAACACGAATATGCGCGCAGCGCGGTCACGATTCGGCATCGCGGCGACGTAACGGTCCGCTACCCATCCCCAGAAAAAGTAGCCCGCTTCCCAGCCGACCATAGGAATCCACAGTACCCTTCCGAGTTCTGCCTGGCTCAGACCCAATGCGCGGTTCAAGTACAACGGGCTCAGGTAGGCCACCACACCCAGGGCCACGGCGCCGAGACCGAAGCTCGATACGATCACCCAGAATCGTCTCTCCAGAAGGTTCGGCCACTCGATCTTCAGCGTGGAGCGGCGCGCGGCCGGCAGGAACGGCGGCCGGGATACAAACAGCCACGTCACAAGCCAGGCGACACCAAATGCGCCCGTAATCCAAAACGCAGTCCGCCAGCCGTAGCGGAGCGCAATAGGCGTGATGATGATCGGTGTGATGATCGCGCCGAGCGACGCGCCGCTGTAACCGAGCGCCATACCGCGTGACTGTCGATCCGGCGGAAGTGCTTCCGCGGCCGTACGCAGAGCGCCAGGAAACGCAGCGCCCTCACCGAAACCGAGGACTGCGCGTGCCGCGGCGAACCCCAGAAACCCCGCAACCCATGCGTGCGACGTGCTCGCTGCTGTCCACAACGTCACCGCCGCAAGCATGCCGATCCGCAGCCCAACGTAGTCGAGGAATGAACCCCACAGCGGATTGCCTATCGTGTACGCGATTGAAAAGGCGGAGATCGCGTTTGCGTAGGCCGCCGCGCTCAGGCCCGTGTCGCTCAAAATCATTGGTGAAAGGACGGCAAGGACCTGCCGGTCTATATAAGAAAGGAGGGTGCAAAGCATGATCGTGGCCGGAGCCACCCACATGCGCCAACCCGAAGCTCGCTGCCCCGCGATTGCGGCCGCTTCGCTTTGGATCAGTCGAGCCGTACGACCCAGCCTTTCAGTTCGGGCGACGGCGCCGGATAGCGGTCCAGCACCAGGGGATCGTGTCCGGGAATGACGTGTTCCCGCGAACTCGCCAGCGCATACGCGCGACGATACCCGTCGATCACTTCCGCAGTGTTGTACGCAATCGGATACGGCAGGCCGCGCTCCATGTTGGCGTAATAGTGAGAAGCGTCCGACGCGAGCACCACCATGCCGCGCCGCGTATCGACGCGGACGATCTGCATTCCCATCGTATGGCCGCCGACATGGTGCACGCTCAAGCCCGGCGCGATCTCTTCGTCGCCATCGTGAAAGACGACCCGGCCGCGGTAGACCCGCCGCACCATCGCAACGACATCGTCTTCTTCAAATGGAAACCGCATGAAGGAATTTCCCATCGATCGGCCCGTACAAAATTGCATTTCACGATCCTGCACGTGGTAGCGGGCGGACGGGAAAGGCTCCTCGGTGCCGCAATGATCGTAGTGCATGTGCGTGATCAGGACATCCTTGACCTTCGCCGCATCGATACCGATCGTTTTCAGGCCTTCAACGGGCTTCTTCAGGTAGATGCGGCCGCGCTTTCGCGCCATCGGCTCATCGAAGCCGGTGTCGACCACAATGACGCGATCCCCCGACACCAGCGCCCATACGAAATAGTCCATCGGCATCGGCGAATCATCGTGCGGATCACCGCCAAGAAAATTCTCACGCGCCGTGCGCTCGTGGTGCGCGTAACGGACGGCATAAACTTCCCACATGGTGGCTCACTTTAACATATGGCGGCTCATAAAAACGGAAACCAGCCAATCGAAATGAGCCTCAGGCAAGGGTGTTCCCCTCCTGGGACAGGAGGGGTGGACGCGCCATCGAGAAAATGCCGCGAAGCCTCCTTTGAAGGCGCGGCCGGGGTGGTCAGTTCAGCGAAACATTTCGTGTGAGCGACCACCCCATCTGCGCCGCTATGGCGGCTCGTAAAAACGGAAACCGGCCACGAGAAGCACAAAGCGGCAGAGCCGCAACCAAATCGGG
>WNFT01004580.1_pt1 | contig 14370 bp, 13 predicted proteins | sample 5400191 | NCBI WGS metagenome assembly WNFT01 (sample SAMN13153359, study PRJNA577476) | soil metagenome | isolation source: 80 cm saprolite under Madrone tree | place: USA:California | collected 2016-06-14
CGCCCACCACGCCTTCGAGGGCGAGGCGTGGGCGAAAGCGCACGTGTATCTTCATCAGGCCGGGACGAAGGCGTACACCCGCTGCGCACACCAGGCGGCGGCGGCGTGCTTCGATCGGGCGCTCACGGCCCTCGATCGCCTCCACTATTCGCGCGTGCAAGGTACGTCGCGCCTCCGCAAAAAGGCGTCCGTACGCGACCTCGTGGGTCAGCGTGTGCTTGAACGTGTACTCGATCTCCGACCCGGGGCTCGTCTCGTACAAGAACTCGGCGCTCTTGAGGCGTTCGAACGTCCGCATCAGCACCTCTTCCGGCAGGCCGGACACCGCGCGGACCACGGGCAACGGCACGTCCTTGCCCACGACCGCCGCGACCTCGAGCAGCCGCCGTTCCTCGGCGGCGAGCCGGTCGATACGACCGCCGAGAACTTCCTCGACCGTGTCGGGCACGGTCATCGGTGTCTCGCCGCCGATCTGCTCGCGGACGGTCCGCGAGAGCTCCTCGACGAAAAATGGATTGCCCTCGGCCTTCGCGACGATGAGCTCGTAGAGCGAATCGGCGCCCTGGTCCTTGCCGAGCACCGACCTCACGATGCGCAGGCTTTCCTCGGGGGCGAGCGGCTGGAGCGCCACCTGCGTCGCGTAGGACTTTTCGGTCCAGGACGGACGGTACCCGCCTCGGTGCGTGCACACCAGGAGCAGGCGGGCTCCCGGGAGAATCTCCGCGAGGGCGGCCAGATACTCCTCGGAAGTGCTGTCGATCCAGTGTAGGTCCTCGACGACGATGACGAGCGGAGCCTGTCGGCTCCGCCTCAGGATCAGCTGGCGGAGCGTCTCGAAGATCCGCGCCTTCGTCATGTCCGGGGTGAGGGTGGCGAAGCGCTCCGCGTCGTGCTCGACGTCGAGGAGGTGCAGGAGATAGGGCGCGGTCTCGAGCAGATCCATGCCGGCCTCGAGAAGCGTCGTGCGCACCCTGTCCGCCATCACGGCGGGCGCGTCGCGCTCCGTGATGGCGCAGGCCGCTCTGAGCACGTCGAGAATCGGCAGATAGGGCACGGCCGTGCCGTGGGAATGGCACTGGCCTTCGAGGCAGGTCACGCCCTGGCCGGCGAGGTTCTCGCGGAACTCGAAGATCAGGCGCGACTTGCCGATGCCGGCCTCGCCGCTGATGCCGACGATCTGCCCGCGTCCGCGGATCGCGGACTCCAGGCGGCTCCCCAAGAGCTCGAGCTCGCGGTTGCGACCGACGAACGCGGAGGCGCGGCCCTCGTGACCGGACCCGGTGCGCCCGCGGCCCATGAGCGCGTACGCGCGCCCGCGAGCGAACTCCTCGCCGGAGAGCTCGAGGAACTCGAATCCCCGGGTGAGAAATGGCGCGGTGGCCTCGCTGACCATCACGCTGTCGGCGCCCCCGCGCTCGACCAGCGCGTTGAGCACGATCAGCGCCGCCTGCTTGCCTTCCAGGTCGAGCTCGGGCGCGCCGGCGCCGCGGCCAACGAGCATCGGGCTCGTGTGGACGGCCACCTTGATGGCCGGGCCCGCTCCGGCCTCCTGTCGGGCGCGCGTGACCGCGTTGACCATCGCCATCGCCGTGTGTGCCGCCCGGCTCGTCGCGTCTTCGGTCGGATCGAGCCCGAACGCGGCCGCGATCCCGGTGGGGCCGCGTCCCTCGATCGTCCCGCCGAAGCTCCGCACCTTGTCGACGACCAGCTCCAGCGCGCGATTCGTTTCGAGCAGCGCTTCGGGCGCCGAGGGCGCGAGCAGTGAGGCGCGGAGCATCGTGACGCGTCGTCGCTCCCACTCGAGGGGAGTCGACGCCGGCGGCGACGCGGCCACCGGAGGCGGAAGAGGGTCCTGGGCCACGACCGGCGGCGTCTCGACCCGCCGGGGCGGCCGCCGCTCGGACCGCGGCGGCGGAGCCGGCGCTTCCCCGGGCCTCAGGCCGTACTTCTCGATGCGCGCGCGCAGGGTGTTTCGCGAAATGCCGAGCAGCGCCGCGGTGCGCGAGATGTTCCAGCCTGTCTCGGCGAGCACATCGATGACCCGATCGCGAACGGCGTCGTCGAGCGAGCTCGGCGGCCCGCCGCTCCGTGTGGCCGTCGGCGCCGCCTTCGTCGGAGTGACTGGGGTCAGCCCGAGCGCCTCGGCGGTCACGGCCGGATCCGACGAGAGCAGCGCCACACGCTCCATCAGATTGGCGAGCTCGCGAACGTTGCCCGGCCACGCGTATGCGGAGAGCGCCGCCTGCGCGTCGGCGGCCAGCGTCTTCGCCGACACGCCGTAGTCGGCGCAGGCCCGGCCGAGATAGTGCTCGGCCAGCATCAGGATGTCGCCGCCGCGCGCGCGCAGCGGAGGCAGAGTAAGCGTGAGTACGGCGAGGCGGTGACCGTCCGCTCCTCGAGCACCTTGAGGAACTTCGCCTGGAGGCCCTCGGACAGGAGGCCCACCTCGTCGAGAAAGATCGTTCCCCGGTGGGCGGTCTGAAGCAGGCCCGGCTTCGCCCGCCGCGCGTCGGTGAAGGCTCCGCGCTCGAAGCCGAACATCTCGGACTCGAGCAGGGTTTCCGGAATTGCGGCGCAGTTGACGTCGACGAACGGGCCGTCCGGACGCGGCCCCGCGCGGTGGATGAGCCGGGCCAGGAGACCCTTGCCCGTTCCGGTTTCTCCTTCGAGGAGCACCGGCGGAAGGCGTCGAGCGTCCTGCTGCCGCGCCAGGAGCCGCGTGATCTTGTCGCGGATCGCCTCGACACCCGGGCTTTCCCCGAGCAGGCTCGCCAGGTGTTTCATGGTTCCCGCATCTTACTCGCCGGTCAGTACGGTGTTCAACTCTTGACCAGTACGCTCGGCGAGCTGACAGGTAACCATACGTTTTCTCGTCGATTTCCGGATGGTATCGGCCTTGCCTTGTCACTGTGCTCATGGAGGCAGCCATGAAGGACCTGTCGTCGAGCCGCTGGCTTTGCATTTCGCTCCCAGCGATCGCCTCGACGCTCGGTCTGATGCTGCTGGCGGCGACCGTCCTGGACGTCCTCGCCGACCACGCCATCGGGACCGAAGCCCAGATCGCCTGGCAGGCTCGGCTCCTCGAGGTCGACGAGGCCCTGGCGCGAAGCGACCTCGCCGCAGCCGAGCGGCAGTGGCGTGAAGCCTACGCGGCCGCCCTGAAGAGCCGTCACTGGCAAGGCATGGTGGCCGTCGGCGACACCTATCGAGTACTCGGAGCGCGGGCGGGCTTCCGCGCGGCCTCCGTCGCGAAGGCCCGCCAAGCCTATCTCACGGCCTTATTCCGCGCGCGCGGCGAGGCCTCGCTCGAGGGCGTGCTGCGCGCCGCCGAGCGCTTCGCCGAGCTCGGCGACCGCGAGGTCGTCGAACAGTGCATTCGCGTCGCGCGCCAGGTCGCGGCTCAATCCCGAGATCCGCAGGCCAAGGAGTACGTCCGTGCCTTCACGGAGCGCTGGGCGGCGGACGCCCAGGGATCCGATCACCGGGGCTTGACCCCATAGCGTGATGCTCATTTCACACGGAGGATGCGTCGATGAGTTTCGAACAACCGGAAAAGCGCACCGCGAGCGGACACGGCGGATGGCAAAACGGAGGTGCAGTGATGGGACGCCCGATGTTCGGTAAGATCGAGACGCTCGGCCCCTGGACGGCGCACATCCAGGCCATGGACCAGGCGCTCGTGAGCAACGATCCCGGAGAGTCGGTCCGCGCGTGGCGCCAAGCGTACTCTTCCGCCCTCAGCCATCCGGGCTGGCTCGGGCTCCTCACCGTCGCCAACGCCTCGCTCCGTCTCGGCGCATTTCCAGGCCTCGCGCGCGATGCGGCCGCCCGCGCGCGCGAGACGTACTGGATCGCGTTCTTTCGGGCGCGACAGCAGCGCTCCCTCAACGGCGTGCTACACGCCGCCGAGGCGTTCGGAGTGCTGGGTGACCACTCGACGGTCGAGCAGTGCATGCGCGTGGCCGAGGGGCTCGCGTCGCGCACCGGCGACGCGGAGGAGCTGGACCGCGTGCGGCTCATCGCCGCGCGCCTGGCCGATCACGCACCGCAGGCAGAACGGAGCGGCGCCGTCTAGCGAACTAGCGGCGCGGACCTCGACCGGCGGGCTGCGAGAGCGGATCTTCCTTCTTCTGCTCGGCCTTCGGCGGAGTCACGGCGACCCATCCGCGGGCCTTCATGCAGTCATCGTCAAGCTTGCCCTTGACCGTGCACTCCTGCAGATCGCGCCGGAACTCCGCCGTCGTGTACGTCTGATCGAGCTTCATCCACTCGCGGCTGTCGGTCCCGCATGCGCACATGGCGAGCGCAACGATCAGCACGCCACCCATGAGCTTGTATCGCATCTCGCGCATTGTATCGCACCCTTGAAAGCCCACCCGCGTCACGGCGCCGGCGCGCGGGCTGGGTCGCGCCGCGACGCCGTCGGAGTGAACAGCACGTAGCCGATGCCCGAGCGACCGAGCCAGACGCGGCGAAGCTCTTCGAGCCGGTACCGTCGCGCGACCTCCGCGGACCGTGGCGCCGCCGGGTCGTTGACGAATACGTCGCCCTCGGCATAGCCGGTCAGCACCAGCAGATGTCCCGACGTCTGTGCGATCGCCGCGCCGGTCAGCTCCCCGGCGTCGTAGCGGACCGACGCGATCACGGGCATTCTCCGCTCGAGGCACCACGCGGCGGCGGCCCAGTCGGGGAAACGCAGCAGGTAGCCGCCGATGCCATGACGGCTCGCGGCGCGGATCGCCGCCGGCCACACGCCGTACAGATCGAGCTCGGGCTGGAGCATCTCTCGAGCGAGGTCGGCCACCGCGACCGGCGCGCCGTGGTACGCCATCACCATCGCGACACACGTCGGCGAGCACACGCGATGTCTGATCGCGGCGTCCTCTTCCATCTGGCTGAACGCCGGGACGACCAGGCGCGCGCCGTCGCCCGCGGGCAGTCCGTCGGATCCGGGGCTCCACGCCGAGAGCGACACGCACCACGGTGCCGCCAGCGCGGCTCCCGCGGTGCTGGCGCTCGCGCGCAGCACGACGCGGACGCGCTCGGCCGGCGGGTTCGCGATGAACTCGTCGATCTCGCAGACGAGCGTCTCGGATCGGGCGGCGGGCCCGGCGAATCGCGCCGGCCCGACGGTGGCGCCCGCGACCCAGGGCGACCATGAGCCCGCCGCGAACGCGGAGAGCTCGAAGCGAAAGCCGAGCGGGCTCTCGCCGAGCGCGCTGAGTGCAGGCACCAGGCGGTGGGCGGGCTGTCGGGGTCGCCACTCCGGAAACCTCACGACGAGATGCTCGCCGTCAGCCGCGACGGACGGCGCGGCCACGATCCCGCGATCGCACGACGGCGGGACTACATGGGCGAGCGAACCGGCGGGCCAGGCGGAGGCGGCGAGGAACAGGTCAGTGGGCAAGCGAGCGCGTTCCTTCTCGAAGGGGCGGGGGCGGGGAGCGTCGGGGGCGTGGGCGAGACGTGCTCGCCCACGGCCACCCCTGTTTGCATTGCGCAGACCTAGCTGCGCGTCCCGACTTGCGTCGGGAGTGAATTACCACGAGTCGCGGGCGCCTCTCGGGGCCGCTAGCAGGCTCCGGGGGGCGCCGCGATCGAGTCCGGTGGTGTCTTCTCCATCCACACCTCCTGGTTTTACGTGAGCCCACGACGGCGCGCGATCCCCGATCGCGTCACCGTAATTCCTCTGTACTCCCGCGGTGGAAGCACGTCAAGCCCTCGGCTCGCGCCGCGCGCTACCGCCCGCGCAGCCGGGGATCGAGCACGTCGCGCAGCGCGTCGCCCAGCATGTTGAAGCCGAACACGGCGAGCGAGATCGCGATCCCGGGCCAGATCGCCATCCACGGCGCGCGGAACATGTAGGTGCGCCCGGACCCTGAGAGCATCGCGCCCCAGGCCGGGTACGGCGGCGGTACGCCGAAACCGAGGAAGGAGAGCCCCGACTCGGCGAGGATCGCGGCGCCGAGCCCGATCGTGGCCAGGATGATGATCGTCGCGGTGACGTTCGGCAGGATGTGGCGCACGAGGATGCGCGCGTGCCCGCAGCCGAGGGCGCGCGCCGCTTCGACGTACGTCCCCTGGGCGATCGCGATCGTCGCGCCGCGGATCACCCGCGAGTTGACGGCCGCGATGATGATGGCCAGCGAGAGCACGACGTTGAGGAGTCCCGGGCCCAGGACCGCCATGACCGACAGCACGATGACCAGATACGGAAACGAGAGCCAGGCATCGACCACGCGCTGGATCACCAGGTCGTAGACGCCGCCGAAATAGCCGCTCGAGACACCGATCGCGGTCGCGAGGGTGACGGCAAGAGCGACGGTCGCGAAGCCGACCGTGACCGACACGCGGGCGCCGTACACGATGCGGCTCCACATGTCGCGGGAGAGGTTGTCGGTGCCGAGCCAGTGCGCCGCCGAGGGCGGCTTCATGCGCGCGCCGCGAATCGTGTCGTCGTAGCCGTGCGGCGCGATCCGCTCGGCGAACACGGCCATCAGCAGCAGCGCGACGACGATGACGGCGCCGATCGCGCCCAGCGGCTTGCGCCGCGTGAACCTCCCGAGTGCGCGCAACGTGTCGACACCACCCATCCAGGAGCGCGCGCGCCCGTCAGCGGTCTTCGCCGGCACGACCTGCTCAGGACTCTCGGCTCGCGTGGTCACGCCGAGGCTCGACTAGTACCGTATCCGCGGGTCGAGGACGGCATAGAGCGCGTCGACCGTGAGATTGACGACGACGATCAGCGAGACCACGACCAGGTTCACGCCCTGGATCACGGGATAGTCGCGCTGGTTGATCGCGTCGAACAGGAAGCGGCTCATGCCGGGCAGGCCGAACACCGTCTCGATGATGACGGTGCCGCCGATGATCTGCGGGAGCTGGGTTCCGAGCAAGGTGACCACCGGAATGATCGCGTTGCGCAGACCGTGCTTCATCACGATCACCCGCTCGGCGAGGCCCTTCGCCCACGCGGTGCGCACGTAGTCCTGACGGAGCACTTCGAGCAGCATGCCGCGGGTCAGGCGCATCAGCGCGGCGCCGGTCGCGATCCCGAGGATCGCGAGGCTCCGCGCGAAGTAGTCGCTGAGCGTGTCCTGGCGCGCGGCCGAGACGATGCCGATGGGCAAGGCGATCAGGAGGGCGAAGAAGAGGCCGAAGAAGGCGAGCTCGAAGGTGACCGGTAGCCGCTGGCCGATCTCCTCCAGCACGGGCCGCTTCGTCCAGAGCGATTCGCCGAGGTCACCGCGGGCGACCCGGCCCAGCCACTCCACGTACTGCACGGGCAGCGGCCGGTCGAGGCCGAGCTTCGCGCGCAGCTCCTCGAGATCCTTGGCGTACGCCTTCTCGGCCAGCATGAGCATCACCACGTCGCCCGGGATCAGCCGCGGCAAGGTGAAGACGATCAGCGACGCGATCAGGAGAGACGGGATCGCGATCAGGAGCCGCTTGGCGAGATACCGCCTCAGCACGAGCGGCTGAACACTCGGCTAACGGTCGAGCCACGCGGCCATGAGCCGCCCGCCGTAGTCGTAGCCCACGTTCGGGCCGTAGTTCTTGAGGGCACCTTCCCAAACCCCGACATAGATGGGCGATGGCATCTGCACGTAGTACTGCTGCTTGGCCAGGTGACGCTGGATGTCGTAGATGATCTCGCGGCGCTTGGCGTGATCGAGCGTACGTCGCTGGCGGACGAGCATGTCGGCGACGACCGGATCGTTGATGTGGCTCTGGTTCTTCAGCTCTTCCGGGTAGTACTGGCCGAACAGGAAGTTGTCCGGCTCGAGGAATCCCGTCTGCGGACCGAAGGTGATCGAGTCGAACTTGCCGTAGAAGCAGGTCGCGATGTAGGCGCCGTACTCCTTCTGATCGATCTTCACATCGATGCCGACCGTCTTGAGGTCCTTCTGCACGAGCTGCATGATGTCGACCAGCACCGGCGTGCCGTAGGTCGTGAAGCACATCGTGCCGGGAAACCCATTCGGATAGCCGGCGGCGGCCAGGAGCCGCTTCGCCTCGGCCGGATCGTGCTTATAGTACTTCGCCCCCTCGCCGAGCTTGTCGAGCGGGACCGACCACTCCTTGAGCGCGGCCGGCACCGGCGGGTTGACCGCGCCGACGCCCTCGTACGCGGATTCGATGATGGCCTTGCGGTCGATGGCCAACGACATGGCATGGCGGACCCGCACATCGCTGAACGGCTTCTGATCCGTGCGCATCGAGATGTGGTTCATCACCGGCGACGGGAACTCGACCGTCTTGAGGTTCGGCCGCCTCTGGGCAAGCGTGTCCTTGATCTGCACCCAGTCGACCCGGTCGATCGTGCCCGGGAATGCCCAGCCGAGGTCGTACTTGCCGCTGAGGAACGCCGCCATGCGCGAGGCGTTGTCCTCGTCCACCGTCGCCTCGATGCGGTCGATGTACGGGAGCCCTTGAACGAAGTAATTCGGATTGCGCACGTACGTGAGCCCGACGTTCGGGCGGTACGAGTCGAGTATCCAGGGCCCGGTGCCGATGACCGATTCCCACTTCTTGAGGTCGCCGTGCTTCTCGACGACTTCCTTGGCGACGATGGCGACCGCGTGGGGGTTCGACAGCATGTCGAGGAACCAGACGAACGGCTCCTTCAAGGTGAACTTCACCGTGTACTTGTCGACCGCTTCGATCTTGTCGACCGATTTGAGCATATACGCGTTGGCGTTGCCCTTCACGGTCAGGAAGTGGTTCACGCTGAACACGATGTCGTCGGCCGTCAGCTCCCGTCCGTTCACCGGCGGCTTGGCCTGCCAGCGCACGCCTTTGCGCAGCTTGAAGACGTATGTCGTCTCGTTCGGTTGGGTCCACGACTCGGCCAGGTCACCCTCGATCGGGAACGTCCCGGGCACCACGCTCGGCCCGGCTTTGTGCCGGAGCAGCCGGCTGTGGGTGAAGCTCAGCGCGATGTGCGTCTTGTAGGAGATGGTCTGGAAGGGGTCGAAGTGAGGTGAATCCCAGGTCCGGATCGCCAGGGTGCCGCCGCGCTTGGGCGTCTGGGCGAGCGCGACGGGCGGGGCCATCGACGCGCCGGCCAGCGCGGCGCCCCCTAGCTTGAGCAGATGCCGTCGGGTGAGATTCATCGATTCCTCCGCGACCTCACGCGCCGGCGGCGATGACCGCGAGCGCCTGGTCGAATATGTCGATCGTTTCCTCGACGTCTTTGTCGGTGTGGGCGAGCGACACGTAGATCTTGTTCACGGCCTTGACGACCTTGCGCCGGACCAGCTCCTGGTTGAAGCGCTTGATCCGGTCGCGGTCGGTGAAGAAGATGTCGAAGACCGGCGGCTCGCCGCTGACCTGCGCGGGCACGCCGTGCTTGCGCGCGGCGGCGGCCAAGCCTTCGCGGAGCCGCGTGCCGGTCTTGAAGAGCCGCTGGTACATTCCGGGCTTCCTGAGCTCGGCCAGAGTCGCGAGACCCGCCGCGCACGCGATGGCGTTGCCGTTGAAGGTTCCGGCCTGCCAGACGTAGTCCGCGGTGCCCTCGAGCGCCGCGTCGAAGTGACGCATGATCTCTTTCGGCCCGGCGATGCACGCGAGCGGAAACCCGCCGGCCACGACCTTGCCGTACGCGGCCAGATCGGGCACGACGCCGTAATATTCCTGGGCGCCGCCGTAGGCGAAGCGGAATCCGGTCACGATCTCGTCGAAGATGAGCGGCACGCCGTAGCGCTTCGTGGCGTCGCGCAGCCCGGCCAGGAACCCCGGCGCCGGCACGATCGTGCGCTGGTAGGGCTCGATCAGCACCGCGGCCAGCTCGCCGTGATGCGCGGCGATCAGCGCCTCGGCCGTCGCCAGGTCGTTGTACGGCGCGATCAGCACCTCGGCCTCGATCGCGTGCGGCACACCAGCCGAATCCATCATCGGCGCCGGGAACGCCTTGGGGGAGCGCGGCACGACGCTCATCAACGCGTAGTCGTGCGTCCCGTGGAAGCCGCCTTCGAACTTCATGATCTTGTCCCGCTTGCGAAACGCGCGCGCGACGCGGAGCGCGAAGAACGTGGCCTCGGAGCCGCTCGACGTGTAGCGCACCTGCTCGGCGCACGGGACGGCCTTGACGATCTCCTCGGCGAGCTCGATCGCCGGCTCGTTCAGGAGGAAGTACGACGTGCCGCGGGCCATCTGCCGCTCGACCGCCTCGACGACGGCGGGATGGGCGTGGCCGAGCAGCATCGGGCCGGAGCCGAGGAGGTAGTCGAGGTACCGCCGCCCGCCCATGTCGTACAGGTACGCGCCCCGGCCTTCCTTGACGACGAACTCGAGGCTCGGGCCACTTCGGTGACTGCCCAGGACGCCTCCGGGAAGGACCTGATCGGCGCGACGCAGAAGGTCTTCTTGATCGCTCATCGGTGAGCCTCCGTCAAAACTGTTCGGTGATCATACGCGAGAACCCTCACCGGTCAAGAGCACTCCCGCCCCGGCGAATCCCCCGCGCTTGAGCAGGGCCAGCGCCCGGTTGGCCTCCTCGAGCGGGAACGTCGTCGTGGCGGTTCGGATCGGAATACGCGCCGCTTCGGCCAAGAGCTCCTCGCCGTCGGCGCGCGTGTTGGCGGTGACGCTCCGGACCGTCCGCTCGTAGAACAGATCGTGCTCGTAGTCGAGCGGCGGCACCGCCGTCATGTAGATTCCGGCCAGCGCCAGGGTGCCGCCCCGAGCGAGGTTTCGCAGCGCGACCGGCACCAGCTCGCCGGCCGGCGCGAACAGGATCGCCCCGTGCGTTTTCGCGGGCATCGCGTCGCGGCTGCCACCAACCCACGTCGCGCCCAGCCGGCGGGCGAGCGCTCGGTGCGACTCCTCGCGCGTGCACACGTAGACCTCGCAGCCGCGGGCGCGCGCGACCTGGAGCGTCACGTGGGCCGAGGCGCCGAATCCATAGATGCCGAGTCGGCCGCCCGGCTCGACCTCGCTCAGCTTGAGCGCCCGGTAGCCGATGATGCCGGCGCAGAGGAGCGGCGCCGCCTCGGCATCGCCGAAGATCGGCGGAATCGCGTACGCGAAGCTCTCTGACACCACCGCGTAGTCGGCGAACCCGCCATCGGCGTGATAGCCGCTGAATTCCGCGCGCTCACAGAGATTCTCTCGCCCGCCCCGGCACGCCTCGCAGGCCCCGCACGTCCCGCGCAGCCAGGCGATACCCACGCGGTCGCCAGGCTGGAAGCGCCGCGCGCTCGCGCCCACGCGCTCGACTCGACCGACGACCTGATGTCCCGGCACGATCGACGGCCGGACCGGCGGCAGCTCGCCCTCGACGATGTGCAGATCAGTACGACACACACCACATGCGCCGACGCGGACCAGGATCTCGCCGGCTCCGGGCGACGGCGTGGGACGAGCTTCGAGACGAAGCGGGGAGGTTTCGATGGGCGCGGGGGCGGAGAGAACGAGCGCGCGCATCCTACGTTTCCGGGCGGGCTCACTCCCCTCCCGCCCTCGCCACGAGCTTCTTCGCGCGCGCGAGGTGCGGGGCGTCCACCATCTGGCCCTTGAACGTGAACGCGTAGACACCGCGCCGGCCGTGCTCCTCGAACAAGGCGACGAGCTGGCGCGCCTCGTCCACGGCTTCCTTCGGCGGCGTGAAGACCTCGTTGATCACGGAGATCTGATTGGGATGGATGGAGATCTTGCCGGTGAAGCCCATCGCGGCCCCTTCCTCGCATTCGCGCCGGAGGCCGTCGAGGTCCGCGATGTCGGTGAAGACCGTATCGATCGCCTCGACCCCGGTGGCGGAGGCGACCACCGAGCACATGACCCGCGCGTAACGCGGGATGTCGAGGTAGCGTCCCTCCGCGTCCCGAACCCGGCCGAGCCCCATCGCCGCGCCGAGGTCCTCGACCCCCCAGGAGATGGCGACCGTCCGCGGCGTGGCCGCCGCGATCTCGCGGATGTTCAGCAACCCCTCGGGCGTCTCGGTCGCGATCAAGGTGAGCCGCGTGGCGCCGTTCGGGATCCCGTGGTGCTGCTCGAGCCGGTCCAGGATCCGGACGATCTCGCGAATGTCGGCGGCGCTACCGGGCTTGGGGACGACGTAGCCGTCGGGACGCGCCGCGATCGTCTCCTCGAGGTCGGCCTGGCCGAGCCCGGTCGCGATGGGATTCATCCTCACCCATCGCTCCCGCCCGCCGAAATCTCGGCCGAGCCACTCGCGGACCACTCCGCGGGTCGCCGCTTTGCGGTCGGGCGCGACCGCGTCTTCGAGGTCCAGGATCAGGCCGTCGGCCGGAAGCGTCAGGGCCTTGGCGAGCATGCGGTCGTTGCCGCCCGGCACGAAGTGGAGCGAACGGCGCCGGCGCGCCACGGTCAGGCGCCCTTCTTGCGCATCATCGCGGTGCGACGCGCCACCATCACGACCTCGCCGCGCTGGTTGAGCGCCCGGTGCACGAACGTCACGATGCCCCACTGCGGCCGCGAGCGCGATTCGCGCTTGTCCACGACCTCGGTCTCGGAATAGATCGTGTCGCCGTGGAAGACCGGCTTCGGGAACTCGACCTTCTCGAACCCGAGGTTGCCCACGGTCGTGCCGAGCGTCGTCTCGCCGACCGAGAGGCCGACGGCGACGCCGAGCGTGAAGAGGCTGTTCACCAGCGGCTTGCCGAATTCGGCCTTTTCCGCCGCGTGAAAGTCGACGTGGAGGGGCTGGGGGTTCATCGTGAGGCAGGAGAACCACACGTTGTCCGCCTCGGTCACCGTGCGTCCCGGCTGGTGCCGGAAGGTCTGTCCGATTTCGAGCTCTTCGAAGTACTTTCCCGGCACGGTATGGCCTCCAGATGTCGTTCGGGTTCGGCGCTTGACAGCGGTCGTGCCAGATTCTATCAATGATGGGCCATGGAAAACTCCTACGACATCGCGATCATCGGCGGCGGCATCATCGGCCTCGCCACCGCGCGGGCTCTGGGCGAGCGCGCGCCGAGAGCGCGGCTCGTCATCCTCGAGAAGGAAGCCAAGCTCGCCACGCACCAGACCGGGAACAACTCCGGCGTCATCCATTCTGGTATCTATTACAAGCCCGGCTCTTACAAGGCGAAGCTCTGCGTCGAGGGCAAGGGCTTGATGCTCGACTTCTGCAGCAAGCACGGGATCCGCGTCGATCACGTCGGCAAGGTGATCGTCGCGACCGAGCCGGCGGAGCTGCCGCGGCTACAGACGCTCTACGAGCGCGGCGTCGCCAACGGCGTGCCGGTCGAGATGATCGAGCCCGGACAGCTCCGGGAGATCGAGCCGCACGCCAGCGCGCTCCGCGCGATCCGGTCGCCCTCGACCGCGATCGTCGACTACAAGGAGGTCTGCGCGGCGATGACGCGCGAGCTGACGGCTCGCGGCGTCACGATCGAGACGGGCGCCCGGGTGACCGCGATCAAGCGCGGCGCCGGCGCGATCGAGCTGGTCACGCCGCGCGCCGTCGTGCGGACGACGCGGATCGTGAACTGCGCCGGGCTCTACTCGGACATGGTGGCGCGGATGGCCGGGGCGCGCGTTGATATACGGATCATCCCGTTCCGCGGCGAATACTACATGATCCGGCCGGAGCGTCAGGACATCGTCCGCGGACTCATCTATCCGGTTCCGGATCCCGAGTTTCCGTTCCTCGGCGTCCACCTCACGCGCACCGTGCACGGCGAGGTGGAGGCCGGCCCGAACGCGGTGCTGGCGTTCGCGCGCGAGGGCTACCGATTCGGCACGGTGAGACCGAGCGAGCTCGCGAGCACGCTGACGTACTCCGGCTTCTGGCAGATGGCCCGGAAGTACTGGCGCACCGGTAGCTACGAGATGTACCGCTCGCTCAGCAAGAGAGCCTTCGTGCAAGCGCTCCAGCGGCTCGTTCCGGCCTTGCGCCCCGAGGACGTCACGCGCGGCGGCGCCGGGGTCCGCGCTCAGGCCGTGAGCCCGGACGGCTCGCTCGTCGACGACTTTCGCATCGTCGCCGAAGCGGACGCGATTCACGTGCTGAACGCTCCGTCCCCGGGCGCCACGGCCTCGCTGGCGATCGGCCGCCACATCGCGAGCCTCGCCGGCGAGACCTTCGGCTTCAAGTAGACTCCCGAGCCCGTCGAGGCCTCGCCGACTCTAATCGCGCGCGAGGGCCACGCAGATCACACCCGCGAGCACGACCGAAGCGCCGGCGAGTCGCGGGGCCAGCCGTCCCTCGCAAAGCCACAGGCTTCCGATGAACGCCGAGAACAGGATCGACAGTTCGCGCGAAGCCACCACGTAGCCGACCTTCGAGAGCCGGAACGCGAAGAGCACGAGCAAATAGCTGGTCAGGTTCATCGTGGAGGCGACGAGGATCGCCCGCCAGTGCCGGCGCCATTCGTGGACGAGTGCCTGACGATCGGCCAGGAC
>WNFT01003080.1_pt1 | contig 14366 bp, 11 predicted proteins | sample 5400191 | NCBI WGS metagenome assembly WNFT01 (sample SAMN13153359, study PRJNA577476) | soil metagenome | isolation source: 80 cm saprolite under Madrone tree | place: USA:California | collected 2016-06-14
TGGCGATACGGACGATCTGTCCGACGCGGGTCTCTATCGCTTCCGAAAGGGTGCGGAACTTCATGCCAGTTCGCCGGAGGTCGTGCGCCGGCTTCACGCCCACGTCCGCGCGCCCGAGGCGAAAAGATATTCTGCGTTTGAAGAATTGGCGGAGCACCAGGGTCCGGTCTTCCTGCGCGACTTGCTGGACACCGTTCCCGACACGGCCGTGCCGCTCGGCGAAGTCGAGCCGCTCGAATCCATCGTCAAGCGCTTCAGCACCCAAGCGATGTCCCTGGGTTCTTTGAGTCCCGAAGCGCATCGCACTCTGGCGCTGGCCATGAATCAGTTGGGCGGCCGCAGCAATACGGGCGAAGGCGGCGAAGATCCCAACACCTATCGCTTCGAGCCTGCTGCGGCAAACAAGATCAAGCAGGTGGCTTCCGCGCGATTTGGCGTCACCGCGGACTACCTCGTCCACGCCGAAGAACTCGAAATCAAAATGGCCCAGGGTTCCAAGCCCGGTGAAGGCGGCCAGTTGCCCGCGCGCAAAGTCAGCGAATACATCGCGCGCATTCGCCACGCCACTCCCGGCACTCCGCTGATTTCGCCGCCGCCGCATCACGATATCTACAGCATTGAAGACCTCGCGCAGTTGATCCACGACTTGCGCGCCGTGAATCCGCGCGCTCGCATCGGCGTAAAACTGGTTTCCGGCTCGGGTGTCGGCATCATCGCCGCCGGAGTCGCCAAAGCCGGCGCGGACGTCATCACCATCAGCGGCCACAATGGCGGCACTGGCTCTTCGCCGCTCACTTCCATCAAGAACACCGGCCTTCCCTGGGAAATCGGTTTGCGCGAAACGCACGACACCCTGGTTCGCGCGGGCCTGCGTTCACGTCTCTCTCTCCGCGTGGATGGAGGCCTGAAGTTCGCGCGCGACGTCGTCCTTGCCGCCATTCTTGGCGCGGACGAATTTGGTTTCGGCACCGCTTCTCTCCTCGCCATCGGCTGCGTCATGGCCCGCCAGTGCCATTTGAACACCTGCCCCGTCGGCATTGCCACGCAGGACGAAACGCTGCGCGCGCGTTTTCAAGGCAAGCCGGAAATGGTAATTGCGTACTTCCGTTCCCTCGCCGAAGAAGTTCGTAGCCGCCTCGCGCAACTCGGCGTTCGCTCGCTCAGTGAACTCACCGGCTGGTATGACCGTCTCAGCGCGCGTTCTGGCATGGATCCGCTGCTGGTGGTGCCCATCTCGCATTCGAACCGCGTCGCCCCGCAGCAAGAGCCGGGGCTTCACGTGCCCGTGCTGGAAGACAGCATTCATTTCAATGCTTCGCTCGCATTGCAAAACGAGTCTCAGCCCATTCAAAATTCCGACCGCAGTGTGGGCACGGGTCTCAGCGGCGAACTCATGCGCCGCCGGAATTCCGGACGCTCTGGGAACGAAGAAATCAGCCAGCAATTTCATGGCGCTGCCGGCCAAAGTTTCGGCGCGTTCTTGGTGGCGGGCGTCACGCTAAAGTTAAATGGCGAGGCCAACGACTATGTCGGCAAGGGATTGTCCGGCGGAACGATTGCCATCGCCGCCGGCCCCGCCGCCTCGCGCCGTGGCGATGTCCTCGCCGGTAATACCGTTCTCTACGGAGCCACGTCCGGCCAGCTTTTTATCGCCGGCCGCGCCGGGGAACGCTTCGCCGTCCGCAACAGCGGCGCGCTCGCGGTTGTCGAAGGCGTCGGCCAGCACGGATGCGAATACATGACCGGGGGAATCGCCCTGATCCTTGGACCTCTCGGCCTCAATTTTGGCTCGGGCATGACCGGCGGCCTCGCTTACGTTTTGCGCGCCGAAGCAGAAGACGTCCTGCACCGCGATTTCGTCCAACTCGCCGAGACCGACTCCGATGAGCAGTCCTGGCTGCGCCGCGCCCTTGAGGAACACGCGCATTTCACCGCGAGTCCTCGCGCTGCGCGTTTGCTCTCGCGCCGCGGCGCTCTCCCGCTTCTTCGTGTGCAGCCCGTCCATTTTCAAGGGACCGTGGAGGCCACCTGGAATCCCATCCTCGCCCAGCTTGCGCAACGTCGCCTTTTGCTGCCTGCTCCGCTTGCAGCCCCCATCTCGCAAGCGGCAATTCACGTCTGAAAGGAAGGTTAATAGCCCCGCATCCGGCAGGGGGAATCCGTTATAATCCCTGCCTGGCGATCTGACTATGGACTTCGATCAACTTACAACTTTCGTTTACGTTGCTAAACTCAAGAGTTTTTCCCGTGCGGGCCAGAAGGTATTCCGCTCCCAATCCGCGGTCAGCGCTCAGATCCGCCAGCTCGAACAGGCGTACAAGGCCCGGCTTCTCGATCGCTCCGCCAAGTCCGTGGAGTTGACTCCCGCCGGTGAAGTGCTGTTCGAATACGCCGAGAAACTTCTTCGCATGCGCGACGAATCCATCCAGGTGGTCGCGGACCGCGGCAACGTCGTGCAGGGCCCCATCGTTTTCGGCGCCAACGAAGCCACCTGCCTCTACCTGCTCCCCAATATTTTTGCCGAATTTCAGCGCCGCTATCCGCTCGTGCACATCAGCATCTACCGCAATTTCAGCCACAAGATTCTGCAGCGCGTCGAAGATGGCTCCATCGACGTCGGCATCGTCACGTTGCCCGTCAAGGCGCCCAACCTGAAAGTGCACAATATTTACAAAGACCGGCTGCGCTTCATGGTCAGCGCCAAAAATCCTCTCGCGAATCGTTCGAAAATTACGCTGGCGGAGGTCGCCGGACAGCCGCTCATTTTTCCGCGAACCGGCTTCACGCGCCAGGTGCTCGACAAGCTTTTCCGCCCCTACCGCTCGCGTCTCCACGTCACCATGGAATTGCCGAGTATCGGCATGATCAAGCGTTTCGTCGCCGCCGATGCAGGCCTATCCATCATCAGCGAGAGTTTTGCAAAAGACTACGTGAAGGCCGGCGAAGTGAAGTTGTTGACCGTCGAAGGCGTCGACCTCTGGCGGGAACTCGGCCTCGTCTACCGCCGCGACCGCAGCCTGCCCCGCGCCGCCCAGGCCCTCATCACCCTCATCCGCGAGCATCGCAAACCCGCCGAAATCGGCGAAGCCGCCAGCTAAGATCCCCGTTTCTTGTCCACGACGATTTAGATGGGTCGGCCAAAACAAGCTGTGGGCGCATTGCGGTGCCTACGGAAAGGAAAGGGAGCCGCCGATGACGATCCCCGGACAGCCGCATGCCTCCCCCGCCGAAGAAGCGAAAAAAAAAGAAGTTCGTCGGCAGCTTGACTTCGCGTATGCCTGCTTCGCCTTTGTGGGCTTCACAATGTTGGCCATAGTGGCCGAACCATTCTTTGTTGACATGAAGAGCCCGGGGGCGGGAGTAGGCTATGGCTTTGTTGTCGGCATGGGCTTTGTTCTTCCATCGATGCTCGCACTTGTGCTCGCCATTTGCTTGACCGTGATGCGCCGGCGTCACCAGCCAATCGTAATTTTCTGCATGCTCAACGTGCTGCTTCTATCTCTGGCTCTAATCTGGGAGAACGATTCCATGCGGTGGGTCTACGGAACCGTTTCAATGCTCGTACCCCTCTGGTGGTTCACCGTCGGCAGATGGCGCAACAAAGATGAGCGGCTCTTTCAGCCATGAATCTCCGTTCCTCCTTACTTTTCCTCAATCCTCGTTTCGATATTTCAACAGTTATCACACACTGCCGCGCTCTCAGGCACCTGTCTTGGTATGCCCACCGGAAGTTTACTCCTGAGCGAGCGCCTTGCTTCTGTAGCGCCGTCTGCCCATGGCAAACCACCACGCCGGTATTAGGACGTTGGCGGCTACGTAGATCGCGACTCCGATGGTCGGCGCATACTCGAGATAATGTGGAAGGTCGGGTAAGACCGAGTGGGATATGTAAATCATGCCTCCGCCCCCACAAACTATCGAGACCACCGAAAGAACCACTAGCGCCGGGTGACGCCGGAACTTCACGGTCAGTACGATGCCGCACACCGAAGCAGCGAACATTCCCAACATAAGCGCAAGAGGTAAAAGCATCCCAAATAACACTGTCAACCTTCCCCCAAGGCCGCTCGACTCTGACAGTAAGACGGAAAGGCCGAAAGCCAGGCTTGCCAAGCCAAGGAATCCGAAGCAGCCATAGGCCCGGTCCAGCAGGGCGTCATCGCTCTTTTCTGTGACTGCTTTTAGCACTGCTCTTAGCAGGGCGAAGATGGCTTCCAGCAAGTCCATTTACTTGACTTCCTTCTCGCTCACGATCCGTCCATTCGCCTTGCTCCTGTAGCGCCGTCTGCCCATGGCAAACCACCACGCCGGCACAAAGACGTTGGCGGCTATGTAGCTCCCAAATGCGATGTCAATCGCATACTCGACAATGGGTCCGCCTCCGTTCCCCAAAATTGCCAGGAGAATCATCAATCCGCTCCCACAAACTATCGAGACCAGGGAAAGAACCACGAGCGCCGTGTGCCGAAACCGCACCGTTTGCCGGATGCCGTACACCGTAGCACCCAGCATTCCCAAAACAATCGGACCACCGAGAACCAGTGAAACAACAAGCGCCAACTGGCTCAACCTTTGCCCAACGCCGCGCGCATCCGTACCAACAACAAAGTTAAAGTCCATCAGGCCGAAAGCTTGTAGTAAAGTGGCGAGGCCGAAGGGCAGGGTCACCAATCCGAGAAAGGCAAAGCAGCGATAGGCGCGGTTCAGCCGCGCATACTCCAACCGAAGGAACTCATTACTGTTTTCCGGTACACGAGCAGGCGACGCCGGTTGGCGTACTGGCGTCGAATGTGAATCCCTCCAATACATCACCAGCAACATGACCGCCGCGGCCACGATCAAAAGCGTTGTCATGCTGACATCCACGTGCCGCTCCTTCTGGAATTTCCGAGTCTATAGGCTCTTCCTTCTCGATTGCTAGCTTCAACAGGTAAGCTCACCAGCCGGGTGGCGGGTGGCAAACGCATAAATCCAAATCAAAAGCCCCGCACGCAAAAAACCGCGTACCGGGCACCCGGCACAGAAGAAGGAGTAACATAGCGGCGAATGGCCGGGCAAAAGCTCTCCTCATTGAAGGGACTCGAAAAGTTTCAGATGGCGGTCGTCGCTGACGGAATGCCGGCGATGAAGCGCTTGCTCAGGTCGAAGAAGGCGAAACTCCTCACGCACGAGATACACAAGGAGATCTTCGAGCTAGGCCCACCGACCCCACTCAACAAGCCGACGGGCCGCACAAGGTACTATCAGTGGCTGATGCACCATGCCTCGGAAATTTCGAGGTCCCTCGACACGATGAGAGACATCGAGTTCTACATTGGGAAATTTCCTTATCGCAAAACGCAGATCGCCAAGCACAGGCACCTCCAGTTCCACGTCGAGTCCTTCCTGCACGAGCTCTACATCCTGCAGGAGAGGCTGGTGCAGTTTCTAAAGTTCGTCGAGCGCCAGCACAGGGGAGACCCGCGCCTGCCGCAGATCTATGCCGCGTGCGCAGTGCTCAACACGCTCGTGATTGACTCGATGAAAAAGGGAATCGCGATCCGGGGGAGCCACGTGCACAGTTGGAGGATGTCGGACACGAAGATCGACCGCCTCAACGCGATCAGCTTCTATACGATGGTGCCGAACAAGAAGATCAAGAGGGTTTTCAAGGCGTTCTACGAGTCCGAGTACAGGAAGACCCGGAAGCAGTGGCGCGGTTGGATCACGGGTGGCATAGACCGAAGCCCAGAAGCTCGTAGACGCATACTTCGACGAGGTACTCAAGCTGGTGTTCGACGATAAGGGGAAACTGGTCTATCCCAGCCGACTGAAGTTCTGACCCAGGATTAGTCTTGTAGCCGGGTGCCCCTCGCCCAACCCCCCTTCGCCTTGCTTCTCCCCCGCTTCCGCGCCGCTCCGCCCGTCTCACCCGAAACGGTATCTTGCCTTCAGACGAGCGCCTAATGCTATACTCGCTCCTGATCCTGTCTCCTGACTGGGAGCTTTCGCAATGCGCGTTCCGCTCAGGCTCGTAGTTCTCCTCCTTGCCTTCTGCTGCGCACGGGCTGGCTTTTCTCAATCGACCGTCACCTCTACCGTCAGCACTCCCGGAGACGGAAGGGTTGCCGAGTGGATGTACGGCGAGCACATTCCCGCGGTGTCCGGCCTGCCTTTCTCCGCCAAAATCGAGCTTGAACTGGTCAATCAGCTCCAGGACGGCACCCTCATCACGCACAAAACCTACAACCTTGACGCTCGCGATCACCTGGGACGAACGCGGAACGAGGCGCGAAATTGGATCAATCCCGTCGAGGGTGCGGAACCCAGATTAACCCGCATTGAACTCTACGACCCCTCCACAAGAGCCAGAACAAACTTATTCCCCCTCACCAAAACGGCAAGGCAATGGACTGTAGGCTCACCAGTTCCAACGGTCGCTCCCTCCGCGCAAACTGCGTTCAGTAAACCGGAAACTTCCAAGGAGAACATCGGCTCCGATACTATCGAGGGGCTTGCCGTTCGCGGAGTGCGGATTAGCCAAACCTACCCGCCGGGAGCGCTCGGCAATGATCGCCCACTCACCATCGTCACCGAATCCTGGCATTCCGAAGATCTCAAAATCAATCTGCTGACCAAGCGCACGGATCCCCGTTACGGTGTGCAAACGGTTCGCGTTACCGAGCTTGTGAGGCAGGAGCCAGACGCCGCACTTTTCGCCATCTCGGACGAATATAAGCTCTTCAAGGAAACGGTGCAGCGACTAGCGGCTCAAGGTTCCGGAGAGCCGGACGATGCTCTTGGCACTAATATGGGCGGCACACCCGGGTTGCCGTCGGCCGGAATCGCACAAGCTGGCATCGATGGCGTTACAGCGCCCCGTTGCGTCTACTGCCCGCAACCCTCTTACAGCGAAGAAGCGCGCAAGGCCAAGATCGATGGAATCGTTGTTCTAAAGGTTGTCGTAACTGCGGACGGCCGAGCGGAAAACGTTCAGGTAGTGAAGGGACCTGGCTCTGGACTGGAACGGCAAGCCATTGAGGCGGTCAAAAGCTGGCGGTTTAAGCCCGCTGATGGGCCCGACGGTAGGCCCGTCACTTACCAAGTCACCATTCAAGTTACATTCAAGATCCGCTGACCGTTGCGCGTACCGCAGCCTTCGGTTTAAGAGCCGCGGCTTTTGATTTGTTCCCCCGCCAAATTCCTCGTCGCCTTGTTTCTCCCCCCGCCAATGCGCTGCTCCTCCCGCCCCGTCCAATTTTCATTTGACAGACATATGACTCATCCCATATACTTCTCTCGTTCAGTACTCTGCCCCGGTTTCACCGGGGCTTTTTGATTTCCATCTCAACTTTCTGGAGCCACCCATGCCCCTCATACCATGCCCGCCCTAACCCCTTTGAATGCAACACTTACAAACCGCCTCACAAGTGTTGATTCTAAACAACTTACAGCAAACCTAAATCCTTCAGAATCAACACTTACAAAAAACACGGGGGGTGGGGGTGTTATGGTTAACCTGCCGTGTAGTGGCGGGTCTTTAGACCCGTGCTTTCTGCCCAGCGGGTTTTGCTCGATGATTATGCGACTTACCAGACCTTGGCGCGCGTTTCGTCGGGCCGGTCAAGCACGTGGCGTGCTGTCGCCAAGTCTTCCTCATGTACCAGCACACGAAATCCGGAGCCAGTCCAGGGCACGTCAGCGCGCCAGCCGCCGGCGCTGTCGTCTTGGATCGTTGCGGCAATACCTGCGGACAAGAGCGCGCCCTGCGCGCAGTCTGCATCATCCTGGGTTGTAAATGTTTGAACCACCACTTGGTTTGTGTTGGGCGGAGGACTAAGTACGTCGCGCGCCATCGCCACGTCTTCCTCGCACACGAGCACCCGAAATCCGAGGCCGCTCCATGCCAAGTGCTGACGCATTCCGCCGGCGGTATCGGCCTGGATCATCGCCTCAATGCCTGAGGATTCGAGGATGCCCAGAGCAATGTCCGCTTCAGCCCGCGTCCCAAATGATTGGACTACGACAAGGTTACTGTGCTGCACGCGAGCATTATATGCCCGGGACGATATTGCGCACTGCGAATGTGCACCGTTTCACTTGGACGATAAACGCGCGCTAACCGGATATGTGGCTTCTGACCGATTCCGCTTGTCCGATGATCCGACTCACCCGGATTTAATGCACCGGACTAACAACTGTGCTAGCCTTTCGCCCTTCACTGGCTGACGCGACCGAACTACGGCAAGCCGTGGCTCGAAGATCGGATCTCCTGGCCGACCCGAGCCGCCACATACGTAGCGTGATCCGCGACGGAATGGTGAAAGCCAAACGGTAATCCCACACAACGAAGGAGGCAGCCGTGAGCACCAAGCCAGTCCGTGCGAATGACCCGGCCAGCGACGCGGGCGTCGCGAGAGTTGACATGAAGTTCGAAATAGTCGTCATCCCCGTCTCGGATGTCGATCGCGCGAAGGAGTTCTACGCGAGGCTCGGGTGGCGGCTCGACGCCGACTACGACAGCGGTAAAGACTTCCGCGTGATCCAGTTCACGCCGCCGGGCTCGGGGTGCTCGATCATCTTCGGCAAGAACGTCACCCCGGCGGCGCCCGGCTCCGCCCAAGGCCTGTACCTGATCGTCTCCGACATCCAGGCCGCCCGCAAAGCGCTGCTCGATCACGGCGTCGAGATCAGCGAAGTGTTCCACGACTCCGCCGGCGTATACATGGGCACGGACGAGCCCTACCTTTTTGGACGGGCCCGGGTCAGCGGTCCGGATGCCGAGCATCGCAGCTACCGCTCGTTCGCTTCGTTCCATGATCCGGACGGCAACGGTTGGCTGTTCCAGGAAATCACGGCGCGGCTGCCCGGTCGCATCGACTCCGCGGCGACGACCTTCGCATCGGCGAACGATCTGGCGAGCGCGTTTCGGCGTGCAGCGGCCGCGCACGGCAAGCACGAAGAGCGCACCGGCGGCCAGCGCGACGAAAACTGGCCCGACTGGTACGCCGCATACATGGTGGCGGAGCAGGCTGGCGCAGACCTGCCGCAATGAACGACTAGAACGTGATCGTGACATGTCACGTTACGAGGTGATTTCAGAGAGTTGCATGCGGCCCAGCGAGCGCTGCATCGGTGCGCTGGCCGAAGGTGGCCTGCGTGTCGCGTTCAAATCAGGAGCAGATGCCATGGCCGATGAACCCAGACAGACGACGCCACGTCCCATTCTCAGCTCAATCTCGGCACAACTCTTCGTGGCGAACATCAAGAGTTCCTGTGATTTCTATACAAACAAGCTCGGCTTCGCGGTCGAATTCATCTATGGCGATCCGCCATTTTATGGGCAGGTCTTTCGCGACAATGCACGACTCGCCTTGAGGTTGGTCCTCGAACCTGTGTTCGCTGGCGATGTTCGCAAGCGCGAACATCTGCTCTCCGCTTCCATCACGGTTGGCACAGCGAACGAAATCAAAGAACTGTTTCTGAGTTATCAGGCTGCAGGAGTCTCGTTCCATCAGGCACTTAAGAAGGAGCCATGGGGTGCCAGAACCTTTATAGTCTCGGATCCAGATGAGAATCTGATCCTCTTTGCTGGCCCCGCAGCCGACTGAGCTACTCCGATTTAGAAATGCGGAACTGCGCACGCAGAGGAGTACCGGAAATCGGGTCGCCTAGCGGACGGTGAAGTCTAGGCTCGCGATGGTCCGCGCGATGACATTTTCCTGAATTTGAATGAGGTCCGAGTCGGCATACGTCATTCCCAGCACCGTGAGGATCTCGTTGCCGCGCGCCACGACCACCAGTTTTCCTGACCAGTCATGGTCGTCCGCTTTTCCGCGGTATTGATACTCGACTGCCGGCAGGCCGCCGACCACCGTCTTGCGTTGCGAAACTCGCTGGTAACCATCGTAAACATCATGCAGCCGCTTTTCCACGCCGGCCGCCGCCGTTTCCAGCGGTTCCTTGGTTTTTTCTTCTCCCACCACCATCAGCGTGGATTCGTTCGAGGTCCCCATCGCCACAATGGCGTTGGGCAGCGCGTTGCGCGCTTCTTCAATCAAGTTCCAGCTCGGCGCTTTGTACATGCGAAAGCCGTGCGTATGATTCGTATAGAGATTGCCCTGAATTTCTTCCCGGTTTGCCGGCGCTTCAGGCTCTTTTGGCGGAGCCGGCGTCGCCGCACCCGATCCCATTGCATTCGCTGGCGCCGCACTCGCTCCCTTTATCGCCGGCGGGGCCACATTCCCTGCGGTCCCGCCCGCCGGCAATTCGGGCTTTACTGCAACGCTCGTCACTTTCGGAGAAGACTTGTCGGCTTTTCCCGGTGTGCTGGCAGTTGCCAATTTAGCGCTGGCATTCGTTGATGCCGGCGGCGTATCGGTTAGCGAAGCCGGTTCAGCCTGTGGTTGCGAATCGGCAGCTGGCTTTGGCGAATGCTGCCCCGCATCCTTTTTCGCTGTGGGTTGCGGCTCCGATTTTCCCGCTTGCGTCGACGGAATAATCTTCGAAATCTTGTCCTTCTCGACGAGTACAAATCCAAAGTCCGTCTTGACCTTGAACATGTTGTCTTCGTACGCCACGATCACGCCGTACAGTTTCTTGCCGTCTTTGAGCTGAATCTCATCCGCCCAGGCGCATGGCGCCATCGCGGAAAACACCATCGCGAACGCCGCAACCAGGAGGGGGCCGCGCATATTGGGGACAGCCATATAGAAAGTATCCCGCCGCCGGGCACCGGCTGCAATGTTCACTCGCCGCGTGGTGTCCGCCGTGCTACCTCCGCCAGTAGCGCCCGGATGCGTGCCACGTGCCGCTCCAATTCTTCCACGGCCGCGCTCAGCCGCGCGCGCAGCGGTTCCGGCAATCGCGCGTGCGTCTGCTGCAGCGCCAGCGCCTGGGCGATCACATGAATTTGCTTGCGGCTCCGCGGGTTCAACCGCTCCCACAGCCGCCGCTTGCTGCTTCGGTTTCGCCCCAGCCACTCTTCTCCGGTCCCCGCTGGGCGGCCCGTTTCCGGCTCTGCAATTTGTTTTTCCGGGCCAGGTTGTTCTTTTTGCCGAATCATATTCTATCCGTCGCAGTGGCAGCCGCTACTCGATGGTTCTTCCACGAGTCACCAATCACGAATCACGAATCACGAGTCACTAGTCACGAATTCTTCAACGCCTCCAGCTTCTCCCCATTAATCTGCCCGTCCGGCTCGACACGCCCGGTCACACGCATCGTGCGCGTCTCATATACCAGGCCGCCATACTTATCGTAAGCATTGGGGAAAAGCACCACCTCATACACGCCGCGCTGATCCTCGAGCGTCACGAACATCATGTTGCGATAATTTTTTGTTCCGACGTGACGGTAAGTCACCACCCAGCCGCACAAGGAAACGCGCTTTCCGCGCAAACTTGGCAGTTCGTCGCTCCAGACTTCGCCGTTGCGCGGCAGAAAATCCAGGGGGTGCCCGCTCACGCAAACTTCCAGAATTTCCCGCTCGTACCGCAGCTTCTGTTCTCGGGTATATTCCGGTGTTTGCATTTCCGCCAGCATCGCGCCGATATCATTCCGAGCGTTTGCTTCGGCAAATAAAATATCTGTTCTCTGCGGCAATGCAGCAACTTGTGAACGTATGCCTTTGCCTCCCGCTTGCAGCAGATTCCACTGCCACAGCATTTCCGGCCGCGTCATCCTGCACGCTTCATCGCCCACTTCATCCAACGCCCCGCACTTGATCAGCGACTCGATCTCATCGCACTCGACCGGGACACGCCGCAGAAAATCTTCGAGCGACAAAAACGCTCCGCCCTCTTCCCGGGCCCGCGGAATCGCCGTGATCGTTTCCATCCGCAGGCCCTTCACCTGCATCAGTCCGACGCGCAGCGCGCGTTTTCCGTCCTCGCTGTCCTCCGCCGTGTATTCCATCCGCGAATGATTCACGGACGGCAGCCGCACCGCGATGCCCCAGCGCTTTGCTTCTTCCACGTACGCCGACACGTGATAGAATCCCGCCCCCGCGCTGCACATCGCCGCAAGAAACTCCGCCGTGTGGTGCGTTTTCAAATAGGTCATGCGGTAGGAAATATCCGCATACGTCGCCGCGTGCGCTTTGCAAAATCCGAAGCCCGCAAACTTTTCCACCATCATCCACGTTTCTTCACGCTGTGCTTCGGTCAGTCCCATCATTCCCGCCGCTTGCAGGAATTTCCCGCGTAATCGGTCCAGGTCCCGCCGGCCGGAATATTTTGCAGACGACCGCCGCACCAGATCGGCTTCCGCCAGCGTCATGCTCCCGAGCGCCTGCGAAATCTGCATCACTTGTTCCTGAAAAATGCATACGCCCAGTGTCTCGCCGAGAATTTCTTTCAGTGCGGGGTGCGCCCACTCGAATTCCTCCTTCTCACGCAGCCGCTTCACGAACAATTCTTTCGACCCATACTCCGACGCGCCCGGCCGGATCAGCGCCAGCGCCTGCGCGATTTCCTCCAGCGTTCGCGCTTTCATCATGCGCAGCAGCCCGCGCATCGCCGGCGACTCGATCTGAAACACGCCCATCGTTCGTCCCGTTGCGATGACTTCGCACGTCTCCGGATCGTTTTCCGGTATCGCATCGAAATCAATCTCTCGCGCCGTGGGACAGACATCTCTGTTTGTCCGCCTTTTAGGTTGTGGTGCAGGCGCGGCAGGACAGGCAGGAATGCCTGTCCTACTTTTCTCGATGTTGTCGAGCGCCAGCGACATCGTCGTGAATCCGCGCTGCCCCAGCAAATCCATCTTGATCAGTCCCAGCGCCTCGATCGCGTTCATGTCGTATTGCGTCACGATAATCCCTTTCGTCGCGCGCTCCAGCGGAGTCAGCCGCGTCAACGGCCGCGCGGAAATCACCGTTCCACAAGGATGAATTCCCAGATGCCGCGGCGCGTCATCAAGACGCAACGCCACTTGCAGAATTGTTTTCCACGGCTCGTCGTCTACGGGAAGATCGCGGCATTCCGGCAAATCGCGAATCGCCGTCAAAATCTCCCGCACCGGCCGGTGCGGCAGCCGCTTCGTGAAGCGGTCCACCTCGCCCGGCGGGACGCCAAACACTTTTGCCACTTCCCGCACGGCGAGCCGCGCGTGCATGGTGATAAAACTCCCGATCATTGCCACGTGGGGCTCTTGCCGAGCCCCCGCGACGTGCTCCGTGCCCCAGTGTTCGTAAACGTAATCGAGCAGCTCATCGCGCCGCGCGCCGCAAATATCAATATCAATGTCCGGGCAATCGCCGCGCTCTTCGTTCAAAAATCTTTCAAAGTACAGCCCCCATCGCAGCGGGCACACGCGCGAAATTCCCAGGCAGTACGTCACCATCGAACTGGCCGCCGACCCGCGCGCCACCGCCGGAATCCCGCGCCGCCGCGCTTCTTCCACGATGTCCCAGACCAGCAGAAAATAAGGCGCCAGATGCAGTTTTTCGATCACTTCGAGTTCATGCGTGAGCCGAGAGAGCACTGCCGGCCGCAGCGGCTTGTAACGTTTGCGCGCGCCTTCAAAGCTTAGTTTCCACAAATATGAAAATGCCGATTCGCCTTCCGGCACATTGAATTCCGGGAAAATAGTTTTTCCCAGTTCAAGCTGCAAATTGCAGCGGTCCACGATCTCCGTCGTCGCGTGCAGCAATTCCGGATGATCCGGAAACAGCCGCTGCATCTCCGCGAAAGATTTGAACCACGCCTCGCCCGTTGTAATTTCCGGTTTACCCTGAGTGCCCGCGAAGGACGCTCCCACCGTCGTCAGCAATCCACCGGTGCGGATCGCATTCACCGCGCGATGATGCAGGTGCTCTTCCGGCCGCAGAAAATGCACATTGTTCGTCGCCACCAGCGGCACACCGAGCTCCCGGCCAAGGTGTTCAGCCGCGCGCAGCGTTCGCCGGTCCCCCGGCGACAAAATTTGCACCTCGATGTAGAGACGGTCGGCGAAAATGTTCTTGAGCTGGGCGAAGTGACTGGTGACTCGTGACCCCGACAGGGTCGGGGCAGGCTGGTGACTGGTGGCGGAATACTCCTGCGTGCCCCTACGGTTGCTCGCATCCTGCAATCGCGCGGGCATCGGACACAGCGCAATCACGCCGCGGCTGTGCTCCGCCAACTCCTGCAACGTCACCGGCCGGCCATCCTCTTTACCAGCGGCATTCTGCGCCAGCTTCGTTGTGCCCAAATGCCGCAGCGTCACGAGCTGGCACAAATTGCTGTACCCCTCCATATCCGCCGCTAGCAGCACCATCGAGTGGCGAGTGGCGAGTGGCGAGAAAGAAGCAGAGAGATTTCTCGCTGCGCTCGAAATGACCGAAGAACCTTGAGGCCATGCTACGTCCAGCACCACGCCGACGATCGGCTTGATGCGCGCTTCCC
>WNFT01012488.1_pt1 | contig 14364 bp, 10 predicted proteins | sample 5400191 | NCBI WGS metagenome assembly WNFT01 (sample SAMN13153359, study PRJNA577476) | soil metagenome | isolation source: 80 cm saprolite under Madrone tree | place: USA:California | collected 2016-06-14
CGCGATTTCGCGTCCCAAATGATGCTCGTGGATGTCGCGACGTACCTCCCGGGCGACATCCTGACCAAGGTAGACCGGGCCAGCATGGCGGTGTCGCTGGAGGCGCGAGTCCCGCTGCTCGACCAGGCACTCGTTGAGTTCGCGCTGGCGTTGCCGGCGGACCTCAAGATCCGCGGCAGAGCAGGAAAACAGGTCTTCCGGCGGACCATCCGCGGGCTCGTGCCATCCGAGGTGTTGGAGCACCCGAAACTCGGTTTTTCGATGCCCCTCGGCCAGTGGTTCCGCGGGCCGCTACGCCCCCGCCTCGACCAGCTTGCGACCGCGAACGGTGGACTGTACGACCTCCTGGACCGGGCCTCGGTGCGTCGTTTGACCAGAGAGCATCTGATGCGACGTCGCGACCACAGCACCGCACTGTGGCGCGCGCTCGTGCTCCAGCTCTGGCTGGCTCACCTCGACACGGGCCGCCTCGCGCGCCCCGTCCCGAACTCACTGATCGAGTTCTGAGGTCGCAACGGAACGGATGAGCGGGATTCTGGCAGACCACGTCGGACTTGGACGGCAACCCGCCCAGGTCAATTGGACACCGGCGTTCGTCGGGCTGCTGGCTTACGTCTTCGTCATCATGACTTACCGGTTGCCCATCCTGATAGAACGTGGCAAGCTTCTCCTGGTGACGCTGGTCGCGATCAACGCGTTGCGCACGGGGACGCAGGTTCGCTACTTCATGCTCTTCACGCTCGCCAGCTACATCCTGTTCCCGGCCCGGTCTACGTTGGTGAACTATGTCACCGGCAATACGCTCCTCGGACGTGCCGTCGGCCCGTTCATTTACGAGAATCCGAATGATCTCGCCGCGGTCACCATACTGATGCTCGGACCGGCTGTTGCGCTCTGGGCAGAGAGCGCTCGCGGAAGCCCGATCGGCTGGATCGGCCTGGCAGGCGCCGCACCGTTGATCGTCATCATCGTGCTCACCCAATCCCGTGGTGCATTCTTGGCGGTGGCGACCATGGCCTTGCCCTCGGCCATCGCGCTGGCGCGGCGTCGACCGCGTGCAGTGATGGCGTTCGCCGCCCTCGTCACACTGGCGCTGTATCTCGCCCCCGGCACGTTCTGGAAGCGGATCGGGGGTCTGCGGCGGGGCACGAGTGTGGAAACGATCGGTGAGATGGACCCGGAAGGATCCGCACGCCAACGGTTTGCGGTGCTGCAAACCGCACTCCGCATCATCCAGGATCATCCCATGCTGGGCGTAGGACTAGGAGCCTATGGGGAAGCCAACGCCCAGTACACCCCCGCCCTGGGTCAGCTGGACACACACAATACCTACTTGAACATCGTGGCGGAGACCGGACTGCCAGGGTTGGCGCTCTTCCTGGGACTGGTGGCGAGCGTGCTGCGCGACGTGCGTGAGGCGCGTCGTCGCGCGCGCCGTGTCTTACCCCCACAAGCCGAGATGCTGCGGTGGCTGCAGTACGGCCTCTGCGGGTACCTCATCGCGGGACTGTTCGGATCCTACTCGCATCTCACGTTTCCGTACGTTTCCCTGGCTCTGCTCTGGAGCGCGTCGCACACTGTGCGCGCGCAGTGCAAGGCGGTGAGCGCGGCCCAGCCACCCGTCCGCGCCGGATGAGCGCGTCAGCCCTGTCGCTGCACGTCGCCGGCGAGTGGTGTGATCCCGCTGCTCACGAGCCAGGCGCGCGCAACAGCCCCGTGTGGCGGCGCCGCTACGGCTCGAACCCGGCACCATCGGGCCTGCGCGCATGCACATGCTTTTTGACGTCGGCACGGCGGCTGATCGTGGCGCGATCCGTGCAGGGCGCATTCGGGCAACCAAGCGAGTGGACATGGGGCTGAAAACGCTCAAAGTCAGCGTCCTGAAACGATCCAAGCGGATGGGCATTCTCCAGGCGTTCGGGCGGAGCGCTTGGAGAACGAGCCGCCTCCTCATTCTCGGATATCACGGAATTTCGCAGGACGACGAACATCTCTGGAACCCGGCTCTCTACATGACGCAAGACACTCTCAGGCGTCGCATGGAGGTGCTGGTCCGTAACGAGTGCTCCGTACTGTCCCTCTGCGAAGCCGTTACAAGACTTGGTACGAATGACCTGCCGCCCAGGTCCGTCGTCATCACGTTCGACGACGGCTTCTATAACTTCTTCGCACGGGCGTTTCCGGTGATCCGGGAGTTCGGATTTCCCGTCACGGTCTATCAGACGTCATACTACTCCTCGTTCAATCGACCGGTATTCGACGTCGCCCTCTCCTACATCGCCTGGAAGGGGGCGGGCAAGAGAATCGAGGGACTGAGATTCACCGGGAGTCCCGAGGTGCTCGACTTGAGCACCGCAGAGAGCCGAGTTTCGGCGTGCGCTCGGATTCGCCAGGCCGCTCACCGCAACGGCATGTCCGGCCAGGCCAAAGACGAGATCGTCGATGAATTGGCTGCCGCTCTGGAGGTCGACTCGGAGTCCATACGTGCGAGGCGCATGCTTCATCTGATGACGCCCGAAGAACTGAATCAGTTGGTCAAGCAAGGCATCGATTTGCAATTGCACACCCATCGCCACCGCATGCCGAGAGATCGCGACCTCTTCCGGCGGGAGATAAGCGAGAATCGTACCTTCCTGAGAGCGCTCGGTCAGCCGTCCGCCAACCATTTCTGCTATCCCAGCGGCGTCTATGCGAACGGCTTCTTGCCTTGGCTCGTTGACCTGGGCGTTCATTCGGCTACGACCTGCGATCCCGGTCTCGCCAGCCCAAAGCGTCGCGTGCTTCTCCTCCCACGGCTTATGGACTCGTCAGAACTCTCGGACGTTGAATTGGAAGGGTGGGTGCACGGCGTAAGCCAAGTGTTCCCCCGCCGGCCCACCCGGCGGGCGATGCCGTGCTACTAACATCGCGCCGCTAGTCGCCGAGGCCGCACGGCGCCGATCGACGCGCTCGACCCTGCGACCCCGATCAAGAAGCCGCTCATCGCGCCGCACCATCCCGCCAGGGGCAGCCCCGCGCATCCCGACAGCAGGGGCAACAACAGAAGGCTCACGCCCGCCCCTAGAGCGGCGACCACGGCCGTCGTACGCGATCGCAGATAAGCCAGGTACCCCAGCGGCCCGAGCAACACTGCCATCCAGCCCGCGGTTAACAGGGACGCCCAAGGCTCGCCCTTACGTTCAAGAGGAGTGAACAGGCGCCACCCGCGTCCTGGAGTTACCTCTTCACGTCGCACGAGTTTACCAGTGTTCGTCGCAACGCTGATCCAGTAAGAGAAACGCCGCACGACGAGGCGTATGGTCACGGGCTCACCCCCGATCGCCGGCATTGCGGCGCCGAGCCACGTCGAGTGACCCCGCAGGCGAAAGCGGTCACTTGCGGAAGCAACGTGCACACGGAGATCCCGCCCCTGTTGCTCCAACCAGATCCACCCATCCCCGCTCGGCATCCAGCCCACGATGAGCTGTGCCAGGCCGGTGTCGGGGCGGGCAGAGAGGAGGTCGAGCGTGATCTCCACCGAGTCTCGAGGCGGGATATTGAGCCATTCGCGCATGACGACCGGCGCCCCGTTAACCTGGAGTGCGTTCAGGGAGCCCGTGAAGGGCGCGTAGCCCTGCGTGCTGCCCTCGGTCCAGCGAACCCTTCGCGGCAGCAGTACGGCCTGGGCTCCCTCTCCCACGCCGAGGCCTGCGACGAGCAGCACCCCGTACAGGATCGCTGCTCGCAGCGCGCGCCCCCTCGACGCGGCGAGGTGGCGGTGCAAGCGAGGCAGCACGATCCCAATCATTCCGCCAACGGAATTCGTGAGGATGTCCGAAAGGCTCGCGTCTCGCCCGGGCACGACCGTGTACTGGAGCAGCTCGATTGTAACCGTTGTCGTCACGAGCGCGGCGAATCCTATCAGGGGCCGCACGCGGGCGTGACCGAGGGCCCAGCCCAGGGGCAGGAAGAGCGCGACGTTCGCCACTGCGTCGGCAAGGGCATAGTCGCCGCACGTCAAGCACCAAAACGGCACGCCCCCGCCACCCGGGCCGTGCGAACTCGGTACGAGAGTGGCGATCGCGACCAGGCTGAGGGCAACCGCCACGAGTCCCCAAGTCAGGACGCCCCGCCGGACAAAACAGCAGTTCTGCATGTGCAGGGTTCGGCTCACGCAAGAGTGAGACCCAAGCGCGTCGTTCCCGCCCCGGATTGTGGCGCTGGCAACTCGCTTTGTGGCGTGTTGTAGCGTCCACGCCACAACAGCTGGGTGAAGAGGGGGCGGCACTCGATTGGCCACGGAGGGAACTGCGTCAATCGGGGCGCCGCCGAGCAAGTTGGTGCCAAGGTGGGCACGCGACTTGCGCTTCCCGAGGCGCAACCGAATCCCATCACGGACGGCCTATCGCAGTGTCGAGACAGAGCAGCGTGAATGAGATCGTCGGCGAGAAACGTGCAGAGCCCCGCGTCACCCCGCCTCCCGCCACGGGACCGCTCGCGCGCGCGGCCGAGCTCGTGGCCCGCTCCGGCGTTAGCCCGGCCATGCTCAAGGGCGCCGCGTGGTCGATCGGCGGCAACGCGAGCGGGCTTGCCGCGTCGTTCGTTACGCAGGTGATCCTCGCGCGGGCGCTCGAGGCGACGCGTTACGGTGTGTACAGCTACCTGCTGGCGTGGGTCAACGTTGCCGTGCTGGTCGGGAAGCTCGAGTTCGACAACGTTGCCGTCCGTTTCGTCGGTGCCTACGACGGTCAGCGGCGCGACGGGTTGCTCCGCGGGTTCTTGCAGTACGGGTGGCGCGTCGTCGGCGGCACCGCGACGGCCGTGGCGATCGCCGTCGGCCTGGGGGCATGGCTGCTGCGGCCGCATTTGCACGCCGGCGTCGAAGGGGGCATCTGGCCCGCAGCGGTGTTGGTGCCGCTGAGCGCGCTATTGCTGTTCAGCAGCAGTGCACTCCAGGGCCTACGGCGAGTGCCACAGTCGCAACTGCCGCCGTTGGTGTTGCGACCCCTGGTGTTCGGGGTAGCGATCTTGCTCGCGTCGGGCATCGGGCTGGGGCTCGGCGTGGGAGCGGCCGTGGCACTCAACGCCGCGGCGACGGCGGTGTCGTTAGGGCTGAGCCTCTACCTGTTGCGCCGTGCCGTTCCAACCAGTGCCGTGGCCGCCGATCCCGCGTTCGACACGGCCCAGTGGATGCGCGCCGTCCGCGGCTTCATTGTGATCTCGGCGGCGCAGCTCATCCTGTCGCCGCAGGCGGACATTCTGGTCGTGGGGACCCTGCTCGGGCCGCACGACGCCGGCCTCTACAGCGTGGCCAGCCAGGTGGCCAGCCTGATCGGCGCGGGCGCCACCGCGGTCATCTTCGTGGTGCTCCCGGTCATATCGGGCCTCCACGCCCAGGGGCGGCGACCCGAGCTGCAGCACCTCGTCGTCCGCACCGTACAGGCATGCGCTGCCGTGAGCGTTCCGGTTTTCCTGCTGCTGTTCACCGCCGGTCACGTTCCGCTGCGGGCATATGGAGCCGCGTTCGTGGGTGCGTATCCCATTCTGGTCGTGCTGAGCGGTGTGACCCTGGTCGGCTCGATGTTTGGTGCGCTGTCGGGATACCTCCTGACCATGACCGGACACGAATGGGAGGCGAGTCGCGTGATCGTTGGCACGGCCCTGCTGAACCTCGTGCTTACGTTCGTGCTGACACCTCGGCTCGGCGCCGTGGGGGCGGCGTTGGCGACCGCCGCAGCCGCGCTGACACGGACCGAGTTGTTGCGACAGCGGGTGCGACGCTACCTCGGAGTGGCGGTGCTCCCATACCTCCCCGCTGAGCCGCGCGGAGCGGAGGGCACGTGACGCGCGTCGCGAGCTTCTTCCATCACCTCTTGTTGCGGTTCGCCGGCGCGGACTTCCTCGCGCCGGCGCTCCGCCCCCTCGGGCGCGGCCTGCTTGCGATCTTCACGCTCCACCGGTTTACGGACCCGGACTACGGCGTCGTGGGACACGACGCGGCTGCGCTGCGCGACCACTTGGCTTACCTCCGTCGCCATCGGTATCGGTTGCTCAGCTTGACGGACGTTCTCAAGCTCATCGAAGAGGGCGACAGTGACTCGAGGACGCCCGCCGTGGCCTTCACGGTGGATGACGGATATGCCGGCTTTGCCCGCATTGCCGCTCCGATCTTCGCCGAGTACGACTGTCCGGTGACGTTGTTCGTCCCGACGGGATTCCTCGATGGACGGCTCTGGCTGTGGTGGGATCGCATCGCCTACCTGTTCAGCAACACACGCTGTTCCTCAGTCCTCTTCGGGCTGGGCTCCGAACGCCGCTCATATCCCTGGTCGACGCCGTGGGACCGCGACGTGGTGCGGCGCAACGTGGCAGACCTGCTCGAAGGTGTGGATGCACCTGCGCGCGAAGCGGCGATCGCCGACCTTTCCGAGCAGCTGGAGGTGGAGCTGCCCGCTAAGCCGCCGCCGGCATCCGCGCCGATCAGCTGGGACGATGTGCGTCGAACCGCAAAGCTCGGCGTCACGTTCGGTCCTCACTCGGTCACTCATCCGATTCTACCTCTCGCCACCGATGAGGTTTGCAACTGGGAGATCCAGGAGTCGTTCCGCCGGCTGCGCCAGGAGACGGACGCCTCCGTGCCCGTGTTCTGTTATCCGGCCGGCAAGGCCGGGCGACGGGAGTTCGAGGCCGCTCGGCGTGCGGGCCTCAGGGCGGCCGTGACGTCCACACCCGGTTACGCCTTGCCGCACGGTGCTGGGGATCCGAGCTCCCTGCATCGCTTCGCCTTGCCTCGCTTCTCTTGCCCCCACGACCGGTCGCACCGTGACCAAGCGGGATCGCGGTTATCGATGGGCGCGCTGATGCCGACCGTCCTGACGGTGCTTGGCACGCGGCCGGAAGGCATCAAGCTGGCCCCCGTGCTCAGAGAGCTCGAGACAGCTCCGGTGCGCTCCCGCTGCTGCGTGACGGGCCAGCACCGAGAGATGCTCAACCAGGTTCTTGACCTGTTTGGCATCGTGCCGGATCACGATCTGCGGATCATGACGGCAGACCAGACACCGGCGCGCGTCGCTGCCGCCACGCTCACCGGACTCGAAGCCGTGATCCGCTCAGAGCGGCCGGACTGGGTGCTGGTGCAAGGTGACACGACCACCGCGGCGGCCGCTGCCCTGGCCGCGTACTACGCCCGGGTCCGGGTGGGCCATGTGGAGGCCGGTCTGCGTACCCACGACAAGTGGCAACCCTTTCCCGAAGAGATCAACCGCCAGGTGGTGGGGGCGGTCGCCGATCTGCACTTTGCCCCGACCGGACGCGCACGGGATAACCTGTTGCGAGAGGGGGTACCCTCCGAGCACATCTTGGTGACCGGGAATACCGTGATCGATGCGCTGCATTGGGTCGCGGCGCAGCCCTGGGCGCCGACGGGGCTGGAAGAGGCGGCCCGCCACAAGCTCGGGGCGGCTCTCGCCGACAGCGCGCGCATCGTCTTGGTCACCGCCCACCGACGCGAGAACTTCGGGACGCCGCTCGAGGACATTTGCCACGCGCTGCGCGACCTCGCCTCCCGGTACGCTCATCGTGTACGCTTTGTCTACCCGGTCCACCGCAATCCCCATGTGTGGGAACCGGTGCACCGGCTGCTCGGCGATGTGAGCAACATCATACTGCTCCCTCCGCTGGACTATCTCTCACTGGTGCACGTGATGAAACGGGCATACCTCGTGCTGACCGACTCCGGAGGTCTGCAAGAGGAGGCACCCGGCTTGGGTGTGCCGGTCCTGGTGCTGCGAGAGGTCACCGAACGACCGGAAGGCGTCGATGCGCAGACCGTGAGAATCGTGGGGACCGAACGAGCCAAGGTGGTCGCCGAGACGATCCGACTGCTGGAAGACGGTGACGCATACGTGCGGATGGCGCGCGCCGTGAATCCCTACGGGGACGGACGGGCGGCCCCGCGCATTGTCGCTCGGTTGCTCCAGGACACGCCGAGCACGCCGACGGCCACACGGAGCGACGCGACGGGTCCGGCGGCGACCGCTCGATCCGTCACGGGGGTTCGGTGAGGGTCGCCGTCCTCAACCAGTGCGAGTATCCTCAGCGCTGGGAAGTCCTGACGGAGCGGGTGCGCTCCACGCTGATGGCGGTGGGACACGAAGTCTACGTTTTCTGCCCCCGCCTCGGCGCGTCCGCGGGTCGTGATGCCGCCGACTGGATCGTGCCGATGCTCAGACCGGGTCGTCATGTTGGCGTGTTCTCGAAGGTCCGGTCCGCCGCGCTGCCGTTCAATCCGTTCTGGGTGCTCTGGCTCCGGCAGCAGTTGCGCGCCTATCGGATCGACGTGCTCATCGTCAGAGACCTTCGCCTATCGCTCCCGGGGCTTCTCGCAGGTCGGCACTTGGGCATACCGGTCATTCTCTATCTGGTCGAGAACTACGCCGGGATGGTACGCGCATACGGGAAGCAGCGCATGGGGCATTGGATCCTCCGACAGCCGGAGGTCGTGCAGGCGTTGGAGTTCCGGTGCGCGCGCCGCGCGGACCGCGTGTGGGTCGTGGCCGAGGAGAATGCGGCCCGTTTGGCTCAGGCGGGGGTGAGCCCCGAGCGAATTCGGGTGATACACAACGTACCCGACTCCCACGTCCCGTTGCCGCACGTCACGCTCGGGCAACCGACCCCATCTGCCCCTCTGCTCCTGGTCTTCGTCGGACAGGTCAGTCGGATGCGCTGCCTGGACCGCGTGCTCGAGGGTCTGGCGCGGCTTGATGACAAGCAGCGCGCGACAGTGAAGCTCCTCGTGGTGGGGGACGGAGAGGAGCTGCCGCACCTGCGCCGGCTCGCCGGCACGCTCGGGCTCACCAACCAGGTCGAGTTCTTCGGATGGCAGCCCGTCAGCGAGATCGCGAAAACGCTGGCGGGCCAGCGCTGTGTCGGCATCGTCCCCCATCACGTCAACGAGCTCACCGACATGACGGTGCCGAACAAGCTCTTCGACTACATGGCCATGGGGCTGCCGGTGCTGGTCACGAGTGCGCGTCCGCTGCGTCGCATCGTGGAGGCGGAGCAATGCGGTTGGGCGGTCCTCGACACCGCCAGCGACATGGCGCGAGGACTGCGGGTCATTCTCGAGACGCCGCTGGAGCAGCTCCGGGCGATGGGAAGGCGGGGGTTGAAGGCCGTCACCGATCGGTACAGCTGGGCGTCCTACGAGAAGCTGATGTGCCTCGATGTTACACAGCTCGGGAGCCGAAAGCGCCGCAAGCATCGCTCACGGCGTGCGGCGGCGTCGCTCGGCTAGGACATCGCGATACAGCTGCAAATGCGCCTCCACCCGTCGCTCGAGTGAGAAGGCGCGCACCGCTTCCCGCCGGGCCACGGCGGCCTCGGGGGAATCCCCGCGAGTCACCGCGCTCTCGATTGCCGCCGCGAGCGCCGTTGCGGATCCCGGAGCCACCAGCCGAGCGGCCGGTGACATGCCGACCACTTCCGGTATCGCCCCGACGGACGTCGCCACGACGGGAAGGTCGGCACGCATTGCCTCGAGCAGCGTGTTCGGCAACCCCTCACTGCGAGAGGGCAGAACCAGCAGGTCGAGGCGGTCATAGACGCCGTCCACGTTGCGCACGTGTCCCAGGAACCGGACCGACGAGGCCAGGGCCAGGCGACGGCACCGGGCCTCGAGATTGCCCCGCTCCGGGCCGTCCCCTGCGATGACCGCGGAGAACGCGACGCCCTTATGGGCCAGGATGGCGCAGGCATCGAGGAACAGGTCCACGCCCTTCTCCGGACTGAGACGGCCGACGACGCCGATGATGGGGCGTGGAAGACCGCCGACGAGCGCCGCAAGACGGTCGCCCTCCCACGGCTCGCTCTTGACCGCGGGGGCCAGAACCGCATTGTGGATGATCTGCACGCGGCGCCCCGAGGCGGCGAACACTCGGGCCTGCGCCTGCGCCATGACGACAATGCGGTCCCCCGCCCCGAGCAGCCGCCGGTCGACCCAATGGTAAAAGCGCGCCTTGAGGTCCTCACGCGTCGAGCCATGGAAGAAGCCTACCCAGGGCCACGGGCTGCCCAGCCTGCGCAGGAGATAGGCGACCGCGGTGGCTTTGTAGCCGTGGGTCTGCACGATGGACGGTCGCCACCGCCGCAGCATATCTTGCACGTCGCGGGCCACACGCCAGTCCAGCGGCCCGCGGTCCTCCACCACGCAGTGCTCCACGCCGGCTCGATCGAGCTCCTGAGCAAACGCTACAGACGGCCGGCCGCGCCGCTGGAAAGCAACGATCAGGCAGGCAATGCCGGCGCGCTTCAGCGCGGCCGCGAGGGCCGTCAGCTGGCGGCCGGGACCGGAGAGCGCTTCCGAGCCGACTAGGGCGGCGACGCGTACCGGGGACGACGCGGATTCACCTGGAACGGCTCCCGAGGTTCCGAGGATCATCGCTCAGCGCTTCGGTTTGCCCACACGGACTGCCGTCGCCAACATGAGGGCCACCGTGTCCATGTCCTTGGCCTGGACCTTCCCGGCCGGGATCCGCAGGTTCGTGAGTTCCTCGAGTTTCAGCACGATATCGACCAGCGCCAGGGAGTCGATCAGGCCCGACGAAATCAGCGGCGTCGTCTCGTCGATTTGCGTATCGGGGCGCCGCAGGAGCTCTTGCCCGATGTACTCGATCATGCGGCGCCCATGGTCGGCGGTCATGTCAGGTCTCCGCAACGCGGAGCTCGGCATGCTCCGACAAGAGCTTTTCTCGCGTAGTCGACCGCGCCGGCTTTCCCGCCGTGCTTTTCACGATCCACCGCGGTGGCTTCAGATAGATCGGCCCGAGGCCGACGCGCAGTTCTGCACCAACCGCCGCGCGGAGTTCGCGATCGATCGCCGACGCGTTTCGCAGATCGTCTCCTTCGCGAACCTCGGCTACGATGACGATCTCCTCGGTCCCGAGGCCCGGGTTGTACCGGCCGAACGCCACGACCCTGCCGTCGTAGATCGCCGGGTGAGCGGACACGATCTCTTCGACATCCTGGGGAGAGATGTTCTCACCGGCCACGATGATCAGGTCCTTCTTTCTGCCGATCACGTACAGCTCGTCGTCCAGCAGACATCCCAGATCCCCCGACCAGTACCAGCCATCCTTCAGGGTCTGGGCCGTCAGGTCCGGACGGTTGTAGTAGCCGTCGAGCATCGAATCGCCCCGAATGAGGATCTGGCCAACCCCGCCGGGGCCCAATTCCGCACCGTCGTCGGAAACGATTCGCACCTCCGTGTTCGGGAGCAGGCCCCCGGACGAGACCAGGCAGGTAGCGCCGCGGGCGGTGTGCCGCACCGGTTGGGCACAGCGCCGCTTGCGTAGCACATCGGCATCGACCCAGGCGCGACGTGGACCCGGTCCGGTCACATCGGACTGTGTCACCGCGAACACCGTCTCGGCCATGGCGTAGGAGCTCTGAAGCACGTTGGACCGGAGACCGGCGCCGGCATACGCCGCCAGGAATTCGTCCATGCTGGAGGCACGGACCGGCTCGGAGCAGTTGATGAGCGCCCGGAGGGACGACAGGTCCAGCCCGAGGCGATCTTCCGGCCGCACGCGTCGGGCCAGGAACTGCAATGTGAAGTTCGGAATCCATGCCAACGAGCACCGGTACGTCGAGATGAGTTGGAGCATCGTGGCCGGCTGCATCACCCAGTCAGTAGGCGATTGCATGACCACGGGAACGTGACACGCGAGGGGGAGCATGAAGCAAGCCACCAGACCCATGTCATGGTACAGGGGCAACCAACTGTAGATGCGGTCCTCGGCGTCAAGCCGAATGACCTGTGCGAGATGGTCGAGCTGGGTCAGCACCGCCGCATGGGACAGCGCCACCCCCTTCTGGAGCCCGGTCGTGCCTGCAGAGTGCTGGATGAACGCCAACCGGTCGGGATCGATCGCGGGCGGCGCATCGGCCAGCGCCGCCGACCCCACGGTATCGTCGCACCGGACTACGCGCACGTCGCGGTCGCCGCTCAGGTCGTGCAACAACTCATCCGGAAACTCCGGGGCGACCAGAATCAAACGCGCCTTCAAGTTGGCGGAGACGCCCCTCAGCCCAAAGCGGTACTTTGCCGGCTCCACCTTGAAGTTCGGATACGCTAGGATCGCCGGAACGGCCCCCAATAACATGGCGCCCACGAACGCCGCCATCAGCGGCACGCCTTGGGGCATAATGAGTACGACCGTGTCACCGGACTGCACGCCGTGGGATGCGAGGAATCCAGACTGCAGGACCGCCTGCCGCGTGAATTCTCCAAACGTGACGGTCTCGACGTCGTCCTCACCTCGCCACATCGTGACGAACGGCTTGTCGGGTGGCGCGGCGAACAGCGCCGCGGGCAGCGTCCGGAAGCGAAGCGGCAGCATGGACTCCTCAGTTACGCCGCGGTAATCGAGCATCGATCAGAGGCCGCAGGCCGTCGGCCAGGCGCGTGGCCATGACCTCGGCACCCATCGACGTGAAATGCGAAAAGTCACCAAAGTACTCGCGTCCGCGCGGCAGTTCACGGGCGGCATCGATCAATGAGACGTGCTCCTGAGCCGCAACGTCGCGGATCGCGCCATTCATGCGTTGTTCCATGTCGAGAAACCCGTTTTCGTCGAGCATGGGATAGAACTTGCGCCAGGCCACCAGGAGCTCGTGGTCTTCGCCCGACAGCTCCTTGCCGAACGCGGTCGCGTGCGTGACCAAGACGGGCTCCACGCCACGCGCGCGCAGGGCTGCGATGAGCCGCAGCAGATCCTGCCGAAACCGACGCACGTTTTCGTCGGGCACCCGATTCATCACGGGGTAGCGATTCCTGGCAATGTCTCTCGCAATCGCGAGGCGGCGTAGCTCTGTCTGGACGGCCGATGGTAACCCCTGCTTCAGGAGGTTGCGCAGCCGCTCCATGATCCGCCACTCGACCCGCCCACTCGCCGGCCCCGGATCGGGTGGCGCAGCCCCGCTCGAGACCGGCTCCTCCTGGACCCAGGGCAACCACGTGTACGTCGCTCCGGACGGATAGATGATGGCGAGCGAGGGATGCACTTGTTCGACGATTTCGGGTACCCGCAGCGTGGCGACCGCCAGCGGCTGTCCCACGACGGCGACGTTCTCGACTTGGAAGACATCGTTGCCGGCCCAGGCATTCAGGGCGTGCTCCAGCAAGCGAGGGTATTCGTGCCCCTCGGCTTCATACAAGCCGAAGGTCTCGGACGCTCCGATACACACGATTCGTATCGATCCGGGCCGGAGTTCGGGGCCTCGATAGCCGAGACTGTTCAATCGCCATTTTTGAAACCGGGCCCCCGGGCGGCCACGCAAGCCGATCCGATCTCGCACGAAGAGATTCTCACTGCTGTACCGCCCCAACAGTGGCGCTCCGTACATCAGGGCATCATCCACCCTGGCGCACAGTTCGAGGACGCCGACGACGATCACCGGTCCCCACACACACCGCGCGAGAAGTGACGAATACTTCATCAAAATTGAAAGTAAATGAACGCTTGTGTTGCAGCCGCATGCAGCAGCCCGGCATAAGTCGCCACGCTGTAAAGCGCCGCCCGAAGTCCGAACGACACGGTGAGCGGAGCACGCCGCCGCCGGTACCATGAAATCGCCCCGACCGTCCCGAAGTAACCGAGCACGCACGCGCAGACTGCCATATACAGGCTCGATGGCAAGAGGGGCCTCACATACTGGCTCGGTGTGACGACCACGCGCCACATCGTGAGCGCTTGGGAGACACTATTGGCCCGGAACAAGATCCAGCCGAGGCAGATAGCGCCGAACGTGATCAGCCACGACAGAAGCGCGGTCGCGGCGCCCGGCGCCGTCCAGGGGAATCGACGCTGCAGCCCCTGCACCTTGCGATGCAGGACGAGCAGCAGCCCTTGATAGGCGCCCCAGGCCGCGAACAGGACGCTCCCCTTGTGCCACAATCCGAATGCGATCATTGACACCATGAGCGCGACACTGCGCCACCACATTTCGCGGCGAAGCATGGCGAAAGGCAGAAATACGTAGTCACGAATCCAGGAGGAAAGGGACATGTGCCAGCGCGTCCAGAATTCCGAGGGCGTGGTCGCGAGGTACGGACGGTCGAAATTCTCCTCCAGGCGGATGCCAACCAGGCGAGCCGCGCCGATCACTATGTGCGAATAACCGGCGAAATTGAAAAACAGCTGGAACCCATATCCGATCGCAGCAACCCAGACATCGAGTCCGGTCCACGGCCGCGACAGACTATCGAACGCCGCGTCCACGCCGTGCCCGGGACGCAGGCCGGTGGCCAGGACTTGGCCCAGCGCGCCCATCCACAGCCCGATACAGATCCGGTCCAGTCCACGGCCGACATCCTCGCCGGAGGGT
>WNFT01003082.1_pt1 | contig 14362 bp, 17 predicted proteins | sample 5400191 | NCBI WGS metagenome assembly WNFT01 (sample SAMN13153359, study PRJNA577476) | soil metagenome | isolation source: 80 cm saprolite under Madrone tree | place: USA:California | collected 2016-06-14
AAGCGTTTGCTACTTTCGGCCCTCGCTTCGTCAGTCACATAAGACGAACATTGAAAAGGATTGTAGGCGCGTAGCTCAGGGGTAGAGCACTACCTTGACACGGTAGGGGTCTGGGGTTCAAATCCCCACGCGCCTACCATTTCTATGTCAAAGCCTCTCAATAAGTTGGCTACCTCGCGTAGAACGTAAACTTCCTGCGGTTTTTTCGATTTGGCAGACTTTTGGCAGACTCTCAAAAATCGAGCCAATTTGTCAGCCTTCCATTGTCATTTCACAGCTAACCCACCTTCCTTGCTTGGTCTAACTTTGGGTCCATGCATAACTCTAAACTGGAACCGCTCGTGGTAGCCGCGAAGTTGTTGACGCTTCTTCATGGTGAGTTGGTGTTTGTCAGCTGGTGTGCCATCGGTTTGTTCATTAGCGATGAGGGCGTAAGCAGTGTTCGTCCCATCTTTGACGTAGATCTATAACCGAGTAACGATCAGTTCCAGTACGCGTCAGAGCGCGCAATAGTTCTTTCGCATTTGTTTTTCCAAGAACGCAGGGCAACTAACCAAGCGGTAGAGTTATCAAAGCCAACGCGAGTGATAGTTCGCAAGTTTGGTTTTTCAGAAAACTGCTTGACAGGTTCGGTGGTCTTGTCTTATACAAGACAGTTCGCGCGACTGTCATGTCGCGCACGGCGAGGAAGAAACTTCAATGATGACGAGCAGGACATACAAAGAACACGTAGCCAAATGGCAGCCGTCGGCCGCCATGCGTGGCGTGTGTCTACGGACCGGTCTGAGCTTGTCATCCGTCAATCCATTTGGCGGCGGACTCGGACAAAGACAGGCAGAGTCCATAGATAGCCGTTACATCAGGCAATAATTCGCGGGAGCGGCCTCCCGCTCCCAAATCTCAAAGCAAAAACGCGAGAATTGTTAGGAGCGGGCAGCTTCCCTGGGAGGCTTAAAGCCCCGCTCCTTTTGTTTTTTGACAATTGAAGTACCTTTTTGCGAGATGAAGGCAGGGAGCCTTCAGCGATGACAACGCCGTCGCTTGTCCAGAGTCCCGAGCGTCGCCATCCTCAGGAGAAGTGTGCCTCGAAGTGTGTTCGCGGTACGTTTCTCTCTGCCTTCATCTATTTTTTAGCATAACGAATTTCATTTTGCATGTGTGGCTGAGCAGCAAAAGCACCTCCTCCGAAATCAGGCGTCCGGGCTGACTTCGTAGGTGCGAGTCCTACCGCATGCACCAGACTCTAATTCAGGGATGTAGGCTAACCGGCAACCATCGGTCTCCAAAATCGAAATTCTCGGTTCAAATCCGAGCGTCCCTGCCAACATTGCGCAAAGAGCGAAGAGCTAAGGGCCCGGTGCAAATCCGAAATCCGCAATTCGCAATCCGAAATTCCTTTTTGGAAGGGTAGCCTAACTGGTAAGGCAGTAGTCCCGAAAACTACCGCTCATTTGTCGCTTGCAGGTTCGACTCCTGTCCCTTCCTCCAAAACTTTTTCCTGACTGAAACAATTCTGGAGGCGTCGCCTAACGGTATGGCAGCGGTTTGCTAAATCGCCGCGCAACGCGTGTGCAGGTTCAAGTCCTGTCGCCTCCGCCAATTCTTCGGACCTGTAGCTCAGCGGAATGAGAGCGCGACTCTGCGAAGGTTGAGGTCGCACGTCCAAATCGTGCCAGGTCCACCAGTTAAAAACGATCTTACGGAGTGGCCGAGCTGGAAAGGCACGAGTTTCTGAAACTCGTTTACGTAGGTTCGAATCCTACCTCCCGTAGACGGCTCGATTAATCTCGATCATTACCTCTACAGCGCGCCGAAGCAGCAGCCGTGAAAATCGCATTCGTTAACAAGCTCTAAGTTGTCCCTGCCAAGAATCTCACTAATCTTGCGTTCAGTGAATGTTGTTGGATTTGGCGGCCATCGGCGCGAAAGGTCTGTGCTATACTTTCAACCATGGAGCAGCAAGAACTAATCGAGAAAATCAAGCGACTTCCTCAGGATCGGATCGCTGAAGTTGAGAATTTTGTGGACTCCCTGGCACGGCGTGAACTGAGTAGCAATCGAATGAATCTTCACCAGGCCCTCACCGATTACGCCATTCAACACGCGGGAACTGACGCCGACATCGATCTTGACCTCGAGGCCGCCGCGACAGATCACTTGCTCCAACAAGACTCAGAACAATGAAACGGGGACAAGTTTATTGGGCCGATCTCGCTCCACGTTCAGGATCCGAGCAACAGGGCCGGCGTCCCGTTATTGTGATCTCACACGACGCGTTTAATCAGACGCAAGGCTGGCGATCGATAATCGTTGTCCCGCTTTCCACTTCCGTGGCTCAAGCCGGGCGTGGGCCTTCCGCTGTGTTGCTCTCGCAAGGCACAGCCGGTCTCGGTAAAGAGAGTGTCGCGCTCTGTCATCAAGTGACCACGTTAGATCGTTCGAAGCTCACCCAACGACTTGGCGAGTTGAGCTCAGCGGAACTTGGACAGGTCGAAGATGGACTCAAGGCTGCGATGGACTTGAAGTAAAATGGGCAGCATGGAGATTGGTTTCCCGCTTCGTTGCCCGCCCTGCACGCCTCCAGCCAAGGTCACGGAGTGATTCGGCGTACTCGTCCCGCCTAGACTTAAGCCCTCAAGCCGCCGTTCGCGCGTCGCGTGGTCGGAGACGTAACGCTGCAGTGTCTCGACATTAGCACTCTTATGATTTGTCCCGAATCACGAGCTTTCAATTTTATCAAGCAGCTTCATAAAGTTGCGCTTGCGTTTGTACTCAACACGGAGCGCGGAAAGGTAATCGTCAAACTCGGTCATGCGGTCCAGGCGATCCATCAGCTCGCGAATCTTGCCCAACAGCTTAACTGCTTCCGCGTAAGCGGCATTGTTTGCCTGTTTGAGGGTGGGCCCGATCATCTCTTTGTAGATTGGCACGGCATCCGCGGGGTGTTTTTCTTCACGCGCGGCGGCGACCCGAAGCCATAGACGCGAAGAACAGCCACCCGCGGAAGCTTCTTGCCACGCCTCGTCATAGCGCTTTTCCCAGAGAAAGACTTCAACCAGCCGCGAGTTGTCGACATGGCCGGCCCAATCCCAATGGTTCTTTGAGGTTCTGTCTTCTCGCTTTTCTTTCTCAATGACACCTCGCAGATGGGCCAGCGCCTTGCCTCTCCAGGCAGGCCAGTCGGACGGGCGCACTTTACGAGCGTGCGCCATCACGTTCTGGTAGTTTTGCAAAAACGGCGATTCTACAAACTGGTGCCAGATTAGGTTCATCGCGTCATCGTGACGTGCGCGGCGGTGATACTCGAGAGAGAGAAACTCAACCAGTCGCGAATCGCGTTGCGAGAAGGCCTTCAGTCCTTCTTCGGCCCAGTCGAGCGCCTTGTCGTGCTGACCGGCCTCGCGATAGATTTCGGCAATCTGAAGGTATGAATAGGCGTGCGAAAGATCACGACGCTTGATCTCGACTAGGGTCTCAGGGTCGCCGGATTGCTGCGCGAGCGCTTCCATCATGCTGGTGATGCGAAAGCGTCTAGTGGATCGCTCATCGTCTCTGTCACCGGGGTTAAGTTGACGAATTTTTGCCCATTCGCATTCGGCCAGCCGCCGATATTCTGCGAGGCCTTCTGCGCCGAAGACGTCCGCATAGGTTTCTGCCGTCCCATGGAAAATCTCCCAATCGCTTTTCATCTCCCATTCAAACAATCGGCGCGCGAGAGCCCGAGGTTCGGGACGGGCGTCCAGGCAAGCGCGATGATGTAGATCCTGGAGATCTGGCAGGATGTCACTCATATAGCCATCTGAATCGTCCATGTCGCCGATGGCGCTTTCCAGTTGCGCGAGCGCGTATTCCGTCAGTTCGATGACCGCCGGTGCGTGGCCGTCATTAAGCAGCGCCCCAATCGACTCGGTCACTTGAAGAATGCGACGGGTATAGTCGTACGCGGAATAGTAATCAACAAAGCCATTTGTCCGCGTCGCGTTTGCGATGGAATGGCGATACGGGGCAAGGTCGACGCCGGCGGGGTTGATTCGCCCTGCTTCAAGGAGGAGCCGGTCGCGCAAGTTTGGGTTTTCGATCGCTTCGCGCGCCAGCATAGCGACCAGAATATCTTTGTCTTGCCGCTCAAGATAGGCAAGTAGATCATCTTCACTGGCTGCCCGTTTTCGTTTCTTGCCGGGCTTGCCCTTGCTTTCCGGATCTGGGTCAATTGAAGCCAGGCCAGCAGCAACGAGATGCTTGCAAAACTCACCCTCAAGCCCAATCGGGCAGTCACACGAGTACTCAATATCGCGCTCCGTTGAACGGAGCGTGACGCAATACTCGTATTTACCGCGGACGATCGCGGTCAGCGCTCCCTCGTGCATGGCGAGACTACGCACGCGGCCATCTTTGAAATACGCTTCACCGCGAGCGAACGAACGATCGTTAGCCATTCTCTTGAGTTGGAGAAGATTGAACGCCGCCATAAGTGTTCGGTTAATCGTTGGCAAGGTGCTCTTTCCCGACGATCAGTTTACCATTTTGGCTACTAAGTCTTCCGCTCAAAGAGCGAGTTAGAGTTATCTTCATCTCCACTGTAGATGCGTTCAGATGGAATCAGAACAGTCGTTTCCTGAACGACAAGTCGCAGGTTCGAGTCCTGCCGGGTTCACCATGCCGGCGTAGCCCAATCGGGAGGAGGCACTAGTCTTAGGAACTAGACAGTGTGAGTTCGAATCCCTCCGCCGGTACCAAATCATAATTCGTTGCTGTCGTGGCGCAATCGGCAGACGCGCAGGGTTGAGAGCTGTGTCGTGTTGAAACTGCTGCCGCCGTCCCTGATCGGCAACCAGAATCTGAAGGTTCAAATCCTTCCGACAGCACCAACCTCTGCTCGTGTAGTCCAACTGGCAGGAGACGACAGATTCAAGATCTGTACAGTGTGGGTTCGAATCCCTCCGCGAGTACCAATTTCAAGGAATCATTTGCGCGTGTAGCCCAATTGGAGAGGCGGCTGATTTAAGATCAGCTTTGTGATGAGTTCGAATCTCTCCACGCGCACCAAACATTCGGGGCGTTAGGCAAGCCAGGTTCAAGCCGCTTGATTTTCAATCAAGAGATGCGTGGGTTCAAATCCCACACGCCCTGCCAAAACGTAACGCAAACTGTTAGTTTGCGATCGCAAGCTAACAGCTTGCGCTACATATGGTGGGTCATAGCTCAATTGGCAGAGCACCGCACTGTGACTGCGGCCAGTGAGGGTTCAACTCCCTTCGACCCACCCAACTCCAAATGAAAGAAGTATGTCAATGATCATCGTCAAAACCTTGAAAGGAGAAACACCAACATGACGTAGCAAAACAAATCCGCTGCCCAATGAGGCAGCTTAGAAAGGAACATACTCAAAAATGAGCGAAGAAAGAGCTACACGGTATCACCTTCGACGCCGTGAGTTTCTTAACGAAGATCCAGAACTGCCCGCGTTCATCATCGGCGTTGTCGAAGACACTCGCGACTTTCCAGATGATCCCGAAGACCTCTGGAAGTGGGGAACGGTCGTTCTCGATCTAGCTGATTGTTCTCGTCGAGTATCATTTGATTTCGACCTCAACGATGCAGCGTCGCGAGCAAACAGTCTGCGCAAAATCAATTTGATTGCCGAGGTTGTGAACGCCGTCCGCGACGCAATCGCCGTGGAAGTCGAATCTAGAAATGCCCGACCCGCCAAGAAGGAAAAGGCGGGCTCAAGGGCTCCGGACGTAGTCAGTCTGAGCACTTGAAATGATTCAACCGTTCATTGCAAACCCTAAATTCTAAAATCAATGGCGCGCCAATAATCAATGCCAAGAGGCTTAAGCCACCTGATTCTCAATCAGGCGATCGTCGGTTCAAATCCGGCACGCGCTGCCAGTTTTTCACACGGAACTGTGGCCGAGAGGTGAGGCACTTGGTTGTCAACCAAGCCGATGACGGTTCGAGTCCGTTCAGTTCCGCCATGCGTCAGTAGCTAAATCGGATCAAGGCACCTGCCTCTTAAGCAGGGGATTGTGAGTTCGAGTCTCACCTGGCGCACCAATTCGATCGGGGTGTGGTGTAACGCAAGCATCCGAGTCCTGGGAACTCGTGGCGACAGTTCAACTCTGTCCTCCCCGACCACACTCATTGCCAATTTCCGATTGTCGATTGGCCTTTTCACAGCCGAATCAAATCGGCAATCGCAAATCAAAAATCGGCAATGCCTCTTGCTCCTGTAGCTCAAATGGAAGAGCGCGACGCTTCGAACGTCGAGGTTGCGGGTCCGAGTCCTGCCAGGAGTTCCAAGTCTTCGCGGAAGTGATGTAGCTGGAAACATGCGAGTCTTCCAAACTCGCTTCGAGAGTTCGAATCTCTCCTTCCGCTCCAACTACGCGCGCGTCGCCAAGCGGCTAAGGCGCCGGATTGCAGATCCGGTATTCGTGAGTTCGAGTCTCACCGCGCGCTCCGATTTCTGTTAGCCAAACCAAACGAAAGGAGGTGCCGAGTGATGGCACTTAATGGCAGAGTTTTGCTACTCAACCAAACTTACGAACCGCTCGGCACCGTCAGTGTGGCCCGAGCAATCATCATGACCTTCAAGAACAGCGTCTTCGTCGAGGAATGGGACGGCGACCGCGTGCTTCATTCGCCGCATGATGAGTGGCCCGTGCCGTCGGTAATTCGCCGTCGCACTTACATCAACGTTCGCCGGCGCCGCGAACAGTCGGGCATGAAGCGCCTGCGAATTTACATGCGCGACAAGTTCCGCTGCCAGTATTGCGGCGAAAAGAAGGGCGTGGCTGAGCTGACGCTCGATCACATCTTGCCGCGTTCGCGGGGAGGCGATAACTCGCCGGTGAACATCGTCACGGCATGCATTCCCTGCAACAACCGGAAGAGCAATCGCACACCGGAAGAAGCTCGAATGCCGCTGTTGACTTCGCAGTCGGCGCTGCGCGTGAAGCTAGAGCGCGTAGCGCTTTGCCACTACGCCGAGGCGCGCGCTGAATGGCGCAAGTACCTGTTCATGGATGTGCACGATGATCGTGCCGTCATTGAAAAGGTGCACAACGAGCAAAAGCGGAGGGCCTGAGAAATTTCTGGCCCTCCTTATGGTCGGATAGCTGAGACGGATTAGCGCGGGTTTGAAAAGCCCGAAAGGTTGGTTCGATTCCAACTCCGACCACCATCTCCTGCCCGAGTAGCTCAAATGATGGAGCGCTGGTCCTACAAACGAGAGGTTGAAGGTTTGAGTCCTTCCTTGGGCACCAAATTCAATTAGCTGATTTATCGGGGCGTGACTCATCCCGACAGAACGGTGACTGTCAGGGAGCGCGGAGTTCGCAGAGGCGCGTCGGCCTCACGCCCCGGCCACTCATTCGAAGGCGATGTAGCTCCAACTGGCAGAGCAGCTGTCCCGTAAACAGCAGTGTGTGAGTTCGAATCTCACCATCGCCTCCATGCTGTGGCCCGCGTTCCCGGCATCGGTCTTCTAAACCGAACCTGCAAGAGCTGGGTGGAAAGGCACGAGGTTCAACTCCTCCGCGGGCTTCCAATCATAAGTTTCAAGTTGCAGGTTTCAGTCTCAAGTTACGGATATCGAACTTGAAACTCGAAACAATTCCTGGCTGTGTAGCTCAAGCGGCAGAGCAAGCGTCTCATATGCGCGAGGTTGGTGGTTCGAATCCACCCACAGCCACCAAACTTTTTGGGCTGGTCATGTAACCGAGAGCATAGAAGTTCTGCAAACTTCTTGTGAGGGTTTGAATCCCTCCCAGTCCACCAATTTCAGATGGCGATGTAGCTCAACTGGATAACAGAGCGTCGGTCTTGTAAACCGAACGATAAGGGTTCGACTCCCTTCATCGCCTCCAGCTCGAAACGATGAACCATGAACGATGAATGATGAAGTGAAGCAACGCCGTTCATCATTCATCGTTTAGCGTTCATCCTTGTCTTTTGTGGCGTAGCCAAGTTGGTAAGGCACCGCACTGTTAATGCGGCCATGCGAAGGTTCGAATCCTTCCGCCACAGCCAATTCTTATTGACCCGGAGCTCGAGTGACAGAGCAGCGGCCTTTTAAGCCGTGAGGTGCGGGTTTGAGCCCCGTCGGGTCAACCAAATCTCGCGGTGTAGCTCAACGGCAGAGCACTCGATCGATAATCGAGCGACGCAGGTTCGACTCCTTCCACCGCGACGAATCCAAGGGCTTCACGGGGCATAGCTCAACTGGAAGAGCAGCCGCCTTATAAGCGGTTTTAGCGCCAGATCAGCGCGAGGTTCTGGGTTCGAATCCCAGTGCCCCGACCAGCAAAGGATGAAGGATGAGGGCGGAAGGATGAAAGTGTGATGACTCAAGTCACGCACTGAACTTTCATCCCTCATCCCTCCGCCTTCATCCTTGCCTTCTTGCGGGATGGTGTAACCGGCAACACGTCGGGCTCTGAACCCGAAGATGAAGGTTCGACTCCTTCTCCCGCAGCCATTCTTTTTCACGCTCAACTCAAAAGGTACTTCGATTGTGATTCGACGAAGAGAGTCGTCGATGGTGAATCATGTTTATTCGCTTTGTCAGCTGTGAGATCGATGAGCGTTCGTGCGTTTCGGCGGGCCTGTTCTGTGCTGCGTCGCGACTCAGGTGGGCCGATGACTTACCTGAGTACGAATTCGACGCGATGACAGAGTTGAAAAACTGGTTCGACGTCCATTTGGAGTCGCCGTTTGATCATCTACCGCACGCTAACCGCTATGAACGAGCAGTCTGCTGGTTCAAGCCAACTGCGCGCGAACACCTCGCGCGAGCCTGGGAGTTGATCACGATTCTTGAGAGGAACGACATTTGGATCTGGACGATTAGGTCGCGAAGGACCGGGTACGTTAATTACGAGGATGAAGTACAGGTATTTGCTCGGCCTTATGACGATGTAAGGCTGATTCTTTAGGAGGTAAACGAAAATGAAGCTAGCAGAAGCACTAATTCTACGCGCTGATTGCCAGAAGAGAATCGCGCAATTGAAGTCGAGACTACTTACGAACGCAAAGGTCCAGGAAGGCGATGCGCCGGCGGAGACTCCGCAGGATTTGATCGTGGAACTGGAACGCGCAGTGAGTGAGTTACTCGATTTGATCAAGCGCATCAACAAAACGAACTCGGCGACCGTTCTTGCCGGACGTGGAACGATCTCGGATGCGCTGGCTGAGCGCGATGTACTTGCGCTGCAACGCACTGCTTACGGCGATCTGGCGCAAATGGGCGCAATAACACAAGGTCGCATCACGCGTTCGGAAGTGAAGTACGTCTCGACTATTAACGTTGCCGAGATCCGGAAGCGCGCCGATGAGTTGGCAAAGAATTATCGCGATCTTGACGCGCGTATTCAGGAACTGAATTGGCAAACTGAGCTAGTCGAGTAATCGATGCAGTTGGTAGTCGGAGAGAAACAGAAGCGAGCACAAACCCGCCAACTGGGCTAAGTTGGCTGCGTCTGATGAACGCTTTGGTGACGCGAGGGGGGGCAGCGCTAACGGGTTCGATTCCCGTATCACAAGTAATGCCCAGCAAAGTCACAGGGGCACAGGGCAATGTCAATGTAACTACCAAGTGTTGATCTGTTTCATCCGGCGAGGGTGGGTAAGGGGCCACTGCATCGGTTTAGCGTCAACGAGTAAGAACAATTCGCCATGCAAGAACGAAGAAAACCATTGGGAATGAAAAACTACGGGCACATCGCGCACCTGCCAGGCAGCCGCATGGGTCCGGGTGATCATAAGTGTGAAGCGGGCCAAGCGCGCATCGCAACCTTGAAAGCACGCGATCGTCACGACCACATCATCGTGCAAGAGAAGCTTGACGGCACGAACGTTGGCGTTGCGCGGGTGGACGGCGTGCTGTATCCGCTTGTGCGCGCCGGCTATGTTGCTGATACATCGCCTTTCGAACAACACTGGCGCTTTGCTCAATGGGTGTATGCAAATCAGGATCGCTTTCTCGCCGTGTTGCGAGATGGTGAGCGGTTGGTTGGCGAATGGCTAATGCAAGCGCATAGCACGCGCTATCAACTCTAGCATGAACCATTCGTAGCGTTCGATCTAATGGCGAGTAATGAACGCGCTCGATATGACGAGCTAATCGACCGTGTGAGGAACGGCGACTTTGTGGCTCCAACGGTTATCCACCGCGGTGAGCCGCTTAGCATAGAAGCGGCAATGAAGGCGCTCGACACCTATGGCTTCCACGGTGCAAGTGATCCGGTAGAGGGAGCGGTGTGGCGGATTGAACGAAACGAGTTGGTTAATCCTGGAAAAAATGGCGAGCGGAGATGGACCGTTGATTTCCTCGTCAAGTATGTCCGGCCCCACAAAACAGATGGCGTTTACTTGCCTGAGATCAGTGGCCGGAAACCCGTATGGAACTGGCGGTGAAGAAAGCACCCACATTTAGTTTGTTTTGTTCGTCCGAGTCTTGTTACTTCTTGTTGCGGCTTTCATTGTTGTTAGCGTTCCTTCCTACTCCCTCTGAACTGGGCGGCAGATGACCAGGCGGTGGGTTATTACCACCTTTATTACCACCACTGGTGAGTTATTACCACCATAGTACTTCAGCGCCTTTTCGATCCTTTCCGCCACACCGCGGCCGCTCCGTAACCTTCACAGTAGATCTTGTTGTTCTTCTTCAATCGGTTCAGCACCAGACATAATGTTGTCATGGACATGGTGACTTCGACGCCAGCCGGAGCAGCCGTTCGCTATTCGCGAATAGCGAATGTATAATAGGTGCATGTCGCTCAAACCCCAGGACATTGTTGTTGTACTTAAGCTTTGTGGATACGGTTCGAACCGACCGACTTTCGCGCAGATTGCTGCCGATCTCGCCATGAGTCCTTCGGAAGTTCATGGCGCGATGAAGCGCGCGCAGGCTGCCCATCTCCTGCACGGACCCGAATTGCTTGACTGTCCAAACGTGAGTGCGCTCGAAGAGTTCCTCATTCATGGATTGAAGTACGTTTTCCCAGCAGAGCATGGCGGACCAACGCGCGGCCTGCCGACCTCTTACGCTGCCGCGCCATTGAACGGACTGATTGCCGCCGGCGATGAATTGATTCCAGTCTGGCCCCACCCTGAAGGGAAGAAGCGAGGGATCGCGCTGGCACCGCTTTACAAGACTGTGCCGATTGCCGCAATGCGCGATCCGTCGCTGTACGAAAAACTAGCGCTCGTGGACGCTCTTCGTGACGGCCGCACTCGCGAACGCAAATTGGCCGAACAAGAACTCAAAAAACTCCTGCGCAAGAAGGCCGATGGCTAACCAGAATCTGGAGCTGCTCAAAGTAGCCGCGAAGCTGTTGGAACCAGTTCTTGATGAATTGGTGTTTGTGGGCGGATGCGCGACCGGTTTGCTCGTTAGCGATGAGGCCGCGGCTGAGGTTCGGCCCACGTTTGATGTAGATGCTATCGCCGAGATCACATCATATGTGGAGTACATGACTTTCGGGGAACGACTTCACAAGCTCGGCTTCACCGAAGATGCGAGTGAGGGCGCTCCCATTTGCCGCTGGCAACATGGTGAGATCAAGTTGGACCTCATGCCTTTGGACGAAAAGATTCTTGGCTTTCAAATTGATGGTATAAGTCAGCGATGGACTCGGCGCAGGAATTTGAGATCGGACGAGACGTTCGCATTCGCGTTGTCACCGCTTCCTATTTTTGTGCCACAAAGCTTGAGGCATTCAAAGGTCGCGGCAAAGGTGACTACCTCTCCAGCCACGACCTTGAAGATTTAATAACGGTCGTGGACGGCAGATCAGAACTCTTGAAGGACCTGCGAGCCGCGCCTGAAGACGTTCGGTCATCAATCGCGGACACCGTGGGTCAGCTACTGAGGACGAAGAAGTTCATCGATGCCTTGCCAGGTTATCTCCTGCCCGATGCGGCCAGCCAGGGCCGGATTGGAGTTGTTCTTGCAAGGTTAAGGGAAATATCAAACCTATCTTATTAGAGACACCAGGGTAAGAATCTTGCCATTACGGACGCCATGGGAATCCGCTTTAGTAATGGTAACGCCAATAGGGTAACCGTAATCAACTTCCTCTCCAGGTTGTGGAGTTTGATCGATAATCAGTCCGGCAGTGACAGATCTTAGCGTGCCGCCAGCAGTCGAATGTTCAAGTTAGAGGCGTAAAGTTTGGCTTTAGCGTCTTCGTAACTCAATCCTTTGAGCGCCGGAACTCTGGTCTGAGCTGTTCTCGACTGGCGCTCCTGTTGTACGTCCAAACAGAGCGCCAAGAGTGCGATTGCCGGCAAGATTATATAGACAATGAACGCTACGGTTGCAAGGACTGTGATGAGTCGTTTCTCTTTGCCTCGCATGCTGTAGCCAACGAGTACGCCAAGTAATAATCTCATTTCTGCTGCTCCTCTGAATCTCTCTTTTGATCGCGGGGCTATGCTGTCCGCCCCTATTTACTCTGTTAACTTATGAACTGCCTCCCGACGCCGTCGCCGAAGCGATCGTCAACGCCATCGCTCATCGCGATTACAACAGCAATGCATCCATCGAAGTCCGGCTATTCGCCGATCGGCTCGAAGTCTGGAATCCCGGTAAACTTCCCGGAACGCTGTCGCTCGACGATCTGCGTGAAGCGCATCCTTCTGTGCCCAACAATCCGCTTGTTGCTGAGTCGCTGTACCTGACTCGCTATATCGAGAGAGTCGGTTCGGGTACCCAAGCCATGATCGTTCTCTGCCGAGAAGTCGGTTTGCCCGAGCCGGATTTCGAGTTGCGTGCAGGATCGTTCGTTATCACACTCTGGCGCGATTGGTTGACGGAGGAAGTGCTGGCGGGCTTGAGTTTGAACGACAGGCAGTTGCAGGCGGTTAGGCATGCGAAAGTTACGGGGCGAATCAACAATGCTCAGTATCGAGAGTTGACAGAACGTCCGAAAGAACGGCGCTTCGGGAACTCCGGCAACTGACAACTGTCCGGGTCTTCGACAAGGCAGGCGGCACCGGACAGGCGGCGCACTACGTAATAGCCCAGGCGAAGTCGGCCATTGGTGAATCTGGAGGGAACCCGTCATGAACCCGCCAAACCCGCCAGAAACGAGGTCGGCTCAAGCTTTACAGGATCTACAGTAAACAGGACATAAAGGGGACATTGGGGACATGATTCAAGTCGACCTGAGGAGGACATAAAGGAGACATTGAGGACATTGAAAAGTATCGGTGCTCCAGTTGTTCAAATGGAAGTTCTCAGAGGCTCTTCAAAATCGTTTCCGGCCTAATGCGGTAACAATCAATCTTTGACAACGGTTCCCAGTCGAAGCGAGCAGGGTTCTGAATAGTGGTTACTTGAGGTTGCGACGCGCAGTTGAACACGACGTATAGCCAGTAGTCATCGCCCAGACGCTGGGCCGTTTTGTATTCGTTGGCGGTAAGTGCGATCTCACCAATCGCAGCTCGCCCTTTCACTTCGATGAATCGAGTCTCAATCCGTTCTCGCGCGCTATAAGAGACCGGCCGGCGCGAGATCAGATCAAAGCCACGAGTATCGCTCTCGACGCTTTCCACCTTACAACCTCGCACCTCTTCAAAAGCAACAGCCGACTGAACCGCGATTCGTTCGATCGTAGCGAATCTCAAGTCAACCTGAGCTTCTGCCTCGCCGGACGGTCGAGCCACGGTATAACCAACAGCCCCGTACGCTCGGACAGCAGGAGCGGAAATCGCCCGTCTTCGATTGCGCCCACAACATCGGCTACGATAAGGTCTGTTCGCTGGTCGTCATGAACGAGAGCGGTGTAGATATCTTGTATACCGATGCCATTCCATTCAGGAGGTACTGTGAATTCGGTTATCCTGGGTATGAACTCGTATTGAAAAGCTGAAGCTGCGGCCTGCTTTTTACTGCTCACATTGAAGCGAATGGGACCGCATTGCATAAGGATGATTGGGTGGTGCCCGTCTTTGCGAACTGGGGTCGCCGTCAATCCGACGACGTGCTTTGCCTTTACCTTTCTCAACACTCGCTCGAATGAGAAGGCGGAGACGTGATGGCATTCGTCCACGATCACCTGGCCGTATTCGGCCACTATGTCCTTGACGTCGCCCTTTCGAGTCAGACTCTGTATGACTGCTACATCGAGTCGTCCAGTTCGCGCGGTCTTCCCACCCCCAATCTGACCGATGTCCTTGGTGGCTAAGCCCGAGGAACAGCGCCAATCGCTCCCGCCATTGGTCCATTAGATGACGGCGATGAACTAACACCAGCGTATTCACTTTACGCATCGCAATCAGTTGCGCAGCAACGGCGGTCTTGCCAAAAGCTGTCGGAGCGCAAAGGATTCCGTCATCGCAAGAAGCAAGAGCC
>WNFT01003084.1_pt1 | contig 14359 bp, 28 predicted proteins | sample 5400191 | NCBI WGS metagenome assembly WNFT01 (sample SAMN13153359, study PRJNA577476) | soil metagenome | isolation source: 80 cm saprolite under Madrone tree | place: USA:California | collected 2016-06-14
TGGCGACGTTGCCGGAGGGCCGGGAGATGGTGATGCCGGGGGACAACGTGGACGTGACGGTGGAGCTGATCACGCCGATCGCGATGGAGAAGGAGCTTCGGTTCGCGATCCGCGAGGGCGGCCGCACCGTCGGAGCCGGCGTCGTTACGGAGATCGTTACCTAATGCCCGCTACCGCGCCGGCTGGACAGAGAATCCGCATCCGTTTGCGCTCGTACGATCACGCCGTGCTCGACCAGTCGGCGGGCGAGATCGTCCGAACGGCGAAGCGCACCGGCGCCCGCACCGCGGGCCCGATCCCGCTTCCGACGCAGCGCTCGGTGTACACCGTGCTCCGCTCGCCGCACGTGGACAAGAAGTCGCGGGAGCAGTTCGAGATCCGCGTCCACAAGCGGCTCATCGACATCGTGAAATCCACGCCGCAGACGATCGACGCGCTGATGAAGCTCGATCTGCCCGCCGGCGTCGACATCGAAATCAAGCTCTAGAGGGGACGACCCCAGGGACCGGACCATGATCGGATTGCTCGCTGAAAAAATAGGAATGACCCAGGTCTTCGACGAGCAGGGTCGCGTCCAGCCCGTGACCATCCTGTCGGCCGGGCCCTGTCCGATCGTCCAGGTGAAGACAACCGAGACGGATGGATACGCCGCGCTCCAGATCGGCTTCGGCAAGAAGCGCGAATCCTTGATCCCGAAGGGCCTCCGGGGCCATTTGAAGAAGCACAACGCCGCGGGCCTCCGCTCGCTCAAGGAAGTCCGCGTGGAGGACACGTCGCCGTACACGGTCGGCCAGGAGCTGACGGTCACGCTCTTCGAGGTCGGAAGCAAGGTGGACGTCATCGGCGTCTCGAAAGGGCGCGGCTTCGCGGGCGTGATCCGGCGCCACCACTTCACGTGCGGTCGCGAGACCCACGGATGCGTGACGCACAAGCAGCCGGGCTCGATAGGCGCCAGCGCCTATCCGAGCCGAGTGATCAAGGGCAAGCGCCTGCCGGGCCGCATGGGCGGGGCGCGCGTCACGGTCCGGAACCTGAACGTGGTGGGCGTGGATCCGGAGCAGCACCTGATCTGGGTGCGCGGCTCGATCCCCGGTCCGCCGAAGTGCACCGTCCTCATCCGGAAGATCGGCGCGAAATGAAGGCGAAACGGTTCGGAATCGACGGCAAGGAGAAGGGCACGGTGGAGCTTCCCAAGGAGCTCTTCGAGGCCGAGATCAACGAGCACCTGATCTGGGAGGCCGTGAAGAGCTACCTCGGAAACCAGCGCCAGGGCACTGCGGCGGCGAAGAATCGCGCCAAGGTGAGCGGCGGCGGGCGGAAGCCGTGGCGGCAGAAGGGCACCGGCCGCGCGCGCGCCGGCTCGAACACCTCTCCGCTTTGGCCGGGAGGCGGCGTGGCGTTTCCGCCGAAGCCCCGCGATTACACGACGCACCTGAACGCGAAGGCCCGGATGCGCGCCCTGTGCGGCGCGCTGACGGCGCGGGCTCAGGACGGCGGCGTGCTCATCGTGGACGTGCCCTCTCTGGAGGAGCCCAGGACGAAGACGATGGCGGAGCTGATCGAGAAGATCGGCCTCAGGGAGAAGAAGGTCCTCTGGGTCTTCGACAAGATCGACGAGAAGGCCCTCAAGTCCACGCGGAATCTCGCGCGGGTCCGGACGGCCGAGAGCCGCACCCTCCACACCTACGCGCTCATGAACTGTGACTGCCTCGTCCTCACGGAAGACGGTCTCAAGAGCCTGGCGGAGCGAGTGAACGCATGAACAAGGAACCCCGCACCATCGTGCGCCGCGCCATGATCTCCGAGAAGGGCACCCGGCTTCGCGAGAAGCAGAACGGGTACCTCTTCGAGGTTGCGCGCGACGCGAACAAGATCGAAATCAAGCGCGCCATCGAGGCGATCTTCACCGTGAAGGTGAACTCGGTGCGCACCATCCGCGTGCACGGCAAGCCCAAGCGTCAGGGCCGGTACGCGGGGCACAGACCCGATTGGAAGAAAGCTCTGGTGACCCTGAAGAAGGGGGACACCATCGAGCTCTTCGAGCAGGTATAGAGCCATGCCGCTGCGCAAATACAGGCCGCTCACGCCGGCAACCCGGTTCAAGACGGTCCCCACGTTCGACGAGATCACGCGCTCCAAACCTGAGTCGCGGCTGGTCGAGCAGAAGAAGAGGACCGGCGGGCGGGACAACAAGGGACACATCTCCTCCTGGCAGCGCGGGGGCGGTCACCGGCGGAACTATCGAATCATCGATTTCCGGCGCGACAAGAAGGGGATCCCGGCGAAGGTCGCCCACATCGAGTACGACCCGAACCGGAGCGCCCGCATCGCGCTGCTCCACTACGTGGACGGCGAGAAGCGCTACATCGTGGCGCCGCAGATGCTCAAGGTTGGGGATACGGTGCTTTCCGGGCCGGAAGCCGAGATCAAACCGGGGAACGCGATGCCGCTTCGCGCCATCCCGCTGGGCACGTTCGTCTACAACGTCGAGATGACCCCCGGGAAGGGCGGCCAGATCTCCCGCAGCGCCGGCACGTACTGTCAGGTGATGGCGAAGGAGGGGGCCGAGGCGGTCCTGAGGCTCCCGTCCGGGGAGATGCGCAAGGTATCCGCCGAGTGCGCGTGCACCATCGGGCAGGTCGGGAACGAAGACCATCAGAACATCGTGGTCGGGAAGGCCGGGAAGTCGCGCTGGCTGGGACGGCGTCCCAACGTGCGCGGCGTGGCCATGAATCCGGTGGATCACCCGATGGGCGGCGGCGAAGGCAAATCCTCGGGGGGCCGGCATCCGTGCTCGCCGTGGGGGCAGTTGGCGAAAGGCAAGAAAACCCGCAAGCACAAGCTCTCCGACAAGTACATCATCCGCAGTCGGAAGAAGCAGGGCTAAGGGTCAGGGGAGCGTGAGCGAGCTATGAGCCGTTCGGTCAAGAAGGGTCCGTTCGTCGACGTGAAGCTTCTGAAGAAGCTCGAAGGGCTGAACAAGGTGAACGAGCGGCGCGTGCTCAAGACCTGGGCGCGGCGCTCCACGATCTCCCCGGAGTTCGTGGGCCACACGCTCGCCGTTCACAACGGGAACAAGTTCATCCCGGTCTACATCACGGAGAACATGGTGGGGCACAAGCTGGGCGAGTTCGCGCCGACGCGGATCTTCCGCGGGCACGGCTCGCACGTGGAGAAGGTGACGGCGGCCGCCGCTGCGGCCGGTCCGGGAGGCGGCCCCGGCGGGCCTCCGAAGTAACATGGAAGCCAAAGCCGTCGCCAGATACGTCCGGGTCACCCCGCGCAAGGCGGATCAGGTGCTCCAGTTGATCCGCGGCAAGCGGGTCGACCAGGTCACCGAGATCCTGGATTTCACGCCGAAACACGTGGCGAAGGTGATCGGCAAGGTACTCAAATCGGCCGTGGCGAACGCCGTGGCGATCGAAGGGAAGATCAACGTCGAGCACCTCCGCGTGAAGGAAGCCACGGCAGGGGCGGGACCGTCGCTCAAGCGGTTCCTTCCGCGCGCGCAGGGACGCGCCACGCCGATCATCAAGCGGACCAGCCACATCACGATCATCGTCGAAGGGGAAGCGCCCGTCGAAGAGGCGGCCCCGGCGCGCCGCGCACGGCGCCGCGCGCCCGCGAAGGAGGCCAGGTAGTGGGTCAGAAAACCAATCCGATCGGGATGCGGCTCGGGATCATAGCCACCTGGGACTCGCGCTGGTTCGCCCGGAAGGATTATCCGAAGCTTCTCGAAGAGGACATCTTCATTCGCCGCTATCTCAAGAAGCGGCTGGCGCAGGCCGGGATCTCGAGGATCATCATCCAGCGCGCGATCGCGAAGGTGACGATCAATATCTCCACGGCGCGGCCCGGGCTCGTGATCGGGCGCCGCGGCCAGCAGGTGGATCAGCTTCGTGACGAGCTGCAGCACATCACGAAGAAGGAGATCTTCCTCAATATCGACGAGGTCAAGAAGCCCGACCTCGACGCCATCCTCGTTTCGGAGCACGTGGCGCGCCAGCTGGAGCAGCGCGTCTCGTTCCGCCGCGCGATGAAGAAGGCGATCGCCTCGACCATGCGCTCGGGCGCGGGCGGGATCCGCATCGTCTGCTCGGGGCGGCTGGGCGGCGCCGAGATGGCGCGCACGGAAGGCTATCGCGAGGGGCGCGTGCCGCTCCACACGCTCCGCGCCGACATCGATTTCGCGCGCGGGACGGCGAAGACGATCTACGGCACCGTGGGCGTGAAGGTGTGGATCTTCAAGGGGGAGGTGCTGGACAAGAAGGAGGCGCCGCCGGCGCTCGCTCCGAGCCAGACCCGCTCCGCCGCTCCGGCGGCCGGATAAGGCGACATGCTCGTACCGAAGCGGGTCAAGCATCGGAAGCAGATGCGCGGGCGCCGGAAGGGCATGGCGCACCGGGGCGCGAACGTGGCGTTCGGCGAGTACGGCCTGCAGGCGCTCGAGGCGGCGTGGATCACCAATCGCCAGATCGAGGCCGCGCGCGTCGCGATCACGCGCTTCATCAAGCGCGGTGGGAAAATGTGGATCCGCATCTTCCCGGACAAGCCGGTGACGGTGAAGCCGGCGGAGACTCGAATGGGAAAAGGCAAGGGCTCGCCCGAGTACTGGGTGGCCGTGGTGAAGCCCGGCCGCGTTCTCTTCGAGCTCGAGGGGATCAGCGCGGAGCTGGCCAAGAAGGCCATGAAGCTGGGCGCGAGCAAGCTGCCGATCAAGACGAAGTTCGTCGAGCGGCAGGATCTGGCGGGGAGCTGAGATGAGAGAGCTGAAGGCGGAGAAGATCCGCGACATGACGGAAGACGAGATCGAGAACCGGATTCGGGAGGTGCACGAGGAGATTTTCAACCTGCGCTTCCGGAACGCGATGCGGCAGCTCCAGAACCCGGTCCTGATCCGTGAGCGCCGCCGCGACATCGCGCGCATGCAGACGATCCTGGCGGAGCACCGGACCGGCGTCCGGAAGCTCTCCGGCCACAGCGGGGGCGCGGCGCACGCGGAGACGCGGGAGACGGTGAGCGCGGCCAAGGCGCCCGCCTTGAAGCCCGCGAAACCCGCCAAGGCGGCCAAGGAATCGAAGCAGGAGCCCGCGGAGCGGAAGAAGGCGCCGAAAGAGGCGAAGAAGGCGACCAAGGAGCCCAAGAAGTGACACCAGAATCGAAGGATCGCGGGCATGCAGCGCCCGACACGAAGGATCGCGGCCGCCGGAAGGTGATGACCGGAACGGTCGTCAGCGCGGCCATGCAGAAGACGGTGGTGGCTCAAATCGAGCGGCTCGTCAAGGACACGGACTACGGCAAGTACGTTCGCCGGCGCAACCGGTTCAAGATCCACGACGAGAAAAACGAGTGCAAGGTGGGCGACGTGATCCGGTTCATGGAGACGCGTCCGCTGAGCAAGGACAAGTGCTGGCGCCTTCTCGACTTCGTCAAGCGCGTAGAGCGCTGAGCGGGCGGGGAGGGGGAGCCCATGGTTCAGCCACGCAGCATCATCACGATATCGGACAACTCCGGAGCGCGTGTGGCCCGCGTGGTCAAGGTGCTCGGAGGCACCCGGAAGCGTTACGGCCGTCTGGGCGACGTGATCGTCGTCTCGATCCAGGACGCGCTCCCGGGCGCGCAGATCAAGAAGGGCGACGTCCACAAGGCGGTGCTCATCCGGACCGTGAAGGAAGTGCGGCGGAAGGACGGCTCCTACATCCGTTTCGACCAGAATGCCGCGGTGCTGATCGACGACCAGAAAGAGCCCAAGGGGACGCGCATCTTCGGCCCCGTGGCTCGTGAGCTGCGCGAGCGGGAGTTCATGAAGATCATCTCGCTGGCGCCTGAAGTCATCTGAGGTAACGACGATGTCCCATTTCGCAAGAAACGACCAGGTTGTGGTGATCGCCGGTGACGACCGCGGCAAGACCGGGAAGGTTTTGAAGGTCCTGCTCGACAAAGGCCGGGTGATCGTCGAGAAGGTCAATTTCATCAAGCGGCACACGAAGCCGCGGGGCCAGAAGGCCCAGGGCGGGATCCTCGAGCGTGAGGCCCCGATCCACGTCTCCAACGTGATGCACCTCTGCCCCAAGTGCCAGATGGGCGTCCGCGTGACCATGAAGCGGGGCCAGGACGGCAAGCGCGAACGCTACTGCTCGCGGTGCGGCGAGGCGATCCCGAGAGTGCGCTGATGGCGGACGACAAAGAGAAAGAAAAGGAAAAGAAGCAGGCCAAGCCCAAGCCGGAAGGCGGCGCGGAAGCGAAGCCCAAGGCCGAAGGAAAACCCAAGGCGGACGCAAAGCCCAAGGCGGAGGCGAAGCCCAAAGCAGACGCGGAAGCCAAAGGGAAGGGCAAGGGGGATTCTCGGAGGAAGGGCGGCGGCAAGGATCAGGCCCAGGGCCCGGCCGTCGGCGAGGCCGAGCCGCCGGCGCGCGTTCCCCGGCTCCGCGAGCATCTCGAGAAGAGCGTGCTCCCCGAGCTGATGAAGCGCTTCTCGTACAAGAATCCCATGCAGGTGCCGCGGCTCAAGAAGATCGTCGTGAACATGGGTGTAGGCGACGCGCTCCAGAACATCAAGATGCTGGACGCGGCCGTGGCCGAGATGGCGACGATCACGGGGCAGAAGCCCTCGATCCGGAAGGCCAAGAAGTCGATCGCGAACTTCAAGCTCCGCGAGGGGCAGCCCATCGGCTGCATGGTGACGCTGCGGGGTCCTCGGATGTACGAGTTCTACGACCGGCTCGTCAATGTGGCGCTGCCGCGAATCCGGGATTTCCGCGGGGTGCCCATGAAGTCGTTCGACGGGCAGGGCAATTACACGCTCGGAGTCACCGAGCAGATCATCTTCCCGGAGATCAACTACGACAAGGTCGAGAAGATCCGGGGAATGGACATCACGTTCGTCACGTCGGCCGAAAACGACGAAGAGGGGGCTGAGCTGCTTCGGCTCATGAACATGCCCTTCCGGCGCCAGGCCTGACGGCAAAGGAGCAACGTTGGCCAAGAAGTCGTTGATAGAGAAGTGGAGGCGGACGCCCAAGTTCAAGGTGCGCCGCTACAACCGTTGCCACCGCTGCGGCCGGTCGCGCGCGTTCCTGCGCGATTTCGGGCTCTGCCGTATTTGCTTCCGGGAGCTCGCCCTCTTGGGCCAGATCCCGGGCGTGGTCAAGGCGAGCTGGTAACCCGGGCCGCGGGCCCGACTCGGAAAGGGAGCTATGTCGGTTAGCGATCCCGTTGCGGATCTCTTGACGTGCATCCGCAACGCCTGCAAGGCGAAGCATAAGAAGGTGGACGTTCCGGCTTCGAATCTGAAGACGGAGCTGGTGCGGCTGCTCCTCAAGGAGAAGTTCATCAACAACTACAAGTCGATCGACGACAAGAAGCAGGGCATTCTCCGCATCTATCTCAAGTACGACGCGAAGGAGAAGAGCGTCATCCAGGGGATCGAGCGCGTGAGCAAGCCCGGACGCCGGGTGTACCTGCGCCGTCACGAGATTCCGAAGGTGCAGGGAGGCATGGGCACGGCGGTCGTGTCCACGCCGAGCGGCGTCATGACCGACATCGAAGCGCGCGACGAGGGGCTCGGTGGCGAGTACCTCTTCCGCGTCTGGTAGGAGCGGACCATGCCATCGCGAGTAGGAAAGATGCCGATCAAGATCCCGTCCGGCGTGCAGGTGAAGCGCGACGCCCACGCGATCCACGTCAAGGGCCCGAAAGGGGAGCTCAAGTTCACGCTCGCCCACGGCGTCGACGTGAAGGTCGAGCCGGAAGAGATTCTCGTCGCCCAGGTGGGCGGCGGGAAGCAGGCGCTGGCGCTCCACGGCACCACGCGCGCCGTGCTCGCGAACATGGTGGAAGGCGTGACCAAGGGATTCAGCAAGACGCTCGAGATCCAGGGCACGGGCTACCGGGCGCAGATGAGCGGCAAGAAGCTGGTGCTGCAGCTCGGCTATTCGCACCCGATCGAGTTCGAGCCTCCGGCCGGGATCACGGTCGCCGCCGAGACGCAGACCAAGGTCGTCATCAGCGGATACAACAAGGAGCAGGTGGGCCAGGTGGCCGCGATCATCCGCGACTTTCGGCCGCCCGAGCCGTACAAGGGCAAGGGAATCCGTTACGCCGGTGAGTACGTGCGCCGCAAGGCGGGCAAGGCGGCCGGCGGCAAGACCGCGGCCTAGCGACCGGCCGCGCGCGGCGCGGACCAGGACCTTCGAGGATACGAGAGACCATGAAATCCAGAGCGACACCGAGGCTCAAGGGCCGCCCCCGGCGGCACATGAGAATCCGGAAGAAGGTGATGGGGACGGCGGAGCGGCCGCGCCTCGCCGTGTACCGGAGCCTCAATCACATCTACGCGCAGCTGGTGGACGATCTCGGCGGCCGCACGATCATGACCGTTTCCTCGCTCGACAAGGAGGTCGTGCCGAAGGGAACCTCCACCAAGGGAAAGATCGAGGCGGGCAAGCTGGTGGGGAAGAAGATCGCCGCGAGGGCGAAGGAAAAGGGCATCGAGCGTGTGTGTTTCGACCGCGGCGGCTATCTCTACCATGGCCGTGTCAAAGCGGTCGCTGAGGGCGCCCGCGAGGGCGGCCTGAACTTCTAGGAGACTTCATGGCTTACCCAGGAATGCGCGGACGCATGCAGTCCCAGCAGGACTCCGAGTTCATCGAGCGCGTGATCCACGTGAATCGCGTCGCCAAGGTGGTGAAGGGCGGACGCCGGTTCAGCTTCAACGCGATCGTCGCGATCGGAGACGGCAAGGGACGCGTCGGCGTGGGCCTCGGCAAGGCGAACGAAGTCTCCGACGCCATCCGCAAGGCGGGCGAGGCGGCGAAGAAAGGCATGTTCGCGGTCCCGCTCAAGAAGGCAACCATTCCGCACCAGGTGACGGGTCGCTTCGGGGCGGGCGTCGTGTTGATGAAGCCCGCGACCCCCGGAACCGGCGTGATCGCGGGCGGCACGGTGCGCGCGGTCCTCGAGGCGGCGGGCATCCACGACGTGCTCACGAAGTCGCTCGGCTCGGGGAACCCCCACAACGTCGTGAAGGCCACCGTGGCGGGTCTTCAGAGCCTGCGGCAGGCCAGCGAAGTCGCGGCGACGCGCGGGAAGACGGTCGGCGAGCTGCTCGGGATCCGGCCGAAGAACGGGGCGGCGTAGGACCATGGCGCTCGTCAAGATCACACAGGAACGGAGCAAGATCCGTTGCATCGAAAAGCATAAACGCACCCTTGTCGCGCTGGGATTGCGCCGGATCAACCATTCGGTCGTCAAGGAAGACACCCCTCAGATTCGAGGCATGGTCGAGCTGGTCCGCTACCTGGTCCGGGTCGAGCCCTTAGTCGGCGAATCCGCCGCGAAGGGGGCACCGGCGAAGGCGGTGAGAAAGAAGGCGCGGAGCGCGCCCGGCGCCAAGCGGAAAGCGGGTACCACCAAGGGCAAGGGCGTCCCCAAGACGTCGCGGGCCGCGTCGCGGGCCAGGAAGAAGAGGGCACCCAGGTCATGAAAATCGGACAGATCAAGCCGGCTCGCGGCGCGACGCATCCAAAGAAGCGGCGGGGACTGGGTCCGGCTTCGGGTCTCGGCGGCACGGCCGGCAAGGGCCACAAGGGGCAGAAGGCCCGCGCGGGCAAGGGATCGAAGGTCCCGGGCTGGTTCGAAGGCGGGCAGATGCCCATCCAGCGCAGGCTCCCCAAGCGCGGGTTCACGAATATCAGCCGCGTGGAATACCAGGCGGTCAACGTCGGCTCGCTCGCGCGGTTCACGGCCGGCGATAGGGTGGACCGCGAAGCGCTTCGCTTGAAGCGCCTGATCGATCGAGGCGACCGCCCGGTGAAGCTCCTGGGCGAGGGCGAGGTCTCGGGCGCCTACCAGATCGCCGTGGACGCGGCGAGTGCCACGGCCCGCGCGAAGATCGAGGCTGCCGGGGGCACGATCACGCTCCCCGCGCCCAAGACGCGGCGCTTGAGAGGCGAGCGGAAGGCGAGGACCCAGGCGCACGCGGCGGACAAGACGGTCCGCGGACGGAAGCCGTCGCCGGCGGAGCGGCACTAACCGCCCATGTTCGAGAGTTTCCAGAACGTCTTTCGTATCCCGGAGCTGAAGCGCCGGGTTCTCTTCTCCATCGCGCTTCTCTGCGTCTACCGCCTGGGCGGGCACATCCCGACCCCGGGGGTGAACAGCGAAGCGCTGGTGACGGCGTTCGCGAGCCAGGCCAACTCGCTTTTCGGCCTGTACGACCTGTTCGTCGGCGGCAGCTTCGCCAAGGCGACGGTCTTCGCGCTCGGGATCATGCCGTACATCTCAGCCTCGATCATCTTGCAGCTGCTGGGCGCGGTGATCCCGTACTTCGAGAAGCTGCAGAAGGAAGGGGAAGAGGGCCGGAAGAAGATCACGCAGTACACGCGGCTGGGCACGGTGGGGCTGGCCGCGGTTCAGTCGATCGCGTTCTCGAAGTTCCTGGAATCGCTCGGCGCGCAGGGCGTGCCGGTGGTGCCGCACCCCGGCCCCACGTTCGAGCTGATGACGATGATCACCCAGACCGCCGGGACGATCCTCATCATGTGGCTGGGCGAGCAGATCACGGAGCGGGGCATCGGGAACGGGATCTCGCTGATCATCTTCATCGGCATCGTCGCGCGGTTCCCGGCGGACATCGTGAACAGCATCCGGGCGCTCCGCGTCGGGACGCTCTCGCCGATCGTCGCCGTGCTGATGCTGGCGATCATGGTGGCGGTCATCGGCGCTGTCGTGGCGATGACCCAGGCGCAGCGGAAGATTCCGGTGCAGTACGCGAAGCGGGTCGTGGGAAGGAAGATGTACGGCGGGCAGAATACCCACATCCCGCTCCGCGTGAACACCGCGGGCGTGATTCCGATCATCTTCGCGCAGTCGGTGATCATGCTGCCGAGCACCCTGGCGCTCTATTTTCATTCGAACAACATGATCCAGGGTCTGGCGAACATCTTCGCGGTCGGGAGCATCATTCACGTCGTGGTCTATTCGGTCACGATCATCTTCTTCACGTACTTCTACACCGCCATCGTCCTGAACCCGACGGACATGGCGGATAACATGAAAAAGTACGGCGGTTTCATCCCCGGGATCCGTCCCGGGAGGAAGACCGCCGAGTACATCGACCGTGTTCTTTCGCGGATCACGCTGCCGGGAGCCGTCTTCCTGGCCCTGATCGCGGTGCTCCCGGACATCCTGATCCGGCGCTTCAACGTTCCGTTCTATTTCGGCGGGACGAGCGTCCTGATCGTCGTGGGCGTGGCGCTCGACACCTTGCAGCAGATGGAATCGCATCTGATCATGCGCCACTACGAGGGGTTCGTCAGCAGCGGCAAACTTCGGGGCCGTCGATGAGGATCGTGCTCCTCGGTCCGCCGGGGAGCGGCAAGGGCACCCATGGGAAGCGCATCTCGGAATGCCTCGGCGTTCCGGTTGTCGCCACCGGGGATATCCTTCGCCAGGCGATCCAGGCAGGAACGGCTCTGGGAAAGAGCGCCGAGGAGCACGTCAAGTCGGGGCGGCTGGTGCCCGATGAGACCGTGCTCGGACTGATCGAGACCAGGCTTGGGCGCCAGGATGCCGCGCGGGGATTCATCCTGGACGGATTTCCGCGCACGGTCGCCCAGGCCGAAGGATTGAAGGGGCTTCTGGGGGAGCGGCGCCTCGACCGCGTCGTGAATCTGGTGGTCCCGACGGAAGTGGTCGTGAACCGGCTCAAAGACCGCTGGCTCTGCTCGCAATGCGGGGCCATCTACAACACGAGCACGGCTCCGCCCCGCGTCGCGGGAATCTGCGATAAGTGCGGAGGCGCGCTCCTACAGCGGACGGACGACGAGCCCGAAACGGTGCGCAGGCGCCTGGAGGTGTACGCGCGGGAGACCGCGCCCCTCGTGGCGTACTACGAGCGGGAAGGCGTCCTCCGCAACGTGGACGCGTCGGGGCCCGCCGAGGACGTTTTCGCGGCGGTCCAGCGCGCCATCGGGAAGGCCGCATGACCGGCGTCCCGGCAAAGGGTGCGATGATCCAGATCCACGATCTGGACGAGGTGAAGATGATCGGAGAGAGCGCCCGGATCGTGGGGCACTGCCTCCTGATGCTTTCGCGGGAGGTCCGTCCGGGGGTGAGCACCCTCGAGCTGGACCGGCTGGCCGAGGCGTTCATCCGTGATTCGGGCGGAGAGCCGGCGTTCAAGGGCTATCGCGGGTTTCCGGCGAGCATCTGCGCCTCGATCAACGAGGAAGTGGTGCACGGAATCCCCAGCTTGAGGCGGATCCTCCGGGAGGGGGACATCGTTTCGCTGGATATCGGCGCGAAGCGCGGCGGCTTCTACGGCGACGCGGCGCGCACGTTCCCGGTCGGGGAGGTCGGCTCGACCGCGACGAGGCTGCTCGAGGTGACGCAGAAGGCGCTCGACGCCGGGATCGCGCAGGCGAGGCCCGGGAACCGCGTGTCGGACATCTCGGCAGCGATCGAGCGTGAAGTGACGCGCAGCCGGTTTCGGGTGGTGCGTGCGCTGGTGGGGCACGGCATCGGCCGCGAGCTGCACGAGGAGCCCCAGGTGCCCAATTACGGGCGCATGGGAGAGGGGCCCAAGCTCAGGGAAGGGATGGTGCTCGCGATCGAGCCGATGGTGAACGCGGGCACCGCGGAAGTGCTGACTCTTTCGGACCAATGGACGGTGGTGACGGCGGACCGCAGCCTGTCCGCGCATTTCGAGCACACCGTCGCGATCGGGGCCGAAGGGCCGGTCATCCTCTCCAAGGTGGAGGCCGACTAGGGGAATGGCGAAAGAAGAAGGCGTCCAGGTCGAGGGAACCGTCATCGAGCCGCTCCCGAACGCGATGTTTCGCGTGGAGCTGGAAAACGGACATAAAGTGCTGGCGCATATCTCGGGCAAGATGCGCATGAACTTCATCAAGATTCTGCCCGGAGACAAGGTTACGGTGGAGCTGTCGCCCTACGATCTGAACCGCGGGCGGATTATCTACCGGTACAAGTAGGCGACGCTCGGGGCAAGCGTCAGGGAGAGCGGCCATGAAGGTAAAAGCATCGGTAACGAAAATTTGCGAGCACTGCAAAGTCGTCCGGCGCAAGGGCGTCGTGCGGATCATCTGCAAGAACCCGCGCCACAAGCAGCGCCAGGGTTGACGCGCCCCGAAGGGGCGTAGCTCAAGGAGGAACGTCTTGGCTCGTATCGCCGGAGTGGATCTACCGAACGAGAAGCGCATCGAGATCGCGCTGACCTACATCTTTGGGATCGGGCGCCCGACCTCGCAGAAGATCCTCGCCATGACCGGCGTCAGCCCGGACACGCGCGTGAAGGGTCTGACCGAAGAGGAGACCGGCCGGCTCCGCCAGGTGATCGAGTCGCAGCTCAAGGTAGAGGGAGCGCGCCGCAGCGAGGTCGCGATGAACATCAAGCGCCTGATGGATATCGGCGCCTATCGCGGGCTGCGGCACCGGAAGAATCTTCCGGTCCGCGGGCAGCGCACCCGCACCAATGCGAGGACCCGGAAGGGCCCCAAGAAGACGGCCGGCGCGATCAAGAAGATCGCTACCTCGCCGAAGCGCGCCCCGGTGAAAGCGCCGGGAGCGTAAGCAGGATCGCCTGACGGCCCGTGAGGACCGCGCGGGCGATCGAGAATCGAGAGGAGAACTGAGTGGCTGAAGCAGCGGCGACACCGACTCCGGCTGCGACACCGAAGCCGAAGAAGAAGCGCGAGCGGAAGGTGGGCATCAATGGAATCGCCCACGTCCAATCCACGTTCAACAACACCATCGTAACGATCACCGACATGGACGGGCACACGGTCGCCTGGGCCAGCGCGGGGAAAGTCGGTTTCAAGGGATCGCGAAAGAGCACGCCGTTCGCGGCGCAGATCTCCGCCGAGTCCGCGGCCAAGGAAGCCATCTCGCTGGGTTTGAAGAAGGTCGAAGTGTGGGTGAAGGGTCCGGGTTCGGGCCGTGAGGCGGCCATCCGCTCGCTGCAGGCCGCGGGGCTGGAGATTTCCGCCATCAAGGACGTCACGCCCATTCCGCACAACGGTTGCCGCCCGCCAAAGAGGCGGCGCGTCTGAGGTCCTTGCGGCCCGGCGCGCTTTAAGGCGCAGAAGGAAAGAGGGAGGTTTAGAGCACAAACATGGCGACGTTTCACGATTCCAAGTGCCGGCTCTGCCGCCGGGAGGGAGAGAAGCTCTTCCTCAAAGGCGCGCGCTGCTTCACCGAGAAGTGCGCGTTCGAACGCCGCGGCTACGCGCCCGGGGAGCACGGGAAGGACCGCCGCTCCAAGGAAACGAGCTACGGTCTCCAGCTGCGCATGAAGCAAAAGACCCGGCGTATCTACGGCATTCTGGAGCGGCAGTTCCGG
>WNFT01003087.1_pt1 | contig 14354 bp, 11 predicted proteins | sample 5400191 | NCBI WGS metagenome assembly WNFT01 (sample SAMN13153359, study PRJNA577476) | soil metagenome | isolation source: 80 cm saprolite under Madrone tree | place: USA:California | collected 2016-06-14
GCAAGCAAGTTGAACATCCTCGGCTCGTTCGATCGCCTGAGCGCAAGGGAAGTGCCGGTGACGCACCCGCAATGCGCGTTGGCGATTAAATTGCGTTTTGAACGCGTGGAAGAGGGACAGAAACGAATCCGGATTGCGTTTGTCAATCCGGATGGCGCATCGGTGATGCCAACTATAGACGCTACGACTGAGGTGCGATTTCGCGGCAACGACTCCACTTCCACCGTGTCGCTTGCTCTTGGCATTCAGCAACTGAAGCTACCAAGGTTTGATGAATATTCGATCGATCTGGCAGTGGATGATCGGCATGAAGCATCGATTCCGCTCTTTGTAGCGCCTCTGCAACAGTGATTCGACGGAACAGGATCGCATTTGATCAAAGATCTGGTCACCTCGCGCATCCGTTAACGTTGTTCTGCTCGAACAACAGGAAAAAATGCGACCCCGAAAGCTTTCGGGGCCGCTCCAGCTGAAAATGGACGTCGAATCGTTTCGCGAATATTGCCTGGGCAAACCGCGTGCAACGGAAGGCACGCCGTTCGGCGAAGACGTGCTCGTCTTCAAAGTAGCCGGTAAAATGTTTGCTCTGACTGGGCTGGATCGAATTCCGGCAACTGTGAATCTAAAGTGTGATCCCGATTTGGCGCTCGAGTTGCGCGATCGATACGACCAAATCCGTCCCGGTTATCACATGAACAAAAAGCATTGGAACACGGTCGAGCTCGACAGCGGAATCCCAGACAGAGAGTTGCGGAAGATGATTGATCACTCCTACGAACTGGTGGTGAAAGGCCTGCCAAAGGCGCACCGCGCGAAGTTGTAGAGGCGGCTGTCTCAGCCGCCTGTTTATGGGTGAGGCGCTCGCCGCGGCGAGCGCCTCTACGACTTCCCAGCGCCGTGCAACACTTCGTGCAGTTTCACCTCGTCAATTTCCAATCGTAGCGCGTCTCGCGCGACGCTCAGAAAATTATCCGCCGCATCGGTGAGGGCGACTTCGAGGCCACCGGAATTTCGCGCATGCGCGCGCAGTGATTGTCGATCCAAAAGTTGTTGCACGGCGCTCGCGCAATTACGTGCCGAATCGACGAGCGCGATTTTCTCTCCGAGAAAGCGCGCGATTGCATCGGCAAGCAGCGGATAATGCGTGCAACCGAGAACGAGCGTGTCGATTCCGTCGGTGACCATCGGCTCGAGGTAGCGCGCGATCATCTGGTCGGTCACTTCGTCGTCGAGCAGTCCTTCTTCGATCAACGGCACGAGAAGGGGACATGCGCGGCTGCTCACGCGCACGCCGGAATCGAGCGCGTGCAATGCTTTCTCGTAAGAGCCGCTCCGAATCGTGGCGCGCGTGCCGATTACTCCGATGTGGCGGTTCCGCGTCGCGGCGACCGCGGCTCGCGCGCCCGGTTCGATTACGCCAATTATCGGCACGGACAAATTCTCTTTCAGTTTCGGTAACGCAACCGACGAAGCGGTGTTGCAGGCTACGACAACGATCTTGGCGTTTTCCTGGATGAGCATCTCGGTTATCTCGAAGCTGTAACGCTCGACCGTGCTTGCGCTTTTGCCGCCATAAGGAACCCGCGCCGTATCGCCGAGATAAAAAATCTTTTCGTTAGGCAACAGATCGCGCAATGCTTTGACGACAGTAAGGCCGCCAATTCCGGAATCGAAAACGCCGATGGGGCGCGCGTCGGACATGCAGTGGAAGGTGGCGGCTGTCACATGACGCTGCAAGAGCGTTGTGATGCGAACTCCGCGCTGCGCTGGCATGCTTACAGCAGATTGTCCGCCTCTCGCTTTTTAAGGGTGAGCTTTGGCGACGTGAGCCGCGCGAGCCGCGAAGCTCTCACCGCGCCGCATAAACCCCTCACCTTAATCTTCTCCCCTTGAAGGGGGAGGCGGATTATTGCTGCCTTGGCGCGAGCGGTGGTCGCTCGTTACCTTAGGTTTGCAAACGCGCGCCCGCTTCGGATCGTTGAAAGCGAAATGCCGGAACTTCCAAAAACCTACGATCCGACGACGGTCGAGCCGAAGTGGTACGCGCGCTGGATCGACAATGACGATTTCAAGGCGAATCCCTGCTCAACGAAGCAGGCTTTCTCAATTGTGATTCCGCCGCCCAATGTCACCGGCGTTCTCACTCTCGGCCACGTCCTCAACAACACGATACAGGATATTCTCGCGCGCCGTGCGCGCATGCAGGGCTTCGAAGTGCTGTGGCTGCCAGGAACCGATCACGCGGGAATCGGGACACAGACTGCGGTCGAAAAGCATCTGCGGCGCACAGAAAAGAAAACGCGTCACGATCTGGGTCGCGAAGAATTTTTGCGCCGCGTGTTGGAATGGCAGGAGAAACACGGCGGCATCATCATCGAGCAGCTGAAGCGCCTCGGTTGTTCGTGTGACTGGTCGCGGGAACGTTACACCTTCGATGAGGATTACGTCCGCGCGGTCCAAAACGTTTTTGTCGATCTTTATCGCAAAGGTCTGATCTATCGCGGGCGACGCATGATCAATTGGGACCCGGCCGCGCAAACCGCGCTCTCCGACGAGGAAGTCATTTCCAAACCGCAGAAGGGAAATCTTTACTATGTTCGCTACGAGATCGCTGAAGAACCCGGACGATTTCTTGAAGTTGCAACCACGCGACCCGAAACCATCATGGCCGATACCGCAGTGGCGGTTCATCCGAGCGACAAGCGTTATGTCGATCTTGTCGGCAAACACGCCTGGCGTCCGCTCGCGCGCGAAAAGCTTTCTATCATCGCCGATGAAGCGATCGATCCTGAATTCGGCACGGGTGTTCTAAAAGTCACGCCCGGCCACGACAAACTCGATTTCGAAATTGGCGCGCGGCACAAGCTTCCGATTGTCGATGTTCTTCATCCAGATGGACGCATCAACTGCCCGGCGGTTCCAGAATTGAACGGCTTGGATCGCTTGGATGCGCGCAAGAAAGCGGCGGACCTGCTCGCGAAGCACGAATTGCTCGCGAAAACCGAACCGTATGAAAACAACGTCGGTTTCAGCGAGCGCAGTGAGGTACCGATCGAGCCGCGCATTAGCGAGCAATGGTTTCTGCGCTACCCGAAAACGAAGGAAGCGCTCGCTGTTGTGCGTGCACATCTCATCCGCTTCTTCCCAGCGCATTGGGAAAAAGTTTACGCGCAATGGCTGGAGAACATTCAGGATTGGTGCATCAGTCGGCAGGTTTGGTGGGGACACCGGATACCGGCCTGGTATAAAGATTTCAAAGACAAGACGAAAGCTGAACTGGAACACTTCGTTGAGGCACTGGGAACGCCCCTAGCTCCCGATGCCGTTATTCGCCGAGAAGGGAATCGAATCTTAGTCGCCACGGTTGTCTCGGAGTACCAACGGAATTTAGAGGCAGATGGCTACCGTCAGGATCCCGACACGCTCGACACCTGGTTTTCATCGTGGCTTTGGGCCTACGAAACGATGGACGAAGAGACACGGAAGAAATTTTATCCGACGAGCGTGCTTGTGACCGCGCCGGATATTATTTTCTTCTGGGTCGCGCGCATGATTATTGCCGGCCTCGAGTTCAAGCCGGGAAAATCGGATCGAGACGAAGATAACGTTCCGTTCCGCGACGTTTATTTCACCGGGCTAATCCGCGACAAGGAGGGTCGCAAAATGTCGAAGTCGTTAGGCAACTCGCCCGATCCGCTCGATTTGATCGACAAGTACGGCGCGGACGGTTTGCGCTTCGGTCTCATGCGTATCGCGCCGAGCGGCCAGGATATTCGCTTCGATGAAAAGCAAATCGAAGAGGGACGCAATTTCGCAACCAAGCTTTGGAATGCGGCGCGCTTTCGGCAAATGCACGGCCCGAGCGCGTCCGAGCCGAAGATCGACAATCAATTGTTGTCGATCTTCGCGGTCGAAGTCCTCGCGCGGCTAAACGAAACGATCGACGCGCTCGATGCGGCCTATCGTGAATATCAGTTCAACGCCGTGGCCCAGCGTCTCTACGATTTTTTCTGGAGCGATTATTGCGACTGGTTTGTGGAAGCGGCCAAGACGGAGATTTTCGGCGCAGATGGGTCGCGGAAAGAATCCGCGCTGGCGGTGATGGATTTTGTGCTCTCGGCTTTTCTGCGCTTGCTCCATCCGCTCATGCCGCACATCACGGAGGAATTGTGGTCATTGCTTGGTCTTGGCAAAGATTCGATTCAGTTCGCCGCTTCGCCGGAAAAGGTTCCGTTGGAAGATGCCGATCTTGCGAAAAAGCGAGAACTCGTCTCCGCGATTTACCAAGCAGTTCAGGCCGGCCGCAACTTGCGCGCGGAAGGAAAAATTCCCTCGAACAGAAAGACACGCTTCGTTTTACGAACGGAGGGCGAGACGATTGCGCCGGAAGTGCCGACGATCGCGCGTTTGCTCAACGCCGAAGAGGTTAGTCTTATGCCAAATTACAAAGCGCAACCGGGTATTCCTGTCGCGATGACAGCACTGGGTGAGCTTTATCTTGTGATTGTGGGTGCGGACAAAGAAGTGGAGCGCGAGCGACTCAACAAAGAGATCGCGAAGGTCGAAGGCGAATTGCGCACCGTGGAAAGCAAATTAAAAAACAAATCTTTCGTTGACCGCGCTCCCGCAGCCGTCGTTGAAGAACATCGGCAGCGCCAAAAAGATTTCAGCGAACAACTGGTAAAGTTGAAGCAGGCGCGCCAAGCCCTGAGTTAAAAATCACCTTGTGCTCGTGGATCTTGGCGCCGCGGCTCTCGAAAAATTCACGCAGCTCTGGCGTGTAACAGGTTCCGTCGTATTCGCGATTCAATTCCAGCCAAACCCAGCCGCGCGGGGCAAGATGCCGGGCGAGATCGTTGAGAAAGAATTCCCATTCCGGCACTCCCCAAAGGTCTGATTGTTTGTGATTGTTAAAGCAAATCAGGAAGGCGGTGATGAGATCGAATTTTTCTCCCAGATCGGGGAGGGGAACAAAGGGATGGATACGCCAGATCACGCGTCGCACACCTAACAATCGCGTGATTTCAGCGAACATCGGAAGATCGTCGATGTCGAGACCGAGCACGTCGTGGCCAAGCAACTGCGCGATGTAGGCAAAGTAGCCAGCGCCGCAGCCGAGATCGAGAATGCGCTTGGGACGTGATAAATCGAGCTCGATGTCGCAGACGCGGCGAATGTTGATGTCGATCCAACGCTCAAGATCGAGATATTTGGGCCAATCTTCGCCGGGATGTTCGACCGCGTATCGGCGATGAATCGCCTCGAACTGCGCGCGATCAATTGTTTGGATGATGCGTTCGGTGGCTAATGGAAAGCGCGGTGGGTGGAAAAGTCTTCGCAGGTGGTCTCTCGCGCTGGTGAAGCCCTGACCGTTGAGCAGTTTTTTGATTTTGTGACGAAATTGCACGCGGAGATAGATCGCACGCGGTGGCACGTGGCCGCAATTTCATTTACAGTTGTCCGGCAGGCGCTGGAGAGATGACGATTTGGAAAAAGGTGATCTGGTTTGCGGTGGCCGCGCTTGGGGCGGGCGCCATCGCGGTTCTTGCTTTGTCCCGCGGCGAACAGATTAGCGCGCTTTGGATCATCGTAGCGGGTCTTTGCGCGCTTTCGATCAGTTACCGTTTTTACAGCAAATGGCTGGCGACGAAAGTGCTGGTGCTAAATGACGAGCGCGCTACGCCGGCCGTGGTGCAAAACGACGGCAAGGATTTTGTGCCGACTAACCGCTGGATGGTTTTTGGTCATCATTTTGCCGCAATCGCCGGGCCGGGGCCGCTGGTTGGTCCGGTGCTGGCGGCGCAGTTTGGTTTTTTGCCCGGCACGCTCTGGATTTTGATCGGGGCGACGCTGGGTGGCGGTGTGCACGACATGATCGTGCTGTTCGCCTCGGTGCGCCGCCGCGGCAAAACGCTTGGTCAAATGGTGAAAGAAGAGATCGGGCGCGGGGTGGGCGCGCTGGCGCTCATCAGCGTGTTGGCGATCATGATCATCTTGCTGGCCGTGCTCGCGCTCGTAGTGGTGCAAGCGCTGGCCAGCAGTCCGTGGGGCGTCTTTACAATTGCCATGACCATTCCAGTGGCGTTGATCATGGGAGTCGGTTTGCGGACGGGGAGGGTGAATGTGGGATTGGTCACTGCCTTTGGTTTGCTTGGGCTCCTCTTCGCAGTGTGGGGCGGACAGTTTCTCGCGCATTTTCCGGTACTGGAAGCCTGGTTTCGACACGACCAGAAATGGCTGGCTTGGGCCATTATTCTTTATGGTTTGGCGGCGTCGATCCTGCCGGTTTGGCTGCTGCTCACGCCGCGCGATTATTTGAGCACATTTTTAAAACTCGGAACGGTGGCGGCTTTGGCTCTGGCCGTGATCGTGCTGCATCCGACACTGTTGATGCCGTCGATCTCGCGCTTTGTCGATGGCACCGGTCTGGTGTTCGCGGGTCCGGTGTTTCCCTTTGTTTTCATCACCATCGCCTGCGGCGCGGTTTCCGGTTTCCATTCGCTCGTCGCCTCGGGAACGACTCCCAAAATGCTCGGGCGCGAGTCGCGCATTCGCCAGATCGGCTACGGCGCCATGGTGACCGAAATGATGGTCGCGCTCATGGCGATGATCGCGGCCTGCGTGCTGCAACCGGGCGAATATTTCGCGATCAACGCCAAGGGAGCGCCGAGCGAAGTGGTCGCGAAAGTGAGCGCGTCCGGTTTTCCGGTGACGGAGCAACAAATGAACGCACTCGCCACTGACCTCGGCGAGAGCACGATGTTCAATCGCGCCGGTGGCGCGCCGACATTTGCGGTGGGTATGGCGCACATGTTCGCGCGGGTCTCAGCCAGCCCGACCGCGATGGCGCTATGGTACCACTTCGCCATCATGTTTGAGGCGCTGTTTATCTTGACGACGCTCGATGCCGGCACGCGCGTAGGACGATTTCTCCTTCAGGATTTGTTGGGAAATTTATGGCGACCACTTGGCAATACGCGCTCCTGGAGCGCGAATCTTTTTTCGAGCGTGCTGCTGGTCGGGGCGTGGGGCTGGTTTCTGTATCAGGGTGTGGTCGATCCGCTGGGCGGCATCAACAGTCTTTGGCCGCTCTTCGGTCTGGCCAATCAACTTTTGTCCGTGGTCGCGCTTTGCCTGGGGACAACGATTTTGATCAAGATGCAAAAGGCGAAATACCTTTTCGTTACTCTAGTGCCGCTCTGCTTCATGTGCGCGGTGACTTTTTCAGCCGGTTATCTGAAGATTTTTTCTGTCGATCCAAGAATTGGTTTCTTGAGCGGCGCAGCATCGCTCGTGCAAAGTAGCGGTGCAGTAAGCGCAGACAAAGCGGCGCAACTCATACGGCAAGCTGCGGTGTGGCGATTCGACGCTCTGGTGGCGTTCGGTTTTCTCGTGCTCGTGCTCTTGATCGTGCTCGGCTCAGCAAAACACTGGTGGCAGTTAATGCATGGAACTAGGCGCATCGAGCTTCACGAAAGCGAGTTCGTGCCGCTGGCTCAACTGGAAAGCGCGCCCGTAATCGGAGCGTGAGCACGAATTTGAACGGTACGCCGAAAGGGGCTCAGGGTTCCAGAGCGCGCATTATTTGCGCCGCAATGGGACGACGATTTCCTGGGAGCGCCGCCGCTCCAGGACGACGCGGCCATCCTGGATTGACTTGAGCGTGATCTGGTAAGTGTGGGTGCCCATCTGCAAACCGAATTGCTGGCCTTCTTCCATGATCCGGCCGTTGATGATGGCGAAGCGCGTTCCGCCATCGATGGTGATGGAGGTAAGAGTAAAGGCCGTGGCCGGAATGTCCGTGCCGCCGGCATCGTGTTCGGCGCTTGCGCCCGTGACCTGGGCGGTTGGTTTCCAATTGATGGGCCAAAACGGATTTCGGCTGGTGACTTCGAATTCGAAGGAAGATTTGTTTTTAGTCTCAATGGCAGGGGCACCGGCGGCGGCATGCAGCCCCCCGAGAGCCAGAAAGATTGGAATTGAGATGGACGCGAAAGCTTTCATCGTTTTTCTATGATGCTGGCAGCGGCGAGTTCGATGTGCTGAAATTGCGGCTGGTTTGCCAGGGTCTGGATATGCAGCCGCGTAATTGAAAGCAACGGCTCGGTATTTTCCAGCTCGGCAATGGCCGTCCCAAGTGAAGCAAAGTCGGCCTGGGGCAAGTCGATCAACCAGTTGTATTTCGTCCATCCGGAAAGCTCGGCTTCTTTGAAGGCAGCGCTGTTATCGAGACGTGCCACAGCTTTGTCGATCTGCTGGTTTGCGAAAAAGGCTTTGATACGCGGAGGGAACCAGGCGATGGGCGCGCCTTCCGGATTGAGCGCCCTCAAAGTGGCAAAGCGACTGGTCGCGCTCTTGGCTTGTTGTTCGAGGCTGACCGCTTTCTTCATTTTGTCTTTTGACTCATCCAGCTTGCTTTGCCGGTCTTGAATCGTCACCAGCATGGCAGCGCGGCTGCGATTCAGAGGACCAAGAAAGAAGGTAAAGTAAACGTAAAGTAAAAACACGAAGCCGAGCGCACTGAACGCGAGCTTCTGGACCTGATCCTTGGTTAGTTTCGGCGGGCTCATCGTTTCCGAGTGTGGTCGGGAGTGGGGGAAGCGCCAGATTTCGCCGTCGGACTTGGATTGAAATTTATGGCGAGGAGGTAATGCGCCATCGGCATGTTTGTGCCGCCGACATTCACGATTGTATCGAGGTCCTCAAGCGTCTTGAATTCCACTTTCACGCCGCTGTAGCCGTGGCCGAGCTGTTCAATCAGCATCTGGCGCAGATCTTCCGCGACGGAGCGCGGTTCGCGGCCGGCCGCCACGCCTTCAAGGGAAACGCTGATCCCTTTGTTCTCGTCGAGAACGGTAGCGTCGAGACTGGTCAGTTGCGCGTTGGGCGGGACGCAGTGGGAAACCTTTTGCAGAAACGGCGCCCAAAAGAATCGATTCTCGATGTAATTGTCGAGCGCGCTCGTGGTTTTGATGACGCCTTCGAGTTCGGCTACGCGCTTGTCCGCGGCGGTCACTTCCGGTTCGATTTTGGTCCAATTGCGCTCAACCGCACTTAATCGGCTCTTGGTTTCGAGCGTTCGGTAGGCGTTAAACATGTAGTAGAGCAAAAGCAACGCGCCAAAGCCGGCCAGCACCATCATGCCGATCTTGAGGGGATCGCGTTGGCGTTGTCTGTGTTCCAGGATCTCCTCGTGGAGGAGGTTGAGATGCAGTGCCATCGCCGGTTATTTTTTGAAGTATTCGAATGCGGCCCCGCAGGCAACATTGAGTGAGACAAAGTCAAGGGCCAAAGCCTCGCGCTTTGCGGCAGGCAGTGCCACTTCACAAGTCTCCAGCGGGTCCCAAATCTCGCACGGCAGTCCGAGCTCGTCACTGAGGGTATGGAGCACGGTCTCGGCGCGAGCCAATCCCCCGGAAACAAAAACGCGATGAATGCTTTCTTCCCTTTGCCCTTCGAAAAAACCGATGGAGTTGCGCACTTCGGTGGCCAGGCGTGCCAGCGAGATTTGGCAAATGTCCGCCATCCCGGCATCGCTTTGCTGAATCATCACCCAGGCGGCATCCGCCTCAAGCGCTCCATCGGCTGTCAGCGCTTGCGTGAGCGCCTTTCCCCCGTAATCGATGCTGCGCACCAGCACCAGCTCTCTTTTGTTGCCGATGAGCACCGTGCTCTGCAAGTATCCCATATCGAGAAGCAGGAAAGCCTCGTTCTGGAAAATTTCCGGATAACCGAATTCGAAGGCGTTAAACGAGCATATGGGAGCGAGCTGGATGCTATCTACCGGGACCCGCGTTTTGGCCATCGCTTCGGAGATTTGCTTGACAGTCTGGCGCAACATTCCACCAACGAGGTATTTGGTTTTTGTTACCACGCCGTGTTGGACCGCCGCCACGTTTAGTCCCGTGCCCGATCTGGCTTCATCGGCATCGTGGTGGTTCGCGTCCTTTGCGCAAACCGGCGCAACATCGAGTACGAAATCCTTGCACTCCTGATTGAGCACGGCCAGCCCATGCAAGCGCAATGCATTGCGGAGCAAGTTGAGGGGCGTCTCCGGTTGCTCGATGATACGCAAGAGCGAAGCGGGATCGGAAACGGCGAGCGCGCAACTTTTGGGGTTACCGCCGAGGTCGCGGAGTAGGAGCTTGAGGTGCGACGCCAACGCATCGCTTGTCTCAAATTCTTCCGGCACATTGCGCGAAGCGAAGCTGGTCAGGACAAGACGGGAATCACTCTTGCGCTGCAGCGCTACACCCTTGAAGACATGCTTGCCTAAATCTATCCCGATAACAGAATCTCCGCGTCTGGCCATGGTGCTAGCGCTCCATGTAGCGGGAAGTGTGCCGACACCGTTTTTTTCTATTTTCTATTTCACGCTCTACGCGTAAATTTGTCAGAACGCCTTCATCGCCAACGCTTACGCCGCTACCGGTCTCCGGTAGCCGAAGAATTCGCGTTCCTTGATGATCTGAACCACTTCCGGTGGAACCATTCGCTCCCATCCGCTGTCCCCACGCTGCAATTTGGCCAGTGCATCTGTTGGATAAATCTGCAAGTAATCAGCATGATAATGGGCGATCTCTTCGATGAACCGGTTGTCGATCAAATATTGAAACAGGGAACGCAGGTTCGGCGCGACTTCGAGCTGCTTTGCCGTGACGATTTTCCCCGTCCCTTCGTCGGTCATCGGATAAACATAAAGCTTCAGTCCGCCCTTAAACATGCGACCAAGCGCTTCCAGAATTCCACCTTCAAGATTCAGATAGTATTTCTCGTCAAAGATCTCCATCAAGCTCGGCACCCCCATGACGAGACCGATCATGCGGTTGGTGTAGCGCGAGAGGTAACCGGCCAGCCGGTAGTATTCGCCAAATTTGGAGATCAAAACTGTTCGTCCAAGCGCGCCCAGAATGTCAACGCGGGCGAGAAAATCGGCGTGATTGAGCTGTCCCTCCGCGAGCAGATTCTCAAGCGTCATCTCCATGAGCACGATCAAGTCTTGCTCCGAGCAACCTGACTGCGCGAGAAAGACGCGGCGCGCGCCATCCAGCATATCGTTGGTCGCGTAAGTGACGGGCCGAAAGCTGCCGCGCTCAACCAGGATCGCCTTTTTGTGAAACACTTCCGCCGGCTGCACTGTCTCGCCATCCGCCGTGAACATCACCGCGTTGGTTAAGCCCTGGCTGACCAGCTGCAGGCTCATGAGACGATTATCGATGTTGCAGAAGGCCGAACCGGAAAACTTGATCATGTCCACCTCAATCCTGCCCGGCGCAAGGTTCTCCTGGAGCGATGAGATTAATCTTTCCGGCTCGTGATAGTAAAATGCGCCGTAGAGCAAATTCACACCGATGACCCCGAGCGCTTCCTGTTGATCGACATTCGTCTCATCGAGCATGCGCACGTGAATGATGATCTGGCTCGGGTCGCCACGCTTCTCGGCCTGAAAGCGCACGCCGAGCCAGCCGTGCGATTCATTGTGCTCCTTGAAGCTGCGCGCTGCCACCGTGTCGGCAAAAACAAAAAACGTGCGCTCGCTTCCGAGCTTCTCGTTCAGGCGCTCCAGCAAAAGATCGTACTCGCGATCGAGCATCGTTTGGAGCCGAACCCGGCTCACATATCGATCCGTCGGTCCGTAAATCGCATCGCTAAAGGTCATATCGTAAGCCGACATCGTCTTGGCGACCGTGCCGGCCGCGCCGCCCACGTGGAAAAACCGGCGCGCTACTTCTTGGCCCGCGCCGATCTCGGCGAACGTCCCGTACTTCTTCGCGTCCAGATTAATCTGGAGCGCCTTCTTGTCGGTGCCGACGTCCATCTCCGCGTTCATACGCCATTCAAGATGTAAGCATTTGCCTTCTTCTCAACTGAGCAATTGCTGCGCAATTTCATCGCCCCTTGATTGGGCGTTGGATGTTGGGGTTGAACGTTGAACGTTCAATGTTGGACGCTTGGAGGGCGTCTGTCTCAGACGCCAATCGCGATTACAATCGCACTGCCTCCGCGCTCTTTGCTGGAACCCAGCCGCGCAAGTTATTTGGCAGGGCCGCGTAAATCCAATCGCCGCGATTGCTCAGAACGCGAATCTCGCTGCCGGGCGGCAACGCCAGAACGCTGTTCGCATTATCCGCGGTCGCGACGCGAGCTTGCACATTCATCCCCGTCACAATCGCCAGCGCGCGACCGTTGCTGCCGTTGTCGAGTTCGTAGATCGCAAAAACTGCGACCGCCAAAATCGACAATGAAACAATCGACAATCCAATTACAGCGCCGGACCGCTTTCGCGCAAAAATCAATACGACGATGCAGAAGATTGCGGTCCAGAGGGCAACGGCGGCTGCAATCGTAAATTGATTCACGTTTGCGAATTTCAAGTAGGGCTCTACCAAAGTTGGTGTGAGTTCGAGCGCGCGAGCTTCGTCGCGCACGATCCGCAAATTCGCGTCCGCCTCCGGATGATGTCGATCCAGCGCGAGCGCACGCTCATAATTCAAGATTGCGTGACCGAAATCTTCCGTGCGGAAGTAAGCGTTGCCAAGATCATAAAACAAATTTGCGCTCCATTGTCCTGAGCGCACAAGCTGGCCGTAACCGTCGATCGCTTCCTTGAAATTGCGATCGGCATATTCCTGGTTCGCTTTGGCAAATGTTGCATCCGACTGAGCGAATGCCGATGAAATAAGAAACGCGCAAATGATCACGCGGTAAAACGCTCGCCGCGGCGAGCGCAGCGCCGACTTTCCAAAGCACACGCGCATCGCGTCGCCCAGAGCATGACGCCTACAGCCAAGATCAACAATGAGTTGTTTCATCCGCGCAAATTTTCGATTAACTCCAGGACTTCACGGCGGTTCTCCACAGAAATCACCGCAGCGCCGTTGTGCGCTCCGCTGTAACTCAGCTCGTCACTGCGCTCGAACAAGCGCCGTAACCGTTCCCGTGAATCGTCGTCCAGTTGGAACGCGGCCGCCGCGCTCTCAGCATCCACTGCGTTAGGATCGACATTGCGCGCCAGCGCTGTTTTCACGCGGATGGCACGTGATGCTTGCGAGTAATATTCCTGCGGCGAGGAATCGTTGCGGCGCAGCTTCCGCATCAATTCCGCCGCCTCGTGCTGCAACGCCGCGATGCGTTGCGCCTCGCGATTCTCGCGGCGCGCTTGTGTCACTTTCCAGCCAATTAACCCGAGGAGCGCAAGCAGCGGAATGAACTGGGCGGTCCAGAAAGACGGCCGCGCATAGAGGGGCGTGAACGATTGCGCCACTTTCGGCCGCTCGGTGAGTTGATATAAAATGTCCTGCGGCTTCGGCGACGGTTTCGCGCTTGCGGCCACTGTCGCCGAGGCCGCCGACCCTGGTTGTGATGTGACCACCGCCGGCGCCGGGCTGGCGCCACCCTCAACAGTGATCGGCATCGCATCGCTCCGCAGTGTTACGTAATTTTCCTTTACCGGATCGAAATACGAAAAGACCAAAGGCGGGAGAGCCTGCTTCTTTTCGTTCGGTGAAATTACGGTCTCGAAAGTCTTCGCACCGCTGATGCCGACCTCGTCGTCCTGCTTGAACTTGGAAGAGGAAGGATATTTATGCCAGCCGTGGTCGTCTTCGAGTGCCGGCGCATTCACGCGATCGAAATTGCCGCGACCGGAGACTGTGGATGTTACTGTAATTGGATCGCCCACTTGCACACGTTTCGGTTTCGCCTCCGTCGTCATCGCGAAATTTCCGACCGCGCCAGAGAAGTTCGGCGGCGCATTTGGTGGTAACGGTTTGATCTCAAAGGTCGCCGGTTCGCTTTCCATCTCTACCTCGCGCCGCTCGGTCATCCGACCAAATGGATCCGCAAAAAACGGATCAGAGAACGGGTCGTCCAAATTGAACAGATCGAAAGGCGAGCGGGAGCGCGAGCGCGGCGCAGCTTGCCTTCGTGGAACCGACACGCGCGCTTTCGCTTTAACCGGACCGATTTCAAATTTTCCCGTGCGCGTCGCGGCGACCGCGGTTTTGAATGTGAGCACGTCGTAAGATTTGCCGTTAATCGTCTCGAGGTTGTGTTGGGATTGCTGTAGCTTTTGCGTCGTAAACCCCTGCCCGGCTATCTCGGGGATATCGGCCAGCTCCGGACGAGCACGCGGGTCGAATCCGAGCCGGATTTCGGCCGGGACCATCTCACCGACAAAAGCAACCTTCTTTGGCACGACCAATTCGGCGAATACAAGCTGGTTCGCGTTTTCCGGTTCCGCTTCTCGATTTGAACGGGAGGAAGATGAACGGCCAGGTGAGTCGGCGACGTTTAAAGTCAATTCCGGTGTATGCAGTGCATTGCTGCCGAGGCGAATCGTTTGCGACGGAATT
>WNFT01003088.1_pt1 | contig 14351 bp, 14 predicted proteins | sample 5400191 | NCBI WGS metagenome assembly WNFT01 (sample SAMN13153359, study PRJNA577476) | soil metagenome | isolation source: 80 cm saprolite under Madrone tree | place: USA:California | collected 2016-06-14
TCGGAGCCTGACCTCGATTGCAGGCGCATTCCTCCTGGCCGTCGGATTCCTGATTCTCTTCTCGAACCTGGATGCGGCTGCGGCGCGGATAGCCTATGCCACCGGAAATACGGGAGGACACGTTCTGGAAACGCTGCCGACACTGGTTCTGGCCGTGCTGCATGGTCTGCAGGCCTACGTGTTCGATCACGCCGGGTTTTGGTTGGGCGTCCTACAATTCTTGGTATCATTCTGGCCGCTGATCCTGATTCTGGCTGGGGCGCTTCTTCTGCGTGACGTCCTCCGAGGGCGGTTCCCGGCTTACAAGCCTGGGACTGGCTCTTCCAATGCGAAGGGCGCTGATGCGTAACGAAAAACGGACCATGGGGCCCAGGAACAACAGGAGAAGCTTGTGAGCGACGAAAACGATTTCGATGCCAAGAAATTCAGCGATACTCTCCACGACCAGATCCACAGCGAGATTCATTCGAGCGTGAGCGAGCAAATGGACCCGGACGGAAAGCGCCGCAACCCAATCGTGGTCGGCATTCACATGGGCCGCAGAGGCAGCAGCGGACTCTTTTGGGGCGCCTTTCTCGTTCTCGGCGGAATCGCCCTCCTCCTCGACCACATGGGGTACATCTCCGTCGACCGGCTGTGGCGATTCTGGCCGCTGCTTCTGGTTTGCGCGGGTATTCCCAACATCATGAAGCGCGAGCATCGCCTCTGGGGCATTTTGCTGATCACCGGAGGAGTGCTCTTTCAGCTCAATGAGCTGGGCCTCGCCCATTTTCGCTGGAACGACATCTGGCCGATTCTATTGATCGCGACCGGTCTGATGCTGATGTGGGGTGCCATCGAGGCGCGGAGAAGGCCTTCGGCCCCTCTCCCCGGGGACGATCCGCGAACGACTCTGAATGAAGCGGCCATTTTCGGCGGTGTCGAACGGCGGGTCACCACTCAGGATTTTCAAGGTGGGCATATCAACGCCATCTTTGGCGGCGTCGAAATCGATTTGACCGACGCCAACATGCAGGCCGATGAAGCCACGCTGGAAATCAACGCCATCTTCGGTGGCGTTGAGATTCGTGTGTCCGAGACCTGGCAAGTCGCCTTTCGCGGGACGCCGATTTTCGGCGGCATCGCGGACAAGACTCGCGTCGGGCGAACTACGGATCTCAGCGATCCCCGCCGCAAAGTATTGATCCTCACCGGCGCAGTCATCTTCGGGGGCGTCGAAATCAAGAATTGAGACGCCTCCATGAATCTCAACACTGCGCTAAAAAACCAGCACCGAATCTACAAAGTTGCCGCGCTGCCCATTGCCGCAGTCCTCGCATTCGTTCTGCAGACGCCGGGCGGTCTGACCTGGTTGCAGGCCGGACTTCTCGGCTTTGGCCTGGCCTCGGTTGGAGAATTGATTTCCCTACCGGCTTGGTATTCGTGCCGGATCGCTCCCATCGATCGCACGCCCCTCTGGCGGCTTCTCTCCACTCACGTCGTTGCCGCCCAAATCCTCAGCCTCCTGTGGGTGGGCCTTGGAAAGCTTCTTGCCCAGGCCTTATCCTTCGTGCCCGCCCTGCAAGGCATCGAAACCCGTTTTGCCGAAAGAACTGCGATTGTCTATGGAGCAGGATGCGTGTTCTACCTGCTGGCTGTTTCGTTTCACTACGTTTCGCTAGCGCAAGAAGCTACGCGCGAGCTCGAGACGCGCGCGATGCAGACCAGCATCCAGGCACGTGACGCGGAGCTGAAAGCACTCAAAGCGCAGATTAATCCGCATTTCTTGTTCAACAGCCTGAATTCCATCAGCGCGCTGACGAGCATCGATCCTTCTCGTGCGCGCGATATGTGCGTCTTGCTCGGTGACTTTCTGCGCATGACTCTTGGTTTGGGTGAGAAAACTCTTGTCCACTTCTCCGAGGAGCTGGAACTGCTGCAAAAATATCTGGCCATTGAAAAAGTTCGCTTCGGCGACCGGCTGAAGATGCACGAAAACATCCAGGAAGAATCGAAGGCCTGCTTATTGCCGCCCCTGCTGCTGCAGCCGCTTGTCGAAAATGCCGTAAAACACGGCATCGCCGGTCTGCCCGAAGGTGGCGACGTGCGCCTCAGCGCGGAGCGGCAAAATGGTCGGCTGGCGATTGTCGTGGAAAATTCCTGGGATCCCGATGCGCCGCCTCGCCGCTCTGGCGGACTGGGATTGAAAAATGTCCACCAACGGCTAGAAGCTCGCTACGGAAAAGAGGCCAGCGTTCGTGTAAACACCAAAGGCGAAATGTTTCAAGTCAGCTTGTCCCTTCCCGCGGAAAGCGAGGAAAAGGCATGAGCTCCTCGCAAGACAAACGCTGGAAAGCATTGATCGTGGATGACGAAGAACTCGCACGCCACGTAATTCGGGAATTTCTGGAATCCCATGCGGAGATTGACGTCGCCGCCGAATGCGCCAATGGCATGGAAGCCGTCAAGGCCGTCGCCGAACACAAACCCAATTTGATTTTTCTCGACGTGCAGATGCCCAAGCTGACGGGATTCGACGTTCTGGAATTGATCGGCACGGACGTTCCGGTCATATTCGTCACCGCCTACGACCAGTACGCCATGCGCGCCTTTGACGTGCACGCGGTGGACTATCTCTTGAAGCCCATCGGCCGCGAGCGTTTCGACGCTGCGGTCGAACGCGCGAAAACCCGACTCGGCGAAAAAATGCCAGCGCCAACGGAACTGTCGGCCGCAGCCCGGCCAGCACAACAATTCCTCGAGCGCCTCGTCGTGAAAGACGGTACGAAGGTCACGCTAATTCCGGTTGGAAAGCTCGACTATGCAGAAGCGCAGGACGACTACGTCGCTCTCGCAACGCAGGGGAAAAAGCATCTCAAACAGCAAACCATTGCGGGCCTCGAGGCCTGCCTCGACCCGGCCAACTTTGTTCGAATCCATCGCTCCTACATCGTGAATCTGGAGCGCGTTGTGCGCATCGAGCCCTACGCCAAGGAGAGTCGGATTGCGATTCTTGCAGATGGAGCACGGCTTCCTGTCAGCCGCGCCGGCTACGCGCGGCTCAAGGTGCTCCTCGACGAGCGGCAGTAAGAAATCTCTTTTGGGAAATTTGCCCTGAAAAACCAGCACCGATGGATCAGCCGTTCAGCCGCCGGACCCAGATCCGGCTGGTGGCCGGCTTCCCAAGGTGCAGCGTCTTGCCGCCCGCGCGGAGCGTCATCGTCTCATCGTACTCACGATTCAGCACTTCAACGGTCGTAGAAGGACGCAGGCGCAGCCCCTCCAGAAAGCTGAGAAACTCGGCGTCTTTTTCATACACGCAGATGATCTCCGCGGCATCTTTGGCGCGCAAGTCCGCGAGCAACACGGCGCCTTGCTTCCGGAGCTTTGCGACTCCCCCGCGCATGGGGACGCCATGCGGACAACTCTTCTTGCTGCCGAAACGCTTCAGCAGCAGGGCTTCGACTTCCGGCGAGATGGCATGCTCGAGGCGCTCCGCCTCATCGTGCGCCTTCGACCAGGAAAGGCCGATTACATCGGTCAAAAGCACTTCTGCCAATTGGTGCCGCAAGGCGAGGTGCTCTGCCCGTTTGCGGCCCTTTTGCGTGAGGTTAATCCGTCCGCTGCGCTCCACTCGCACGTGGCCGTCACGCGTCATCCGTTTCAAAGCGGCCGTCACCGCCGGTGGAGTCACATGCAACTCCTCCGCGAGGCGCGCGCTGATCGGTGTCTGGTCCTCTTCCAGCATCTCCCAGATCGCCTTTAGATAATCCTCTTGCGATACGCTGGTTTTATCCCGCCGCAATGGAGCTCCTATTTTTCCGTCGTGCGATTTTCCCGCTTGTCCCGCAGCTCTTTCGCAAGCTGGCCAATCCGCCGCTGGATTCCCTCAAGAACTCTTTGGTACGTCTCAGGATCCGTGCCGTAAGGATCTTGCACGATCCAGTCCTCCACCTTCTCGCGATTCGAGAGATTTTCGTCCCAGGGCTCACCGGTCATGTTGATGATGATGTCCGCCGAGCTGCATCCTTCTTGAGTCGCCTTGTTCGAGGTCAATCCATCCGCCGAGTAGCCATTCTTCGTCAGAGTTCGCTTCGTCAAGTCAGGAATAAATCCGAGCGGGCTTATTCCCGCGCTGGAAGCGTCGATTACATCAGCGGCGTCGTAGCGTGCGATCGCTTCTGCCATCGGACTCCTGCAGGCATTCCCGATGCAGACGAACAGCACCTTCGTGCGGCCTGGCCTTCTAGCAGAAGGGTTGGTATTTTTTGTGTCTTGCACGGCTAAGGCTTCACGCTGCCCAGCTCTTGGTGTATTCCCGCGGACGCGAGCTGGAGAAAATGCCCGTGAACCGTCGCATCGTCGGTTAATTCCGGATGGAACGTAGCCGCCATGATCTTTCCGTATTGTACCAGTGCGGGCTTTCCGGCGTATTCTGCGAGAACTTCGACGCCCGGCCCGGCACGCTCGATGATCGGGCCGCGAATGAAGACCATCTCCAGCAGACCTTTTTTCAGTTTCGTTGGTCCGCTCACCACGTCGCTGGCCACTTGCCGTCCATACGCGTTCCTCAGCACGGTCATGTCGAGCAGCTTCAGCGAATCCTGCTTCGGATTCTTGACTTCCGTGGCGAGCAGAATGGCGCCGGCGCAGGTCCCGAAGATGGCGCCGCCCTGCTCTGCGAATTTCAAGATGGCTTCGCGCAGGCCTTCTTCCTGCAGGAATTGCAGCTGTGTCGTGCTTTCTCCACCGGGAAGGATTAGTCCATCGCATCCGTCGAGATCGGCGGGCGTGCGCACCTCGGCTGTTTCCACGCCGAGTTGTTCCAGCATCGCCGCGTGCGCCTCAAAATCTCCTTGCACTGCTAAAATTCCAATCTTCACTTCATTCACTCCACATGTTCCTTATAGGGGCGCAGCATGCTGCGCCCTTATGCCGCCGGATGATAATTCTTGGAGTTGATTACCAACCGCGCGTCGACAGCATATCCTTCTCTTCCATCTGGCGCACATCCAGCCCCTTCATCGCTTCCCCCAGCTCTTCGTGAGCTTCGAGAACAATCTTCGGATCTTCGAAATGCGTCGTGGCCTTCACGACGGCCTTTGCGCGCGTTTCCGGATCGCTCGATTTGAAAATGCCGGAACCGACGAAAACGGCTTCCGCGCCCAGCTTCCGGACGAGCGCCGCATCGGCCGGAGTCGCAATGCCGCCCGCCGAGAAATTCGGCACCGGAAGCTTCCCGGTCTTTGCAATTTGGCGAATCAGTTCGAGCGGCGCGCCCAGTTCCTTGGCTTCGCGCATCAGCTCGTCGTCACGCATCGTCGTCAACTTCTTCATCTGGCTCACGATGGTCCGCATGTGCCGCACCGCTTCCACCACATTGCCGGAACCCGCTTCGCCCTTGGTTCGAATCATTGCCGCGCCTTCCGCGATGCGGCGCAGCGCTTCGCCAAGATTCCTCGCTCCGCAGACGAACGGCACGCGATAATCGTGCTTCCAGATGTGGTTCTCTTCGTCGGCCGGAGTCAGCACTTCGCTCTCATCGATAAAATCCACCTCGAGCGCCTGCAGCACATCCGCTTCTACAAAATGCCCGATGCGCACCTTGGCCATCACCGGGATCGTCACCGTCGCCATGATTTCGCGGATCACCTTGATTGATGCCATGCGCGCCACGCCGCCTTCCTTGCGGATGTCCGAAGGCACGCGCTCCAGCGCCATCACCGCGCAAGCGCCCGCCTTTTCAGCGATCTTCGCCTGTTCCGCGTTGGTGACGTCCATGATGACGCCGCCCTTCAGCATTTCGGCCAGGCCCACTTTCACGCGCCATTCATTCGAACCCTTGCTCTCGTTGCCGCTGCCGTTCACTTTTTTCGCGTCCATCTCGCTTCTCCTCTCGACCCTTGAATTTCCAGGCGGTTGCCGCTCCGCCAAATCCTTTCACCGCGGCGCAATCACCACAAATCGTGCTCGCCCTCTTGCCAGAATTTCACCGGCCTCATTGCGAATCTCGCCGGCCATGAACAGGTTTCTTCCCTTCTGTTCGGTCTCGCGTCCTTCAACCACAATTTCCTTCTCCACGCTTATTGGCTTCAGGTATTCGACCGTCAATTCCGCCGTCACCGCCCGCGCTTCGCGAAAGCGGCAGACTTTGCCCATGGCTTCATCGAGCAACGTCGCAATGATTCCACCATGCGCGAATCCTCCGCCTCCCTGATACCGTTCGCTCAGAACAAACCGTCCCACAATTTTGCGATTCGTATTGTCCTGTTCGAAAGTGAGCTTCATCCCGCCCGGATTGTCCCCGCCGCAGCCGAAACACTTATTCGCCGGGTTCGGCTCCAGCCGGACAATGTCGGTCAAGATTTCCCTCGTCTCTTCAAACTAATGCAACTCTGCTGCGCTCCGCCCGTCGCACGCCGCGTTGCCGCTTGCGCATCTCGATCTTCAGCAATTCCGCAAGCGTAGCCACGCCCCGCGCGATCTGCTTTTCGTCCAGGCTCGCAAACCCCAGCCGCAACGTGTTCGGCAGCGGGCTTTGCACGTAGAAGTAGCGCCCCGGCGCAAACAGCACGCCGCGTTCCTTCGCATGAATCAGCAGCTCGCTGGCGTCGAACCCCAGAGGAAGCTCCAGCCACAAGCACATGCCGCCTTCCGGCCGCATCCAGCGCGTGCCTTCCGGCATATTCTTCCGCAGCGCCTCGTCCAGAGCCGCCAGCCGCGAAGTGTAGACCTTGCGCATTTTCGCCAGGTGCTTGCTGAAGAGCCCGCGCCGCAAAAACTCCGCGAGCGTCGCTTGCGCAAGTTGATCCGTATGCAGGTCCGTTGTTTGCTTCACGATGCGCAACCGCTCAATGGCCGCCGCAGGAGCGACAATCCACCCGACGCGCAACCCCGGGAATGCCACCTTCGCGAAGCTGTCAATGTGGATGACGATATTCGACCGGTCCAACTGCTTCAGCGAGGGAATTCGTTCCTCCCGCGCATTCAGCCGCGCATAAATATGATCTTCCACGACCGGAACCTGGTGCCGCCCTGCCAGTTCCAGGACCCTCCGCCGCGAAGCCAGCGGCATCGATATTCCTGTTGGGTTTTGGAAATCCGGAGTGAGCAGGATCAGCTTCACGCGATTCGCCGCCAGCGTCGCCTCCAGCGCTTCTAAGTCGAGCCCCAGAGGAACTCCCGGTTCCGCATGCGTTCTCATCGGAACGCTCAGGCACCTGGCGCGCGCACCGTGGAAGATCGCCACCGCTCCGGGATACGTCGGGTTTTCCATAATCACGGAATCGCCCGGCCGCACAAACGCTTTGCTGATCAGGTCGAAAGCCTGCTGGCATCCATCGGTGATCAGCAAATTCTCATCTTTCGCCACGATCCCGTCGCGATGCAGCATCTCGAGCAACGCCTCCTTTAGAGGCGGATAGCCATCCGACGGCCCAAGATTCAGCACTTCCGCGGCTTCTCGCCGCAGCACCGCGTTCACGCACATCTGCAATTCTTCAATCGGAAAAAATTCCTCCGCCGGGCGCGCCATCACAAACGAAAGTGCATCCACTGGTGCGCTGGCCGTGAGCCGGCTCAGGATCTCCTCGCCGCGCTCATCCGCAAACAGCAGTTCCCACCGCACGCCTTCAGTGCCGTTCAGCACCGGCGGTGCCGGCGGCGTAATTTTCAATCCATTGCCGTTTCCCTTGATGAACGTCCCGCGGCCGACGTGGCCCTGAATCAGCCCTTCCGATTCGAGCTCCGCGTACGCGTTCGCCACCGTCGTGCGGTGAACGCCAAGCATCGTAGCCAGCTCGCGGCTCGCCGGAATGCGGTCGCCCGGACGCAAATCGCCCGCATGCACAAGCGCGCGCAACTGATCTCGAAGCTGGACGTAAAGTGGAACATGACTCTGCGGCTGCAGATGGAGTGGCAACATTGTCTCTCACCCTCGGCCAATTCTACCAGATATTGGCCTGTTGCAAGAGCCAATTTGCCTTTCAACGGGAACGGCCCAGTCCACCGCTTTGAGGGTCACCGGCTCGCAGGCTTGTATCCCAATCGGCCATTGGTTTCGCCGGACTCCAGCTCCCGAATGCACAGCTTCGTCAGGTCGCCGGAATCGCACTGATAAATCTGCTTCATCGGCAGGTCCTCGTCACCCACTTCGTATTCCCCGGACGCCATGTCTTCCGCATCATCCGTCGAAGATGTCGCCACCGGGCTTCCTTTCTGCACTCGCACCTGGAACTCCCCCGAAGCCGCCTCATAATTCGCATAGCTGAAGCAGTGACCAATGCAGGCGCGCTCCACCGCATGGCCCACAAATGGTACCCGCGAGCCCGGCGGCGCCCACACTGTCGCAATGACGCGCGTCCCAGGCGCCAGATTGCTCACTAAGTGTTCTGCGTTGGCCTCCAGCCGGTTGATCCATCCCGTGTCCTGATAGAGAAACGCAAAAAAGACAATCGCGCACGCGCTGAACCCGGCAAGATGCCATTTTCTCGGTTTAAGCAATCCAAGCACGCACAATCCAAAGATCGCCGAGATCGTCGTGAGCCGCGAACCGAGCAGTCCAATCCATCCCCCATCCGGCGACGGCCGCAAATTCTCAGGCAGCAGCGCCGTCGCGCAAAACGCCACCACGTACAATTCAAACGGTAGTTCGAATCTCCTCCATGTCAAACCGTCCCGTCTCCCCGCATATAGATCCACGCCCGCGCAGAAAAGCCCAAACAAAAAAGCTGCCCCCGCGAGGTAGAAGTAGCGCTGCCCGTAAAGCGCCAATTGATCCGCTCCGTTGTAGAAATAAAACGGTCCACGATCCCAATCGACCAAATACTTGGCCGCGTGTCGCACCATGAACCAGTACACACCGAGAAGCCCGCTCGCCGCTGCCATTGGCAACAGAAATCTCCACCAACCCGTCAGCCTCACTCGGACCTTGACGTAAGCTAGGGTGCCGATCAGCCACACAAATCCAATCGGGTGCGCGAGCAGTACGAACGGCAGGAGCAGCGCGCCATAAACCCATTCCCTTCCCCGCGCTCCCCAAAACAGCGCAAGTCCGAAACAAGCCAATCCCAGCGACAAATAGTAGTTCATGAAACCCATGTTGAACGAATACCCGTACGCCAGCATCGCGATGCACGGCGCGAGAAACCACGGCGCGCGCTCCGTCACCGCCGCCACGAACGCGAAAACGCCCCAGAAGAAAATCAGGACGCAGGCATAAACCGCAATTTTCTCCGCGACGGAATACCCAAAAAGCTTCCCGAGGTGCAGCAGCGTGAAATCGAATAGAACGTTGTTCCAGCGGCTCACCAGGTAGAGCCCTGGCGCTTGCCCTTTTTCAAGGAGTTGCGCGAGCCACACGTTGTACACATGACTCGCCAGATCGCCCGCCTCGATCCGCCGGTGCCAGAAGCAAGGAACCGGGAGAAGCGCCGACAAAAGCAAAACCCGCAACCAGAGTCGCCGCAGAAATCTCCCTACCTCAGCGAGCCTCGTGCTGTTAGTCGCCATGCTCTTCCAGTGATGAAGGTTGACCCGTCAAATTCGCCCTGCCGATTCTACTATCGCACCGCCTCCTCCGACCGCGCTGGATTGAAACGCTGAGTCCTCTTTCATCGTCCGGTTCAGCAGGAAAGGCCACCGGGAAATGTTCCACAGGGTTATAATCGCGCCACATTATGCCTCTCGCCCCAGGCACTCACCTTGGCCCGTATGAAATAGTTGCCCCGCTCGGGGCTGGCGGCATGGGAGAGGTGTACCGTTCCCGTTCGAAACGTAGTTCGAGCGTGACTTTTTCCTTCTGAGTTACGAAGGCAGTCGTTCGAATTGACGGGAGATTTTTGTCGGTTGCAGCGGGGCTAGACCTATTTCGAAATCTGATTTTCCCCGAGCCGCTTCAGCCGGTCGCGCAACCGCCGCTGCAGCGGCGTCGGCGTATTGGGATTGAAGGCCACCAGGTACCACAGCGGCTGGCTGCGGTCTTTGCATAGCCACGTCAGCGTGGACGCATCCGCGTTCGGATGCCGCGCAACATTTTCGCGAATCGCGCCGTACGGATGCTTCGCAAGCTTATTCAAAGTTTTTGCGTTCGCGCGCGGGTGCTCGCTGATCAACCGCAGCAAATAAAAATCCTCCCGCGGCGCTTGCTTCACGAGTTTTTCCAGCATTTCCGGTTTCGCGTCCGCGCTCAGCACCAATCCGATTTTCTCGTCCCACGCCGTATTGATTTGATTCAAATCGCGGGTCCGCGCGTGAATTAATTCTTCCAGGATGCGCCGCTCCTGCTGCATCCGTGCGATCGGCAGTTCCGTGCCTTCCAGGGAATCGAGCACGCGCAAAAGATGCTGCCGCTCGCCAAAAATAATTTGCGAGGTTCGCGTGCTTGCGCCTTTTTCCCTTTCCTTATGCTGCACCAGGTCGGAACGTCGCATTGTTTGGCTGCTCCAGCCCAACCCCTTCCTAAGTTCGATGAGGGCCGGACCCTATCCGCACGGAATTAAGTTCGTGCCACGCACAGTGAAAGAGACTGCTTGGTGGCTTCAGCGGATTATGTTCCGGCTGCGCGATGCGGTAAAGTTTGGTGCGTGCGGCGTGTGTCCGAAGTGCAACTCCAGTCCGGGACGCGTTCGAAGGGAAAGCGACGATGTCGGCATTTCAGGAACACAAAGAGGAGTTGGAACATTACGAACAAATGTTCGGGCGCGAACGCGGGCGGCTTGCCGTTTCGCTGGACCGCATGACGAACGCGCTAGTCCTGGTCGGGCAGCATGGCGTGTACTGCACGAGCCAGCGGAATCCAACTTTGCCGGCGATGGATCTGCGGATGATCAACCAGGAGCTGGTGCACGCGAAAGAATTAGTGCAATCGGTGATGGAAGAATTGCGGCTGGCAAAACAAAAATCCTAAAAACTCAGGGCCGCAATCTCTCCTTCGATCCCGTATAGTTTTTAGCTGCAAACCGCTCCAAGCACTCATTCATAGTCAAAATCCTCACCCCCTACCCTGGCTGCAGGAAGGGATTCAAGTGGCGCTCATGGCCGATGGTGGTGACGGGACCGTGGCCCGGGTAGACGATGGTGTCGTCAGGCAGGTGCATCAGCTTGGTGCGGAGCGATTCCATGATTTGGTGCATCGAGCCGCCCCACAGGTCGGTGCGGCCGATGCTGCCGGCGAAGAGCGTGTCTCCGGAAAAAAGCTGCGGCGCGCGAACGGCACTTTTTTTGGATTCCTCAGAAGCTGCAATTTCTTGTGAGCCCTCGGGATCGGCGATGGCGATTTCCTCGCCGGCTTCGGTTTTTACGGTAAATTTCTTTGCTGCATCAACGACCGTGACTTTGCCGGCGTCGTGCGGAAGATAGAGCGAGACGCTGCCGGGGGTGTGGCCGGGCGTGTGAATCACTTGCGCCTCGAACGAGCCCCAGCGGAGCGAATCGCCTTCCTTCAATAGCTGATCGATTTCGATGAGCTCGGGCGGGTGAAGACCAAGGAACGCGGCCTGCATTTCCATGGCTTGGTAGAGAGGCAGGTCGTCGCGATGCATGAGCACGGGCGCGCCGGTGTACTGATGGAGCTTCGCCAACCCGCCGACGTGGTCAATGTGCGCGTGGGTGCTGACGATAGCTTTCACGGTGAGGTGATGGCGCCCGAGGAGGTCCAGGATGCGCGTGACTTCATCGCCGGGATCGACGACCAGAGCTTCGCGCGTGTAGGGATCGCCGATGATGGAACAATTGCACTGGAGCATGCCCACCGGGATGGTGATGTGAATTAAACCTTCGGTGGCGGCATTCAAGGTGGGCAAGCCGTCGTTCATAAAGGGGATTATAGCATCGGAACGGAGGGGATTCGCTGGTGGCATAGCGTGAGCTGCGACGCTCTTTGATAGACTCATGAATGGCGGATGGGAGGAATAGTGGAAACGGCTTCGACAGGAACGGCTCTGGATACGCCGCTGGCCGCGACCCACGCGCATTCGGGCGCGAAGATCGGCGTGTGGTTGGGCTGTGCCTTGCCGGATACTTTCGGCGAAGCGGCTGCGGAATTCCGCCAGGCTCGGGAGAGCGTGGCGCTGATCGACAAGAATTATCGCGCGTACCTTTCGTTCACGGGACCGGACCGCGTGCGCTACCTGAACGCCGTTCTGACGAACGACATCAAGGGCTTGTCCGCGGGACAGGGAAACGTTTCGATGCTGCTGAATCCGCAGGGGCACATTCTCGCGGAGATTGAAACGTACGCGTTCGCGGAGAAATTGTTTTGCGTGTCCTACGCCATGATTCGCGACCGGTTGGTGGAAGTGCTGGACAAATTTATCATCATGGATGACGTGACGCTGACGGATGAGACGGAGCGTTTCGGCACACTGGCGCTGGAAGGGCCGAAAGCCGCTGCGGTGGTGCGTGAAGTTTCCGGCGTAGCCATCGGGGCGCTCGGCGAACTTTCTTCCGCGGACAGCGCTGTCGGCACTGTTCCCTGCCGGATCGTGAAGCGTTTGCCGGGTGGAATTGCCGGGGCCGAGTTCGTGGTCGAACGCGCAAAGCTCGTGCCGCTCTGGGAGATTCTGCTGGAGGCTGCGCGGAAACAGGGTGGCGGGCCGATGGGTTACACGGCGTTGAGCGGTCTGCGGCTGGCGCAAGGCGCGCCGTGGTTCGGCTACGACTTCGGCGAAAAGCAGATCCCGCACGAGGCGGGATTGCAGAATAGCCATATCAGCTACACGAAGGGCTGCTACACAGGGCAGGAGATCGTGGAGCGGGTGCGTTCGCGCGGGCAAGTAAACCGGCAGCGCGTGGGGCTGGTGTTCTCCGGCGACTCTGTGCCAGAAGCAGGCACCCCGCTGATGATGGAAGGCAAAGAAGTTGGATTCGTGACGCGCGCGGCGAAAGCTTGGGATTCTGTTCCGGCACGAGTTCTGGGCATGGGCTACGTGCGCCGCGAGGCGGGCGCGCTCGGCAGCGTTTTGCAATGCGCAAATGGCACCGCAACGGTGAGTCAGTTCCCGATCCAAAGCAGTTAGCGCATTTCTTGAGAACTTCGGGCTAGATAGTTCTCCGCCACCCCCTACACCCCCCATCCGATGCATGAATTTCAAAACAAAGGACTTGCGAAATGGGCAATTTGTAAGCGCATTAAAATAGAGAGGCTGTTTCTCGCAAGGAAAAGGAGGGCAATTTTAACTGCATGAAAAGAAAGAGTGACGATTTTGGGGATGAGGAGGAGTAAGTTCCAGAATGGGAATTGTTGGTATGCAACCCGGTTGTTTTCGCAAGAGTGGCCCGCCAAGGCGGGCAGGCAAATAAAGGAGTTGCGGGATACGGAAAATGAAAGAGTGCGTAAGCGCCTGAAAAGAAAGGACGAAAAAAGCGTCTTGTAACGCGCGATTCGTCGCCGTGAGAGAAGTGGAATGGACCCAGAGCACATGGAGCCAGAGAAGGCACTCGGCGGGGATTTTGATGGCAAACATGCAGAAGGATAGCATGGGAGTATCAACTGGCTAAATATAACGCAGGGAATGGAGACAATTGAGGAGTGAACGGCAATGGGGCCGGCTTAAGGGTGCAGGCGGCAAGAAGACTTGCCTGGGGCAAAATCGAAGGTGTAGGTTCTCTTTCTGGCCGATGGTTGCGATGAAGTTAAATCTAAACCCGCACACGCAAAACCGGCGCATGCGGCACCCAGGTTCGTCTTAGAATTTATCGCCTGTGCCACACGCCGGCAAACGCCTAAGACCGGGGCAAATGAAACCAAGGAGATCACTGTTGCGAGCGGAAAAATCGCCTATGCAAGTTTCGGCCTCAAATCTCCCGTTAATGAGACTGGTAGTGTGCCAGCCGGAACCATAGTTATAGAATCCAATTATTGTCTAGGAGGGGAAGCATTCATAGATGACTTCCACGTTGGCCGGATCGAGAAAAACGGCCGGCTGACTGTTGAGAACGTAGTTGCTGGCCAACACATCTATCGGATCGACGACGTCAAGCAATCCGAATCGGGGCCAGCATTGATAAAGCCTGGCGAGATGCTGTACACAGTAATGAGACCGAGCCCACCTACGGGTCTGACCGCAACCGTTAGATAAGTCTGGAAGCGAAGGAACTGACGACGGCCGTCCGGTGCCTGCAAGGCCGACGGTGAGTTTGAGCAGCGGCCGACAATTAATTCTCGATGTCTAAATCTAAAATGAGGCTACGACATTTCACATGCAACTAATTGTTTGAGTAGAGTTCCGTCTGAACTTCTTTGAGTTTTGACAGAAGACCAAGTGCTTTGCCATAGGCTACTATCGCTCCGGTCAAGTTGTGAAATGCGGGGGAATCCTCAGCGGCTTCGCGTCTCTTGATTTGGGCTTCGGCTGACAGTTCGAGTATTCGTT